>ENA-OQIN01000068-OQIN01000068.1-human-gut-metagenome-genome-assembly--contig:-NODE-68-length-111387-cov-7.223619_pt1 | contig 111387 bp, 98 predicted proteins | sample MGYA00242581_ERZ504746 | MGnify/ENA primary metagenome ERZ504746 (study PRJEB26092, sample SAMD00036436) | human gut metagenome | host: Homo sapiens | study: EMG produced TPA metagenomics assembly of...
TTTAGATATTAAAGTATATTGAGTAAACTAATTCAGTTATAACAAACGAAGTTGTCAACTAAAACCAGTACACATCAGTTTCCTATTGTAGAAATTGTTTTTTGCTTGATGAAACTTTAGTTTCATCGTCTTGAAACTGGAGTTTCCTCTGCTTGAAACTTTGGTTTCTTCAGCTTGGAACTAAAGTTTCTGCGGCTTGAAACTATTGGTTTCAATGCTTTGGAACTATAGTTTCATCGCATGGAAACCAACTAGACTAAGCTATTCTTTGATTTATCATTCCAAGGAGCAATATATGATAGTAGCAGGATATGACAGCAAAGCGTGACGGCATTGTGACAACAAAATGTGCTGTCACAATGCTGTCACGCCCTGCTGTCACCTCTTTATTAGCTTATAATCAGTGTGTTATTTAGCTTTTGGTGACAGATGACAGCAATTTTAGATATTTAAATTCTCATGTAGAGGTGAATTTGTTAAAGGTTAAAAAAGGACATAATTTCCGATTTATGGGACACTATATTTATCTTTGCTACCAGTTTTTAAAATCGGAAAAATGAAGATTACGAAGAAGAAAATAGCTTGGGGCATCGTTCTCCTGATATTGATTGCCGGTGGTGTCATTTGTAAGATACGCTGGAAAGTCTGGTTCCACAATATCCCTGAAATACGCTATGTGCTGACGGAAGACCCGCAACGGGTATTTCTGACATTCGGAAATGACGGCGAACTGTCCCGTAATGTGAGCTGGGTGTGCGGAGGCGTTTCCAAGCAGGCAAAGCTGGAATATACAAAGATCGGTTCCGGAGATACTCTTCTCGTTGACGGCTCTTCCAAATTTCTCCGTACACTGGGCGGGTTCGGTTATGCCAACTGGGCAAAATTTAAAGAACTCTCTTATGGCGATTCCTACTCTTATCGGGTATGGAATGACGATCGCTCATCCGATTGGTATTCGTTCACGATGCAACCCGATTCGACTGATCATTTCTCCTTTGTATTTATAGGTGACGTGCAGGATACTTTGCGTGGAAAGACACGTGGCTTTATGGAAAATGTGCGCCATCGCTATCCGCAGGCGGACTTCTATATGTTTGCCGGTGACTTTGCAGAGCGTCCGATGAACTGTTACTGGGATGAAGCCTATCAGAGCGTGGATTCCATAGCTCCCACCAAACCGATATTGGTTTCTCCGGGAAATCATGAATATGTAAAAGGACTGGTACGTGTTTTGGAGAAACGATTTGCTTATGTCTTTTCTTATCTGCTCGAATCGAGGTATAAGAATAATAATGTATATTCTATTGATTACAACGATGCCACTATCATCACGCTGGATAGTAACCGTGATCCTTGGTTCCTCTTCTCTCAACGGGAATGGCTGGAGAAAACGCTGAAGGCTTCGAAAAAGAAATGGAAGATCGTCATGCTCCATCATCCTGTATATTCTATAAAAGGTAAAACGAACAACCTTGCCGTACGCTGGATGTTCGACGGACTGTTCCGTGAATATGGAGTAGACTTGGTGCTTCAGGGACATGAGCATAACTATGCCCGTATGACTAATAAGAACGATGAGGGCGAAATGACCACCCCGTTGTATCTGGTAAGCCACGCTTCCCCGAAGAGTTACCGTCTATCTTTCAATGATAAGTATGATCGTTTCGGGACGGACCGCCGTTTCTACCAGCATATCGACGTGACGGGAGACACGCTCCGGATGCAAGCTTATCTGGAGAATGACTCACTGTACGATGATGTCCGTATTGTGAAGAACGCTTCCGGCACTCAAATCATTGACAATGCAAAAGACATTCCGGAGATACTTGAAATGCCTGCAAGGTTGAGTGGAAAGAAAGCCGAAGAGTTCGAACGGAATGCTGAGAAGTGGAGGAACCGTTCCTTAGTAAAGTAAATACTTCTGTCTCATATCACGGTAGGTCTGCAACTCCTTTTGCCAGCTGTCACGGATTTCCTCTTCCGATTCTCCTTTAAGGATCGCTTTGCGTACCGAATCCGTTCCCATCAGTAAGTCAAACCATCGGGGACGGGAGAAGAATGCTGCGCCTTCGCCGGATAAACGGTAGAAACGCAGAAAGTAACGGAGCGTGAAACCGTTTACGTCTGTTACGTTCCGTAAATCTTCGCCATAACAAGTGACTCCTTTGTGCATCGGATTTTTGTCGAATCCCGGCAGGGAGCGCGGAGTGAAGGCAAAATCGCCATACTTTTTGTTAGGTGTGCCTAACACCTGAAAAGGAAAGGTCGTTCCGCGTCCCACACTGACACGTGTTGCTTCAAAAGGGCAAAGTGAGGCATAAAGGCGGATGGATTGTGCATTGGGCAAGTTGGGAGACGGTTTCACGGGAAGTGCATAGGGCTGTCCGTGTTTCCACCCTTTTACGGGAATCACAGTCAGCGGACAAGTCTTTGCCTGGGTAGTCATCCATCCTTCTCCATTGATCATCTGCGCCAGCTCTCCGATAGTACAACCGTGAAGAACCGGCAAAGGCAGCATTCCGACAAAACTTTTATATCCGGCTTTTAATACAGGTCCCTCTACGTAATCGCATGGATTGGGGCGGTCCAGTATAATCATCTCTTTTTTGTTTTCCGCACAAGCTTCCATTACATAATACATCGTACTGATATATGTATAGAAACGTGCGCCCACATCCTGGATGTCGAACAAGATTACATCGATATCTTTCAGTTGGGCGGCAGTCGGTTTTTTATTATCTCCGTAGAGCGAGACGATGGTTACTCCCGTACGGCTGTCTTTTCCGTCTTTTACTGTTTCACCGGCATCCGCGTTGCCGCGGAAACCGTGTTCCGGTGCAAAGACTTTCACTATATCGATTTTTTGTTTTAATAAAGTATCCAGCAGATGAATTGGCTCTGTGCCGACGATGGAAGTGTGGTTTACCACCATTCCTACCCGCTTTCCTTTGATTAACGGCAGGTATTGATCCATACGCTCGGCACCCGTAATTACTTTTCCACTGGCGTATGTAGAACACAGTATTATGAACAGAGAGAAAAGAATGAGGGAACTTCTGGCTTGCATATCAGTAAATTTTTGTAATATTGCACAAAAATATCATTTATCAGTAAGGGAACAAGTAATAACTAGTGAAAAAGTATGAATCCAATAGAAATCATCGACAAATTTTATCCGCAGGATACGGAACAACGACACATTCTACTAATACATAGCCTTTCTGTAGCCCAAAAAGCTTTGAAGATTGTAGATGCACATCCTAACTTACCTATCAACCGCAGCTTTGTCAGAGAAGCCGCGCTTCTGCACGATATAGGAATCTTTATGACCGATGCTCCCACCATCCAATGTTTCGGAGAGCATCCCTACATCGCGCACGGCTATCTGGGTGCAGACCTTTTACGAAAAGAAGGTTTTGAACGCCATGCACTGGTTTGCGAACGTCACACCGGAGCCGGACTGACACTGGAAGAAATCATAGAACGCCAGCTTCCTGTTCCTCATCGTGAGATGGTGCCCGTCACTCTGGAAGAGCAAATAATCTGTTTTGCCGATAAATTCTTTTCTAAAACTCATCTTGACGAAGAAAAGACAGTAGAAAAAGCCCGGAAAAGCATTGCAAAATATGGTGAAGAAGGTCTAAACCGCTTTGATGGGTGGTGCTCTTTGTTTTTATAGCACTAAAAAATAATTAAATAACGGAGATTCTCACGCATTATTGATGAAGATTGTGTACTTTTGCCACTTCAAGCGTAAAACTATTAGTTAATGGCGCCATTGAGAGCAAAAATAATTATATCATTCATATTGCTGATTGTCTTGCTGATGCTTCCTGATGAGGCTACGTCTCAGCGTCGAAGAAGAGGGATGATTGCCTCCAACACTGCACAAACGGATTCCCTTAACAGGAAAGATTCGTTAGGGGCGGATACAGTTGTGGTACGCGTTGACTCTGTAGCACCGACAAAGAAACAACCGTTCGATGCACCGGTTATTTATGAATCTAACGACTCCACCACTTTTACATTGGGAGGTGCCGCTACGCTTTATGGTAGCGGCAAAGTCAACTATCAGAACATTGAGCTGGCAGCGGAAGTGATTTCCATGAATCTGGACAGTAGTACAGTACACGCCTATGGTATTAAAGACACGACGGGAACGATCAAAGGTAAACCTGTCTTTAAAGAAGGTGAAACTGCATACGATACAGAAACAATCAGCTATAACTTCAAGAGCAAAAAAGCGGGAATCACCGATATTATCACTCAACAGGGTGAAGGTTATGTGACCGGTAGCAGAGCCAAGAAAGGAGCAAATGATGAAATCTTTATGGAGCACGGTCGCTACACGACTTGTGATCATCATGACCATCCTCACTTCTATATGCAGTTGACAAGAGCCAAAGTGCGCCCCAAGAAGAATGTAGTGACAGGACCTGCCTATCTTGTGGTGGAAGATGTTCCCCTGCCGCTGGCTGTGCCGTTTTTCTTCTTCCCTTTCTCCAGCAGCTATTCTTCGGGTTTCATTATGCCGACGTATATGGATGATTCAAGCCGTGGTTTCGGTCTGGCGGAAGGCGGATATTACTTTGCTATGAGTGACATCATGGACTTGAAGCTGACAGGAGATATATTCACGAAAGGTTCATGGCGGCTTTCCGGATTGACCAATTATAATAAGAGGTACAAATACTCCGGTACATTGCAGGCGGATTATCAGGTGACCAAGACCGGAGACAAAGGAATGCCGGATTATACGGTTGCCAAAGACTTCAAGGTAGTGTGGAACCACCGTCAGGATGCCAAGGCAAGTCCGAACAGTACTTTCTCCGCCAGTGTGAACTTCTCTACCAGTAGTTACGAACGATCTAACATCAACAACCTTTATAACTCCCAGTTGTTGACTCAGAATACAAAGACATCAAGTATCAGTTACTCCCGTAGTTTCCCCGATATCGGTCTGACCTTGTCTGGAACGACCAATATTGCGCAGACCATGCGTGACTCATCCATTGCAGTAACGCTTCCTGACCTTAATATTACATTGAGCCGTCTGTTTCCCTTCAAGCGGAAGAAGGCTGCCGGAGCCGAGCGTTGGTATGAGAAGATTTCTGTCAGCTATACAGGACGTCTGACGAACAGTATCCGTACTAAAGACGACCGTCTGTTCAAGACCGGCATCAGCGGATGGGAAAATGCGATGAACCATAATATTCCTGTCAGTGCTACTTTTACACTGTTCAAGTATTTGCAGGTCAATCCTTCGGTGAATTATACGGAGCGTTGGTACACCCGCAAGATAAATCAGACGTATAATGAGGAAACAGGGCGTTTGGAACAGAATCTGAATGATACTATTAATGGCTTTTATCGTGTTTCCAACTATTCAGCCAGTTTGTCTTTAAGTACTAAACTGTATGGTATGTACAAACCTCTTTTCATGAAGAAGAAAGAGATACAGATTCGCCACGTTGTCACTCCGCAGGTTGGTATCAGTGGTGCTCCTGCATTTAGTAAATACTGGGAAGAGTATACGGATAATAACGGAAATACTCAGTATTATTCACCCTATACGGGACAGCCTTTTGGAGTCCCTTCACGTGAGGGTTCGGGAACGGTTAGTTTCTCGATTGCTAATAATCTGGAGATGAAATATTATGATGCTAAGAAGGATACATTAAAGAAAGTCAGCTTGATTGATGATTTGAGTGTGAATATGTCATATAATATGGCTGCAAAGGAAAAGCCATGGAGCCCCTTGAGTATGAATCTTCGACTGAAACTGACAAAGAATTATACTTTCAATATGAATGCATCATTTGCTACTTACGCTTATACGTTTGATAAAAGTGGTAATGTGGTCGAAGGTAATCGAACTGAATGGTCGTATGGACGTTTCGGACGTTTTCAGGGGTATGGTTCTTCTTTTAACTATACCTTTAATAACGATACCTGGAAAAAGTGGTTCGGTCCGAAGGAAGACGAGAAGGATAAAGACAAGAAGGAGTCAGAAGATGGAGACGGAGAAGATTCTGAAGGTACGGAAGATGGAACTACGACCAAGAAAGTAGAGAAGGCGCAAGCCGACCCGGATGGTTATCAAGTATTCAAGATGCCTTGGTCTTTAAGTTTCAGTTATTCATTTAATATTCGTGAAGATAGGACTAAGCCTATTAATCGCTATTCGATGAGATATCCGTTTACTTATACTCACAATATCAATATGAATGGTAATGTGAAGATTTCCAATAACTGGTCGCTTTCGTTCAATTCGGGTTACGATTTCCAAGCGAAGGAAATAACGCAGACTTCCTGTACGATTTCTCGTGATTTGCACTGCTTTAACTTGTCTGCCAGTCTTTCACCATTTGGACGTTGGAAATACTATAATGTTACGATTCGTGCTAATGCAAGTATTCTTCAAGACTTGAAATATGAGCAGAGAAGTCAGACGCAAAGTAATATTCAGTGGTATTAGGGTGTTATTAGTAAACGCTTTCTAATTCTGCATAAAGCTTGGGGAGTGATTCCTAAAAATGACGCAATGTATTTTAATGGGACCGTCAGAAATATGTTTTGATATTGTTTGCATAGTTTTATATATCGCTTTTCTGGTGGCATTCTTAATAGAGCCACTTCTAACTCTAAGTTTTCTTTTATAATATTTTGACAGTATATTCTCAAATTTGTTTCTTCTCCTATCTCTGCTAAAATTGTATTTGAGACAGATAAAATGGTACATTCAGATAGGCAGCTTAAATATTCTGTTGCTTCTGTAGCGGTTCCATATTGACACAGTAAATTGCCTGAGAGGGTGAATCGTAATGTTTGTTCTTCTGCTGTGTTACTATCTATTGTGTAATGTCTTATGGTCCCACATATAAGGATGCAAAATGAATCATTCAGTTGTCTGTTTTCAAGAATAGTTGATTTAGGGTGTTTTGTAAAAGTGAAGGCTTTATATGCTTTTTTTAGTTTGACCATGGAGGACGCTGGTATGTATGTGGATAGAGCTTTTATGTAATTTTCAATGTTGAAATCATTTTTACTATGCATATTATTCGTTTTATTATGAGTTATGGTAGGCTTTTTGTTATAAATGTAATGGAAAATGCTATGCGTTTAATATGTATTAGTAATAAAAAATGCAAATATAGAGGTGTTGATGAACTTAAGTTTATGAATGATGAATATTTATCTAAGAATATATTTATCATTTATATATAATCACTTAATTTTGTATTTTGTGATTTGAATTCAGATACGAAATAGATAAAAGTCTATTAAATACAGATTTTGGCGATGAAGAAATGAAAATGCATGTGTTTGATCAATATAGTATATATAATTTATTTAGGCAAGAGAGAGAAATAGACTAAGAAAAAGTATTTGTTTAAAAGAGTGTGCTCCGGACAACACACTCTCTCTGTAAGAAAAGTAATTGTTAACTTAACGCCTTCTAACTTCAAGGTAAACAGAAATATTACCTGTGATCCAATAATCAGCGAAACTCTTGTCTAAGCTCAACTTTTGACCATTATAGTAAAGATCAAAATACCTTGTGCCCAAGATAGCAGAGGCTTCATTCCAAACTTCCTGAATCTTTGTGTTTTCAGATAAATTGGGTACGTAAATGGGATAAATGGCACCATTATCATTAATGAACATGTTGACAAATCTGGGAGTTGCAGATTCTGATGTAGTGTTGATATCTACATCTTCAGATACTGTTTGTGCATACATTGGCAATGAGCAGAATAATGCAAATGCCAAACCGAAAAATAAATTTGTTCGTTTCATTTTACTTTTGGTTTAAAGGTTGATAATTTTTTGTCTCATGAGTACAAAGCAAAGGTAGAATTATTTATGGAAAAAGAACTGAACTTAAATTAATGATTTTCAATTCTATAGAATTTATGAACAATAGTTCATTGTATATTTTGTAGTAGTGAAATAAATACTGATAATATTATATGGTGTTTGGATTTAATCTTGTTTTATAGGATTGATCTATTGGCTAGCTTTATGTATGAGAAATATTTTTTTAAGATTAAATAGACTTAGTGTTGTGTAAGGTAAGCTAATGCGGATATTTAAGAATAGAAAAGTGTAGACAGATATATAACAATATCTAGCAATAATAAGATGAATGGAGAGTTGAGAGTTACTATGCAGCGTCATCATTTATTGTGCAGCCGACTCTCAACTTTCCATTTTCAATTCTCAACTTCTTACCATATTATTTCCGTTTCTCCGTTTGCTTTCAGATAATCGTTTGCACGGCTGAAGTGTTTGTTTCCGAAGAAACCATTGTAGGCAGAAAGGGGAGAGGGATGGGCAGAGCTAAGTACCAGATGCTTGTTGCGGTCGATGAAAGCTCCTTTTCGTTGAGCATAAGCTCCCCACAGGATAAATACAAGATGTTCCCGTTCTTCTGCCAGTGCGCGGATAGCGGCATCTGTAAAAGCTTCCCATCCACGATTCTGATGAGAGCCTGCCTGATGAGCGCGTACAGTCAGAGTGGCGTTGAGCAATAATACTCCTTGCTCAGCCCAGCGAGTCAGGTTTCCGGTAGTAGGAGCGTCTGTACCTATGTCTGCCTTTATTTCTTTAAAGATGTTGACCAAAGAAGGAGGGAAAGGTACTCCGTCGTTTACAGAGAAACAGAGCCCGTGTGCCTGGCCCGGTCCGTGGTACGGGTCTTGTCCGATGATTACTACCTTCACCTTGTCGAAAGGACAGAGGTTGAAGGCGTTGAAAATAAGTTTTCCCGGAGGGAAAATCTGATACTGGCTGTATTCACTTTTTACGAATTCCGTCAGTGTGCGAAAGTAATCTTTTTCAAATTCCGGCTGTAAGTGTGTTTTCCAGCTTTCTTCTATTTGTACGTTCATAGCAATTATATAAGGTGTATATCAAGTTCCTCACATTCTTTGCGCATATCTTCCGGCCAGATGCTGGCTTGTATTTCTCCGATATGAGCTTTGCGAAGGTAGAACATACACAAACGGGATTGACCGATACCGCCACCGATAGATAGTGGAAGTGTGTCGTCCATTAATCGTTTGTGGAAATAAAGTTTCAGTCTCTCTTCTTCGTTTTCTTCTTTGAGCTGGCGTTGTAGCGCTTCTCTGTCTACACGAACACCCATAGAGGATAGTTCGATGGAGCGTTGCAGTACATCATCCCAAAGTAAAAGGTCACCGTTCAGTCCGGGCAGGTTGTTCAGGCCGGTGGATGTGTAGTCATCATAGTCCGGTGCACGTCCGTCATGTTTTTTGCCGTCGCTTAGCTTGCAACCGATACCGATGATAAATACGGCACCGTATTTTTGGCAGATGGCATGCTCGCGGCATTTGGGTTCCAGGTTCGGATAGAGTTGGCGTAGTTCTTCCGAATGGATAAAATGTAATTTCTGGGGCAGACAAGGTTTGATCTGCGGATACATTTCATATACCATGTATTCTGTACGGATCATGGCAGCGTAGATACGATTTACGATCTCTTTCAGGAATTCTACGTTTCTGTCCTCGTTGGTGATGACACGTTCCCAGTCCCATTGGTCTACATAGAGCGAATGGAGGTTTCCGAGTTCTTCATCAGAACGGATGGCGTTCATGTCGGTATAGATACCGTATCCCGGTTCGATATTGTAATCGGCGAGAGTTAATCTTTTCCATTTGGCTAATGAATGAACGACTTCTGCTTGTGCGTCACCTAAATCCTTGATAGGGAATGAAACGGGACGTTCTATACCATTCAAATCGTCATTGATACCCATCCCTTTCAATACGAAAAGAGGGGCTGTCACGCGTCTGAGGCGTAATTCGGATGACAAGTTTAACTGGAAGAACTCTTTTATTTGTTTGATTCCCAACTCTGTTTGTTTTAAGTCGAGTAACGGTTTATAGTTCTTTGGTTTTATCAAGTAACTCATAGGATTGTTGATTGTTAATTGTCGGCAAAGATAGGAATAATATTGATATCTGTATTGGATAATCTCTAAAAGATTGTCAAATTGATAAAGTATATGCTCTAAAGCATTTCAAAATAACAGAATGTTAAGGGGCGATACTGACTTAAGAACTATAAAAAAAGATGAATCATTAGGAAGATGAGAAGATTTTTTATACTTTTGTCATCGCATTTAGGAAATGGCCCCGTAGCTTAGTGAATAGAGCGTCAGATTCCGGTTCTGAAGGTCGTGCGTTTGAATCGCACCGGGGTCACATTGTAAAACCGCAATTATCTTATTATTAGATAGTTGCGATTTTCTGTTTTATACCATTGCACAACATTCGCACAACATCTAGGTATGTGGAGAGATTTATTAATAAAATAAAAGCCCGTTTTTTAGACGGGCTATTTGTTGGTATATGTTAGATATCGTTTAATATATTTTTTTCTTTTTCCTTTTTTCGTAATTCATTGTTTATCGCATCTTCATATGATATTTCAATACAGCTATATTTGTTTATTTCAACACTTATATATCCTTCTTTTGTCTTGAAATAAGATGAATATGTACATTTCTCTTTGCTTAAAGCCAGTTGTTCATATCCATCTCCTTCATAGTAGGGCTTAGAGAAAAATTCATAACTTTGCGGTTCTCCATATTTCTTTGTATATAATTCCTTGAAATCGAAATATTTCATTTTTAAGGAGCTCCAAGAAGCTGTTTTAGGGAATTCTGCACAGACTTTCCATACTGTTTTGGAATCTTGGGAAGCCAAAATGTATAAAGTGACTGATTCATTGGCAAATTCTCCTTTCATAATAGCAGCGTCATTTCCCAAATCTTTTTCTTTTATAAATCCTTTCTCTTGTAACTTCTTCATAAAGCTACTTAAAGTACCATCTAATGCTACTCCTTTAAAATCCAAGTGCAATCCTAAAGAATTGTCTTGTTCTTGTGCATGCGTACCGCCTAACAATAATGTTAGCATTGAAATCAATAAAATGATCTTTTTCATAAGCTAGTTTTTTAATTATCCGATTTTGTTTGATTGTGTGAATTTAAATACTCTACTGCCTTTTGGTACTTTTCATTAAATTCATTCATTTTTTTATTATATCTCACTGTGTCTTTAAATAATTCAAAGTCTTCTTTAATATGTGCTTTCTCTGTTTCTGCATTTTCTATAATATCTTTATAATACTCTATGTTCTGTTGTTCAACGACAGAGCGCCATAAGAATATAGGGACCAGTAAAAACAATGAGAGTAAAATGTATAATATGCCTACTTTTATTAGTGATTTTCGCTCGGAAGGATTACAAGGTACTTTTATTCTTATATCTTGTTTTACATGTCCGTTCAGCCTGCGCCCATCTTTATATCTTCTATCTGGTACAAATTGTGCAACTAAAACAGATTTCTTCATGAATACTGTTTTTTGAAAAAACTTCATGATACCAAATATTAATATAATAATAGAAGGTACTACTAAAATAGCAAAAAATAAAGAAACAATATAGAGTGCTATTTTAATACCAGCGTTATATCTAAATAAAGATACTTTAAACCCTTCTGCTTCTGCTCTTAATCTTAATTCTTCGGGGGAGATAACCTCATTGGTTGATTCATCGAAAAATTGGTTATGTGTATTTTTACCGATACCTCTTATTGGGGTACTATGTGCATTCCCATAAATAGAGTTACTTATCACTTTCCCTCCATCTCGTCCCACTTGATTCACAGCAGACCGTATAAACCCTTTTGCTAAATCTTCAGTAAAATTTCCCATTAAATTTATTGCTATTTTTTATGTTGCCAACAGTAGATGCTTCCTTTTTCTGCATTACGTTTACATTGGTCTCCATCTTTAGTTATTGCCTGACATCTTTGGTTGTCGTCTTCATCACTACATGCTTGCAAAAATGTTGGTAATAAAAAGATTGAAATTAATAGCAGTGCCTTTTTCATAATCTTGTGTTTTAATTAATTTAATATTCGATTGTTATTCTTATTTTATCTTCTTCTAGGTCTAACTGATTCTATAACATTGAAAATCTGTTTTACATCGCACAAATCAATAACTCGATCAGGGTACATATCATTTAATGAATGAATAGTAATAGTGTGATTTTCTACATCATGATCTATAATGCGCTTTACTATAATTCCATCGGTATGTACAATGACAAAATCCCATTTACGAAGATGCAGTTTAGAACTCACCCATAAATGGGGCTGTATTTCACGGCAGTAAAGTCTATCTCCTTCTAGATAGCTTTCTTCGGTTCCATTGTTCATACTGTCGCCTTTGACCTCAAAGGCTATATAATTTCCATGTCCTTCTTTATCAACTATAAAAGGTATCTTAGGTAATTGCTCCATGTAAGTTGTGTCTGTGTATCCATCTAAATATCCCGCATAAGCGAATTGATTAACTAACGGGATATAAACTACGTCTTGTTGGATGGGCGTAGCTTCATTATATTGGGGTGTATTATTGGTAGTTTTGAGCATTTCGCCTTCTCCTGTGGTTAACCATAAGGTATTCAACTCAGGAAAAGCTTGGCTGATTTTATTAAGTGATTTTGAACTAATGCCATCACCTAATACATTCACGAAGCCTCTCGACAAGCCAGCTGCTTCGGCAAATTTTATTTGCCCTATGCCTTTATAGGTTAGAAATTCTGTAAGCCTCTCTTTTATTACACTCATTATATGTACATAAATTATTATGTGATTTATCCGGTGTTTAATTGAAAACAAAAGTTAAATACATAAATTATTATGTAGATTACTTGTTCTACATAAAATATTATGTATCTTTGCAACATCAAACAACATCCAACACTGCAAAGGTGCGAAGTTTGAGTGAGAAAACCAAATATTTTACATAACTAAAAATAGGTAAGGCAATGAGAAATAGAGATTATGAACTAGTAAAAGACGGCAAATATAATATGAAAGCCATCATGCAGAGAGCTTGGGTATATGTACGCCAGTATGGTTATTCTCTTAAATCTGCCTTGCGTATTTCTTGGGTAGACGCTCGCTTAAAGATGGATGAATATGTAGAATCATTGAAGCCGAAAGCGATTGAACCAAAACAGGGAAATGTGCTGAAAGCGTTTTTCGCCGATAAGTATGTAAACTATGATAGTTCTTGGAGGTAATTATGAGTAGGGATGAGATAAGCAAAAATTTGTCTTTCCTTCGGAAATACACGGACGATCTGAAAAAACGAGATGAATATACAGTTCAGATGCTGGCTGGAAGCAAAAAAACGAAAGAAGATATTATCAGTAACCTTCTTCGAATAATAAAAGATTACGAGGCTCTGTTAGGTTAGAACCTACGAAAGAAGCGAGCAAAACGCTTTCAGGGTACATTGATTAGTTCTTTGACATATTGGATCATACGAAAAGAAATTCAACCGTAGCAGGAATGCCGTGATCGGTTGAAGGTTCGAATTAGTTACATATATCACTTGGAAGTCCGAAAAGTCTTTATCAGTAAGCATATAGCAGGTTAGGCGAGCTATAACGCTATCTAAGTGATTCAACATACAGCCCGTCACGTCTCGATACGTGGAAGAATCCGTATAAGGTATCGCGGGCACCAATAATAATCAAATAATTAATCTTATGGCAAAAGAAGTGAAAAAAATAACTGGTGATTGGACAAAATCAATCAGTGAAATGAAGCTAAATGAAGTAGTAGAATTTCCGATATCTGCTTATGATGGAATAATGAGTACAATTCGCTATCGTGTTAGACGAAGATTTGGAATTATAATCAAAAGAGAAGGAGAGTTGGACTATAAAAAGGGAATTTTTAGAGCTAAACGTATTTCGTGATGGAAACTCTGACTCAATGTGAGTATCAAGTAGCTAATGAAGTCGCAAAAGGACAAACCCCGGATGAAATTGCCGATTTGCTCAAAAAGTCAGTTTGGACCATAAAAGCACAGATTAGGGATATACATAAAAAATTAGGTATTAACAATAACGTAGAGCTTACTTTATTCCTGCTATGTGATAGGACTAAAAGAAACTTTGATTTGAAGGAGATTAGGAAGCACGGTATTGAGTTATTCTTCTCTGTGTGGTTTTTGGTAATTGCTATTACGCCGAATTATCAAATGGACATGAGACGTTGTAATATTCGTCCTGCTGCAAAAACAGCTCTACGTATAATGAGAACTAAAATGGACGGTGATTTAATGCTTGCCGCTTAGTATTAACTTAAAAATAATGTTCTATGAAAACTATTCATAAAATTCAAAATGCTATTGCTGTCATTGCTCTTGCTATGGTGACCCACCTAGCATTGCAAATCGAAATGACTAGAAACGAAACAATATCATGTATTATAATGCTATTGTTAACTGTGTTCATGCTTTTAGAGAGAAGTTCAAAAGAGGTGCATCAAAAAGAATAGGGGGATAGATATGAGTATTCAAGAGATCATGAGTCTTGGGGGGAGTAAGATATCGGCTAATGTGAATTTTGAAGATTTAAAAGCATTCGCAGATTATCTCATTCAAAAAACAAAAGAAGAAGTTGAAGAATCTATTTTGGCTAAGAAAAAAGAGACTTTCGTAAAGCCCAAAGATGCTTGTAAACAGTTACAGGTTGATCGGTCAACTTTGTGGAGATGGGCTAAGACAGGTTATTTAATTCCCGCAGAAGTCGGTGGAAAAAGACTATATAAACAATCTGAAATAGATATTATATTACGCAAATAATTTATTGTTTAATCCTAATCCCGGAGTAAAGGACTCCGTGCGGTATCCAGTCCGCTATTTAAGTTTTGAATTATCCCGGTGTCCGTTGGTTCGGTATCCGGGAACTATTTTATTAACTACTTAATATTACGATTATGGATGATTTAGTAACTAGAGACAAAGAATCTTCGTTTGCAGTTCAGGCAGCAGACCTAAGTAAAAATGATCTTCCTTCTTTGGAGGATGCACAGGAATTACCAATTGACCTTTGCGGTAACTATTGGACTCCGGAGAAACCGGGTGAATTTAGAAAAATGTACTTTGTAGAAATCAAACCTCAAAAGGTATTGAGTGCTACCAGTCCGGATGAATTAATAGATTTGGATTGTGCTACTTTCTTAGAGAGATCAGCCGATGGTACGGTACAGACAGTAACAAATGGTTCTCGTAGATTGGTTGGTATTCTTGAACAGTATATTGAGAACGGATCACTTAAAAGTGGTATGCCTCTTAAAATAACCTACATGGGCAAGCGTAAGAACAAAACGAATAACTTCCAGTCAGATAATTGGTCTGTAAAACCTTTGCGTATTAACTTGCCTGTTGCCGGATGATAGATTTTAATTTGGACGATTGCGCAGAAGGGGAAGAACTCAACCCTTCTGCTTATAATCCGGAAGATTATCCCACCAAAGAGGAGATGCTTGATTTTATCTCTTTGAATTGCAATAAGCCACCTGTTAATATTGATTTGAAGGAATTGAGCGTTAACGGAGTAGTAAAGCGTGATCCTATGGAGATGTATTTGAAAAGCGATCATATTTCCTCTTCCAATTTGAAAAATGCTCTTAAAACTCCACGATCCTTTTATTATGATTACGAAAGGACATTTGAAGAGAAAGAAAAACCTTGTTTTCAGTTAGGGACATTTGCCCACATGGCATTTTTGGAACCACGTTTATTCGAGCTTGTCAAAGTAGAACCTAAGTGTAACCAATCATCGAAAGATGGCGTGCTTGGAATGATTAAGTTCTATAGTGAATTGCTCCTGAATGATAAGAATTATGTTCCAGATGTCGAAGAAGAAATTCCTTCTGAAAGGTGGAATTTCTGCGATCTGAAAGACTTTCGTGATAATAAGAAACAGAAGTGTATTGATTTGGGATACTCGTTTATCAGTGATGAAATGAGTATGGTAATTAAAGCTCTTGAAAGAAACTATTATTGGTATGGTGGCGGCATCATCAAGCAGCTTTTGAAAGGTGCATACTCAGAAGTATCATTCTATGGCAAGGATGAAGAAACGGGTCTTAATGTAAGGGTCCGACCGGATTATTTTAATGTAGAGGAAAATATCGGTGTAAACGCTGTTATTTCCTTTAAGACCACACGTGCCGACGATCTCGGCAAGTTCTACTATGATTGTGCCAAGCTCAAATACGAGCTTTCAGAAGGAATGTACCAAGAGGTTATGAGTAGCGTTACTGGACGGAACTTTAATGTAACAATTATGATCATGTTACAGACGGTTGAACCATACGATGTCGCTGTTCTCTTTTGGTCGCCCGATGATTTGGCAAATGGTAAGTATAAATATCGCTATGCTCTCTCAATCGTAAAAGACTGTTTCGACAAGAAATGGTTTCCCGGATATGACGCTAAAGCCGAAGAAGGAGCTAGAGGTATTATTGATATGCAGCTCCCGGAATGGAGTCAAAAGATGCTTCATCCGGTGGCTATTGATGATTTTGAATGATTATGGAAAAAGTAGAAATAAAGATAGACGATTATCATGTAATAACACTCCAGCACAATAAAAGAGATAAATTTATAGGGCTGGAGCTTTATAATGTCCCACAAGAAGAAATTACTCAATTAATTTCACTTCTTCAATACCTAGAGAAGGCTGCCCCAGTTGTAAAAGGCATTTCTGATTGTTGGATAGATGAGTAAAGAGAGAAGCTAGTTGTCTTAATTCATCAATATTTGGTTGATAGACTTTTGCTTCTTTCCTGTTATTCAGTTCTCCAATTTTAACGAGTGTAAGCGGTTCGCCGTCTTTTAATACACTCTCTATACTCATAAACATTCCCCGTTGAAAGGGAAATTCATTATTAAATAAAATTTCCATAACGCTTAATTTAAAAGTTTGACAGCTCCAAAATTAAGAAAAGTTCCCAAGGAAGGATAATTCTTCTTTGGGAATTTATTAAAACCTATAAAGCAATGATTGATTTAAAAGACTATGTACCGGAGGAACTTAAATTTAAGCTCCCTACCACCGTGAAATTTCCCGAAGTGATTTTCTCTGATTGTGTCTCTATGGACGATGTAAAAAAGAAGCTTGCTGAGAGTTTCGTTACCGTTCAGGAGAAAGACGTAATCGCTAACCGGGTGATGGATGATTATGAAATATCAACTATCCGTGCGAATTATGGTGAGATTGCCGAGGAACAGATGCCGGAACTTGAAGCACAGTTCGAAGCATTGAAAGCAAAGTTCAATACCGAGAAGAAAGAATTTGATGCAAAGATTTCAGCATTAAATACTCAGTTTAAGGACCTTGTAAACCTTGCAAAGAAAGGTGTGAAGGATTATCCTTTGAAGATGATCGATACTTTCCGTATTCCGGTCATGGGGTATTATCTGTACTATTCATGGGTGAATGACGCTTTTCGTCTGGCATTAGTTCAAGAAATTCCGAAGCATGAATATAACGATCTGTTTAACTCCGGAGAAAAGAATCAAGAGGCATTCAAAGAATTGGGATATGAACTGCCAAACGTTGATTTTAAAGATACTCGTAAGAATGTCCGCCGATTCGGAGAAGGAGAGGATGTAATCGAGGTATGGGAGGAAGATGGTCAAGATGTATGGCTGGAGCAATGGATTGAAGATTTCGTAGATGAAGGTACCAGTGAAGTAGTTCCTATTGAACGTCACGAATGGCATCGAGTTACAATCGAAGAAAGTCCATGGAGGAAGGAGGACGAAAATGACGAGATTAGCACACAAGAAGGGGAGACCGACGAAATACCGGAAGAGCCTGAAGAATAACCCCTACTGGGAAGAGGTTAAACGAAAGATTAGAATCCGTGACGGGCACAAGTGCCAAGTATGTGGAAAGACTTATAATTTGGAGATTCATCACAAAGTCTATGACGTTGCAGGATATTCTATAGTTGGACATGAATTAGAGTTCTTGTATTGTCTTGAAACGCTATGTGAAGATTGCCATGCAATGAAGCATGGTAAATAAATTATCCCGGTGTCCGTTGGTTCGGTATCCGGGAACTATTATTTAAAAGCTATTCTTATGAAACAGGTAAGCAGTAAACAAGCTCAGAGAAACAGGGAGGTTGCTAAAATAAAGCAGTCACTTTCTCCTTTTTGTGCAATATGTGGAAAGCCGGCAGTGGATGCCGCACATTTGATCCCTAAGAGTATGTATCCGGAACATTATACCAATCCTCAGAACATCGTAGGATTGTGCAGGGAATGCCATAATAGGTACGATAATAACTTGGCATTCAGACAGCGGCAGAAGCGTCTTATAGAGCGTGTGAAGTCTTTTGATGAATGTGCAGCAAATAGATATTTCCGTTTATGAATAGTTATCAACTAATATCCAAGCTCCGAAAGATTAGGAATGACACCTATCTTACTGCAATAGACCAAGCTTTATATTATGAATTGGTATCTATTTGCAATGAAAAGGGGTGGAAAGAAGTATTTGATGTTCGTAGTTCTGTTTTATGCAATTCGTTAAATATATGGGATAAGACATTGCGAAAATCACGAAAAATACTGGCTGATTCCGGTTTGATATATTTCGAATCGTGCAGGGACAAGAGAATAGGATGTTACTACTCATTTCTGACAAATCTAAGCAATGATATGAAATCATCAGTAAATGGTACTGATGAAAATACCGGAGAAAATACTGATGATACCCAAATTGGAGAGATTCAATCATCGGTAAACGATACAGTAATTTCTTCGGTACTACGTACTGATGAAAATACAGATGATAAAAACTCTACTCCGGTAATATCATCGGTAAATGGTACTGATGAAACACAAATCCCACCTATTATAGATAATATAAACATAAAACAAGAAGAGAGTCTCGCGCATACGCACGAGAGCACCCCACCCGAAAAGCCTAAGCGATCTAGGAAAAAAGAAGGAGATGCGAAGCCTTTAGTTTATCCTTTCGATTCGATAGCATTTATGTCGGCATGGATGGAACTTGTGAAAACTCCAAAATGGAAAGGAAAGCTAAATTATGCTTTGCAGATTTCATTAAACAAGCTGGGTAAATTTGAAGAAGAGTTCGCTATCCGACAAATAGAGCGAGCTATAGAATCTAATTGGACCGGAGTCGTATTCTCTGGTACTGAACGTGATTATCAAGAATGGCTAAAACAAAAAAAGTATGGAAACAATCAGAAACCTTGTACAAGCAAGCAGGAAGCAAATGACCATGCCCTGCAGCAATACATTACCGAGCGTCAGCGTAGAGAACAAGGCTTGGTTGACGAAGTGGAAAGACCCTTCTGATATTGAGCGTGTCTTTTCTCCGACAAATTGGGCTTATGTGGCTCAGAATCCTGAAAAAGCATATTTTTCAAATTGTCCCACGATTCAGAAGTATGACGAAGTTTATGGAGAAGGAAATGCGGAAATGTGGATTTATGCACAAGTGCTGGCATTATTTGGTTCTAGTTCTTGTAAAGATGAAGGGGTAGCACAAGGAATCGGAATATTTGCTCAGACATTTGCATCGTCTGTTCAGATATACAAACTATCAGAACTAATGCTGTTTTTTTCTCGATACAAGTCCGGAAGATACGATAATTCTTTTTCTCAATTTGATGCCCGAAGGATTGGAAATGCCTTCTTTAAGGAGTTTATTCCAGAGAGACAGAAAGAAATTGACCGATGTGAGAAGCGAAAGATTATCGAAGAAGCATTAACTAGACGGGAATTACCTGCCGGATATACAATCCCCGAAGGATATAATCCCTATACTTGGTATTTGGAGACTAAGAGACGTGCTGCCAATGGAGACAAAGAAGCTATTGAGAATTTAAAATATCCCCAAGTTCGATTTACATAGTGGTCTATCAGATCGCTATTTTTTTTATTTAATAACCAAAACGTTTTCCTGACATCGGGAAGACGATCAATAAAGAAAGGAACATTATGACTAAATTAAAACAATATGAATTAACAGATAAGCAAATACAAGCTTGTAAAGAGATTGAAAAAGCGTTCAAAACAGCTCGTAAAGCTGGGCTTTCCTTTTATGGCAAAGGTGGAGCAATAAGCGCATATAAGACAAGTGCGATGAAACATGCTGCACCATCCGTCCAATATGAAGGAAGTGGACATTTTGGAAAAGACTGGGAATCCCCGATTCCAAGTTATGATTTATATAATTGTATAATTGATTCGGGTGCAGATGATGCTGAATATTTTGAGAAAGGGTTTATAGATTAATTGAAATTAAAATATGAGCAAATATACAGCAAAACAAATAGCTGAATCTGACGAACTATTTGAAAAGCAAATACATAAAGTCAGAAAGTTTTATTTGAGCCGTAACCCCGATAAAATGATGATGCTTGAAGAAAGAAAAGCCGTCATTAAAGAGCGAAATAAAGGTCTTTCCCCGGAATATGATAAGGAGTATTATTGTGGAACTTGTGGCGCTAAAGACGGTGCGGAACATCCTAAAAGTGGATATTGCTTTCACTGTGATACTGATAACTGGATTTCAAAGAATAACTAATAACAAAAGAAGATATGAATATACAAGAAATAAGAAATAGATACGCTAAAATGGTATCAACCATTGAAGATGCTGGAATATACGATGGTCGGGGAACATTTGATTTGTATCAGTGTGAAAAGTGTTTCCGTGAGAAAATAACGACCTACGCCGATAAAGGTGTAACTCCTTTTATTATTGGGTGTAGTTGCGGAGGTAATATGCAGCATACAAAGACTTTTAAATCTGTTCCAGATTACATTCGAGTATTCAAATGGAAAAGACCTACAATCGATCAGACAATAAAATTGCCTGATAGGCAAATCGAACATGTCCTTAATGGCGGGTTAATATTAGATTCTGATTTATACACGCCTGCAAGCGAATCAGTAAAGAAGTCGTTAGAAAAGACACCTGAGTTTATTCCACCTCTTACAAGGCAACAGCGAAGAAAAATGGAACGTGAATCTAAAAAGAAGAAATAACTCAATACAAGATAGATATGAATAAGAAAGAATTATTTGAAATAAGAAGATATGAATAAAAAAGACGATTTAGTAAAATGGAAAACAGTCGAAACAATTACTCCGAATTTTCCTGATGGTGCAATCCTTATAAAAGAAGATACATCCGTAGAGTTTCCTCTAGCTGTTGTAGCCTTTCCTCTTGGAGGGCACAAAAATGGAATTAAAAGACAGCGTGAAAGGGCAAAACTTATAGCTGCTGCTCCTGAATTATTAAAAGCGTCCCAAGAAGCTCTAAGGTATGTTTGTGTAGACGAACCGGCCTATGATGTATTATGTGATGCAATCAAAAAGGCTACCGAATAATCCTCAATACAATTTAATAATGAGCAAAATAATTGCGTGGTTTAGTTGTGGTATAACATCGGCTGTTGCTTGTAAAATAGCTTTACAGACATACAAAGATGTAGTCCTATACTATACAGACACTGGCTCACAGGAAGAAGATAGTCTACGCTTCCTTCATGATTGTGAGCAATGGTTTGGGCAAAAAATAAACATTGTCCGGAGCAAGGAATATACTAACCATTTCGATGTGATTGAAAAGAAAGGGCTAATCAGTAAGCACAATTACTATCCGTGTACCTTCGAACTTAAAAAACGGCTTCGATACCAAATCGAAGATGAATTGAAATATTGGGATGGTCAAGTATGGGGATTTGATATATCGGAAACCAATCGGGCACAACGAATGATTGAGCAATACCCGAACATGAAGCCATTGTTCCCATTAATCGACAATCAACTATCAAAGGCTAATTGTGCCTGCTTACTTGCAAAAGAAGGAATAGAACTACCTCGAATGTATAAGATGGGATATCACAATAACAACTGCATCGGTTGCATCCGTGGCGGAATGGGTTACTGGAATAAGATTCGTATTGATTTCCCGGAAGATTTTGAACGTATGGCAAAATTGGAACGTGTTGTCGGGCATTCTTGCCTGAAAGAAAGAATCGGTAATGAAACAAAGGCTTTATTTCTTGACGAGCTTTCTCCTGACCGTGGCGATTTCCCTACTGAGATTATGCCGGAATGTGGATTGTTTTGTGAATTAGAATTTATGAATTAGCGTAAAACTACATAATCATGAATAAAATAAGACTAATACTTCGTTGGTTATTTATTCCATTGTGGACTACATTATTTTTTGTGTATTTGCTTATATGGTATATACAAATGAGTTGTACTATTTCAGCTTTCAAGATTATTGGAATACTTTTCTAATATTATGGGATAAAATAATGCTATTAATGAGATTAAAAACAAGAAAGACATTAATTATTTTGTAAACTTGCATTTTGGGTAATTACTGCATCCGGTGAAATTTCCGTACTTCCCTTTCCGTTCGACTAATTGGTTGCCACATCTGGGACAAATGCCGTTATGGATCATAGTGTTTTTGTTTGTAATAATCTGATGTATCTTTTGCTTATGCTCTTTTTTAGTATCTTTAGTCACTAAATTTGAGTGAGATAGTTTTTCCGTTAATATCTGGACATCTACAGAATTTATGGTGGGAGTAGTGTAGCTATAAATAACATCTTTTAATTGGTTTGAGTATATAACGATTTCTCGGGTATTACATTTTAGAGTTGCACCTCTTAAGAATACAATGATTGGTATGAATTTATTTTCGGGAATGCTCAAAAGACTTTCCAACGCTTTCACATGAGAGTAGTTTTGTTTTAATGGGTTCTGGAACTGATATTTGTTACCATACATATTTTTAGTCCAAAATTCAGAATAGTCTGAACCGAAAATCCAACCAGAGTAGTTCTTGGTTTCAATAACAAAGATACCATATGGTGATACTACAACATGGTCAATTTGTACAGAGCGTTCATTTATACAGATATAAATATCGTTAAATAGATGATATTCACTTGGAAGTGACATTAGTATTTTGGAAACCTTTCTTTCTCCATATTTTCCTTTGATGGCTGCTTGATTATATCCTAATGTAATTGCAATTACAAAAATTGCAATTACTATTATAACAATAATTTCCATAAGTTATCAGTTTTAATAGAACTTGATTAAGTATCTGCAAATGTAAAAATAATAAATATAATATGAAAGCAATTAGTATTAAACAGCCGTGGGCTTATTTGATAGTCTACGGCATCAAAGACATTGAAAACCGTACTTGGGCGTGTCCTAAAAAGTATATTGGGCAAAGGGTACTGATACATTCAAGCGCCATCCCCGTGCAAATGATAAATCCTAATAGTGTATTCACAAGGCAACAATGGGACAGTTTATCACTTGGATTTCAGAGAGATATTATTTGCGGTGAGGGATATGTAAATTCTGCTATCATCGGAAGTGTTGAGATAGTAGACTGCGTAATAAATCACTCTTCCATTTGGGCGGTGAAGGAAGGTTATAACTGGATACTGGCTAATCCTATTATTTATGATGAACCTATCGGAAATGTGAAAGGGAAACTATCTTTTTGGGAGTATGATGGTCCATTAGTGCAGACGAAGGAAAATGTTGATAGATTAACTTATAGAGAAAGGCTTATAGCTATGCGTAAGGAGATGGAAGAAAGGGGGAAATCATGGTAGGAGATATTCGTATTAGGCGTAGGAAAGATAAATACCACGTTATGGAAGAGCAGGGAGATGGTAGATACTTTACTATTGAAGGAGGAAAATGTAATTCAAAGGAGGATGCCATAAAGCTAAAAAAACGATTTCTGTTCGTTAGAGAGAAAGTTAGATTGTTCAATCAGAATCTTAGAATACAATTGAGAGAAAAGAATAAACCAAATGGATGATCACATAAATCAAAGTTTGTATGCTGATTCAATAAAAGAAGCTACAAAAGTAGAGTTCCTTGCAAGTAGTGAGGAACTTTTTTTATATGCTGTTTCCCTGTATAACTCGATGATGTGGGGCAGAAAGATTGACCGGGAAAATCTTAGAAATAAGAAGAGATCAAAAAAAATAGGGAGAACTAGCAAGGTGTAAAAGCATTGTTCTCCCCAATCATTCACGATTGTATAGCAAATATACTATTTATTTTAAAAATAATCGTGTTATGGATAGAAATTTTAATGAAAAGACGTGGGTAAATGTACGTGAAATAGGGATAATTCTTAATGTCCATGCCTTTGTAGTGTATTCGTATTTATTACAGATTGGGGTAAGGTGTGTTAAAGATAGATATGGGAACGGGTATGTCAATGGAGTAGATATAACTAAGCATTTTGAAGGTTTAAAGAAATTCGTGAAAGGATTGAGGAATGGAAGAAAAGAGCAAGCCCCCCTCAAAGAGCTGGCTTTTATTGATCCTGTGATAGGGAGTCATAATGATTGGGAGAGTAAAGCGGATGGCTTGGACAAGGTGAAGAAGGATTTTTATGCCTCATATACAAATCAGGTCTACAGGATTAATCACTACCAGAATTTAAAGAAGGCTTTGTTCCGGTGGGAGCGTGCCACGAGAGTTTGGAAGTACGTGGAAGAAGAAAGAACTGCACAAGACCCTAATGAATGGATGGAGAGCATTTCGTTAAAATACAAGCTGTGTAATACGATATACGATGAAGAACGCCGTAAATCTGTACTTGACACAATTTGACATGGCTGTAAGAGTGATATCGGGTAAATTTGCTATTGATATAAAACTGATTATAGCATGGCGTACAATTTAAAGGAAATGACTGAAATGTGCTCTAAATGGGTGGCTGAAAATGGGCTAATGGAGCATGGCGGTGCGAGGTTGAAAGACTTCTGTGCTCATTTCGGCATATCGGATGAAACATACTATAGATGGTTGGAAAATGTGGATTTTGTGGATGCTATAAAAAAAGGGAAAAATGAGTTTAAAGAGAAACTGGAGCGGAGACTAGTTGAATCTCTGTCAAAAGCAGCTTGTGGATATGAATTTGAAGAAACCAAAACCGAATATGCAGGAAAGAAAGAAAAGAAGAAAATAGTAACAGTGAAGAATGTAGAGGCGAATGTTGGTGCTGCTATATTCTTGCTTACAAATATATCTCCAGATCGTTGGCGTAATAAACAAACTGGAACCGATGTGAAGACGGAAGGAGTAACATTGAAGGTCGAAGTATTGAAAGAAGAATCGGTTAGTAATATTAAGAAGCTCTCCACACTATCGCAGAAACGGAAGATGAAAGGAGAGGGGGAAACAGAAGGCTCTGAACAATGAAAACGACCTATGTTTTTGACAGGCTATTAGAAGCCACGGTAAATCCAGTGATTCGTGGAGTATCCTCACGGGGTGGTACTCGATCTTCTAAAACGTGGAGCATGTTACAGTTGCTTTATCTTATTGCCGAGAAGTCAGAAGCTCCTTTGCTCATATCGTGTGTAACTGATACAATGCCGGGAGTGAAACGTGGTATGTTTCGCGATTTTAAACGCATGTTACAGGATGAAGGTCTTTGGAATGGTAAGGCTATGAATTTGACTGAAATGACCTACACGCTTCCTAATGGATCACAGATTGAATTTTTCGGTTGTGAGAATGCTGCGAAGGTCTTTGGTCCTGCACGTGATATTCTGTTTGTAAACGAAGCACAGAGAGTCCCGAAAGAAGTATTCCGGCAAATGGCGGTTCGTACTCGTTTGATGCTGTATGTAGACTTTAATCCGGTTAAGAAGTTTTGGGCGCACGACTATTTCAAGGGTCCCGGCATGGTGGAAATAGTCAGCACCTACAAGGATAATCCATATTTGACACCGGAGCAGATCGAAGAGATTGAGAGAAACAAGGCTGATGAAAACTGGTGGCGAATCTTCGGACTAGGTGAAACGGGAGGAACCGAAGGACTGGTATATCCTGAATATGATATTGTGCCGGAGTTTCCAGCGAATTGTAAATGGTGTCTTGGTCTTGACTTCGGTTTCTCTGGTGATCCTACGGCGATTGTAAAAGTTGGCTTCGATAAAGATGATCTTTATGTTCAAGAGATCGCATACTCTACAGGTCTGTTGAATTGGGATATTGCGAATGTCTTGCGCAAGAATGGGCTACATAAAGTTACCACTATTGCGGACAATCAAGAAGCGAAGAGTATTGCTGAGATTTCTCGTTTGGGATGCCGAATATTTCCATGTATAAAGGGAAAAGGATCAATCATGGCAGGTATTTCACAAGTGAAGCAGTTTAAAATGCACATTGTACAAGGTAGTCGAGGTATACAGGACGAAGCAGATAATTACTCTTATGTATTTGACAAGATGACCGGACTCTATGATACGAACGAGGCAGTAGACGAAAATAATCACGCTATGGACGCTATACGATACGCGACTGAGTTTCTGATCGCCAAGTATCGTCCCGGCAAGAAACAAAGAAAAGATGAAGAAAAGCGAAATTAAAACCTTTCGGGGATATGTGCGATATCAGATATATCGCCTATTTACCCCATTTCGTTGGTTATGGAAGACGTTTGTTCGTCTGACAAGTAGATATCAACGCTTGATGCAATTACGGCGTATAGCGAATCTAAAGCCGGATGCTGTGGAGAGTCTTTCGCAAGATGAAACCGCACTTCTGCATTATATGTCGGAATACTTAATACCTTCTCGCTGGGTAACACGTAATGGACAGATCATTTATACGTGTCCATCAGTTGAAGATGTAACTCTCTGGCAGATGATCGAAGCACGCAGAGCTGAAACAGTATTAGAACGTATTAGCGGATGGACTGAGGGATATGTACCAGAAACTGTTGCTGATATGGTGAAACTGACAAAGTACATTGTGGAGCAGATTGGGCAGGCTGACGAGCTGGAACGTGTGCTGTTACCGGGTGCAGGTGGTTCCGGTGAATCGAATCCAATCACAGAAGCTAAAAGTGTGCTAGGAATGGTACAGATCACATCCGAACTGTTTAACTGCTCATTCGAAGATGCGAAGAAGATAAACTACTCAGATGCTATTCTAGCGATCAGCAAGAGACATGATGAAGTTGAGAAACAAAAATCTAAAACAAAATAATCATGGGAAAGAAATACAGTATTAATTCAGCAGGGCGAATCGTAGCCGAGAGAGATATATACTCACTCGGCGGGCTCATCCCGAAAGGACGAGTAGGTGCTAAGATAGCGGACGAAACACAGTTATCACAGAATGGCGAGTGCTGGGTAGCAGGTGGAGACATGAGTACGAATCCGTGGGTTAAAGTATCCGATAACGTTTATATAGGGGATTATTCGGCGGGTGGTGTAACAGCTAAAACGAATCCCGCCGAGATAAAAGGAAATACCTTAATTCCCGGTGCGTTTAGGGTTTATCTCCCCGCCACGCTACCAACATCCGACCTAGTGATCAAGGATTCGTTCATTGGGGTAACTATGGATGTTCTTTTTGGCGTGTCTTCAAAATGTCATCCCGTAGAGCAAGGACGGTATAATCAAGATGCGCCGAAAGGGACGCTATTCACCAGCGCATCAATGAAATTAGACGCTAATAACTTCGTCAGAAATACTGCAACCGTTAGACTAGGAAAAGATACCTACGTATATCTTCCGGCGGGATTTAACGCTAGAATATACTGGGCGTATTATGACGTATCCAATCAGCTAGCTTATGCGGGGGAATCCGAAACGGTATCTACTAACTTATATAAACTCAGACATCCGGTGTACAACATGTGTATGATTGCGTTCGCTAAGAATCCAACACTGACACCCGCCGAACTAGAGGCGTCCGGGGCTAAGATATTAGGACACGTTAGCGGCTCAATCATAACTGAGGTGAGAGGGTCATCCGAATACGGCGCGTACGTGATGGATAATTCATCTCTAAAAATACAGACCGATAATTTCGGACTTGTATTGTCCCCTATCAGAACACTAGCAGGTCGGATGATCAACACCACTTGTGTTACGGAAGCACTAACACAACGGAAGGTATTCGGGACCTTCACGAATATAGATTACATGGAATACTTTTGGGACGGTGATACAAATCACCGGGATACCGTTATCACGGCTTCTGATTGTCCCCTATTGCGTGTTTCTCCGAATACTATAAAACGATCCTTGTTAGATACCGGAACGCTTGTATTACGTAACTGCATCGTTCCGGCGGGAGATTTCGAACATGATGTCATAGACGGAGATACATACGAAAACATTGATTTCTCATATACTAGGGAGTTCCTTAGTACGAGGGTAGTTAACCGCCGATTAATATGTAGTCACAGGCAAGGGTTATATAACATGTTCGCTGAGGGAGGGAACATGTTAGGACGTATCAGTTATCCGGATAATGTAAAAGACGCTACCAGTTTAACAGAGAGCCACGAAATAATTATGCTAGACGGCAGCATGATAGAATCGGGAACCTACGCGGGTGATCCCGGAAAGGCGTATGAAGATAATAAAATTCCGGCTACGAATCGTGTAAGAATGATTAGACCTGTATCTACTAGAGGTGCGGTATTTCCGAACATTCCTGCCGGATATTCTGTACGGGCGGTACACTATCTCGATGAATCGTTTATACTTCGAAAAGCCGTTGAGAATCCTAGTACTATGGAAGGTGAATTCCCGTTTTACGTTATGAGTTTTCAGAAAACCGATCCGAACGCTAATTTACCCGCTTCGGAGTTCGTTTCTAAAAACGCATATTTAAACGTAAACAATTACACGAAAGTTCCGGAGATCACAGGTTCCGCCTACTTAGGTGCAGGTGTAATAGTAAGAGGTGATGTTCAGCTACACGGTGATCCATATGTTAACCGTGTGTTTGATATTAACGAATGGGACAGAGGCGGCTTAAATACCGCACCGGGGCTAACTTGGGACGTTATGAAAGACGGAAGGAACTCAGATGTACGTATGACTACGAAGTCAATATACCCGGTAAATCCCGGTGATACTATATCAGTATCCGGAGCATATAGAATCCTTTTATGTTGGTTTAATGAGGATAGAAAACTAATGTCCGATACTGGATGGAATGACGGAACACTAACCGTTCCTGCTAATGTACACTACGTGGGAATAGCATTGTCTACGAAGCCGGACCTAAAGTTTCTTGATTTCTCCGACATTCCGTTAGCCAACGTTAAGTATCTCCGTGCATTCAAGAAACGTAGATACATAACCAACGAGCTAGACCGGGTATCACCGGAAGATATATTGTTAGATGCGGATATGTGGGAACAAGGCTACTTAGATAGAATAGCTGGGAAAACCTATGAAGAACTTAAGTCTTCATCCGGCTTATTTGTCCGTCTGAAAAGACCCATAAACACAGGGAGGGGTGCAGAATCCTCGTTCGGTGCAGGACACGATAGGAAGGATGTTTCTTTTGACGCTGTTACTAAATGTATATCTGCTGATAGTACTATCGTAGACGGTACGCCTCTTTACGGAACTACTGTATATAAAGTTCCTTCGGCTGCTATATCGGTATCGGATGTGGCGAATTCTCGCTTTAAAGTTGAGTTCGTGCCATCTCCTAGAATCGTAGTTCCCTATGGGTCCAAAACTTTGCTCATAGGTGGTCTTAAAATCCGGATGTACGACAATTCTGTGTTATCCCGGAACCTAAACCAAGAAGGGGGAATAGTTCTGAAAGGTGATGCGGTGATGGGCTATGATTTCGATTCCGGAAATTGCATGTGTTCTAATGGTCATAGTGACGCAATAATCAAATTACCATGATATTCAGTGACATATTAAACTTTATGGATGGGGAAGCCGTAAAACTCGGCTTGCCTATCTATTTCGGAGATACGTCTACTATTAACGAGCTAGTGAATGACATCTCAGGTATGTTCTTAACGTTTGATGTCCCGGACGGTGGTATGTCTAAGTTGCCTCCTGCCACCCGGAAGTATAACGTAGTATTACAGTGCTTAGATAAATCGTACTATCTTACGGATAACGCTGCCGAACTTGATACATTAATGCGTACCGATTTGGCTTTAAACAAACTAATGTCCGCTTTTGTGTGTCACTTCGATGTGGATGGATTGAGTTTCAAGAAGGTACAGAATATCTATGACTCAATGAAGTCCGGTTGGAGTGTAACATTTTCTATAACAGATGATTTATTGAACTATGGATAAGGAGATATTGCAGGTTGTAGAACAGATAAAAAAGGAAATCTTCGAATCTTATGTTTCGAAAGGTTTGGTAGCGTCTGGTGAATTTGGGCGTGATCTAAAAGTAAACGATCTCGGTGATAGGGCAACTATTACTGCACCGCATTATGTCGTACAGATGGAGCAGGGTAGGAAAGCGGGTAGTTTTCCGCCTGTCTCCGCCATTAAAAAGTGGATTCAAGACAAGAACCGGACGGTTGGTGCAAACATCCCGGAGGAAGCAGCTTTCGCCATCGCTTATGTGATGAAGCGGGACGGCATCAAAGTTCCTAACAAATTCAACGGTGGCGGGGTAGTCTCCGACATCATTAATCCTGAACGGGTGAAACGGCTGACGCTGGATATAAACAAGATCATAAAGGCTAAAATTCTAACCATATTAACGCAATGAAATTAAGAATACCAAGATTTGGAGTGAACGTAGATATACCGGACAGCAAAGTATATACCTACCCCAGTTGTGCTACCATATGGGACAACGTGCCGTTAAAGCTAATTATAACGGACCTACCTACGGACATTATTGTGCGGATGGAACTACAGTGCCGTTCTACCCTAGACAGCTTTTATTACACAACATTAGAACCAGTTGAGGGAATGGAGATAGACGCAGCTTCTTATTTCTTCCCGCTTCTTCCCGTATATAGTGATCGAGTTCAGTTCTACCAAGTAGAACTGACATTGATACATAAAGCCAATCTAACGGCTAATAGTGTTACTCAGATAGTTCGTATTCCCGTGATGAACTTGGCGAGTATAAACAATGTTAGCCGAGTGTCTAGGGCTGACACAGATTTCCGGGACAACTACGGACCGCGGGCACCATTAGCGCACACACTGGATGATAATTTCTTTATAGACAGCCGTTATCATGATAGGGACTATGATGTAGACGTTATCTATCAAGACGGAACGGCTGACAAATTTAATTACATGCAGGGTGACGGAATATCGGATGCATGCCAATACAAGAAGATCACGATAAAGAATCCGGATGGGTCCGTAGCTGCTGTTAAGGTTTATCCGGAAGAGGTGCACGCATGCGGAGCTATTACACTGAAATGGTTAAACTCGTGTGGGTCATACGATGCGATTTCCTGCTATAATTGGAGCGCACAATCTACGATAGCGCAAGGTTTATCCGGTGGGAATGTTACGAAGCGGGAACTTACCTGTGTATTCGAAGTGACTGAGGCTAACAAGTTCGCACTAGATGTTCTTTCCCTGTCTCCGGATGTAACTGTTAGAGGGCTAGACGGGGTAGATATGGATACGAAACTTAGATGTTCATCTACTACAGGCGTGAAATATACGGCAACGGGACTAGTTAAAACGGTAACTCTAAAATTCCAGTACTAACATGGATATAAAGATTCAGATAAATGGAGTGTTCTTGGAGGGCTTGACAAAAACGGATGTCAAGCTGTCTATTAATGCATCGTCTCCATACAGTTTCGGAGAATCCACCCGTACCTATTCGGCTAACATTAAAGCTCCTAGGAATCGGGTGAATGATGGGATATTCTATCAAATGAGAAGTTTCGGTTTTACCCACCGTACTGCGAAATACGAGGCTAGAGTTTATATCGGCGGGATACCGATAAACAAGCGGTTCAAAGCTAAGGTATCATGCAGCGAAGACTCCTACGACATAGCTCTGTCCCAGTCGGACCTAAAGATGTCCCAGTTACCGAAAGAAGTAATAGAAAGATATCTTTATACATCCGGTGTAGGGAACTCTTTTTTCTACCCAGCAAGTGAACTGATAAAGCGTTCTGTTGGCTCCTTTGGTGTTTCTGTATCGTTCCCGCCGATAGAATACGGCGGCTACGAACCGGGATTGATCATCGAGAATCTAGGGCAAAAGCCTTTATCCGAGGTACTGGTGGGGAAATCGGTTACTGTGTTTTGGCGGTATGCATCCGAAACGGACGAAGGAACGGAGTATTTTAGAGGTAACTTCCTAGATATTTTAGAATACGATACCCGTACCGCTCTAATGGCTCCGGACGGATCAACAGCCAATACAACGGCGGTGATAACGATGGATAATAACGCCTATATTACTTTGGATATGTCAAGAGTGGGGACCATATTAAACTTTGTGGTGTTGAAATCGGTTTACAATAATCAGACCGTAGCGATATTCCAAAAAGATGATAACCAAAACGATATCACGCAGGTACGATATAAGTTTGCTTCTACTACTATGAACATCCCTACATACATATTTAATGGCTTATACATAAGTAGAGACATAAATGTGTATGAGAAATTAGATGCCACCCCGCCGAAAACAATGTCCCCGGACGAAGCCGTTAATCTTTCCGGGAAGATAACCGAGTTAAGGAATACCGCCGGGGTGACACAGGTAGCGGGGAATTGTGGAGTATCGAACGCTGTAGATTTCTTAACGGATATTTGCAAAGTGTTCCAGTGGGGGTGGGAGTTTCAGACCATCGTAGACGATAGCGGACTCACAAGTGTAATTATTAGCATATATGATCTAATCGCGAACGATGCAAAAAACTTTGATCTAAACGGACCGATCACGTTCAATGACAGGCGGCAAGACTGGACCGATTTCTACGTATCGACAGACAAGATAGAGGACTCAGAAGGTTTTCCGAACATCGGTATATTCAAAATCGGTGATTTTACAAAGAGTTTACAATTATCCAGTGCATCGTTCACGGCTAAAGGGACCGTAGTAGAATCGGGCGTGCCGAATCCACAAGACGGTACGTACCCGCGCTTTTCGATACGAAAGGTTCAAGACAATAAGCCCGTAACTTGGGTCGAATATTTCAAGTCTATCGAGTACACGCAACGATTAACCAAGTATTACGGTATGTTTTCGGACGCTATAGATGTCACTATTAAGGCTAAAATACCCTACTATTTCATAGAGAACAAGTATAAACATAACGGAGTAGTGTATTTTAAGCAGCTAGGATCATTTTTCTACGTTCGTTCTATCACGGAGTATAACCTAGCAACACAGGAATGTAAGGTAAAACTAACTAAAATTAATCTTAATCGTTAAATAAATGGCAGATAATGTTACATTACTAGACCTTTCGTTCAAGACGGACGAGGCGGTAGAAGGTTTGGACGCTCTGATCAAGAAGTCTTTAGACCTTGCAGAAGAAAAGAAACAGCTAACCAAGCAGATAAACGCCGAAAAGACGGCACTTGCCGGGCTTCGTCAGAACTATAAAGACAATCTTATAGATCAAACGGCGTTCGAAAAGGCAACGGAGAAGTCAGAAACAGCGATCATATCGTTAACCAAACAACTAAACAATAATAAGAATGAGACTTCCGAGAATGCCGCCGCTATTAAAGCACACACTACCATTGTCAACTCGGAAGCGGAAAGCGTGGAAACCCTGCGAGCGAAGTTAGCCCTTAACACGAAGGCACTAAACAAAATGTCCGTTGAACAGCGGACAAACTCGGAGGCTGGGAAACAGATGGTAGCCCAAACTAAAGAAATTTCTAGCAAGTTAAAGGATTTAGAGAAAGAAATAGGCGATACCCGGCGAAATGTGGGTAACTATGCGGAGGACATAGAGAAGGCGACTGGAAGTCTCGGCGGTTTGACTGGTGCAACTGGACAAATGGTACAAGGTATGTCTACAGGTATCACACAGGTTAAAGCATTCAATGCGGCGTTGATGGCGAACCCGTTTATCGCTATCGCTTCAGCGGTCCTTATTCTTATCGGACACTTGGAGAAACTGAAAAGCCGTAACGAAGAACTAGCTGTGGGTATAAAAACTCTGTTTGCTCCGGTGCAGTTCCTTATTGCTAAGATCACGGATGCCGTAGCTGCTCTTCTATCCGCTATCGTTAAGGGGCTTAACTGGATGTATGATGCGCAAGTTAAGTTACTCGATATACTAGGTCTGTTACCAGACGGTTTTAAAGAAGCTAGAGAGAAGATAAAGGGTGTAGCGCAGGCTCAACGGGACCTTTATAATGCTGAAACCGACAATATCCTAATAATGGCGAAATACAGGAAGGAGTTGGAGCAGGCTAAACTACTTGCTGCAGATCAGACTAAATCCGTAGCGGAACGGCAAGCCGCTTTAGAGAAGGCTTTAGAGATATCTAAGCAAATGGAAGATGCGGAGGTAGGTCTAGCGAAAGCGAAGTTTGAACAAATCAAGTTAGAGAACAGCCTAACTTACACGCTTGATGAACAGAGACGGCAACAGGTGGAACACGAAGCTGAAATGGAGGAAAAGAAGGCACAATACGCTGCTCAAAAAAAAGAAATCGAATCTCAGTTTACAGGCTACATCAAGTCTGAAAACGATAAGCGAGCAGCCGAGGAAAAAGCTCGTGCCGATAATTATGCGAAAGCTCAGAAATCAGCCGCCGAAAAAATTAAAAAAGCGAAAGAAGATGCCGAAAAGAAAGCAGCTGAAACAGCTAAGAAGATACAGGCGGAAGTTCTAAAAAGCTACGAGGACGGGATAACAACTCTTCGATTAAAGATCCGAGAGTCTAATATTGGGATAGTAAATAAACGAAAAGCCCTAGAGGACCAAGATATAATTAACCAAGCTATCTTGGAGAAGGAACGTTACAGGCTGCAACAGGGGCTTATTACTCAAAAGGAGTTCGACAATATTAAGCTGGAACAGCAGATCGCATTCCGGGAAAAGGTAGCGGAACTGGAAAAAGAGGAAGCCGAGAAGAAGAAGGAACAGAAAGCATTAAGCGTAGAGCAGGAACGTGCTATCGAGGAAGCCAACATAACCAGCAACTTTGAAAAACTGGCTATGAACCTAGAGACAGCCCGGAAACTGGAAATAGAAGCAGCCGAGAAATCCGGTGCGGATGTTACAGCCATTGAGGAAAAGTACGCTAAACTCCGTGAAGAACTTAGAAAGAAGGAGGTCAACGCTAAACTGCAAATGACAGCTGAAGTTGCCGGGCAGATCTCTAATATCATGGGGCAGGAATCCGCAGCCGGGAAAGCGTTTGCTCTGGCGCAGGCTACGATTAACACATACTTAGGTGCATCTAAGGCTATTGCGCAGGGTGGTATTTGGGGAGTAGCGCAAGCAGCGATAGTTATTGCCGCAGGACTTAAGCAAGTTGCTTCGATTATGAAAGTAAAAGAAGATGTTCCCAAAACGAACACCAGCGTTAAGAAGTTTGCCAAAGGTGGTACCGTGTTTGGTGCTCCGCATTCACAGGGCGGTGTAACGTTCACCGGATCAAACGGACAGCAGTTCGAGGCGGAAGGAGGCGAGAATATGTACATCCTCAACAAACGTGCATCTCATGCTATAAATGCGTTGTCTGCTCTTAATGAGCAATACGGGGGACGTTCTTTTGGCAATTCTAATGCTTACCGATATGCACAGGGGGGAGGATTCGATGTTATCAGTACTCAATCTTATACGAATCTTAATCGGTCTATGTCTAAGCAAACGGTTGATTTGTCCGACAAGACAGTGGCAGCTATCGCACTTGCGTTTGTAGAAGGGGTAGAGAATGCTCCAAATCCGATAGTTTCAGTCCAAGATATTACCGATGTACAACAAAATCGTACAATTGTTATTGATTCCGCATTGGGCTAATTCGTATTTGCTACAATTTGCGGATAGTAAGTAGGTTGTAACAGCTATTTTTGTGTTGAAATATAGTTTATAATATAGAATGATTTATCTAGTAAATCTCTAATTTATGGATTTCAAGAAAATACGAATTATAGAGGCGGGACCGACCGCAAACGATTGGACGGATGAAGTTAACGGTGAATTAAAAACCGGGAAAATCGTTATTACGCCCGAATCGCTAGCGTCCCTTGTGGTGGCTGGTAGTATTCGCCCTATCCATTCTCGCCGGACACACAACGGTAACGATCTGCTGGACCAGTACATCGGTAGTTTCTCTAATTTCGTTGAGGAAAACGGAGTAGTCTACGCCGATCTGACCTTTTCAGAAGCTCTCTTAAAGAACTATCCGCAGGAGGCAGGATTTATGAAGGACATGATTGAAAAGGAACCGGAAATGCTAGGCGTTTCAGTCGTAGACCTAGACACTAAGGTGTGGAACGAAGAGAACCAAACATGGGACGTGACGAGTTTTGAAGAATTATTCACGTGTGACCTTGTAGGCTTACCAGCCGCGACAAGTTCGCTTTTTAATAACCAAAAATCAAAGAACAAAATGGGTCTTTTATCAAGCATTATCAGCACCTTTTCAAAGAAAACGGAGCTTAAAGAGGAAATCGTAGAAACGGTTAATGGTGAAAAGATCACTATTAAGGCAGCAGGAGAAGAGGCAGCCGTAGGTGACGAAGTAGTAAAAGAGGACGGAACCGCCGTGGAAGATGGTGAGATCACCGTTGATATCCCGGAAGAGGGAAAAATCGTTCTCGTGATCAAAGATGGCAAGATAGCCGATTTCAAAGAGTACATGGACGAAAAGCCGGAGGAAACACCGGAGACAGAAACCAAGACACCGGACGAATTTTCTCAGCGTCTAACTGCTCTTGAATCATCTTTGAGTGAGATTAAAACAATGCTTTCCAAGCAAACGAAAACGCCACCTGTTGCAACTCGTACGGTGGGAGGCAAACCGAAAACAGATGCACAAAAGACGCAGCTTTCCAACGAGGAAGCACGCAAGAAAGCGCGGGAGGCGATGGTTAAGTTCGCAAAAGAAAAGTAATCACACTAAAATCATAGGAGACTATAAATTATGGCAATGACATTTACAGATTTAAATAATCTGAATATTAACTCACTGGCTGACGTCATTTCTTTGACTGTCGGGCTGGTTGGCGAAATGGAACGCGGTGCAACCGTTCTCTCTGGACTTGACAACAAAACGCCTATTGTTACTTTTGTAGCGAAAGATAAGGCACTTCGTAAGTCTGCTGGATGTGAAGGTACTTATGAGTACACAGATATGTCCGATCATGTAAAGTACTATGACTTCCAGCCTTTGGAGTTACCTATCGTTGTTTGTTTGCAAGATTTGTGGGGGAAGATGGTAGCTAAGGGTATTCATTTGTCGGACGATTTCGATGAAACTCAACTGGCAGGTTTCATGGCTTCGGAAGTACTGAAAGTTTTGGAGGCTGATTTGCTACGTCTCGCATGGCTGGACGGAACCAAGACAGGTAATGTTGCTTACAATATTTTCAAAAATGGTGGTTTCATTAAGCAAATGAAGGACAGCGCAGAAACTATCCTTCCTTTGCAGTTGACTACGGCTAGCGTAGAGGATACCATGAAGAAACTTATTGATTCACAACGCCCCGATCAAAAGGAACTTAGCGAGTTCTTCGTGACTTCTAATGTAATGCGCCTGTTTAAGAACTTAGTTCAAAGTAAGGACAACACAACTGCTCAGGAACATTTCGAGAACGGAAAAGCTGTGTACACTTTAGAAGGATACAAGATCAATGAACTTCCTCATGTTTCAGCGTCTATGATCGCAGATGCAACAGACGAAGATGCGTTTATCGCGTTTACTCCGAAACGTAATATCCAAATCGCTTTGGAAGATTCAAGTGTGAACATTAAACCGTTTATTCAAGATGCGAAAGACCGCAAGTATTACTCTACAACTGTGTTTGCTGCGGACGTAATGGTAGCTATTCCGTCTATTTTGAAACTTGCAACAAAAGCGAAAGCATAACAACTAATACCGAAAACTATGGCATGTATGAAATTAAATAAGGCTATCGTTTTTGGGTGTGCGGGCGGCTCAGTCGGTTTGGCTGGGCTGTACCTTGTTAACAAATCGGAATTGGCTTCTTTTGTAATGGGTGGCGATGGCGTGACGCTAAACTCTATCGTCCTTGTATCCGGTGCAAAGGCAATTCCGGTTGACTGTTACAAGAACGGCGCAAAAGTAGTGGACGCTTTGCGTACACTGGACGGTGCAGCCGGAATGGAACAGACGGTTACTATCACGGTCTACGATAAAACTTCTGACGGTGCAGCGATTAAGGAATCACTGCTATCCGGGAATTACGTAGCCTTCGCAAAACTCAAAGACGGCGGTAACATTAAAGTTGCCGGACTTAATACCGGGCTGGAAGTGGCAAGCATGGACGGAGATACTTCGGCGGCTGGCGGTTTTGATACCGTAACGCTGAAAACACCGGATAACTCTAGGGGTGATCGCAATATAGTTGCTTTATCTGCTGTTTGGACATATTTAGAAGCTAACAAATTAACTTAACAACATGGGATGTATTAGTAATATCACGGGTGCAATAACCTACGATTGTTTAGGTGGAGCAGTTGGAATAGCTGATTTGTTGCTTATTAACTACTCAGATATCCAATCTATCTCCATCGCCAACGGTATCGCTACTATCACGTTGACTACTTCGGGCAAGGTTATCCGGGTAGCGTCTATCCGAAAGGGTGCAAATGCTACAGAAGCCCAAAGAATTAACGAAAACGCCCCGAATGCGCTGGAACAATCGGTTAATTTTACCGTGTATAAGAAAACGAGTGCGGAAAACGTGTTTATCAATACCATTCTCAATTCTCGCCTTGTGGCGGTTGCAAAAATGGTTGAAACAGGTGTTTACCGTATCTATGGCTGTAATTACGGTTTGGAGGTATCCGGACTGGAAGAATCAGCAAATGATAACGGCGGCTATACCGCCATTACGTTAACCACACCTGAGAATGTTCTAGGAGAAGCCCGTGCGTCAATCACTGAGGCTACCTGGAATACTCTAGTGTCTAAATCATCATAATTATGGCTTGTTTAAAGAAGATAGCACAAGATTTAGCGTTTGATTGCGCTAATCCCGGTTTAATCTCTGGAATTGCCGGAGTAGAAGAAGCCGTAATATTGAACTACGAAGATGTTTCTAGTATCTCGGTATCTTCTACGACAGGACAGGCAGTAGTAACAATGAAAGCCGGAACAAGGGGATATACCGTTCAATCTGTAAAAAACTCTATTCAAGTGACGGAGGCATCGCGGGCAAACGACAATGCTCCTACTATGTTGGAAATATCAGTAGTCATGAAACTTCTTTCATCGTTACCTGTAGTTAGCTACATTATCGCTTTGGTTTCTGGGTCGTTTTTGGTTGCTATTAGAACAAAAAACAACCAATATTTCATTTTGGGATGTAACTCACCGTTAGAGGTCTCAGATTTATCAACTGATAGTTCAACAGACGGAGTTTCAACCGCTACTTTAAAAACGCCGGACGGGTCTTGCGGAGATTTCCATTATAGTATTACGGCGGCACAGTATAACTCTTTAAAAACTGTATAATCATGGCAAGAGCAAAGAAAACTGTAACAAAAGATATCAAGCCCGTGCGCGAATTAATTCGCTTAACGGACGAGTTCGAGATTTTGAATCTCTGTAAAAGTATCACGCATCTAAAACTGGACCCTATGTGCCATATGGATCGTGCGTACGCGAAGAAATGGTATGAGGATCACTATTTGACGGGCATACACGTTCGCTACGTAATGAAACCGGGACTATCTATCAATCATGTGGCGGACGGAGTTGTTTACCGTGCATTTAACTGTACGGACGCCATCGCCGAACGAATTATGAAAGAAAATCCGGTTTATAAATCCTACTTTGAGGACTTAGGTCCAATAGAACCACAGGAGGACGTACCGACCGTTTTGCCCGCTGATCCTGAACCGGAACAAACACCGGAGACAGAAGCTCCAGAAGAAGAGAAGCCCGTAGAACCGGAGACCCCCGCTGATCCTGAACCGGAAGTTTCAGTAGAAACAACGCCGGAGGTTTCAGTAGACGAGATTATGAAGGAACTGGAATAAACTAAAAGGAAACGTTAATATGATAGCTCACAAGAAAGTAAACGTAATAGTAGATAGAGCGCTCAAAGTTAACGCTAAGGTTTCCGAAAAGATTGTGGGGTATGGGGACGGAAACCTATACCCCCAAATTTTATCGGAGCTTATATATGCTAGCAAAACCGCCTCTTTGAGTGTGGAACGGCTGAGCGAAGCGATAGAATGTGAAGGCTTTAAAAACCGTGATTTTGGCGAAATGACGAATGCCCACGGAGATAACATGGACGAGATACTGAATATGCTGGCATATGACGTAGCTCGTTTCAGAGGGTGCGCTCTAATTGTCCAGTATGGAGGCGATTATCGCCCTAAAATGATTTATCCCGTTCCTTTCGAATATGTCCGTGCCGGGCTGAATAAAGACTACTTAACGAATCCGGTTATTCATAAGTACGTAGTGTTTAATAATTGGGATCGCCAAAATATCAAGTCTACCCAATTGGATAAAACGGCAGTTACCTACCCGGCGTTCAATCCAGATAACTTTGCGGATGAAGTAGAGTTTTTCGGCGGAATCGAGAATCACCCCGGACAGCTTTTGTACATAAACTTCTTCACTACGAAGCCCTATCCGCTTTCTCCGTTTCATGCAGTCCAGTCTGAGATGCAGGCGGAAGCGATGAACTCTACTTATGTAGAACGGACGCTTACACGTGGTTTCCACATGTGCAGCATCATTTCTCACGGAGAATTTACCGAACAGGAGGAACAGGACGCTTTTGTTAAGGGGATAAAAGATATAATGGGAGCGCAAGGGGCAGGATCAGCGGTATTGGTCCGTGATGAAAATGCTCTGACTGATAAGCCATTTATTAAGGTAGACCAGTTGGGCGTACCGATTGACGCTAATCTGTATAAGGCTTACAACGAACCGCTAAAGAAGGATATCGCTTCACAAGCCTATAACATCCCTATTCCTTTGGTTGACTCGTCTTTGATCTCATTCTCCAATGCGTCCGGCGAGGTCGTGAAGGAGATGCAGAAAGTTTATCGCCGTTCCGTGACAAAACTTCGTAGTAAGTTGAGTCGGGAAATTGCGCGTGCTTTAGACCTTCCAACAGAAGTATGTGAAATTTATAACGAATTAGAAGAATCTAACTCGACAGTAAACGTTAAAACAGACCCAAATGAATAGTTTTTCCGAAGTAATCAAGAAGTTCCGTGAAATCTTTGATATCGCAGCAGATGTTAAGGACACAGAGATAAACAAATGCATTCAAGAGGCAGATAAGCTCGATATAAAAGTAGCTCTTTGCGGTGATACATTCTTTTCGGTATCGAGTGAGCTAGGAGGTGGAAAAGAAGAGAGTGATATCCCTGCCGGAACCGATTCTGATTCTAATTATTCGTTAGATGTCGTAATAGCCGGGAAAAACTACAATATAGTTCCTCTTTATACGATCCTATGTTACTATGCGTTTGTGCGATATATGAAGATAGCGGACCAAAAAAGCACATCTACAGGACTGAAAACGCAGGTATACAATGGGTCGTTGATATTACCAGACTATAACAAAAATAAGCGATGGGAAGAAGAACGTGGGAAAGCAGATGCTTTTATAGAGGATTTCCATATTGTATACGAGTTATTTAAGGAATCAGATAATCCAAAGGATAAACATTGTTGTGACTCTGTTAAGCCTTATCGAGTATGTTTTATAAGTTAAAAGAGTGAGGAAATGAAAAGGGAAACGAGAGACGATATCATGATTTGGTCTGCTGTGGGAATGCTCTTCGCAGGAGTGGGGGTGTCAGTTGCTGGTTTTTTAGTTGAGCCTTTAGGTATCATTCATGATACTGTATTATGGTTCTTTGCACAATGCTTGATATGGTCGGGAGCTGTTTTCGGCATCCCTGTCTATGTCAGAACTAAAATTAGTAGCATGATTGGTAATATACCCGAAAAAGAAAAAACGGAAGCGAAAAGGAGAGTAAATAATGAACTGGATCAAGGAAAGTAATCGCCCTAAACATTTGCTGTATGCTATTCCAGCAGGAGCACTATTTACTATTTTATTTGTGGCAGGATTGGCGGCAGGGATGGAGTTTAAGGACAGGGATTGGGGTGGAAAATGGGATTGGCTTGATATTGTGGCAACATTAATCGGTGGAGCTATCGGGCAGCTAATTCAAATTTTAATATTGGTTTTAATTTTATAAAATGGCAGAAGTGAAGAAATTAGTACCGTTCATCCTAAAATGGGAAGGCGGTTTCGTAAATGATCCCGACGACTTGGGAGGAGCAACTAATAAAGGTGTTACAATATCTACTTATGAAGCGTATTGCAAGAAGAAAGGCTATCCTAGACCGACTATAGAGAGATTGAAGAATCTTTCTAAAGAAGAATGGACAGAGATCATGAAAACAATGTATTGGGACAGATGGAAGGCTGACGAGATAAAATCTCAGTCACTAGCTAATATCTTGGTTGATTGGGTGTGGGCATCTGGTGTACATGGTATCAAGATACCACAGGAATTAGTCGGTGTACTTCCCGATGGTATTGTTGGACCCAAAACTATTGCAGCTGTTAATTCTCGTAATCCTCGTGAACTGTTTGACCAGATAAAACTAGCTAGGTTTGACTTCATAGAAGAGATTTGCCGGAAACGTCCTGTAAACAACAAGTTTAAACGGGGATGGATGAACCGAATTAATGATCTAAAGTTTGAATCATGAGGTGGTTGATATACATTATCATATTGCTGATGTCAGCAATATGGTTGTCATCCTGCCGGACTCCTCAATATATTCCGGTAGAAACCAAAATACAACTAAAAGATTCGGTAATAACGAGAGATTCGGTTGTAATCAAGGAACAGACGGTTCGGAAGGATTCGGTTGTAATAAAGGACTCTACTGTAATCGTAGTAGACGAATCCGGAAATGTTATCCGGACCGAATTGTATAGGTACCGTGACTGGTATAAGGAACTGTCACGTGATTACTCTGTGTTGCAGGCAAAGTATGATTCTCTTTTTAGTGAGAAACAGAAGGAAATACAGGTGCCATATCCAGTCGAACGTGAACTTTCTTGGTGGCAATCTATTAAGCTACAGGTCGGAGAAATAGCCATAGGTGTGATTATAGGTTTAATCATTATAATTGCCTGGCTAATCCGTCGAAAGAAATAACTACTAAAAATAACACTAAGATTCAAGTAATAAAACTTTGGGTGCCTCTGCTTGAGAAAGTAGGAGCATTTTTTTGTTTGATGCTTAAAATATTTCTTATTGCTTTTGCATTATTCATTTTCTTTTTTAATATTTGTTGGAGGGTACTCATATTGAATACTCATAACCTTTAAACTTATTAGTAATGGAAGATATGAAAGATAATGCATTGAAAGTTCAATTCCGTAATCGTCTAAGAGATGATTGTCAACTAAGTTATTGTAGAGTTCAAATAAATAATGCAAGTATTTCTAAAATCAATGAAGTTAGTATGTTCTTTGATGGAAGAATAGTAAATACTGATCTAAATGTTCTTATTGGTAGTGAAATATTTCTTATACTAGGAGGTGGTGTTAGAGTTATTAGAGATAGAAAGGATGTAAATACTAACTTGATTGAAATGGAGTGGAATTCATTGCTTCGTGCAATAGATTGTTTGTCTGATAAGTAATAATTTTGAGAGTACACTTTATGCATAATTGTATAAAGTTTTAAGAGTTTAGAACGAAAATAGAATCAAAAAAAGAATAGATTATGAGTAATGCAGAAGAACGATCCCGCAAACAGAAAGCCGGTATGAATTGCCCACAATGCGGTGCCTTTATCGAGACTTCTATCTTTGAACTGCTCACTTCTGGCGCCTTGTCGTGCCCATCATGCCACCTATGTATTTCGATTGACCGGACTGGATCAAAACCAACATTCGATGCGTTGCGTAAAGTACGGCAAGCTCAACAAAATTTAGAAGAGAAAAGTAAGTATGATCGAGAAAAGAGGTAGCCGAATAAGCTGCCTCTCTTGTTAATAATTAGATCATTCCTTTCTCTTTGGCTAGTTTTAAGATAGCCTCACAAATAAACGAAGTCTTATCGTCTACCTTTTCAAGAATTGAACAGACATCCTCCGGAGCCTTAAAGCCGTAGCGTTTCGCAGTTGTTTTCTTTCGTCCTGCTCCAGCTCTTGTGCCCCCATGTTTTCCTTTTGTTATTTCATCCATAATTGTTATATTTGCAAATCCTAATCGGTTGGGGAGGTTTCCCTCCCCTTGGAGTTTAGAGTTTTATATCAAAGAAGATACTAAAAATTCTCAATCTCCAGATTCTAAATGAAATGCCTAGTCTCATATTGAATACCGATTAGGTTTCTCTTCTTGCTTTCTCGGTGAAGAAGATTAACCGCTGTAATCATCTCTTTGATTACGTTACAAAGATAAGCATTATTTTGATAACGTACAAACGAAATCAAGAAAAAGTTTAAGAAAATATCATTTTTAACATTTAGATAATATGTAAATTATTATCTACTTTATATTCATTACAATCAAAAGCAGCACACATAAGAATAAAGCGATCTTTTACTCCTAGTTTAGTATATCGGTTTACTGCGTCACTATTCTTTGAATGTAATCCGGCTGCATACTTATCAACTTGTACTTTGTTCATTAAGTCTACATGCGTTTTACGAGCTAGTTTGCTACTTGCTACTTCATATAGGGGCTTATATTCATTTTTGCTTTTCGCTTCATCAAATACAGCAACAAGTCTATCTATTTTGCAGTATTCTAACAAAACTTTTATCTTATCATTGTATCCTCGTTCTCCTGATACATAGCGTAATATAGGGAAATTGAAATTGTATTTCTTTATAATTTCTAAAGCAAAACGCATTAAAGGAGTTTTGATTTCTGTTTATGTATCATTTTCTTTTAGAGTTTTGTGTGGTAAGTAATGAATGAAAGGAATATCTTCTTCTATTGCAATATTATCAAAGGATAGCGTTTGGAAGTCTCCAATTCGACAACCTAAACTACATTGAAGTAAGAAAGCGTCTTTAGTCTCTTGTAGGGAGTTGGGGACATCTGTATTTTGTAGTTTAATGAACTCGGCTTTAGTTAAAAATATAGGTTCATCGTATTGTTCCTTCATCATTACTGTTTTACGCTGTTTTCCAAGTTTACGGAATGGTGATACTGGTATTTCATCGTTACTTTCCAGTTCGTTGAAAAATGCCTGTAGCTTTTTTAATTTTGTTGCAACAGTATTTTGCCCTCTTGGTGAGGTTGGAATATTGCGATTATTCATGTCAACATAAAGCCCCCTATATTTATCTACCAATATATATTCATTAAACAGAAAATCACGGAATAGTATAAGTTTCTCATTATTGAAATCGGTTGGAGTGATATCACTTAAGTTGTTGATAATGAGAAAACGGTTTAATTCCCGTAATAATACATCATAATGTTTCTTTCTGCCTTCGCCAAATATTCCATCCTTATAACATTGCTCTATGTATAAGTTGAGTCGGTTATGGAGGCTTTCACTTGATTCCTTGTTAATATACTTCTCCGGATTAATATATTCATCTATATATTGATTTAGTTGTTCACTGGTTTCTATCTTGTGATCGGTGTACAAACGTAGGATTAGGTTTTTGCGTTCCGTTATGTCTCTATAAAACTCTTCTCTAGTTTTGCAATGGATTGGTATGAGTACTTTGGATTTGTATTGTTCCTTCTTCTCATCCCAAATTGAAGGTTGTACTAAAATCTCGGAAGTGTGAAATAATTGTATATTCCTACCATCGGATAAACGAAATCGTATATTAACAAAGTTATCCTTTTTGCTTGATCGAATAAATGCTTTTACTGTTGCCATATAGCTATCATTTTACGGTTGTGCAAATATACTGTTTTTGCACAACGAAAATGCTTAATTGCACAACTAAAATGCAACATAGTACAACTTGCTGTTTTGTATATATCTGATAATTAATGTATTTGTATGAGATTGTATAGTGTGTATTTTTAAATATTAGACCGCACCGGGGTCACATAAAAATCCCTTGATAATCAGTGGTTATCAAGGGATTTTTGTTCTTATATAACTTTTTTCTTAGCTTCTCGATACCTGTAATCCTTTATCGGAAAGCGTCATTTCAACAAAGCGTGCACGCGGATTAGGAGCCTGTTCGGTCAATATCCGACGGATGCATCCGGCCGCTTGCGGATCTTTAGCCACCATATATAAGTAACCGCCACCTCCTGCACCGGGCAATTTATATCCTAGCGTATAATCTTTAATCTGTTCGATAATAGCTGCTACTGCCGGTGGATTCGTGCCACTGTCCAATGCTTGGTTTTGTATCCAGCTTTTGCCGACAAGATTGCCGAAAGTTTCGAAATTACCTCGCAGGATAGCTTCGCTCATATCCATCGCATGGGCTTTCATCTCTGCTAATAAACTAAGATGCTTTCCGGAGTTAAGGAACATGGAACTGACAATTTCAGCTAAGATGCCTTTGGCTGTACGGGTGATTCCGGTATAATAAAGCAGATGGCAATCCCGATATTCCGGCTGCACAAAGAGCTGGTCGGGTAACCACCGTACTAATGGATGTTGTTCGAAGCCGGATTCGGATTGCAACAGTTTTACGCCGGGGAATACGCCGCCGTATTGATCCTGCCATCCGCCGCCGGTGGTAAGTAATTGTTCCAATACCAGTGTATAATTGCAGATGTCGTTCCTATCCCATGCCAGTCCGCAAAAATCATTGATAGCTCCGAGTACGGTAGATGCAAGGATAGAACTGGTACCTAGTCCCGAACCTGCCGGAATGGCAGCCAGTAAAGTGATTTCCAGTCCTGAACCGAACGCTTTTAGATGTTCTTCCAATGACGCATGAGATTCCGCCGCAAATAATGGGGCAAATCCTGCCAAGGTAAGTGCTGCCTTCGGTATGGAGAAAGGCGAACCGACTTTCTTGTAATCCTGCAATTCCTCATAACTTCGGATAACCTCCACAGCTCCCATATCAATGGAACGAAGTACGATATGGAACTCGTGACATGGTTTGACGTATACTTGTAACGGCGGCTGCCCATTCAACTCAATCGCCAGATTGACTACACTTCCTCCCGAATAGAGAGAGTAAGGAGGTGTATCTGTCCATCCTCCTGCAACGTCAATGCGCACCGGACTACGTCCCCATACGATCTGATCCGAATAAACATTGAGCTTCGGATAGTTCTTTTTTCCGGCAACGGCTTCCAGTAATCCGTCACGGAGTAGCTGGAACGCAGCTTGTTCTTCTCCTTTGCAGCCTTCATTGCCTTGCAGCTTCAGGATACGTGCCCGAAGCATACGGTTATGTATACGCACCATGGGTGCGGCATCCTCTTTCAAGACAGCGGGAACATCCAGATTGAGCCGGACAAATTCATTGGCTGCGTCTTGCAAGTCAAGCTGATAGAATACACTCTTCTCATAATTGGCGGACAATCCTTTCCAGTTATCCCTGCGGAAAGCGCTGCGCTGTGCGTAAAGACGTTCCAGGTTCGCTTGTGCCGATATCTCGTCAGCGGATAGTTTTTCTGCTCTCAGCCATAGCTCTTTTCCTTCTTTTAGTTGTGGCTCAGCTGTCATCCAGCGTATTAAAATACCCAGTTCTTCGATGGAAGTCGTTACGGGGAAAACAGGAGCAGCTTGCAGATCATCTGTACGTCCTTTTATGTCTTCCAGTCCAATCTCTCTTTCCTTCATCCACTGTGTGAAAGAGTTCCCCAAGTAGGTGGTCGAGTCATTACTTAAATCACCTTTGAAAACATCATCCAGCCCATAAGGCCGTGCGACAAAGGCTGCGTCTCCCATAGGAACGATGTCGATGCAGACTCCGTCCGGCAGGTTTATATTCCAATGGTTTTCGGGAACTCCTGTAATAATCTGTCGTGAACCTAATTTCCATCCTTCTCCTACGTGGCTGTTCTCAATCCATAAATTGGCGTTCTCTGCAGATAACTTCACTTGGGTAAACGAGTTTTGTATAAAGATGGCAGGATTCGGTTTTACTTTCCGGTGCATGATACGCCTTTGGTCACGCACTTTATCCTGTATGGCGAGTGTGGAAGAAATCAGTTCCCGACTCGTTCCGAAATGATAAAACTCTCCGCCGGGTAAAGGCAGGATTGCTACCGAAAGTTTGTTTACTTCATCGTCTGTCGTTTGGGGATGCTCTCCCAGTGCCAGGCCATAATCCGAATATAAATCGTAGTAGCTGATATCATTCGTGCCTTCTTTCAATGACCGTTTCATCAATACCTCAACGGCACGGTCACTTAATATCCATATACCGATATCCATCAGGAAAAGATGGGTCTTTGATAATCCTTCCAATTCCTCTAAAGAAGGTTTCTGCAACATGAAGTCGAGCACTTCCGGCTTCTTGCGGTCCGATACGAATACTCCGTGGTGAGTAGCCAATGAAGGATTCACCCATAAACCATAACATACGACATCTACTTCCGGGATGTCTTGCAGCGGTTTTTCCGAACGGATATATACGTCTCCGCTGGCTATCAGCGTGTTCAAGCCTTTCGGAGCCTGCTTCATGATTCTTTCGTATAGCGGAAGTTGCAGCGACAGCAGATTCTGTCCCAGCTTTTGTCCTCTCTCCCAACTGAAAACCGGTATGGGAGTCAGTATTTTGCCCGAAGGAGCATAGCCGGGCAAGCGGCGGCTTTGTCCTCCCGCATGCAGCAAAATCTTTTTTTCGTTTCCAATCCATTTGCTGAAAGTCTCTTCCGGTGCAAAAGCCTGATGGCAGGCCTGCAACAGCCAGGTCGTTCCTCCTCCGGAGCCTAACTTGCTGCCTACAGGGTCTGATGTACAAAACCAGTCAGTATGATTCACTTCTTCCAGTTGATGAAAACTGTCAATTAAGTTGGGAGGTAAGGATAATAACTTTTGCATAGTAGAATCGGTATTTATAGGTTTATAACATGATTGTATCCCAGCTATCGCAGAGTGTCTGCATAGAAGGAAACAGCAGATCGGCTCCGGCATCCAGCAACACCTGTCCGTCCAACGGACCAGTATTGACCGCGATTGTGAAAATTCCGGCTTTATGTCCTGCTTCCACGCCCAAAGGTGCGTTTTCAATCACAACAGCTTCATCCGCTTTCAAGCCTCCTTTCTTAAGAGCCATCAGATAAGGTTCTGGATTAGGTTTGCCATATTTCACGTCAAAAGCGGTCACCATTAGCTCTTTATGAAACATTCCCGGAAAATTGTGTTCCAGACGTTCCAACAAAGAAAGCTGTCCCGAACCAGTGACTACCATAGGAGTCAGCCCTTCACTCTTTACTTTCTGCAAAAGTTCCCATGCGCCGGGCATACGTTCTGCTTCCGGATAAGAATTGAACAGGATACTTTTTTCGTGATATATACTTTCTATTTCCTCTTGTGTGGCCTCTTTTCCTAATTCACGTTGAAATACGATATTGATAGTCGATGCCCCCGTGCGTCCTTCGTGCATATATGCTTCTTCCCGGCTCAGATCAAGGCCGTGAGTTTTCATGACTTGATGCCATGCTTCGGAGTGATAGGGCATGGAGTTAAAGAGCACGCCGTCCATATCGAACAGGACGGCTTTCAGTTTCTTTCTCATAATTGGGTTAGATGGAATCTGTTTGATATTTATTCTTTTTTCAGCATATCTTTCAGTTCAGGCACGGTGATCACTACATCATGCTGAGCTTCCGATTGTTTGCCGATATATCTGTAGACTATATTTCTGTCACAATTCACACAACTTTTGATAAACAGTTGGGTAGCAAGATCGGTCTGATTGCCTAATGTTTCGATAATACCTTGTTTCACCTCTGCGGCATTTGCTTTAATCTGGTTCATATCACACAGATCTTCGTCAACACGACAGATATAAATCACTGCTTCATCGCTGAGTTCGATTTTCTCGATCAGAACGTCCTCACTTGCCTGTATCGGGAACTGTAAGTTTGCCATCTGTACCTGCGTTTCCAGTTTAGCCAGGTCGCTTTCGGTGGTGTCGACATCCTTATTGAGAATTTCCTTAATTTCATCTGTTGTCAGTTCGCAGACTACCTGCTCTCCCGAATCTTTACCTATATATATCATTTGCAGGCCCGCTTTACATTTTACAACAAGGTCCAGCAATGACTTTACTTCTTTATTCGGATTCTGGAACATGATTTTCAGGGAAGTCTTCATGCTTTCCGGATTTTTCTGCAGAGTCTTGATGTTGGCAGCCTCTTCGTTCAGATAAAAGGTATACACTACGTTCTCTCCATCATAGACGATGCTGGTGATTTTTCCGGTCTCTCCCATGTCTATCGGACATTGTTTGTTGGCAGCCTCGATGCCTGCTTTGAGTTTGATTTCCTGACAACCGGTGGTTAACATCATCAGTAGTGACAAGCTGATAAACAATATCACTGCATTCGGTCTTCTTACTAATTTTTCCATTGTTCTTTTATTTAGAATTCATTTATTCTTGGGATAAAAAGAGATATACGAAGCAAAGATAGTCATAAAAAATGAGAGATATAACAGAATGGAGGAGATAGTTGCTGGTTGTGTTTTGGATGATAAATCGTATGATAATTTGTCGTTTAGAAGATAATATGTATTTTTGTAGCATGATAAAACTAGTCAATAGCATGAAAAAGAAAGTATTGTTTCTGCTGCCATTGTTTCTGGGTGCTTGTTCGGATAGCGGAGAAAGCCCTGTTATCACGATAGAAAAGCTATATGTGAAAGTAGATCAAGGCGATGGAGAAACCATCCGCGAAGACTATGCAAACCGGATGAGTGAAATGCCTGCTTTGAAAGTGGGAGATAAGGTGGATGCGTTTTTGATCTTGGACGGCAATGGAGCCGAACTGAAATCTTTCCAGCTTCAGAATGGGGAAGAGATGAAGACTGAGCTCCGTTATGAAAAGACAGAAGTCACTACCGAAGGAAATCTGACAGACGAAGAAAAAGGGCAGTTGCGCTTCAAAGATGGCGTGACAAAGACTAAGGTGCTGGTTCATGCCACTATTGAGCATGTAGATAAAAATGGTGATGTACAATTATCTTTTTATCTCTCTTCAAAAGCGGAGTGTGAAGGAGCGCAGGAAGTGATTGACTTGAAAACAGAAGTCGTTGAGAATGAATGAATCCTGAAAGGGAGTGAGTCACTTTAACGTAACGAAGGAAATATAATAAAAAGAAGCGGTCTCCGGAGAGGCCGCTTCTTTTTATTGTCAGTTATTGGATATTACAGTTTAGCCTGAATAGCCTTTGATTCTTCTTCGTATCCCGGTTTGTTCAGCAAAGCAAACATATTTTTCTTGTATGCTTCCACGCCCGGTTGGTTGAAAGGATTCACGCCCAACAGATAGCCGCTGATGCCGCAAGCTTTTTCGAAGAAGTACAGCAGACCGCCGATGTTGTATTCGCTCAGTTCCGGAAGAACGATGCGCATGTTGGGTACACCGCCGTCTACGTGAGCCAGCTGAGTTCCCAGTTCGGCCATTTTGTTCACTTCGTCCACCCGTTTGCCGGCAAGGAAGTTCAGGCCGTCCAGATTAGCTTCATCGAAAGGAACTTCCAGTTTATGGTCTACTTTATCCAGTGAGATCACAGTTTCGAAGATCGAGCGTTCGCCTTCCTGAATCCATTGTCCCATAGAGTGCAGGTCGGTAGAAAAGTCAACAGATGCGGGGAAAATACCCTTGTTGTCTTTACCTTCGGATTCTCCGTAAAGCTGTTTCCACCATTCACTTACGTAGTGCAGTTTCGGGCAGAAGTTGACAAGGATTTCAATCTTCTTGCCTTGTCTGTACAGTTCGTTGCGGGTAGCAGCGTAGATAGCCGCAGGGTTTTCTGCAAACGGAACGTCAGAACCGCATGCCTTTTCCATATCGGCAGCACCGGCAACCAGTTTGTCGATGTCGAATCCGGCAACTGCGATCGGCAGCAAACCAACCGGAGTGAGCACAGAGAAACGTCCGCCTACGTTGTCCGGAATGATAAATGTCTTGTATCCTTCTTTGTCGGCAGTCACACGTGCAGCACCTTTCTTGGCGTCTGTCACGGCAACGATGACTTTCTTGGCGGTTTCTTTGCCGCGTTGGTCTTCACATTGCTTTTTCAGCAGACGGAAAGCAAGAGCGGTTTCGGTAGTCGTTCCCGATTTGGAGATATTGATAACGCCGAATTTCTTGTCTTTCAGATATTCGGTCAGTTCATACAGATAGTCTTCGCTGATGTTATGTCCAGCATAGATCATGACAGGAGCAGTTTTCTTGTCCTGCAACCATGTGAAACTGTTAGACAGCGCTTCGATTACGGCACGTGCGCCCAGATAGCTGCCACCGATACCTGCTACGATCACTACTTCGCAGTTGTCTCTTAATACTTTTGCAGTAGCGTTCAGGTCAGCCAGATGCTCTTTGCTGATGGACGAAGGCAGATGTAACCATCCCAGGAAGTCGTTACCTTCTCCTGTTCCTTTTTCCAGCATTTCCTGTGCAGCTTTTACCTCGGCTTCATAAGCAGAAACCTTTTCTTTGGAGATGAATCCAAATGTTTTTTCAATGTTCAAGCTAATCATATCTATCAATTTTAAGTAATATGTAATAGGTAATAAGTAATAGGTATTAAGTAATAAGTATTATGCATGAGACGTAAAGCTTAGGTGGCTACGGTTAATACCTAATACTTATTACTTATTACCTATTTTTCTCATCTAAAAGAATCAGTCAGCAATTTGATCTCTATCATGGGTGAGATGCGTTCATACAAGATATTGTATACGGCATCCAGTATCGGCATGTTGACGTGGTGATGCTTGTTGATCTCTTTGATGCACTTCGTGCCGTAGTATCCTTCCGCGATCATTTCCATTTCAATCTGCGCACTTTTAACGGAGTATCCCTTGCCTATCATCGAACCGAACGTGCGGTTACGGCTGAAGTTGGAGTATCCTGTCACCAATAAGTCTCCTAAATAAACAGAATCATCTACATTTCTGTTCAGGGGATGTACTGTATTCAGGAAGCGGTTCATTTCCTGAATCGCATTGGATATCAGTACTGCCTGGAAGTTATCGCCGTATTTCAGTCCGCTGCAGATGCCGGCGGCAATGGCGTATACATTTTTAAGCACCGAACTGTATTCGATGCCGGCTACGTCGTCGCTGACGGAAGTCTTGATGAAGCTGCTTCCCAAACGGCGGGCGAAGATGCGCGCTTTGTCCTTGTCCGGGCAGGCGATGGTCAGATAAGAGAGGCGTTCCAGCGCTACTTCTTCTGCGTGGCAGGGACCTGCCAGTACTGCGATGTTTTCGGGTGGTACGCCATATTCTTTTGTGAAATATTCCGATACAATCACGTTGTCATCGGGTACGATTCCTTTGATAGCAGTGATAATAAACTTATCCTTAATCTTTGTTTTCAGCTTTTTCAGATGAGCTTTCAGATAAGGAGAGGGGGTGACGAAAATCAGTGTATCCGATTCCTTCACGACATCGTTGATGTTAGAACTGAAAGTGATACGCTTCGTGTCGAATTTCACCCCTGTCAGATAGGCGGGATTATGTCCAAGTCTCTTAAAATCAGCGATGCGGTCATCTCGTCGCATGTACCAATTAATAGAGTCTTCCTGAGCCAGACACATCTTTGCGATGGCTGTAGCCCAACTTCCTCCGCCCATTATCGCTATCTTACCGGGTAGTTTCATATTTAGTTGAAAGTTGAAAGTTGAAAGTTGAGAGTTGGTCATTAAAAAGGTTGTTCAAGTAACAACTTTCAATTCTCAACTCTCAACTCTCAACTTATTTAAGTTTATTTATCCACTCGGTCACGTCGTTCACGCTTGGATTGGTCAGTTCTAATTTGTATTTCTTATTGATTCCGCAGATGTCCTGGTGCAACTTTTGCGGATTAACATCCTGCATATCAGCTACTGTGTTGTAGCCGGCTTTCTGGATGACCGGCACCCAGTCTTCTGCAATACCCAGTTCCATGTATTTGGCGGCAGGGTCTTTCTTGATTACTTTCTCCGGACGCATTTGCGGGAAGAACAGTACTTCCTGAATGGTGGTCTGTCCTGTCATCAGCATCACCAGACGGTCGATACCGATACCGATGCCGGATGTAGGAGGCATACCATATTGCAAAGCACGCAGGAAATCCTGGTCGATAATCATTGCCTCGTCGTCACCCTTGTCGGCAAGACGCATCTGTTCTTTGAAGCGTTCTTCCTGATCCAGCGGATCGTTCAATTCCGAGTAGGCATTGGCCAGTTCCTTGCCGTTTACCATCAGTTCGAAACGTTCGGTCAGTCCAGGTTTGGAACGGTGCATCTTTGTCAGAGGCGACATTTCCACCGGATAATCGGTGATGAAAGTCGGCTGGATGTAGCTGCCTTCACAGAATTCACCGAAGATTTCATCAATCAGTTTGCCTTTGCCCATGGTGTCGTCGATTTCTTCCATCTTCAGTTCTTTGCAGATCTGACGGATTTCTTCTTCGCTCTTGCCGTTGAGGTCATATCCTGTCTTTTCTTTGATGGCGTCGAGGATAGGCAGACGGCGGTAAGGAGCTTTAAAGCTGATTGTCTTTCCGTCTACAACGGTTTCGGTGCTTCCGTTTACGGCGATACAGATGCGTTCCAGCAACTTTTCGGTGAAGCTCATCATCCAGTTGTAATCCTTGTACTGTACATAAAGTTCCATACAAGTGAATTCGGGGTTGTGGGTTCTGTCCATTCCCTCGTTACGGAAGTTCTTTCCTATTTCGTATACACCTTCAAAACCACCTACGATGAGTCGTTTCAGATAAAGTTCCGTTGCGATGCGCAGGTAGAGGTCTATATCCAGCGAGTTGTGGTGAGTGATGAACGGACGTGCGCTTGCTCCGCCTGCGATGGATTGCAGGATCGGTGTTTCTACTTCCGTATATCCGGCTTCGTCGAGGGCGTTGCGCAGTGTTCTCACTACGGTGGCACGCTTTTCGAATGTCTCTTTGATGCCTTCGTTTACTACCAGGTCCACATAACGTTGGCGATAACGGAGTTCGGGATCTTCAAAAGAGTCGTAAGCTACGCCGTCTTTATATTTTACGATAGGCAGCGGTTTGATAGACTTGGCAAGTACGGTCAGTTTCTTGGCATGGATACTGATTTCGCCCATTTGTGTACGGAACACGAAACCTTCGATACCTACGAAGTCACCTAAGTCGAGCAGGCGTTTGAATACAGAGTTGTACAATTCCTTGTCTTCTCCCGGACAGATGTCATCACGTGTGATGTATACCTGTATACGACCTTTAGAGTCCTGCAGTTCGATGAACGAAGCCTTGCCCATCACGCGGCGGCTCATAATACGGCCCGCTACAGAAACTTGACGCGGTTCGTCTTCATCTTTGAATTCTGCTTTTATATCAGTAGAGAAAGCATTGGTTACATACTCTGCAGCGGGGTACGGATCGATACCCATTGCACGAAGCTCATTCAGACTATTGCGCCGAATAATTTCCTGTTCACTTAGTTCTAATATATTCATTTCGTTATGTATTAACTCAATTTTGGAGGCAAAAATACGAAACTTTTCTCATATATCCTGTAATCCGTCTCTTTTTTGTATCTTTGCGCCCTCAAAACAATAGGTATGACAGGACAAAAGACACCCACTGCGCTGGGTACGGAAAAGATCGGGAAGCTTTTAATGCAGTACGCCATTCCGGCAATTATCGCCATGACGGCATCTTCTCTTTATAATATGGTAGATAGTATTTTCATCGGTCACGGGGTGGGGGCAATGGCTATTTCGGGGCTGGCACTTACGTTTCCGCTGATGAACCTTGCAGCGGCTTTCGGTTCGCTGGTAGGTGTGGGAGCGGCTACACTGGTATCGGTGAAGCTGGGACAGAAAGATTATGATACGGCACAACGGGTACTTGGCAATGTGCTGGTATTAAATATTATCATCGGACTGGCTTTTACGGTTCTTACCCTGATCTTCCTCGATCCGATTCTTTACTTCTTCGGGGGAAGTGAGGCGACTGTCGGCTATGCCCGCGACTATATGGTGGTTATCCTCTGGGGAAATGTCATCACCCATCTTTACCTGGGCCTGAATGCGGTACTTCGTTCCGCAGGGCATCCACAGAAGGCGATGTATGCTACGATTGCTACCGTGGTCATTAATACGATACTCGATCCTATTTTTATTTACGGCTTTGGCTGGGGAATACAGGGTGCGGCTATCGCTACGATTACCGCACAGGTCATCGCACTTCTCTGGCAGTTCAAGCTGTTTAGTAATAAGGACGAACTCCTGCATTTTCATAAAGGCATTTTCCGACTGAAAAAGAAGATTGTTTTTGATTCTCTGGCCATTGGTATGGCTCCCTTTCTGATGAATCTTGCCGCCTGCTTTATCGTCATCCTTATTAATAAGGGGCTGAAACAGCACGGAGGGGATCTGGCTATCGGAGCTTTCGGCATTGTCAACCGTCTGGTATTCCTCTTCGTTATGATTGTGATGGGTTTGAATCAGGGAATGCAGCCCATTGCCGGCTATAACTTCGGCGCCAAACAGTATCCGCGCGTGACGCAAGTGCTGAAAATAACGATTTATGCCGCGACCATTGTTACAACCATCGGTTTTCTGATGGGAATGTTTATTCCGCAACTGGCTGTTTCTATCTTTACGACGCACGAAGAATTGGTGAATATCTCGGCAAAGGGCTTACGGATTGTTGTGATGTTTTTCCCGATTGTCGGTTTTCAGATGGTGACTTCCAACTTCTTCCAGAGTATCGGTATGGCGAGCAAGGCTATCTTTCTCTCTATTTCCCGTCAGGTGCTTGTACTGATTCCTTGCCTGTTGATTCTTCCCCGGTTTTACGGGCAGCTCGGCGTGTGGATCAGTATGCCTATCTCTGATTTGATAGCCAGTCTGATTGCAGGAGGGATGCTTTGGTGGCAGTTCCGTCAGTTCAGAAAGGCAACTGCCTGATCTGTTTATTCCGATACTCTTTCGGAGAGACACCTACGTATTGCTTGAAATACTTACCGAAGAAAGACTGAGTCGGGAAATTCAGCTTTGTTGCAATTTCCTTGATGGTGAGATCGGAGTTTTCGAGCAGTTGTTTGGCTTCGGTAATTACCATTTGTACAATCCATTGCAGGGCGGTACTACCGGATTTTTCTTTAATGACAGCAGAAAAGTACCGGGAAGAAAGGTACTGTTTACTGGCATAGAAGGTAACGTCCCGTTCCTGCTGATAATAGCGGAAGAGGGTAATGACGAAGTTCTGAAAGATTTTATCCTTTTTGTCTTGCGATAAAGGTTTGAGAGGCTGGTTGGTAAAATAAACGTTCAGCAATTCATAGCATAAGGTTTGCCCCCATGATTTGATGAGCTCGGATATCAGGTGCTGTCTTTGCAGCGGGATGTCATGTGCTTTTATATCCATTCGCTGTTGTAGGGCTTTGATTAATTGTTCCAGATAGTTGTATTGATATTCTGTAATTGAGAAACAGGGATTTTCCCGTAGATAGAGCAGGTTTTCTGAATTGACTATCTTATTAACGATCGGAATAATATAATTCAAATCCACCTCCAGCATAATCCCTTTTATATCCTTGCTGATACGCTGGATGCGCAAGAGACTGCCTGTCATATAAATGCAGACACTTCCTTTACTTATTAAATACGACTTGTCATTCAGGGCAACTTCCACTTCTCCTTTCTGGCAAAAAAAGAAACCACACTTGTCTATGGTAGATATCATATAGCCTTCTTTTTCCGTAGCATTCTCCGGAGATATTATAACATAACTAAAAGGTATCTGTTGTTCCATTTCCTCTTTTCTTTTGGGGTGGTTTCTGTTGCAAAGAAACGTATAAATAAATACAAATAGCAAAGTATTTGAGGATTTTAAGTTGAAAAAACTGCAAATCGGACAATTTATAGCTTAAATCAACCTTTTTACTTTTATCTGCTTGGGATACTTTTGCATGAACTAAATAACAAATGAAAATATGAAACGATTCAACTTTTTATTAACAGGAATTTTAGTCGTTTTGTTGGCATCTTGCAGCCAACGTACACAGATTACAGATAGCAAACCTACAGTGAAGATTGATACTGTACTTTCTGCCGGTGGACAGACGGCTTTGCAATTTCCCGGACGGGTGAAGGCGGCGCAGGATATAAGTTTATCATTCCGTGTAAGCGGAACTATATTGCGTATGTACGTCAACGACGGAACGTATGTGCGCAAAGGACAGCTGCTTGCCGAACTGGACCCTGCTGATTATCAGATTCAGCTGGATGCTGCGGAAGCGGAGTATCAAAGTGTGAAGGCGGAGGCGGAGCGTGTGATGGCACTTTATAAGGAGAATGTAACGACTCCCGACGCCAATGATAAAGCGATGTACGGGTTGAAACAGATAACCGCCAAGTACAATCATGCGAAAGATCAGCTGGAATATACCCGTTTGTATGCTCCTTTCAGCGGATATGTACAGAAACGTCTTTTTGATTCCCATGAGACTATTGCGGCCGGTATGCCCGTTGTCTCCATTATCAGCGAGGGGACACCGGAGGTGGAAATTAATCTTCCGGCAGTAGAATATATCCGTCGCCAACAGTTCACCGGTTACACTTGTACGTTCGACATTTATCCCGGTCAGGAGTATGCGCTCGATCTGATAAATGTCACCCCTAAAGCGAATGCCAATCAACTGTATACGATGCGTTTGCAGTTGAAGAAAGGTGAAGCGCAGGCGCTTCCTTCCCCCGGAATGAATACAATGGTCACTATAGAATGTACCGAAGGGGAAGTGCGTCATCTGTCCGTTCCTACGGGTGCGGTTCTTCGTGATAAGGGGATGGCGAGTGTTTTCCTTTATGATGCTTCCAGCCGGACCATCCGTCGTTGTGATGTGACAGTCACCCGTCTGCTGGGCAGCGGCAGGTGCCTGGTGACTGCGGAGGGCTTGAAGCCCGGTGACTTGATTGTTGCTTCGGGAGTACATCATGTGAAAGACGGGGAACAGGTAGAACCCCTTTTGCCTGCTTCTAAAACCAATGTGGGAGGATTGCTATGATCGATATAAGTAAATGGGCATTTGAAAATAAGAAGTTAATTTACTTCTTGATTGCGGTGCTGATAGTCGGAGGAGCTTATTCCAGCTATGAAATGAGTAAGTTGGAAGACCCGGAAGTAACGGTGAAAGTCGCCATGGTAGTGACTACCTATCCCGGAGCGTCCGCACATCAGGTGGAACTGGAAGTGACGGATGTACTTGAAAAGAATATCCGTACAATGGGGAATATAGATAATGTAGAAAGTTATTCTTACAATGATCTCTCCCTGATTCAGGTGGAACTGAAAACGACCGTCAAGGAGGCAGATGTGGAACAATGCTGGGATTTGTTGCGGCGTAAGGTAGCGAATGCACAGGCGGAACTTCCCGAAGGCGCTGCTACTCCCCTTGTGAAAGATGATTTCGGAAATGTGTACGGTATGTTTTATGCGCTGACAGGAGACGGATTGCAGGACAGGGAACTGTCTGATTATGCCGAACTGATAAAGCGGGAAGTCAGCGAACTGGACGGAGTGGAACGGGTTGACTTGTATGGAAAGCGTGAGGAATGCATCAACATCTCTTTACTGCAGGACCGGATGGCGAATCTGGGCGTGAAACCTGCCGAAGTTCTCGCTACCTTGAACGGACAGAATAAAACCACTTATACCGGATACTACGATAATGGCGATAATCGTATTCGGGTAACGGTGAGTGACAAGTTCAAGACGGTAGAAGATATCGGACGTATGCTGATTCAGGGGCACGATGATGACCAGTTACGTTTGAGTGACATCGCCCGAATTGAGAAAGATTATGAGAATCCTACCCGCAATGAACTCTTTTATGACCGGCAGCGTGCCATGGGAATACTGATTGCGGCTTCTTCCGGTTCGGATATCATCAAGATTGGCAAACGGGTAGAACAGAAACTGGACGAATTGAAAGCGGAGCGGCTTCCGACAGGAGTGGAGTGTCATAAAGTATTCTACCAGCCGGAACGTGTATCCGGTTCGTTGGGAACATTCATTCTTAATCTGATCGAATCGGTCATTATCGTAGTTGTCATTCTGATGATAACGATGGGATTCAAGAGTGGAGTTATTATCGGAATCAGTCTGGTGGTAACGGTGTTCGGCTCCTTTCTGTTCCTGTATTTTGTGGATGGCACGATGCAACGGGTTTCGCTGGCGTCATTTGTGCTTGCTATGGGGATGCTGGTTGATAATGCGATTGTTATTATTGACGGTATACTGGTCGATCTGAAAGCCGGCAAGAGCCGTATGGAGGCAATGACCGCTATCGGGCGGCAGACTGCGATGCCTTTGCTCGGAGCCACTTTGATTGCTATCATTGCTTTCCTGCCTATCTTCATGTCTCCCGATACTGCAGGGGTGTATACGCGCGACTTATTTATCGTGCTGGCGGTTTCGTTACTGCTTAGCTGGGTACTGGCTCTGGTGCACGTACCGTTGATGGCCAACCGAATTTTGCATCCCGAAGTTTCGAAAGAAGCGTCAACTACCGGAAAACGGGTGTATGAAGGAAAGATTTATGCCGTCCTACGTTCCTTGCTGCGGTTTAGTCTGGCTCATCGCTGGAGTTTTGTCTTTGCGATGGTAGCGTTGGTTGCTCTTTCAGCTTTCAGCTATCGGTTCATGAAACAGGGTTTCTTTCCGGATATGGTGTACGATCAGCTTTATATGGAATATAAATTGCCGGAAGGAACAAATTATACCCGTGTCACACGTGACTTGGAAGAGATTGAAGCCTATCTGAAAACTCGTCCGGAAGTGACCCATGTCACAGCTTCCGTCGGTGGTACCCCCGGTCGTTATAATTTGGTGCGTAACATAGCCAATCCTTCTTTGGCATACGGTGAATTGATTATAGACTTTACTTCTCCCGATGCATTGGTGGATAATATGCCCGAGATTCAGCAATATCTTTCGTCTCGTTACCCCGATGCCTACGTGAAACTGAACCGCTATAACCTGATGTTCAAGAAATATCCGATCGAGGCACAGTTTACGGGGCCGGACCCGGTTGTTTTGCATCAATTGGCAGACAGTGCCCGCAGCATTATGGAAAGCTGTCCGGATGTATATCTGATAACTACGGACTGGGAGCCGCAGATTCCCGTGCTGACCATTGAATATGACCAGCCGACTGCCCGCGCTATCGGACTGAGCCGTAATGATGTAAGCCTCTCGTTGCTTTCGGCCACCAGTGGCATTCCCATCGGTTCTTTCCACGAAGGAATCCATCGGGACAATATCTATCTGCGCTGCCTTGACGAACAGGGAAGACCGATTGAGGATTTGGATAACACACAAATATTTTCTTCTCTTCCTTCTTTGAATGGCTTGTTGACGCAGGAGATGATGATGAAACTGAAAACGGGAACGCTTTCGAAAGACGAACTGGTAGAAACCTTGATGGGAACTACTCCGTTGAAACAGATCAGCAAGCGGATCGATGTACAGTGGGAAGATCCCGTCGTCCCCCGCTATAACGGGCAGCGTAGCCAGCGTGTACAGTGTTCGCCTGTTCCGGGAATAGAAACAGAGAAGGCACGCCAGTCCATTGCCGCACAGATAGAGCAGATCCCATTGCCCGACGGTTATAAACTGCAATGGCAGGGTGAAAGGAATGCCAGTACGAAATCTATGCAGTATTTGTTCAAGAACTTCCCGTTTGCCATTATTCTGATGATCTCGATACTGATTATGCTGTTTAAAGACTATCGTAAGCCGATTATCATTTTCTGCTGCATACCGTTGGTTTTTGTCGGTGTAGTCGCCGTGATGTTGCTGACCGGGAAGACATTCAATTTTGTGGCGATTGTCGGCACATTGGGATTGATCGGTATGATTATAAAGAACGGAATTGTGCTGATGGATGAAATTACGTTGCAGATCAGCCAGGGAGTAGAACCGGTCACTGCGTTGATCGATAGCTCCCAGAGTCGTCTCCGTCCGGTGATGATGGCTTCGCTGACCACTATTCTTGGAATGATTCCGCTGTTGCCCGATGCTATGTTCGGTTCGTTGGCAGCTTCTATCATGGGAGGATTGCTGTTTGGCACGCTCATCACGTTGCTCTTTATCCCGATTCTGTATGCATTATTCTTTCATATCAAAAAGACAGACAAATGAAAAAAGAATTTCTCGTAGCTGTTAGTGTTTTGTTTGGAATGGCGGCTTCTCTTTCTGTTTCGGCACAAGAGAAGCTCAGCCTGAAACAATGCCGTGAAATGGCTCTAAAATATAACAAGGAAATGGCTGCTGCCGATAAACAGACGGAGGCAGCCCGGCTGCTGTCTCTCAGCTATAAAGCTAACTTCTTCCCCAATTTTACAGCAAGCGGAACCGGACTGTATAGTACGGCAGACGGCAGCTTGGGCATTCGGGGAGGAAATCTGCCGGTATTCCTGCCCGATCCCGTTACTGGAGAGTTGGCAACAAGCGGTTACGCTTATTTCCCCGGATTGAATCTGGACTATAAAGTCGGGACCGTCTATACAGGCGGAGTACAAGTGGAACAACCGCTTTATATGGGCGGAAAGATTCGCGCCGCCTATAAAATGTCATTGCTCGGCAAGGAAATGGCACATCTGAATGAGGAACTGACTGCATCCGGAGTGATTCTGAATACAGACAAGGCTTATGTGCAACTAGTGAAAGCCAAAGAAATGAAGAAAGTAGCGGAGAAATATCATGTGTTGCTCAATGAGCTGTTTCGGAATGTGAAGAGTGCCCACCAGCATGGCATGAAACCTCAGAATGATGTGTTGAAGGTACAAGTGAAACTTAATGAGAGTGAGCTGGCATTGCGCAAGGCGGATAATGCGCTCCGTCTTGCCGGCATGAATCTTTGCCATTATATCGGTCGGCCTCTGACAGCGGGGATTGATATCTCGGATGAATTTCCGGAAGTGGAGCAAGAGTGGAAGACACAGGTTGCCGATATCAGTGCCCGTCCCGAATATGGTATTTTGAATAAACAGATCGCCATGGCCGAGCAGCAGGTAAAGCTGAATCGGAGTGAACTGCTGCCACGTGTGGGAGTGAAGGGAAGTTATGACTATTTCCATGGATTGGAAATCAATGACGAAACTTTGATGAAAAAAGGATCATTCTCCGTCTTTCTGAATGTTTCAGTACCTCTGTTTCATTTTGGCGAACGTATGAATAAGGTGCGCTCTGCCAAGGTAAAACTGGAACAGACTCGTCTTGAACAGGAAAATGCCAATGAAAAGATGTTGCTTGAATTGACGCAGGCCACTAATAATTTGGATGAGGCCCGACTGGAATGCGAGCTTTCAGAACGTTCGCTGGAACAGGCGGAAGAGAATATGAAAGTCAGCGGCAAACAGTATGAGGTGGGATTGGAAACTCTTTCGGATTATCTGGAAGCGCAAGTTATGTGGCAACAGGCGTATCAGACGAAAGTGGATGCCCATTTTCAGTTGTATGTAAACTATGTGGCTTACTTGAAAGCGGCGGGGCAACTGCAATAAAGTTCTCAAACTATTCTCATCGCCTTGAGAAAAAATTCTCACCACAGTGAGAAAAAATACTCATGCCTATGAGAATATTTTCTCAAAGGGGTGAGAATAATTCTGCTTCTACCAATCGTATTTCTCGATGTATATATCGAAGGTCGGTTCGTATTTTATTCCGTGTTTTATGAAGATAGCGGCAATCTCTTTTTGATATAAAGAAATATAGAGAAGATATAGTGAGTGTATTTGAGACATATATGTCTCGAAGATAAATTCCTGGTTACTTGCACTTCCCGATTTATTAGGTTACTTTTGTAGCGTATTAAATGAAGAAAGGAGATAGGTGAGTATGGCAAGACCGATTAAAGAAACTCCGATACTTTTCGGAGAAGATGCACGGCGGTTTGAAGAGCGGATGAAAGAAAAACGCAGGGAGACCTCCGAGCAGCGGGCAAAAAGATTGAAAGACTACGAACTGGCAATGAAAATATTTAAAAAATAGATATGGATCGTCAGTTAATAGAGACAACGTATGAGATGCGTAAACTAGATACCTCAGAAAAAATAGAATCGTTCGATTGCGGAGATACCGACTTGAACGATTTTATTTTGAATGAATCTTTCCTGTATCGGGAAGCTTTGCTGGCTGTCAGTTATGTACTTGAGAATAAAGTTAATCAGCGATCGGTTGCTTATTTCAGTCTTGCCAATGACAGGATCTCTTTGTCTGATTTTGAAAATAAAACTGAATTCAATCGTTTCCGCAAACATCGGTTTGTGAATGAGAAGCGTTTAAAAAGCTATCCTGCTGCAAAGATTTGTCGTTTGGGTGTTGACTTGTCTGTAAAAGGTCAATCAATAGGCTCATTCCTATTGAATTTTATTAAAAGTTATTTTATTATTGAGAATAAAACAGGTTGCCGTTTTTTAACTGTTGATGCGTATGCGGCTGCTGTGCCTTTTTATATGAAAAACGGTTTTGTCCCATTGAATGATGAAGATGTGGATTCTGCTACACGTTTGCTCTACTTTGATCTGAATGATATTGTGAAATAATTCAGATTCTGTTCTACTTTTATATAATATAAAATGATGGATTGGTAATGTTAATTGTTACAACATAGTCTTTTGAATTTATATAATAGTGACGATTGCTTTGTTTCTAATTTTCCCCAAACATTTATTAGCCTCTTTTGTTATTTTCCGAAAACTATTTGTAACTTTGTCATCGGAACGTAGCATACCGTTTAAAGGTGTGCGATTGCGCGTTTCCTCGGCTAATAGGAAATTGTAACGGATTTTTTTGATGTATGCCGGGAAGACGCCTGTACTTCTATGACTTCTCATAGGGTACGGGCTGTCTGCCCGTATACATCAGGTAGCCGTTACTACCTCCTATTAGCGGGATGTGACAGCTCCGTACTCTTTTATAATATAAAAGGTACGGAACTAGGTAAGAGTATTAACTTAGTTCCGTTTTTTTATGTCCTATTGGCTCACAACAAAACAAATGTCTGAAAGACATGGCGTTCAGGAAGCAACTCTGCGAAACTGGGCGAATCTCGGTTACATTACCAGTTGCCGGATGGGCAACCAACTGTTCTTGGATGACGAAAGTCTGACTGCCTATCTCGAAGCTCACAAAAGGCTTGGATTGCAAGCGGATTATCTGGCAAAGATTGTGGAAGAGAAAAAGCTGGAACGCGACTTTATTATTTCCAGATATGATGATCTGCTATATGTATTGCGAACACAGAAAACGTGTAAACCTCTATATGAAATTATTATTCGTGAACTTTCCCAATTGATTGTTCATCCCGGAGCCCGTGATATTTTCTACTCCATCTCTATGGGGGAGTCAATAGAGAAAGTTGCCGGTCGGCATCGAATTACTTATGACAGGGCGTTACAGATTTATAATTCTCATCTCAGAGGACTGAAAGTGAGAAAGAATGTGTTGGCTACTTATCGGAAACATATCATAGATGCCCGTTTTCAGTCTTTGGCGGATAAAAGCAAGAATATAAATTTGAATCAGGAAGAAAGGGTACTCCAATTGTCTGTCGGCAAAGTGGCCGATACGAGGCTGACTAATGTCTTGTATAAAGAAGAAATCCGGACGGTAGGGCAACTGCTGGAATTAGTATCGGGAAAGGGATGGAGATGGCTGCTGAAAATGGAAGGAGTAGGGAGGATTTCTTATGACCGCTTGCTGTCCAATCTTCAGTTGGCGGGAGTGGTCGATGAAAGTTTGGAGCAGATACTTTCCGGTCGTTCTGACAGATGATGAGGGGCAAAAGTCAATAGTATTAGGAGAGTTGCTACTGACTTTTGACATCTCCTCGTCTCTTTGTGGTGATGATTCTTCCGTTTTTTAGGGTAGACTACGCATTTGATTCTTTTGATTAAAAACGTTTTATCTTTATAAATTTATTCTGGTACCCCTCAAATATATGCTCTGACGTTTCATTTTCCAATTTCTCTTCAATAGCGTTTACTATTGTGAAGGGGATGGTTTGCCCGTCTTCATTTAAAATCCTGAGGTTGGTTCTCTTTCCATCTATCTCTCTAATGTTCAGTAGTATATAACCTTCTTCTTTAGAGGGGGTACATGAAGTCATCAGGAAATTGTCTTTCTCAAAATGGAAGGCTGAGTACTCTGTGGGTTTATGATTCTCTGTTCCTGTCGGCATTACCCGGGCATATAGAGGAATACGTGAGCTCCAGCCAAACTTGGTAGCAAGGTTGTTAGATGGGTCAACGGAAGAGGTCAGATGGTAACTCCAACGGAACTCTCCTTCTTGGGAAGCTTTGAAGTTGGTATTCCAGTAATTATTCATCACCCACGAGTAGACATGAGGCCTTTCGTATTGTTTCTGATATTGAAATTTACCGAGATTTATGTCTCCTAGTTGATAGAGGGGGATGAGGCTGCTTCCTATAATAATTTGCGCCTGATTATTTTGTACCGATACAAAGTTTTGAACAGTATTCCAGTCTGTAGATGTCCCTTCCAGTTGATTCTTGCCAGATATAACTGTTCCGCCCTGAACGTCGAATGCCAGTTTTCCTTCGGGCAGTTGGAAGGGAAAAGCAACGTATATCCCTGAGGGATCCGTTTCCGGCAGACGCTTGATTGCGTACTCCAGTTCTATTCGTTTGGTATCATGATATAATTTAATTTCCAGATTGACCCCGAATGCTTCGTCTGTTCCCGGAGATTTTCCCTGCAACAGGATACGTTGATAAATAGGTCCATTCGAACTGTCGATGATCCGGCACTCACTCAATCCTGTTCTGTTGTAATCATCCAGGCGATATTGGGCCAATTGGTCACGATTACCTAATTTCTCATAGATAAAAGCACCCAGTTCCCATGGAGACGAACTATCGACCAGTTCACAATTCAATTCTTTATCATACAAACTTTGGATCGTTCCTTTGTCCGGGTTGAGTTGTAGTTTGTAGAAATGATTTTCGATACTGGCATTGTTTATTGTAATAGTTCCTGTATCAGTAGACGGTTGTTTGAAGACAATTTCAAACGTCTTGTATCCCATAGGCGGAATATCCTCTGCGAAAATTGCATAGTAGCACCCTTCTCTGCGATAACGGATCGGTTGAACTTTCAACGAATGTCCTTGAAAGTCTGTTATTTCGAAGAATTGGTTTCGGGGGATCACTTCAAAATCAATATATACAGTCAGCATCTCCGAACGTTTCCAGTTCAACGTATTGAAAATCGTAAGGGTCGGGTTCTTGCCTCTGCGGAGGTCTCCTTGAAGTAAACCGACGGAGGTTTCATACAGCATTTGTGTTCTTTTGACTGCTTCCCATGCATAGGCTGACTTTTCTCCCCATTGCACCTGACTGTTTTCGCACAACGGATCACTGACGCTTTCGGATGCTCCGAACGTGTGTTCATCATAGAATAGCAGGCTTTCATGTATGTGCTCTATTTGTTGATGAGTGGCCTGTGGCAGGCATTTGTCTTTTAATACAGCCATAGACAGTAGCCCTTCTACCGCTGTCATATCCGAATGAGTTTTGCGTGAAGCTGCTGTTTCTCTTGCGGCAGAACCGAAACCGTCTGTCCACCAGTCTGGATATGCGGCTCTGTATGCGGGAATTTTATCCCCGTATCGCTCCGTTACATAATCCATAAATTCGGATGCAGTGGCACTTCGTAGCTTAGGATATGCGTACTTTTCATTCCATTCTCTGATGAGTTTGCATTCAATGATGGAGGGCGGTGAATTATCCGTGAAATAACCGGAGTATTGTACGCCTACTGCATCAAACGGATAATGCTTACGCTCCAGTTCTGATAAATAATGTAGTAACTTCGGTTCTGTCTTTTGAATGTCTCCCTGCTCTATTCCCCAGAAATTGCCAGTATTATAATGGTCGGCACGGTAAGTCAGGATCGGTTTACCTGACGGAGATTCCCATTGGAAGACAGTCGGCATATTAAACGGAACCTGCGATTTGTAATGGTGTTCTCCCATCCACAGGTATTTTATCCCGAGGTCCGGCAGATAATCTGCCAGACACCATGCAATTCCGTTGACGTCATTCTGCATGGCCAGCGCAGAGGGAATTCCATGTTTTCTGAATTCTTTGACAGGCTGAAGGAAAGTCTTGAAAGAGTTTTCGTCTACAATCTCCGACATATTGAAATACATGGAAGCAACTTCTATTTGTCCTTCGGCAATGTATTTTTTTAGTTTGTTCACTTGTTCTTCCGGTCTGTTTTTCAAATACTCGTCTACAGCCCATGCCGATTCGCAGGTCCATCTGAACTTCGCATCATTTGTGTAGTCTTTTGTTTGTTCGCAGTATTCAATGGCATAATCTATATACCGGAGATGTTCCGACAGGATTTCGGTTTGAGGTTTGGTGTAGCCTATATCTGTGTGAGTATGCTGAACGAGATATACCGTCCATTTCTTGACAGGAGTTGCCTTTTCATTGATTTTGCTGACGGTTTTTCCTTGTTCTTTCAGTATGATCGGTAACTCACATGGAGCGGTGACTTCCGGAATGGATGTCTCAATGTTATTTATTCCGGGGGACAATACGTATCTTTCCGGTGGGAAATTACCGACTTGCAGTTCCACCGGTCTCTTTTTATGATGCCAGTTGACTGCTTTTATTTTGACCGGCTGTCTCAGTTCTTTTTTCTTTCCGACCACCAATACAGGAGAGAAGGCGGAAGATACGAGACTGGCTTTGGTCGTAAGATTGTTTGTTTGCAGAGGAGAGTCAGATGTCAGCTTTATCTGGTCGAATGCTACCCAACTGCCTGATATATTTCGGATCGTGAGTGTGTTGTTTCCTGCTCTGAACTCATCAGCCGGAATGTCAAGCGTGACGGATAACTCTTTTGAAGTTGTTTCTTTTGTGTCCAGATATTCAGGGTTTGTGCCTTTGGGTGTTTGGATGGATTTCTCGAAGCTGTTGAGCCTCACCTCCAGTCGGGGAGGTGAGGAAGGATGAGTTTCTGCAAATAGAAGTCGTAGTTGTATTTGGGTTGTCGGAGAAGGAGCTTCGGCCAATGAAAAGCCAATAACAGCCTGCCCTGATATGCCACCTGCCCAGGCATCACTAGGCCCCGGCAGAAAGTAAGGAAAATCAGCAGAATGATTTCTCCCTACTTCGTATAGATAAACATCATTGATGTAGTTCCGATAATCGTTTTTATAGAACTTGAACTCTTTGGCGGATTTATCTTTGTTTCCTATTTGCCAGACTGTATTTTGAGAATGAGCTGTGAGAGTTCCCAACAATCCGATGATACAAACGATTTCTTTAATTTTTATCTTTCTCATGTGAGTTCCTTTTAGAAAATGATATGCCGTTGCTATATCTTAATTAGAATTCGTATGTATCAGGTGACCAGCTATCCAGCCATTGAATAGCCATGCTTCCGTCTTCACGGAACTGTATAGGCAACCAGATATAGGTTGAGTGAATTAGGTCTGTTTTATTCCATTTGTCAAACATGGCTATGTATGCGTCTTTCTTTCCTTGAATCGGCAGTACATGGGTACTTTGTCCATAGAAGGTTTTGTCGGCATCTTTTCCTACACAAGGATTTCCTTTTACGGTCCATGGTCCTAAAATTTGGGTAGCCACTGCATATTCCGCTTCATTGGGACTCCAGCCGGTACATCCCGAACTGATGACGTAGTATAGTCCGTTGTGTTTGAACACAGCAGGGGCTTCCCGGAATTTACCTGCGAAATTGCGTGTGAAAGTGCCGGAAGGTTTCAGGTAATCGTCGGACAGCAAACTGATATATAATGTAGAATTCTGTTCGGAAGAGTAGATATGATAAGCTTTGCCGTCGTCATCTTTGAATAGGGTCATGTCCCGGCTGATTTGCCCGTTCGGGTGCATCGAACCCAGATAGGTGAAAACACCAGTCGGTGAATCGGAAACAGCGACTCCGGCAGCAGCTTTATTGTAGTCGTCACTGTCCACGTGCAGCCACATTACAAATTTCTTGGTTTTGTCATTGTATATAACTTTAGGTCTCTCCAGCACTTTGGAAGGATGGAGATCGGATTGTGTGTCAGATATTTCCGGTTGGAGAACGAGTCCTTCATATTTCCAGTTGAGAAGGTCCTTGGAAGAGTAACAATTTACTCCACCGGCTTCCGTACGATAACATTCCCAACCGGGAACATTGGGATTCCAGTAAGTGGAATCACTTTTACATTCGCCATACCAGTAGTAAATTCCCTCGTGATATAATATACCGCCTCCGTGAGCATTTATTTTCTCGTTGTTGGTGTCGAGCCATTCTACTCCCGGAGTGATGGCTGTATACTTGTGTGATGTGTCACGTGATGACTGACATGATAATAAAACGGCTGCTGTGATAAGACTGAGTAAGATCTTTTTCATTTGTTACTATTTTTTTTATGATGTTATTTGATTCCCCAATTTTTATTCGGACGATCTCCCATTTCAAGTTCCAATGTGCCGCCTTTGAGCAGTTCTTTTGCCGGAAACTTGAAAGAGTTCAACTTCTTGCCGTTTAGTTTGGCGGACTGGATGTACTTATTTTCCCGCGAAGTATTGCTAGCTTTGATGATAAATTGCTTTCCTCTACCGAAATGTTTTCCCAAATCTATTTTTATTTTTTCAAACAGAGGACTCCCCAGTTCATAAACAGGTTCTGCGTTACAACCTCCGTCCGTCTGGAATAATCCCAATGCAGCCATGACAAACCAAGCGCTCATTTGTCCTTGGTCTTCGTCTCCCAAATAGGCATTTGATGTGTCAAAGCCATAATAGCGGTCGATAATGGAACGGCTCCACCGTTGCGTTTGCCACGGTTGGCCTGCCCAGTTGAATAGAAAGGCGAAGTGCATGGATTGCTGGTTACCTTGTACTACTGGAAAGTCCCAATACTGGTCTCCCGGGGCATTATACCTCCATGGCTCACTGGCTTTGAATCCCCATGACAGCCGGTCGATGAAGAGCTCTTTACCGATAATTTCGGTGAGTGCGGGAACGTTCTGAGGTACAAAAAAAGTAAGTTGCCAGGCGTTTCCCTCTACATAATGATGGTTAGCTCCTGATTTGAACGGATCAAAGTTCTTTTCCCATTCTCCATTGCTGTAGCGCATTTGGGCATAACCTGTCGCCGGGTTGATTGCGTTTTTCCACCAGTTGCCTCTGTTGGAGAATGTTCGGTAATATTCCTCTTTTCCCAGTGCTTTTGCTAGTTGAGAGACTGTCCAGTCGTCATAAGAGTATTCTAATGTGTTAGAAAAACGTCCTTTGTCGGCAGGTACATATTGATGTTGCAGATAAGTTTCCAGATCTCTGTTGCCGGCAAAACCATTGGCTACACGTTGGGCTGGGGTAGTTTGCATCTTTACGATTGCCCGGAACATTTTTTCCGCATCGTAATTCCGTATTCCCATTTGGTAAGTACTTACTAAAAGGGGAATCTCATGTTCGCCCACCATGACAGGTATGTATTTCATTCCGCTGGGACCTTTTGCCAGCCATCCGTTGGCGTCATACATAGCCAACTGCGATTTTACCCATCTGGATGACCACTCGGGAGCAATCAGATTCCATACCTGATTCAGATTCCAAAAAGTATTCCAGAAGGCATCGCATCCCAAAGCGACAGCATCCGGGTCGTCCAGCTTTTGAATGTTGCCTGCTGCATCCACCCATCTGCGGTCTGCATCACTGAAAGTATTCCGGCAGAACGCACGGTATAAATTGGTGTAGAATCTTACTTTTTCCCGATAATCGTTGCTGTATATCCGAACCCTGTTTAAAATATTATTCCAACTATCCGACTGATGTTTGTGTACAGCTTCAAAATTCCACCCGAATGGTTCCGTTATCTCATTGGAAAGATTGTTGGAAGCCCCTGCCATATCTACATAAGATATTCCGGAACGTACCATAACTTCCGGATGATCGGTAGTATCAAATTCGGCATAACAGCCGAATCGTTGAGGGTAGTGGGCTGTCATAGTGTCTGTTTCCCATAAAGTATGATCGTGCCATCCTCCAAATTTCTTGATATCTTTATTGAACTCAATCACGAAATAGATTGTATAGTTCTGATCCGCATCCGCCGACCATACGTTTTTGGATAGCTGCTTACTGAATCCTTCGATCCGTCGTGCTCCTGTTTGCTTTACACTTCCTTCAACAATCTGGTAATCGTATTCACTAGGGATTTTCAGGTCGATCATGACACGGGCATCCTTATCTTGCGGATATGTATAACGCTGAAAACCACACCGGGAGGTGGCAGTCAGTTCCGCCTTGATTTGATAATCGGTCAAGTCTACTTTATAATATCCGACTTTCGTTTCTTCACTTGTTTTGTCGATGGCTGAACGATACGAATTGGCATCTTTGACTAAGGAAGACTGGCTGCCTATCTCCGTTTTTAAAGGACCGTTGGCAGGCATGATGCCCAGACCCGCCATGGTCCATTCGTGTATGTGGCTAAACGTACCTATGCTCTCGAATGAAGGATCATATCCCGATTGCCAACCGCTATCCTGATTGTCCGGACTTAATTTGACCATGCTGAATGGCATCCACGGACCTGGTGCTATCATCCAACGGGAGTGCGCAGTTCCCATTCGTGTATCGATGTAATCGGCCAGTGTGATTGTATTGTGAGGTGCGCGCCTGATCATTCCTTTATCTAAGATTGCACCATCGGCGGATATGATGTAATGGCTTGTCTTGGGAGACTTGACAACTGGCATCGGAGCTTCTAGTATGTATCTTCCTTTTTCCAAACGTTGTTCCAGTATCTTTTTTCCATCTACTTTCACTTCAAGGAGAGGATGCCCGGAAAGATGTTCTATGTCTACTAATAGTGGTTGGGCTACAGGACTGGTGGTTTGAAAGTCCGCAGCTTTAACATCCCGAAGATAAACGGATTTGTTGACTTCATTTAGTTCGGCATTATCCGGCCCCATAAGTCTGATATCATCGAAGAGAATCCATGAACCTTCGAGACTTGTAAGCGCGATGGAGTTGCTTCCTTTTCTGATCACTCCGGAGTTCAGAGGAATTTCGATCGTATGCGGTTTGATTTGTGAATAGTCACCGTCTATTGATTTTCCACTTCCTTTGGGAAGGGCATATTTCCATGATTTTCCGTTGATCGTTATTTTAAATAGTGCCGGAAGTTCGTGGTGAGTATCTAATAGGTCTATGATTAATTTCCATGAGTCCGTTTCGGGGACTTCCTTCATACCAAAGAGTATGTTTAAAACATGAGTCCGTATACCGGCAGTATAACTTGTTCCTCCCCAATGATCGGCAGGTCCCGGCAGAACATAAGGAAAATCTTTTTGAGGGGAAGACAATCCAATGATATAAAACCTGTCCTCCCAACCAAAATCATTTGCCAGAAACTCTTTGTATTTGTCAGGGGACAATGCCAACTCACTGGCACTATGATTTTTCTCCCCGATTTGCCAGACAGTCTTGGTAGGTGCTGCACATAATCCGGATAGGAGGAATAAAAACGTGAATAAACTCAATGGTATTCTTTTCATATTAACTTTCGGTCTTTTGGATTCAAGATACAAATTTGTTTTTTACATAGGAATGTATCATTCTTTTTTTGTATACACTCCTATGCAAAAACAAATTCAACTGTTATCACTGTAACAAACTAACCTTTTTACCCCAGAACTTGATTTCGCTGGCGGAACCATAGGCCCCCATTCCTACGTGTGGAGCTGAGAGTGATTCTACAATACGGTATCTGATGTATCTTATATTTTCGTGTTCTTTATCGCAGGCGAACTTAATACTGGGTTGCCAACCGGAAACAGAAATGTTTTTTGTAGTCAGCTGTTTCCATCCTTTTGCTTTCGCACTTTCTTCCCAAGCCGGGTTTATAGATGGAACATCCGGTTCATGGCTTTCCAGGTCTTCTACATCTTCAATTCCCCATATTTGGAATAATCGAGGCATCCAGTCTGTTCTTTCATATCCGGTAAAGAACAGTTCGCATTCGGTAATCGTTGCTGTAAGTCCCATGTCAATGGTCAGATGATGAGGAACTCCTTGATTATCGCCGGCATGATAACCGCTGTCATAATTCCATGTATCATTGTTCCATAACTTTTCTACTGAACCGCCATAACCGTTTACAACATCTGAAGGCATATTTGCGTTGGCAAAGTTAGTTCTGGGGATTTCTACAATCGGATCGTCGGGCAAAGTGTATTCTGAAATGGGCAGGGATACGATATCCAATGCAGTTTCGCTGGGTAGGATTCGTGTTTCTACTGTTAATATAGAAGTAGCTTTCCAATTAGGTAAATTGGTTGAAGCAGCATCTCCTTTCACTGTTAAAGTTAGTAGTTGCTCATTTGAATCATAGTACTTAACTATTGCTTCCACCACATTGTCTGCCTGATTCCAAATTAAGTTGAGCGAGTTGTCGGCAATGACGAATTGTATATCGGTAATTCGCTTGGGATAATAAGTCGCTATGTGCTCCGTTCCGTATACATCTACATTGTAGGTTTCGGATAGTGAGGTATTACCTTCTTTATCCTTTGTGGTTATTTTAACGTAATAGTTGCCTTCTTCCACATCTTTGATTTCATAACTGAATTCAGGTTGCGTTCTGTCAATGTCTGTTGTGAAAACCTTGTCGTAACCTACAAGTTCTATTATGCAAGTCTTTGCTGTGGCCAGATATTTCATAGACCCCTTTATCATCATGCGCTGAAATCCCGGCTGTATATTTACATCCGCCAGCTTTCCTACATAAATTTGTTCTCCGTCTTTGATATATTCAGAATAGGTATCATGAATATCTGTGCAGGAGGTCATACACAGGAGAATAGTAGTTATTATATATATTACTTTTTTCATTTCTGTCTATTTTATAAGGTTATTCTTCGCCTTGGATATCTCCCCAAAGAGTGATTTCTGACATAACTGACGTTTCCATTCCCGACCATGACATCAAACTCTGGAACCGGAAGTAGCGAATGAATGGTACATCCTGGTTAAGGGTAAATACATGGCCTCTTTGGGCTTCCTCAATATCTTCCTGAGTAAGCGCATCACCAAATGCCCCGCCGGATGGTTTCTTCATTTCTCCATCAAATAATACCACCCAGTTATCCGGATTCTGCAAATCTTTACCCTCTTCGCAGCCATATAATTTGAAGTACTTGGGAGCTCCATGGGCATATAATAAGTCTTGGCTGTCCAGACGTTGCCAGAATTGGAATTGGCTGAGACGTACATTGACATTCAAATCAATACTGAAGGCATGCGGGAAAGGTATCGGGTATTCGGTATGTCCCCAGTTCCATCCACCTATTTGTCCGTCCCATAGACGGGAATGATAGCCTTCGTGGTAATCCCAGCTGACATCATCCATAACTTTAACAAGTTGGAATTTTGTTTTATCTAATAAGCTTTCTTTCCAAGGAGTAATTTCGGCATACAATGTGTCGGAAGTGTTTTCCCATTTATCCCTAACGAAGATGGCTAATTTCAATAATTTATGTTCTAAGCCTTTTATAGTCAGGCGACCTTCTTCCTGTTGTGAGGAGTATACGTCATGAATCTCGTATTCATTGTGTTCATCTACCCATTTGTAAATGTAGAAAGATAATGCACTTCTTGCTGCATTATTGAAATCGAGGAAGAAACCTCCAAAACTTTCAGTCACTTTTAATGATTCTTGTGTCTGAACGACTGCAGGAGTCAGAGGCTCAATAGTCACGATAGCCGGTGTGGAATAGTTTTCGTGGCGGTCTACAGAGTAAAGTTTGACCTCTCTCTTTTGTGTATCCCCCAGCCCTTCTATTACCAAAGAATCTACATACATGGAAGATTTTACTTCCTGCTGTTCTCCGCGGGTATTAGTGAAGATAGCTTTGACGTATAATAAATCGACATCATCGGAAGGAGTATATTTAATAATAGCTCCTCCGTTTACATTCTTCACCGATATATTAGTAATCGGTGCCGGAGCTTTTCCATCATTCGTACCGCGTGGTTCGGCCTCGTAATCACCGGCGCAGTTTGCAAAACAAACTGCTGCAAGTATTAAAAGTATAAAAGCTATATTTTTCATCTTTGTCATTTTTATGTTAAAAGTTACCATTGAGGATTCTGAACAAGTTTCGGATTTCTGTTGATAGAATTGGTCTTAATAGGCCATAAATAATCTCTTGGCATGAATTTTCTCGTGAAGAGAACTCGTACATTATAAAAGTACTCCGGGTCCTGCTCTAACACCGACCAGCCTTTTATCTGAGTATTCAGATATGTAGAGCCTAACTTCCATCTGCGTACATCATGGTAACGATGGCCTTCGAATGCAAGCTCTATCATTCGCTCTTTCTGTATAATTTCACGCATTCCTCTTTGGGTGGTTGGCTTATCCGGGCGGTTGGAATGATTACGCCATGTATTTACCAAAGAACCTCCTTCATCCAGACCGGCTTTATTCCTGACCTGTTGTACATAGTAGTATACATCTGTAGTCGGAGTTTCATTAAGCTCGTTGAGAGCTTCTGCATATAACAGGTATAGATCGGACAGGCGAATAATCGGGAAAGAATATACGTAATTGATATTGGTCGCACTGGTGTTTACGTTTTGATAACTAACCAATTTCTTTGTGAAATAACCTGTCGGTGAATATAGTTCGTCTGAAACGCCGGCAATATCTCCTTTCTTTGATTTGATAGGATAGGAGCTCGTTTCATTGTCGTTACAGCATTCGATGGAGAACCATTTTCCACCATCAAAACCAATATAGGCATAAAAACGAGGCTCTCTGTTTAAATGCATCTTGATAGTTGTGTAGTTTGGTGTAAAATGAATAGGATCATCTTCCGGAGTTGTTGTCAGTTTATATCTGTTTTCATATTCATAATCTTTATCCTCATCCATCGGGACTCCGTTCGCTGTATAGAATTGTTCTACAATTTCTAATGACGGCACAAGTTGTGAGCAACTACGAATCATTCTGTTCCCCAATGAATAGCTGGTTAAATGCGCTTGGCATAGATTCTGTATTCCATCTGTTGCATTGGAACCTAATGCCCATATTATTTCAGAATTAAAACGACCGGTAATTGTGTTGCGTAGTGTCAACTCTTGTTGTAAAGTTGATGAAGGAGTATAATTTAGCTTCTCATCAAATTTGTATAAAGAAGCTCCGGCTTCGTGGGCAGTGTTGATGGCATCCAGGCACGCTGCGGCTGCCGCCTCCCATTTTTCCTTTTTATACTCTTGGTCGAAGAAAGGTATCCCTTCTGAATTGACAAATTCAGCATACATTGTATTGCCGTTGAATAAAGGACTGGCAGCCAGTATTAGTAATTTAGCCTTGATTGCTTTCGCAATAGGTAATGTGATACGCCCTAATTCCGTGCGTGGAGAAGTCACATTGAATGTTAATCCGGAAGGGATGTTCATGGCTTCATCCAATAAATCAGTTGTATAAGTGACGATATCATTTATCGTTTCTCTCTCCAGTTGCATCATATCTAAGTCTGCTTCTACGCTGATGTTCTCTTTAAGTAAAGGAATGGGCCCATAGTGCAACATGAGATAATAAATATAATATGCTTTCAGAGTCATCACTTCGGCTTTCCATTTATTTTTCTCTTCCATACGCATGTCAGGTACGCGATCGATGTTGTCTATAAAAATATTGCATTCATGGATTCCTCTGAATATGTTGTAGCCTCCCTGACCTCCATCCCAGTAATTTAGTAAGGGGTCGTTAGAGTTTTGCATACCACGTGCAATGTTGAATGAGGTTATATTTTTATAGTAGTGGGACTCTGGTTTCAGATACCACATTTCTCCACCGCAGATGAGGCCGGAGTTGTGATCAAGATTGGCTGCTGCAGGTACGAAGTTATAGCAGGTGGCTAAATATTTTTCAGCATTAGCCCGAGTGTTGAATGCCATTTCAAGCGTTGCGATATTATCCGGCACGATATCAAGATAGTTGCAGGATGTGATTAATATCGCCAATAATGTACTAGTGAATAAATGTTTGTATTTCATAATGTAATCAGAAGCTTAAGTTAATACCAAAATTGTAAACTGCCTGAATAGGATATTGCATTCCGTCGTTTCCTTGTTCTACATCCCATAATTTAAAACGATTCCATGCGAAAAGATTTAGTCCGCTGGCATAGATTCTCAAATTGGACATACCTAGATGGCTGGTCAGCCTTTTAGGTAATGTATATCCGATTTCGACTGATTTTAAACGCAAGTAAGAACCGTCGCGTAACCACCATGTACTGTTTCTGTTATTGTTTGCAATGTCAGTAGTTGACAATCTTGGGAAAGTAGCGTATATATTACGATTCGATTCAGACCAGTAATCATCCGCATATGCTTGCATCATACCATTGAGGTTGTTTCCTCCGAGATCCATTTGCATGAAAGGATTCGTTGCTTTGGAATTAATAAAGAAAGAAGATCTGGCTGCTCCTTGAAAGAAACAAGAAATATCAAAATTCTTGTATCCCATCGACACTCCGAAGCCGTATACAATTTCTGGAGATTTGGCAAATCCAATTGGAACTATATCTTCGTCATTAATTATTCCATCATTATTTATGTCCTTATATTTTATGTCACCAGGCATATATTCTCCGTATGTCTGAACAGGTGAATTTGCAATATCTTCTTCATCAATAAACAGTCTTTCCGCTACCAGTCCATAAGATTGTTCGATACGTTTTCCAATGTGGCTGAGCCAAGGATAAGGACGGTATGGCTCTTCTACATACTCGTATTTGCCTGTTGCATAAGTGAAATTACCACGTACTCCCAGCCAGAAGTTTTTGTTAAATGCGTGGTTGGCATCTACTTGTACTTCGAATCCATGTGAAGAAGCTTCTCCTTTATTAGCAAAAAGAGGTGCACTGAATCCCATTTCATACGGGATGGTTTGGCGTTCGCCAAAGATGTTTTTTCGATATTCGGTGAAGTAATCGAATTGTATGTCAAATATATTAAATAGCCCAACTTCGAGACCTAAATTCATTTTTTGAGCAATTTCCCATTTGATTTTGTCATTTCGATAGCGTATCATGTCGATAGTACCGACATTCCGTTCAAAATCTTGTCCCCAACTGAAATTTGCACCACTACCGTTTAGATTTACCTCGGACATATAAAAGAATCTGTCATTCCATGCACCAATATTGTCGTTACCTACCAAACCGTAAGTTCCTTTTAGTTTCAGTTTATTGATAATATTCTTAAGGTCTTGATTCCAAAACTTTTCTTCGGAGATCATCCAGCCTGCTCCTATCGAAGGAAAGAGTCCGAATCGTTCATTTTTGGCAAATCTTTCGGAACCATTGTAACCAAAGTTTGCTTCAGCAAAATATCGTCCGTCGTATGCGTATGTAAAACGACCTGATAATCCAATGTTACGGGCTGGTAAAGATGTCTGTATCGAACTTGCGCCTCCGCTCTTATTCTCTCTCAGAACTCCTACTAATAATCCGGTGATATTATGCTTTTCCCGGAACGTACGGTTGTAGTTGAGAGATGCTTCATAATAATACGAACTGCTGACTTGATTCCCTTCTGCTGTATAATCCAAATCTTCCCGTCCACCATTAGGGTTCAGCTCCCTTAAAGTATATGTGTCGGTTAGTTTATCATAATAGCTGATTGAATAATAAAAGGGTGAAGTAGAACGTTGTTGTCCGCTGTATGAATTTCGGGTAGTACTTGCGAAGACTTTGATACTAAGTCCTGGAGTTATAAAATCTAATTTCTGATTTAATTCCGCCTGGGCAGAAATAACCGAATTGGTGTATTGTTTGTAACCACGTATCATTTCCGCATAGGGATTGATGTAATTACCATCACCTGCGTTACCAAATAAAATATGTGAAGTAGATGTATGATTTTCATCAGGCATATAATATTTGGGGAATAAAACAGGACTTGTTGCCATTGCTCTTCGGTATAGATCATTGCCGCTTACAATAGGACCGGTATAATCATCAAAATTGCCACTGAATTTTACAGAAAATGTAGTCGTCTTGGTCACATCAATATCAATGTTAGAACGTACATAGATTTTTTTTAAATCAATGTTACTGTTATAATTGTTTCGTTTATCTACCTTCATGATACCATTGTCATCCGATATGCCTAAAGAAACATAATATCTGGCAGTTTCACTACCTCCGCTCATATTGATGTTGGCACGTGAATTAAATACATTATCATTAAATAATTCATTGTACCAGTCTACCGCCGGATATACATAGGGATTTTTGCCGGCTTTTGTTGATGCTATTTTCTCATCGGTATGAGGCCGGACAGCTAACGGATTACGTGTGAGTACAGCTTCATTGTGGTATTTCATATAGCTGATAGGATCTACCATGTCTATTCTTTTTGTAGGTGCTGACAATGAACCTTCCACTCTGGCACTAATTTTTACCTTACCGGGTTTGCCTTGCTTGGTAGTAATCAAAATGACTCCATTAGCTCCGCGTGCACCATAAATGGCAGTTGCTGTTGCATCTTTCATTATAGAGAAAGCAGCAATGTCATCTGCGGACAGTCTGGAAAGATCAGTAGTAGATGATTCGATATTATCGATTAATATCAGTGGACTTTTAGAGTAACCAAAAGTTGTCACACCGCGAATAAAGAATTCCACATTGTCATTTCCAGGTTCACCGGACAACTGGTAAGATATAATTCCGGCAACATTACCACCTAAGGCTTGAGTCAGATTACTGGTTGGAATTTTTAATCTTTCAGGTTTTAAGGTTGATATTGCTCCAATCACACTTTCTTTTTTCTGTTTAGCAAAACCAACCACAGTAACTTCATCCAATTCATCTACCTTTGGCAAAAGTTTAATGGTTTGAGGTACTTTATCTATCTTGTATTCAATAGATTGGTATCCTAAAAATGAGAAAATCAAAATAGAGCCTGGTTCGGATGAAATAGTAAATAAGCCATCTATATCCGAAATGGCTCCTTTTGTTGATCCTTTCACCTGTACAGTAGCTCCTGCAATAGGCAAATCTGTTTCATCCACAATTTTCCCTGATATTGCTTTGGATGAGTTGTTACTACTACTGGTTTGAGCTTGCAAGGTTACATAGCTTTCAATGATTAGAAGGAAAGCTATCCATAATACGAAGCGTGGTAAGTTGCATAAAAGCTTCTTCATACTCTGTGATTTTAAAAAGTAAGTCATAAGGGTTTTATATTAGATTTAATGTGATTTCTTGTATATAAAGGCTGTATATTTTAATCTACATAGTATTAATTGCTTATGATATATGTATTATATAATGTCTATATGTATATACATATTGCAAATATATATATTTAAAGCAGGAAAACTAGAAAGATTTATTTATTTAATATAAATTTATATATGAATGGTTGTTTTGAGAATAAATGTTAATGCGGCTTTGTGTGTATGGTTTTAAATTTATGAAACGAACATAAAATTAGATAGATTACACAAATTAGCATGACAAGGATGGAGCCTGATTGGCTTTCGGTATAATCTGCGCAAACTCCCATGAGAGGAGGAATGATGGAGCCACCGGATATCCCAGTTATCATGAGTCCTGATATTTCGTTGGTTTTATAGGGTAATGTATGCAAGGCTAGCGAGTAGATGACGGCAAATATGCTAGACATTGCAAAGGCTATAATGCATACTAATAACAAAATAATATATTGAGAATGTATCCAATAAATGCAGGACAAAGCTATTAATACAATGAACATATTGATCCGATAATAATAAATTTCGGAAAACTTTGCTAATAGAATTACACCACATAAGGTCCCCAAAGTGCGAGCGGCAAAATACCAGCTTGTACCATAACTTGCGATTTCTTTAGTCAACTCTGCATTTTCAATTAAAAGTTTTGGGGTAAATACATTCATTCCTACATCTAAGCCAACAATACAAATGATGCCTCCGAATAAAAGGCAGATGGTTTTATTTTTCAGGAGAGAAATAACTTGATAGAAACTGGATGTTAATCTTTTGTCGTCTTTCTCATTTATTGGAGTGAAAAATAACCAGATTCCGGAAATTAGAGTAATGGCGGCGAATATGGGAAACATTAATATCCAGTTGTTGAAATAAACAGAGCAGAATCCGGCCACTATAGGTCCTACAAAAGAAGATAGTGCTTTGATGAATTGTCCGGCTGTCATAATGCTTGATAATTTTCCTTCAGCGATAACATTGGTTAATAAAGGATTAAGTGACACTTGAAGGATGGTATTTCCTATGCCTAAAAGTGCAAAGGCGATATAACAGGCTGTCTGTGTGAATGTAAGTAATGGAAGTAACATTCCAATAAAAGTAGATAAAAGTCCTATCAGTGATATTGTTTTTCTACCTTTCTTGTCCATCCAGATAGAAATCGGAATAGAGATGAGTAAAAACCATATAAATACCATTGATGGCAGGAAACCGGCTTGGGTTTCGCTCCAACTGAAATAATCTTTCGCATAGGTGACTGATACTCCTACTAAGTCACAGAACCCCATAATAAAGAAACCAAAAAGAACTGGTAGTATCTTACTTTTATTTTTCATATGTGTTTATTTATTTAAATGCATTTGGATTTGGTCGGTCACCCATAATGAAATGAAGTGTTCCTCCTTTTTTGAGTTTACTCCATTCTATATAGTTATTACTAAGGCGCTTGTTATTGAATCTTACATATTGAATGTAACAATTGTCTTTGGATACATTTTCTGCTTTTATGATAAGTTTTTTTCCAGAGTAATAGGTGTTGTCTAACAGAATTTCTACCCGGTCAAATCGCGGACTCCCCAGTAACCATACAGGATCTTTGCTGCAACCGCCATCCATTTGGAAAAGTCCTATGCTGCTTAAGATGTACCAAGAACTCATTTGGCCTTGATCTTCGTCTCCCGGATAGGCGTCTCGGGGACCCATTCCATAATATTTTTCTTGTATAGCACGTGCCCATTTCTGGGTGTGCCACGGCTCACTGGTATAAGAGAAGAGGTAAGCTGCCTGCATATTTGTTTCATTCCCATGATTAATAGGATAAGCTCCCATATTATCTCCTAAAGCATTGAAGCTTACTTTTTCGGATGTTGCAAATCCGGCATTCAGCCGGTCGATGAATTGACGCTCTCCTATTAAATTGATGAGGCTTTTTACATCATGAGGAACGTACCAGGTGAATTGCCAAGCGCTGCCTTCGCAAAATCCGGGAGCATGATATGGGTTGGTGTTTTCGATCCACTCTCCGTTGGGACGTCGGGGGCGTACATATCCGGTTGATGGGTCGAATATGTTTTTCCAGTTATCAGAACGTTTCATAAATGTATTGAAGTCATCTTTTTTATTAAGAGCGTCAAAATATTGAGCAGCGCAATAGTCTTGATATGAGTATTCCATTGTATTGGAAACGTATGATTGATAATGCGGAGAATTCCAATCCCATGCGTCATCGTATAGAGGTACATAACCTTTGGTTATATAATCGGGATAACTTTCGTTACCGACTTGTCCTCCTCCGGGATAGTTTATCATAGTGGCTGTTTGTTGGTGAATTAATGCCCGATACATGAGTTGACTGTCGAAGTCACGAATTCCATGTTGATAGCCGGAGACTATCAATGGCAAAGCAGGATTGCCTATCATGACTCTGAAATATTTCATACCGGGATTACCATTGGGAAGCCAGCCGCCACGACGATAGAACTGCTCGTAAGTGTAAATCCAATTGGACATGTACTCCGGATAGAGAAGATTATAAAATGGACCTAATGTCCAATGCATTCCCCAAGCAGAATCACCTCCATATACGCTTTTACCTGGCTTGTCTATAAGAGCTTTGTTACCGTTCATATCTATCCATTCCCCATTTACATCATTCCAGATGGTCCGTGGACTGATAGAACGGTAAAGATTGGTGTAGAATTTTTGCTTTAAGAGGTAATTGTCTGTTGTGATACTGACTCTTTGGAAAAGTGTTTCCCAGGTATCTTGTTGATTGGTGACAACTTTATCAAAATTCCATCCGAATGGTCTCGCTATTTCTTCTTCCAGATTTAGCCGTGCGTTATCAATGCTTACTAATGAAATACCTGTCCTTACCATAACATCATCACCAGTGTTAAGGTTAAAGTCGAGGAAGATTCCTGCGTCCAGTTTGTCTTGACTGTTATTTTCGACTGTAAATACCTGTCGGGACTTCATGTTTGATTTATGTAGCTGTTCAATTTGGCTATATACTTTGTTTCGTATCCAGCCATTCATTGTTTTGAATGGCTTATCAAACTGCATGACAAAATGTAATTTATATCTTTGTACTCCATGGTATCCTGTTGACCGGCAATCGTTCAAGGTCCATCCCTCTATTTCTGTGTCAGATACTTTTTTTACGTATACATCATCTAAATTCCAGTCGTATTCTGCTGGAAAGAAAAAGTCAACTAGTATTCGTGGCTGCTCTGCTTTGTTGAATGTGTATCGCTGAAGGGAACTGCGGGTAGTTGCTGTTAATTCTGCTTGGATATTATAATCTGTAAGATTAACAGAATAATAACCGATTCGGGCTGTTTCGGTTTTCTTATTAATTCGGGAGCGATACCCATAGTCCGGCTGTTTTTCTGTTCCGGGTTGTATTTTTAAATCTCCCGTAGTTGGCATCATTAAGAGTCCTGTCATTGTCCATTCGTGAATGTGGCTGAATCCCATTATGTTTTCAACGTTATATTCATATCCTGCTTTCCAATGGGCATCTTCGTTATCGGGCATAAGTTTTACCATTCCAAATGGCATCCATGGTCCGGGGCCTATCATCCATCGTGAACCACTGGAACCAGCAAACTGATCAACATAATCAATTGATCTGCGTAGTTGCTGGTTACTACGGATAAATTCTTGAGTTGCTACTGTTTGTCCTTCTGTTGATATTTTAACTTTGATTTTAGACTGGTCTTTAAGTTTTCCGGTTGGAATTTCGTAGATATTCTCTCCTTCTTCTACTTGTTTGAATATCTTCTTTTGGTTGATTTGTATTTTAAGTGTTCCGGATTTTTTAGTTATAGTTTTCAGTAGAAGAGGCTGTGTTCTTGTTTTCCCTTGTTCTAATTCATAATCAGCCATTTTCATTGAAATAATAGGAGTATCACCTATCTTATTGATTTGTGTCTCTTGAGGTCCGTTTAGGCAAATGGCGTCAAAAGTTAGGGATTTACCGTTGAATAACTGCATTACAATCTTGTTGTACCCTTCCTTTAGAATTCCGGGCTGTATTGAATATGTTAGCTGTTTGGTGCCAGGCTTTATAGGAGAATCGTAATTCTTTCCGTTGACTTCCAGTCTTAAGAACATACAGTCTTCGTATTCTACATTCTCTATAAAAATATTCCATTGATATTTCTTTAGCGGATTGACATCGGATAGTTTTATTAAAATAGGAAGTTGTATCCTGCATTGTCCTGCCCAGTAAGATGAGCCAGCCCATTCAGCAGTAGGCCCCGGTATAATGTATGGAAAATCGGCCGGTGTGTGTTCGCCTGCATAAAAATATTTTTTATTATCCCCAAATCCGGAGATAATAAATCGATCTTTTCCATCCGGTGCTAAGGCAAACTCCTTGGATGAATTATCTGTTTTGCCAAGTTGCCAGATTGTGCTGTATTGTGGATATACATTCGCAATACAATATATGAAAAAGATAATTTGTACAATAGTTCGTTTCATAGTAGTTGGATAAGATGTTTTTATTAAGACATTATTTCAAAGTAACTTCTTTTTTTACAAAGGCTTTTACCAACATTATTCTTTTGTCGGGATTTTCATTTATGATTGTATATGATCGGGCAGCAGCAGGGATGACAAAAGTCTCTGCATAATTAAAGCGTTGTTTCATGCCGTCCTCTGTTTCAATGCAAACGGAGTCTCCTTCTACTATCATACATACATGGCATGTATTTTCTGTATTCATTTGAATACGGTCTTTGAAGGTGTAACGATATACATCATAAAAATGCTCTTTATGAGTAGGTAGATGCTCTATAGTACACTCCTGATTTTCTTTCATGATATATGGATGGCATATCAATTCCTGGATTACTTTTTCCCCTTTTCTTTCAAAATATAGATTATTCATTCCGTGTTGAATGTTTAGAGGTCGTGGTTTCCCGTCTAATCCCATGCGTATCCAGTCGTACATTTTAAATGTGAAAATATAGGGTGCGCTACTTATTTCCAATACCACGCAATCTTTTCCTGAAGCATGTATGGTGCCATTGGGAATAAGAAAGAAATCGTGCTTTTTAGCTTGGTGTTTTTGAACAAACCTTTCTATCTCTACCTTCGTTGCTTTTTGTTGACTTCGTTCCAAGGTATATTGGAATTCCTCAGGGACGATGTTGTCTTGAAAGCCTAAATATACACATGGCGAGTTTTTACAATCCAATATGTAATATGTCTCATCTTGGGTGAATGGCATGTTAAAATGCTCTTGTATATATCGGGGGCGTGGATGGCATTGGATAGAAAGATTATCTCCGTCAAAGGTGTCTAGAAAGTCGAAACGTATCGGGAAATCGTACTTAAATGTTTCCGAACATTCTCCTAATATATTCTGATAATCACTATACATAAGAAAATCGAAAGATACTTCAAGCCGATATCCGTCACTCTCCAGCATTAGTCCGTTTTCAAGTACCATCAGTTCAAAAGACCATGCCAGATTATTTACTTCTTTATTTAATCCTTGAATATGATTTTTCATCCATTGTCCTCCCCAGGCGCCAGGCTCGAACCATGGACGAACTCTGAAGAAATTGCGGCTCATTTTGTGCAATCCTTCTCGTAGGTCATTTCCTGAAATCATTAATAGTTCATCCCATTCTCTTTGTCCGTCAATAAGTAGGTCAATCAGAGGCAGGCATTGCTTTTTGTGCTTATTAAGAACAATCCAGTCTACAAAATATAGTTGTTTGTAAGCCTGTTGATTGTCTTTTCGATAATCTAATCCTAAATTATTGATGGCTCCGGCGCGCATTCTAAACTGAATCTCATTTTTAGGAATATCAATATAAATCAGGGGAGCTTTCCATTGAGATAGGGCTGCTCCTGTACCTATAAATATATTTAAATCTGCTTCCGGGTCAGGTTGTATGGAATTAAGCTTATTTTCATCAAACCAATTAACCAAATGCTTATCAGTAATGGTGCCGAATAACGGATTATCTCCTCCAAGATAAGGAGCAATCATTTTTTCAATAGTCTGTGGATCTTTCATTGCTACACTGGAATGAAAGAATCGCACATTCTTTCCTCTTTTTCTGAGTTCTTCTCCTAACTTAATGATTAATTCATCCCAAAAGACTCCAATATAACCATCTATTTTTATTTGGGAATGCTTTTCTATCCAGTCAGCTAGTTGGTTTATACCTTTCCCAATTTTGCCTTTTCCCAATGGAAATGCCGGGTATATATCATATTCTCCTGATGGGGTGGCAGTAGAGTTAGTAGGTGCAATAAATTGCTGTGTGTGTCTTTTCTCTTTTGTATTTTCCATATTTTCAAGTATGTTGCTTGTGTAAATAGCAGATCCGATTAATGGCGACATATCCCATAATTTACAGATATCTATTTTAGTGATTAAATTGAGTTTCTTTAATTGAAACTGAATATTATCTAAAAAGAAGTCAGAAGCTTTCGCTATATTTCCTCCTATAATAAGTTTCTCCGGTTTAAAATTTAGCAGGAATGGGGTTATGAATTCTACGAAATTTGAAGCGAAGTTTTCAAATAATGACTGTGCATTATTGTCTCCGTTCGAAGCGCGTAGTGCGATTTCTTTTACGCCAGTTACCTTTTTATCTGGAAATAGCATATTCCATGTATTTACAAACCATCTTGTCGAAAAAAAGTCATCTGCCATTCCGTCTCGGTAAGGTATGTTGTAGAGATATCCATGTTCAGGTATTCCTTCTGTCAGTTCGTTCAAAACAGTATCATTTTCAAGAAATGTACTTCCAAGTCCGGTGCCGATTGTGACTATAATGCTTCTACTTGTGTCTTTTGCTGCTCCTGCATAATACTCTCCAAGGGCATAAGCGGATGCGTCATTTATGAAAACAGTATTCAGGTCAGATACTTTTTTAATTTCTTCTTTAAGGTTAAGACCGAAAAGTGACTGAAACTTTGGCACACCATAAATGGCAACTATACCTTTGGCATAGTCGCAAGGACCGGGCATGGCTATACCGATTCCGCCTAATTTAGATAGGGGCATACAGGCTTGAATGTCAGTAATAACTTTTCTGACTTTCGTAATGATGCTTGATGTTGAATCTGTGGCATTCAGTTCTTCGTGAGATAGTATGTTTTGATGAATGTCATTCGTTAGAAGGTTGACGATTCCACCTTTTATATGTGTACCACCTATGTCTATTCCCAAATAATACTTCATAGTTATTATGATTTAATTAATTAGTATGTCTGAACATATAAACATTTGCAAATGTATTCTTTTTCTTGAAAAGAACAAAAAGTATTGCCTGTTTTTATTTTTATTTTTATCTTTGTAAAAAAGTTAATCATGAAGATATTAGTTAACCATAACAGCGCAATCCCCCTTTATCTTCAGATAGAAGAACAGTTGAGGACTATTATCAAAGGGGAGGAATATAAACAAGGTAAAATGCTTCCAAATGAAATTGATTTGTCTAAACAATTGGGCATATCTCGTAATACCTTGAGACAGGCGATTAATAACCTTGTGAACGAAGGATTGCTGATGAGGAAAAAGGGAGTAGGTACAGTTGTTGTAAATTCAGCTGTATGTTCCAAAGCTCAGAATTGGATGAGTTTCACACAGGAAATGAAAACTTTGGGAATTGTACCAATGAATTATGAACTTCATGTTAGCTGGACAAAGCCTACAGATGATATAGCCCTTTTTTTTAATGCTCCTGATGTAAAAAGAATACTGAAGTTAGAGCGTTTACGTGGAAATCAAGAATACCCTTTCGTGTACTTTATATCCTATTTTAATCCTAAAATAGGTTTAACAGGAAGTGAGGATTTCTCCAGACCTCTTTATGAGATATTGGAAAGAGATTATCATGCTATTGCAAAAGTTTCTAAAGAAGATATTAGTGCCAGGCTGGCTGACAAGTACATTGCTGGTAAGCTTGAGATAAAGGTCGGAGATCCAATTTTGGTGCGTAAAAGGTTTGTTTATGATCCCGAAGGGTGTCCGTTGGAATGGAATATAGGATATTATCGTGCGGACAGTTTTATTTATTCACTTGAGTTTGAGAGAAATATTTGATCTTATACTCATAAAAAAAGTGAAGATTATAAGGATGCCCGAATCCTGCTCAGCGACTGCGGTGTTATCCACAGATAAGATGCAATGTACTTTAAAGGCACATATTGCAACAGTTCCGGAGTCTCCTTGATAAGAGTCAGGTAACGTTCCTTCGCTCGTGGACTGCCGGAGTTGATGAGCCAGTTTTCTTGCAGAAGAAGCTGGTGATCCATCAGCCGCAGTCCCAGATTGGCTAGTCCGATGGAAGAATGATATAATTGATTCAAGGTTGCGCGGGATATACTGTAGGCTACACTGTCGCACATTGCTTCAATATTAATCAGTGAATAAGCATTGTCTGCATATCCCCAGACGGAGAAAGCTGCTTCTCCGTCTGAAGCGAACCAGATGGTGGCATCTGCTCCGTCTTTGTGGTAATATGCCCGCCATATTCCCGTTTTTATAAAATAAAGGTTGCTGTTCTTTGTCCCTTCACGTACAATGAGGTCTCTCTTTTTGAAATGTACTTCCTCCATACAGCCTAGTAAGGTCTGTACGTCACTTTCCAATACTTTATATTTGTCGCAGAGTTTTTTAATGAATGCATCCATGTTGCAAATATACTCATAGTCGGTGGACCATGAAGCGATCTTTGAAATAAATTCCGATAATATAGAGAGTCGTTAACAATTCTGCCAACGAAACCGCCAGCCATATTCCCGGTACTCCTAAAACAAGTGGAAGTACAAAGAATCCGATCAGCATGAATACCACTCCCCGCAGAAGAGTGATGATGGTGGCTCGTTGACCTCGTCTGATGCTCTGGTAATAGCCGATGCCTATCATATTGGCGGCAAAAAATATGAATCCAACCCCAAAATAAGGAATGCCATTGACCGCAATATCAAAGGCCGGACAGCTTCGGTCAATGAACAACGAAACAATATTCTGACGGCATAGAAACGTGATGATGAAAAAGCTGATTCCGCAAATTAAAGCTGTACGGATGGCAAGATGTAGGGCTTTTCGAACCCGATCCGGTTGCCCGGCACCGAAATTATAGCTGATAATCGGCTGTGCGGATTGTGCGATGGCATTGTATACCATAAAGATGATGGGGAAGAAGTAGCAGGCAATGCTGAACGCAGCTACTCCGTCTTCTCCGAGATGATGGATAAAGACATAATTCCCTAAAAACATCATACAGGCGATGGAAGCCTCACTGATGAAAGCGGAAGTTCCCAGTTTTATCATATAGCCACCGTTACGGAGCGTTAGCATCAGGCTTTTCAAACTTAGCTTGATGCGATGCAAATGAATGTTGCGGGAGAACCGCGTAAGATAGATTACAGTCATCAATCCACCTACTACTGTTCCCAGGCTGGTGGCAAAGGCAGCACCCATCATTCCCCAGCCAAATTCAAAGATGAAAATATAGTCGAATATAATATTGAATATAGCTGCGATGGCATTGCACATCATGGCATAATTGGGAGATCCGTCCAGCCGGATGAAAAACATGCCTGTGCTCAATAACTCATAGAATACGAGGAAGGGTAGATACCAGATCATATATTCTATGACAAGAGGCAATAATCTGTCTGAACTTCCGAGTAAGCATCCCAATGGCCCTACGAAGCAAAAACATAAAGCAGACATCACTAATACGATGAACGTAGAGAATACAAGAGCCTGAGTAATGTTGATATTTGCTGCCTTGCGTTTACCTTGAGACAGATAGATGGAAGCGACTACTGAGCCTCCGACTCCGAACATTAGTCCGATGCCTGTTGCGATCATAAAAAGTGGAGCTGTTATATTGACGGCAGCTAGGGCGTCACTGCCTATTCCCTTACCTACGAATATGCCGTCTGTAATAACGAATATAGCTGAGAATACCATTCCCAGTACCGTAGGAACTAATAACTTACGAAACAATGTGGAGATGTCCATACTACCGAAATCAATACTATCTTTCATAACTTCTTATTTTTAGTTTGTTGAAAACATCTGCAAAGGTAGATGGATGTAAGGAGATTAAAATTATCATTTGATAATTTCCGCCTGTCATGCTTGTTTTTGTTAAATCAGGATATGGGATATTTATCTGATTCTTATTTTCATGGCTTGTGCGTCAAATGTGATTGACTCGTTATGGAACAGTCTTTCTATATGTCCGCTCGTTATCATCTCATTGGTAGGCAGGCTGTAGAGTTGAGGATTATCAATCAGCATGATTGTGTCGCAAAGTGAGAGAGCGATGTCCAGGTCGTGTGTGGAAAACAGGATACACTTTCCTTCCTTTTGCGTCAGCTTCCGGAGAAGCAGACAGAGTTCGTAGCGGTTGGGCAAGTCAAGGAAGGCGGTAGGTTCGTCGAGCAGGATGACAGGAGTGTCCTGTGCAAGGGCACGGGCTATCATGATGCGTTGGCATTCTCCGTCGGACATTTTGTCCATCGTCTTTTCCGCATAACTGTCCATGCCTACCAGGTGCATGGCGTTGTCCACCTTCTCCTTGTCTTCTCCTTGCAGCTGACCGAGCCAGTTGGTATAGGGAGCACGTCCCAGTGCGACGACGTCTCTGCATCGCAGGTTGGCAATGCGCACTTTGTCGGTGGTGACGAAGCTGATGTTCCGTGCCAGTTCTTCCGGTTTCAGTGAAGCGATGTTATTCCCGTGCAGGATAATCTCTCCGTTTTGGGGCTTTTCCAGTCCCATGACGGCACGCAGCAGTGTACTTTTTCCTGTGCCGTTTCTGCCGAGCAGTGCGACGAGTTGTCCTCCCGTGATGTGGGCGGAGACTTTTTCCAGCAGCGTACGCTGTTCGTATCCCAGTGTCAGGTCTTTGAGTTGAATCATTTGAATATACGCAAGTTTTTACCTATTACCCATAAAATAACCGGAACTCCCAGCAGTGCGGTGATACAATTCACCGGCAGCAGGAATTTCTTGGCGATGATGTCGCATATCAGCATGGCGATAAGTCCTGTCAGCATGGTGCCCGGCATCAGTATCCGGTGGTCGGCGTTATCAAACAGCAGCCGGGTGATGTGCGGCACTGCCAGTCCGATGAATCCTACGGGGCCGCAAAAGGCGGTGACTGTTCCTGTCAGCAGTGCTGTAGAGATGAAGACAAGCGTCCGCGAGCGTTTGATGCTCATGCCCATCGTGCGTGCGTAGTTTTCGCCAAGCAAGAGCAGGTTCAGTGACTTGATGCAGGCTACGGAGAGCAGCAGACCTATGCACACAACCGGTATCATGATAGACAGCTGTCCGGCTGTGATGTGGCTGAGCGATCCCATTGACCACAGGGTGAACATTTTCAGTTGTTCCGCCGAACTTAGATACTGCAATATCTGGATGATGGCTCCCGCTACGTAGCCTATCATGACTCCCATGATCAGTACGCCCAGTATATTCTTTACTTTCCGGCTGATGATGGCTACGCCCAGCAAGATGACGGCGGTCCCTATCCAGCCCGAACCTACGATGCCGGCGGATTGCAAAAGTGGGAAATCTGCCCAGCCTAGCAACGGGGCACCTAATATAAACAACGCCACTCCGAGTCCCGCACCGGAACTGACTCCCAGCAGATAAGGGTCTGCCAGCGGGTTCTGGAAAACGGTCTGCATTTGCAGGCCGCTGACCGACAAGGCGATACCTATCAACCCTGCTACTACTACCCGGATAAAGCGGATGGAGAGAAGGATGTTGCGTGTCATCTCGTCGCATTCGCCTCCCGTCAGTACGGCCCATACTTTGGGGATGGGGATATAAGTGTCCCCTGTCGCCATATCTATTAATAATAAGACTACGGCGATTATTCCCAAAGTGATGAATAAAAGAGTGGTGTGTCTACGAGGTTGCTTCATTCTAGATGTCTGTAATAGTAGGTTGAGTCGGATACAAGTTCGGGATGAAAGATATGAATCAGATCACGCAATACGACGTCCGGACGTACGACTGCCGATTCCCAGTAGTCATTGCCTCCTGTGGCGGTTATCCGCAGGTTGTTGTTATAAACTGTTTTATCACGGACAGATTTGGCATCGGCAAACTTGGGATTCATGTTTTTCAGTTCGTCCAGTGTGGATGCCGTGCCTACATTGATCCAATAGTCTGCTTTTTGTATCAGTCCGTAGGCAGTTTCCAGGCCGATGGGGGCGGAGCTGTTGGAGGTGTTCTCCTTATATATATAGTCGGCTCCTGCGTCAGTGACCAGTTGTGCCATATAGCTCTGGGTGGAAGGCATCACCCAGCTGTCGTTCCACGGGGTGTTGAACATCACGGTAGGGTGATGCTCTACGGATGCGGTAAGGTCTTTCAGTGCCTGATAGCGTTTGGGGATTTCACTGAATACTTCGATGCCTTTGTCACGGCTGTCTGTCAGTTCGGAGAGGGCAACCAGCCATTCGGCTTTGCCAAGCGGTGACTCTTCCAGATATTCTCCTACATACATATAAGGGATAGCGAGTTCTTTCAGCTTGTCTGTCACGGCTGTCTGGGCATCACCGATGCCATATAGCAGTACGACGTCCGGCTTTAATCCCAGTAACAGCTCGTAGTTTATTTCAGGACCCATGTCCTTGATAGAATCTTTGTGAGCGAGGATGTAGGGATTGGCTATGTAATTGATGCCGGATACGGCGACGATGCGGTTCATCTGTCCCAGTGCGTCGAGCATGGCGATGTAGGAAGAAGACATACATACGATGCGTTGGGCTCCGGCAGGGATGGTCGGTCCGGTGAATCCTGCGGGGGGGAGCTCACCATTGCGGGAGATGAAGTAGGACATTGTTACATCTTTGGCTCCCTGCCACGGGTTGGATACTTGTATCAAGGTGCTTTGGGCATTCTTTGCGCCCAGTATCTTGAATCCGGTAGCATATTCGGGCATGTATACGTCTTGCTTGAATGCTTCCAAAGAAGTTTTTTTATTGTATACGCAGCTTGCCAAAGAAAGGAGGCATAATAGCGTGATAGTTGAAATAATGGATTTAAATTTCATACGGATGTTTTTATCTGAGGACAAAAGTAGTAAAAAAGAAGAAAATTCACCTCCCTTACGAGAAAGTTTCGCTGGGAGGTGAATGTATTGAATCTAACTTTTCAGTATTGATGCGGAAAGTTATTTGACGAATACTACGGCGTTCACGTTGGCTGTGCCGGTATTGTTTGCTTTACAACTTCACAACTTAATTTAGAGTTTAGGTACCCATACTTTATGACTGCTATCTCTTTTACGATTAGTTATCGAGTAGTAAGGAATAGCAATAGCAGTCGTTTTTCCGTTACTTTTGATTATATTCACTCCATTCAGTAAGTCCTTTTGATAAATGATTTCCAATGGAGCATTTGTGTCTAATCGGAAATCTTTGAAATCCGGATTATCTACGTCTTCAAAACAGTAGATGATAGGACCGGAAGCTATACAAACTGTGTTGCTCAAATCTTTTGTGTTAGTATGTGCGGTGATGATGCGGGGTTGTATAGGTAGTTCAAGCTCGATTAGGTCTCCTTTCTGCCACTTTCTATTGATTTCGGCATAACCGTCAACGATTTTAATTGGAACAGATTTCCCATTGACGAACAGTTGGGGCGCTCCTTTTAAGTTTGATTGATAAAGCTCGTATGGATTCTCAATGCCTTGTGCCCATCCCGGGATACGTACTTTAATCGGAAATTTGTCTGTTTTCTGTGGATTTACGGAAATATTGACTTTGCCTTTCCAAGGGTAGGATGTTTCTTGTTTTAATTGTACGCTGTTTTTGGAAGAAAGCTTGATTTCTGTTTCACTGCCTATGAACAGGTTAATATAAACTCCTTTTTTGTCTGATGCATAGATGAATCCCGGAAGAGCAGATGTGATTTTCAAGAACATTGGAGGACAGCAAGGGCAACCATGCCATTCCCAACGATTATGTTTCTCTGCGTTTAAGGGATTCTGATAGGTATAATTGTCTCCTTTGAGTGAAACTGCGGTAAGCAAACTGTTGTATAGAACGCGTTCCAGTTCGTCCATATACATTCCTTTACCGGTTAGCTCGTTCATTCTTTGGCTAAAGAATCCGGCGCCAATGGCAGCACAAGTTTCCAGATAGGCACCCGGAGGAAGGAAAAAGTCTGGACCGAATTTTTCGTCTTCGTGGATAGCGCCGACTCCTCCTGTGATGAACATACGTCTACCGGTCATATTGTCCCAAAGGCGCTTGGCTGTTTCTATATATTTAGGTGAATGATTTTCCAAAGCGGCAGTAGTGATACCAGTTGCTAATAGTGTGGCGCGTACGGCATGTCCTTCAATGGTTTGTTGCTCAAATACCGGAATTGAGTCTTGAGCATAATCTCCCCATGTCGGACGACTATGCTCGCCATGCTCAGGAGCATTATATTGGGCATCTCTGATCCATTTTTCGGATTTGCCATTGCCCCAAGTCAACCATAAAGGATAGCCACAATGATGCCCTCTGTTTTCAATCCAGAAAGTAGCTAGCTTCCAGTAAGCGTCTTCATTTACGGACACTGATAATTGTTTTTTAAGTTCCGGTTGTTCTTTGAATAGCCAGTATAGTTTGATAATGGCTTCTTCCGGGCCGGAGTGAGAGGGAACAATATTTTTCTTGGGTGCTGGTCCCATATAGTCTGCCATGTAATTTGTATAGCGGGTGGCGACTTCCAACAGTTTGGTTTTTCCGGTTGCTTTGTAGTAATGCACAGCGGCTTCAATCATCATGCCGGCATTATACACATCGTGTTGCCACCGGAGGAAACCACCATTGTCTCCCCAACGGTGTTCCGGTTCTTTCAGAAGTGTATAAGTCTCTAAGTATCCGGTTGGTTCTGTCATTTGTGCTGCTTCGATACGGTCGATATATCTGTCAATACGTGTTTCCAGTTCTTTATCCGGATACATGACCAGATAATCTGCAATACCCCGAATCGATTCATAGATAAGTCCGTCGAACCACGGCTCTCCGAAGTGTCCCTGTGTGCCACGTTCACCTTTGGCCACTTTATCAAAATTACAGAAAGCATTGTGCTGTTCCGGGGCGTTGGTGTGTTTACCCTCGAATTTGTTTAGTACATCATTGATGGTTACTTCATTCCATGTTTTAAATTTGGGGCTCCAGAATGCGTCGTTCACTTTTACGTTTTCAATGTTCGCAAATTGTACTTTCCCAGTCTGTCCTTGTACCGCGCTATGTGGAGTTCCGGATAGTGTTGCTATAACTGCCAAGGATTTAAGTAGATTTGTACTTTTCATGTTTCTAACTTTATGTTTAACTTTCTAATTTATATGAAGATGAATCTGCCGCAAAGATAGAATATTCTTTTTGACTAGTACGAACTGGTCTGTATGTTGTAAAACACATACCACTCCGTACCAGTATGGCTGTGATATTTGTATCTTTGCGCAAAAATAACGAACGATGAAAAGCAATAAATCAAAATATAAGTTGGTAGTTGATTATGTGATCGACGGGATTAATGAAGGACGATTAAAGAAAGGTGCCTGGATACCTTCTCTTAATGAATTTAGAGAAATGTACGGCTTGTCTCGTGATACTGTTTTTTCCGGAATACGAGAATTGAAATCGAGAGGTATCATTAAATCGAATCCTGGAGTCGGGTATTATATCGTAAGTACGCGTGTTCCGTTCAAACACAATATATTTCTGCTTTTCAATGAGTTCAATGAATTTAAAGAAGATATTTATAATTCTTTTATGGAGACAGTAGGCAATTCAGCTACTGTTGATCTTTATTTTCATAACTATAATCGGAAGGTGTTTGAGACTTTGGTGAATAATGCAAACCATAAATATACTACCTATATTATAATGTCCGGCAAATTTGCCGATATTGGTCCTTTACTGGAGAGTTTATCCGGAAACGTATTTCTACTCGATCATTATCACTCGGAATTGAAAGGGAAATATTCGTCTGTATTCCAGAACTTTGAAAAAGATACTTATGAAGCATTAGTGTATGGTCTGTCCAACTTGCGAAAGTACAAGCATATTGTAATGGTTCAGAAAGATTCGAAAGAACCTTTTGAACGTTATGACGGATTACGGGCTTTTTGTAAAGAGCATGGCTTTACGCATGAGTGCATTGGCGAAATTCAGGGAAGGGAGATTGTAAAGCAGGAGGTGTTTATGGTTGTTAATGATAGAGACTTGGTCAATTTGTTGAAGCAGGCTGACCGTCAGCAGTTAGTTCCGGGAAAAGATTTCGGTATTATATCTTATAATGATACCCCTTTGAAAGAAGTGCTGGCAGGAGGGATTACTACTCTTTCTACTGATTTCAAATTGATGGGACGCACGATGGCTTCTCTTATTAATAAAAAAACGATTGAGACAATTGAGAATCCTTGGAATTTAAATATTCGTAATTCACTATAAAGACTATCTATCCTATATTTATCATATATACATGTTCATAGTGACGTCATTTTAAAAGATTCTGTTCATCAGATTTGTTCCTGTTAAAAAAAAGACAGGGGAGAAGTGAGGCGTGAAGTATAATTATAGTATCTTTGCACCTGCAAGGTTCGTATTTGGAGTTGTCTAACCTTCCAAAACGATGAAAAGGGAATCCGGTGTAAATCCGGGACAGTACCTGCTGCTGTAAGTCCTCTCTTTCGGGAGATGAGTTTATCACATTCTTTGCCACTGGTGACATCACTGGGAAGGCGTGATAAATGGGGACGAGTCAGAAGACCTGCCTTGACGCTGCAGATTTATACCCGCGGGTTTTCGGGTAGAAATCAACTGGTATAGTTCATTCCTATATTCAATTGATTCCTCATTCAACCGGTCGGTACAAATGCTATGTTTGATATTTGTCGCAAATCCTGATTTGCCGGCAGATGTCTGAAGAGTGATGCGACAAGTTAGTTAATAACCTTTTCTCGCTTTTAATTATGAAACGAATTTTACTTTCTGTTTTATTTATTGTCTTCTGTCTGACGGCTTTTGTCGGTTGTATGAAATGGGATTATGGCAAGATGGAGCCTTTCAGGGCTACAGGAGATGGACTTTTCATTATGAATGAGGGGAATTTTCAATACGGTAATGCTACCTTATCTTATTATGATCCGGAAACGAAAAAGGTGGAGAATGAGATCTTTTACCGGGCTAATGCGATGAAGTTGGGTGATGTAGCGCAATCAATGATTGTCCGGGATACTATTGGATGGGTGGTAGTGAATAATTCTCATGTAATCTTCGCTATTAGCACCAATACATTCAAAGAGGTGGGACGCATTACGGGACTTACTTCTCCACGCTATATTCATTTTATTTCGGATGAGAAAGCTTATATTACACAAATATGGGATTATCGTATTTTTATTGTCAATCCCAAAACTTATCAGATAACCGGATATATCGAATGTCCGGATATGACGATGGAAACAGGCTCGACAGAGCAAATGGTGCAGTATGGCAAGTATGTGTATGTGAATTGCTGGTCTTATCAGAATCGTATATTAAAGATAGATACTACAACGGACAAGGTGGTAGATCAGCTTACTGTAGGTATACAACCTACTTCTCTAGTGATGGATAAGAACTTCAAGATGTGGACGATTACTGATGGAGGGTATAAAGGAAGTCCATACGGATATGAGGAGCCGTCGCTTTATCGCATTGATGCCGAGACATTTAAAATAGAGAAACAATTTAAGTTTCAGTTGGGAGATGCTCCTTCGGAAGTACAGCTTAATGGTGCGGGTGATGAGCTTTACTGGATTAACAAAGATATCTGGCGTATGTCTGTCGATGAAGAACGTGTTCCCGTACGTCCTTTCCTCAAGTATCGTGATACGAAGTATTATGGGTTGACAGTTAGTCCGAAAAACGGAGATGTCTATGTGGCTGACGCCATTGACTATCAGCAACAGGGGATGATTTATCGCTATACGGAGGATGGGGAACTTGTGGATGAGTTTTATGTTGGAATTATTCCCGGAGCATTTTGTTGGAAGTAATCGGTAGAGAAGAATATGAGGAGAAATATATTATTAGTGCAGTTTGTAGGAGTTCTTTTATTACTTCCATCTATAATGAGTGGACAACAACACAGCAGCGACAATAAGAATTGGGCGGAAAAGGGAATTGTCATTCGTGAAGTGGAAATTTTAGGAAAGCGCCCGATGAAAGATATAGGCGTACAGCAGACCAGATTTGATTCACTTGTGCTTAAGGAGAATATAGCCTTGTCAATGGCGGATATACTCACTTTCAATTCTTCTATTTTTGTAAAAAGCTACGGACGTGCCACGCTTTCTACTGTATCATTTCGGGGAACGTCTGCTTCGCATACACAGGTAACATGGAACGGTATGCGTATCAACAATCCAATGTTGGGGATGACTGACTTTTCGATGATTCCATCTTATTTTATAGATGACGCTTCTTTGCTGCATGGCACTTCATCGGTGAATATGGCTGGTGGTGGTTTGGGAGGATTGGTGAAATTATCTACAGTGCCTGCTCATCAAGAAGGCTTCGGAATGCAATATGTTCAAGGTATCGGTTCATTTAGTACCTTCGATGAGTTTCTGCAATTGAAGTATGGAGATAAACATTGGCAGATCTCGACGCGGGCGGTCTATCAGTCGTCGCCCAATGATTATAAATATCGTAATCATGATAAGAAAGAGAATATTTATGATGATAAATATAATATAATCGAACAGTATTATCCCATAGAACGTAATCGTAGTGGTGCATACAAAGATCTGCACATTTTACAGGAGGTATATTACAATACGGGTAAAGGTGATCGCTTCGGACTGAATGCGTGGTATACTGATTCTAACCGTGAACTGGCATTACTGACGACCGATCAGGGTGATCTTATGGATTTCGAGAACCGACAACGGGAACATACACTGCGAAGTGTTTTATCATGGGATCATACGCGTGAAAACTGGAAAGTATCGGCAAGGGGAGGTTATGTGCATACATGGTTGGCGTACGACTATAAGCGGGATTTGGGAAATGGTATAATGGCTACAATGACCCGTTCACGTAGTAAAGTCAATACTTTCTACGGGCAGTTGGATGGAGAGTATTTTTTCTCAGATAAACTCCTTTTGACGGCGGGTGTGTCGGCTCATCAGCATTTGGTGAATAGTTTGGATAAAGATCTGAATAAAGATGATAATAAGAACGATAAGTATGGTCAGGGAAGGAAGAATGATTCTATTGTTTATTTTGATAAAGGACGTATTGAGTTGTCGGGTAATGTCTCATTGAAATGGCAGCCGGTCAATCGGTTGGGTATGTCATTGGTCCTGCGGGGAGAGATGTTCGGGACTAAATGGGCACCGGTTATTCCTGCCTTTTTTGTAGATTATGTTCTTTCTAAAAGAGGCAATATAATGGCAAAGGCTTCTATTACCCGTAATTATCGTTTTCCGACATTGAATGACCTTTATTTTTTGCCGGGTGGCAATCCGGCATTGAATAATGAAAGTGGATTTACTTACGAAACGGGGCTGTCCTTTTCTGTGGATAAGGATAATGTTTATACATTATCCGGTTCGGCTTCCTGGTTCGATCAACATATAAACGACTGGATTATTTGGCTACCTACGTCGAAGGGATTTTATTCCCCCGTTAATCTTAAAAAAGTACACGCCTATGGCGTGGAAGTACAGGCTGATTATGCAGTTGCAATTGATAAAGCATGGAAGCTTGGATTAAATGGAACATTTGCGTGGACTCCTTCTATTAATGAAGGTGAACCTACGAGCAAGGCTGACCAGTCAGTAGGGAAGCAGTTACCATACATACCCGAATATTCAGCTACGTTATCAGGCAGGCTGACATATCGCAGTTGGGGGCTTCTTTATAAATGGTGTTACTATAGCGAACGTTATACAATGACGAGTAATGCTGTATCCTATACGGGACATCTTCCACCCTATCTCATGAGCAACGTGACCCTTGAAAAAGGATTCTCACTCCGTTGGGCAGATTTATCCTTAAAAGGGACAGTCAATAATCTCTTTGACGAAGAGTATCTTTCGGTATTATCCCGTCCGATGCCGGGAATTAACTTCGAGTTCTTTATCGGTATAACTCCCAAGTGGGGCAAGAAGAAAAAATAGGTGGGTGATAGCCGGACTCCTGTGCCATGTAGATGTATTATTGGCAGAGTATATATGAAAAAAGGATGCTTTCCGATTGTTTCTTTTAAATATAACTTTTGTATAATGGTGCATCTTTTAGAAAAAAGTCGTATGTTTGCTATCAAACCATAAAACAAAATGTACTATGAGCGGTAATTATGTTATCAATATCGGTCGCCAGTTAGGTAGCGGCGGAAAAGAAATAGGAGAGAAGTTGGCTGCCCGTTTGGGAATCGACTTTTATGATAAGGAACTGATCAATCTGGCTTCCGAAGAGAGCGGCTTATGTAAGGAGTTCTTCGAAAAAGCTGATGAAAAAGCCTCGCAAGGCATTATCGGCGGACTGTTCGGTATGCGTTTTCCTTTCATCAGTGAAGGGGCAATGCCATGTACCAACTGTCTGAGCAATGATGCTTTATTTAAGGTGCAGAGTGATGTTATCCGTCGTCTGGCGGCAGAGAAATCCTGTGTGTTCGTCGGACGTTGTGCCGACTATATTTTACGGGAACATCCCCGTTGTGCAAATGTCTTTATCTCGGCTACTAAAGAAGATCGTATCGCACGGTTGTGTCAGATGCATCGTATTGATGAGGAGGCGGCGGAAGAGATGATAGAAAAAGCGGATAAGAGACGTTCGGAGTATTATAATTACTACAGTTATAAAACATGGGGAGCAGCGGCTACTTATCATTTGTGTGTTGATTCCTCTTCTTTGGGGATTGAGGAGACGGTGCGGTTTGTGGAAGAGTTTGTGGCTAAAAAACTACAGATTGGAATGTAATTGAAAAAGAAAACAAAATCCCGATAATAATAAAGCCGGCTAAATTCTTTCTGAATTTGGTCGGCTTTATTTATTAATTAAATTAGTTCGCTTTACATCATCGCCAGTAATATCATCTGTCCCGTCAGGATACGAAGGAACATAGATAATGGATAAACAGTAGAATATCCTACTGCCGGTGCATCACTGGATGTCACCTGATTGGCATAAGCCAATGCGGGAGGGTCCGTATTACTACCGGCTATCAATCCCATCAGAGTGAAGTAGTTTACCTTATAATATAGTCTTGCAATTGCACCGATGATAAGCAACGGGATGACAGTGATCAGGAAACCACAGCCTACATACAGTAAGCCGTCGCCTTCTACAACTGTTTGCACAAAGTTGGCACCCGCATCTATACCTACACTGGCAAGGAATAGCACAATACCGATTTCGCGCAGCATCAGGTTGGCACTCATTGTGGTGTAAGTCACCAAATGAAGTTTGTGTCCGAAACGTCCGATCAGGATAGCTACCACCAACGGACCACCGGCCAAACCTAATTTCAAAGGAGTCGGCATACCGGGGAATGCAATCGGAAGACTTCCTAAAAGAATACCTAAGAAGATACCTACGAAGATAGTAACGATATTCGGTGTGTCCAGACGTTTCAGTTGGTTACCCAAAACACCAGCTACACGCTCTACCGCATCTTGCTGACCTACTACCATTACGCGGTCACCTACCTGCAATATCAGGTTCGGATCAGCGAACAGGTCCATACCGGAACGGTTGACACGGGTCACGTTGACACCATACATACTACGGAAGTGCATGGAACCGAGCGTTTTTCCGTTAATTTCCGGTTTAGTAACCAGAATACGGCGGGAAACCATCGGAAGATCCTGCTTCTCCCAGTCCAGTTCGACTTCTTTTCCGATAAATACGGTGATGGCGGGAGCATCTTCTTCCGAACAGACAATAAACAACTGGTCGCCCATATTGAATATCGTTTCGTGGTTCGGAATACTTACGTGTCCTTCGTGACGGATACGGGAGCAAACAAAGTTGCGTCCCAGAAATTCTTTGATTTCAATCAGTGTTTTTCCGCTGATAGACTCATTGCGTACCTCAAGGCTCATCATGTGCGGCTTGTGGTGCGCGTCTCCGCTCTGAGTTTTCAGGCTCTCTTCCTCTTTGGTCATATTGACGCGGAAGATGTAACGGATAGCTATGATAGAACCGATGATACCTACCACACCCAGCGGATACGCACAGGCATAACCCAGTGCAATCTGCGGTCCGTTGTAGCTCAACTGGTTCAGGGCCTCATTGGCGGCACCAAGTCCCGGAGTGTTCGTCACAGCTCCGTAGAGGATACCTACCATCATCGGCAGTTCCACACGACCGTTCCAGAGGTAATAAAGCCCCAATGCAACAGCAATATTTAACACTACGATGCCTACAGCCAACAGGTTCAATGTCATTCCCCCCTTTTTGAAAGAAGAGAAGAATGATGGCCCCACCTGAAGACCGATACAGAATACGAACAAGATCAATCCGAATTCTCGGATGAAATGTAGGATGTGTGTATCGGCTGTGAAGCCGAAATGTCCCATTAGGATGCCGGCAAACAAAACAAAAGTGACTCCCAAAGATACTCCGAATATCTTTATTTTACCGAGATACACACCGGCTGCCACTACAAAAGCGTAGAGGAATACAATGTGCGCTACGGAGCTAGGGTCCCACAATAAACTTTGTAACCAATCCATAAATATTAGTAGTTTTTATAATGTTCTTTTAAAAACGGGTGCAAAATTACTCATTACATCGGAGCTAATCAAATAAAAGGAGAACTAAAAATGAAGAATGAGGAATTTGCTTCGTTTAGCTTTAAGTTGCATGGAGATTCTTCATTCTATAGTTTATCATTCTTCATTTTCTCTCTGTAACCTGTAGTGCGAATTTTTTCTAAAAAGAGGAATCGTTCGAACTTATTAATTATATTTGCAAGTCGAACGACTGACATTTAGAAAGAGACAAATAAAAATAAAGACAATATTAATTCTTGTTTTAATTTTAAATAAACTATGGCAGACAAAAAAGAAAAACTCTTCTCAGACTTTTCTCCTGTCTCCACCGAACAATGGATGGAGAAGGTTACAGCCGACTTGAAAGGTGCTGATTTTGAGAAGAAGCTCGTTTGGAAGACAAACGAAGGGTTCAAAGTGAAACCTTTCTACCGGATGGAAGATCTGGAGGGTTTGAAAACAACAGATGCACTTCCCGGAGAATTTCCCTATCTGAGAGGCACCAAGAAGAGCAATAATGAGTGGCTGGTTCGCCAGGAAATCAAAGTTGAATGTCCGAAGGAAGCCAATGCCAAAGCACTGGATATTCTGAACAAAGGTGTGGATTCACTTTCTTTCCACGTAAAAGCGAAAGAACTCAATGCGGAATACATTGAAACACTGTTGAATGGTATTCAGGCTGAGTGTGTAGAACTGAACTTCTCTACTTGTCAGGGACATGTGGTTGAATTGGCTGGTCTGCTGGTGGCTTATTTCCAGAAGAAGGATTATGACGTGAAGAAACTGAGAGGTTCTGTCAATTATGACTTCTTTAACAAGATGCTGACTCGCGGTAAAGAAAAAGGCGATATGGTTCAAACTGCCAAAGCCCTGATCGAAGCTATCCAACCGCTTCCTTTCTATCGTGTACTGAATGTAAATGCAATCTCGCTGAACAATGCCGGAGCTTACATTTCTCAGGAATTGGGCTATGCATTGGCATGGGGTAATGAATACATGAACCAGCTGACAGACGCAGGTATCCCTGCTGCTACAGTTGCCAAGAAAATTAAGTTCAACTTCGGTATCAGTTCCAACTACTTCCTTGAAATCGCTAAATTCCGTGCAGCACGTATGCTGTGGGCAAACATCGTAGCTTCCTACCATCCTGAATGCCTGCGTGATTGCGACAATAAGGGGGCTAATGGAGAATGTCGTTGTGCTGCGAAGATGGCGGTTCATGCCGAAACTTCTACTTTCAATCTTACTTTGTTTGATGCTCATGTGAACTTGCTTCGTACACAGACTGAAGCGATGAGTGCTGCATTGGCCGGTGTGGATTCAATGACAGTCGTTCCGTTCGATAAGACTTATTCGACTCCGGATGAATTCTCTGAACGCCTTGCACGTAACCAGCAGTTGTTACTGAAAGAAGAATCTCATTTTGATAAGGTGATTGACCCGGCTGCCGGTTCTTATTATATCGAGAATCTGACAGTGTCTATCGCTAAACAGGCGTGGGAACTCTTCCTTGCCGTAGAAGAGGCAGGCGGTTTCTATGCTGCATTGAAAGCCGGTACAGTTCAGGCAGCAGTGAACGAAAGCAACAAGGCCCGTCATAAAGCAGTTGCTCAACGTCGTGAAGTGCTGCTGGGTACCAACCAGTTCCCGAACTTCAATGAAAAAGCAGGTGAGAAACAGCCGATAGAAGCAAAATGCTGCTGCGGAGGTGATGCTCATACTTGCGAGAAAGATGTGGATACTTTGGTATTCGACCGTGCAGCCAGCGAATTTGAGGCATTACGCCTTGAAACGGAGGCTTCCGGCAAACGTCCGAAAGCGTTCATGCTGACTATCGGTAATCTGGCTATGCGTCAGGCACGTGCGCAATACTCTTGCAACTTCCTCGCTTGTGCCGGATATGAAGTTATTGACAATCTCGGATTCGAAACGGTGGAAGCCGGAGTAGAAGCTGCTATGGCTGCTAAAGCTGACATTGTAGTTCTCTGTTCAAGCGATGACGAATATGCGGAATATGCGGTGCCGGCTTTCAAAGCATTGGACGGCCGTGCTATGTTTATCGTAGCAGGTGCTCCCGCCTGTATGGATGAACTGAAGGCAGCAGGTATCGAGAACTTCATCCACGTGCGTGTCAACGTATTGGATACCTTGAAAGAGTTTAACGCCAAACTATTGAAGTAAGATGAGAAAAGATTTTAAAAACTTAGATATATATGCTGCATTTCAGCCCGCTAACGGTGCTGAATGGCAAAAGGCTAACGGTATTTCCGCTGATTGGAATACACCGGAACACATTGACGTGAAGCCTGTTTATACAAAAGAGGACCTCGAAGGAATGGAACACCTCGGCTATGCTGCCGGACTTCCTCCTTATCTGCGTGGTCCGTATTCAGTGATGTACACTCTTCGCCCCTGGACTATCCGTCAGTACGCCGGATTCTCTACTGCCGAAGAATCAAATGCTTTCTATCGCCGTAACCTGGCTTCCGGTCAGAAAGGTTTGTCCGTAGCATTTGACTTGGCTACTCACCGCGGTTATGACCCCGATCACGAACGTGTGGTAGGTGACGTAGGTAAGGCTGGTGTATCTATCTGTTCACTCGAAAACATGAAAGTTTTGTTCGACGGTATTCCTTTGAGCAAGATGTCCGTGTCTATGACGATGAACGGTGCGGTACTTCCGATTATGGCATTCTATATTAATGCAGGTCTGGAACAGGGTGCTAAACTCGAAGAAATGGCCGGTACTATCCAGAATGATATTCTGAAAGAGTTCATGGTGCGTAATACCTATATCTATCCGCCTGCATTCTCTATGAAGATTATTTCCGATATTTTCGAATATACTTCGCAGAAGATGCCTAAGTTCAACTCCATCTCTATCTCCGGTTACCACATGCAGGAAGCAGGTGCGACGGCAGATATCGAGCTGGCTTATACATTGGCCGACGGTCTGGAATATCTGCGTGCCGGAACAGCGGCAGGTATCGATATCGATGCGTTCGCTCCCCGTCTGTCTTTCTTCTGGGCGATTGGTACCAATCACTTCATGGAAATCGCGAAGATGCGTGCTGCCCGTATGTTGTGGGCTAAGATTGTAAAACAATTCAATCCGAAGAATCCGAAATCACTGGCATTGCGTACACACTCTCAGACTTCCGGCTGGTCGCTGACAGAACAAGACCCGTTCAATAACGTAGGACGTACTTGTATCGAAGCCATGGCTGCCGCTTTGGGACATACACAGTCTTTGCATACCAATGCGCTGGATGAGGCTATTGCCCTACCGACAGACTTCTCCGCACGTATTGCCCGTAATACTCAGATTTATATTCAGGAAGAAACCTATATCTGTAAGAACGTTGACCCATGGGGCGGTTCTTACTACGTAGAAGCTCTGACCAACGAACTGGCTCACAAGGCTTGGGAACGTATCGAGGAAGTAGAAAAACTGGGTGGTATGGCGAAAGCTATCGAGACCGGTATTCCTAAGATGCGTATCGAAGAGGCTGCTGCTCGTACGCAGGCCCGTATCGACAGCGGTTCTCAGACTATTGTTGGTGTGAACAAATATCGTCTGGAAAAAGAAGCTCCGATTGATATCCTTGAGATTGATAACACGGCAGTTCGTCTTGAACAGATCGAGAACCTGAAACGTTTGAAAGAAGGACGTAACCAGGCAGAAGTGGACAAAGCACTGGCAGCCATCACCGAATGCGTGGAGACCGGTAAGGGTAACTTGCTGGAACTGGCTGTAGAAGCTGCTCGTGTTCGTGCAACGCTGGGTGAAATCTCCTATGCTTGCGAAAAGGTTGTAGGACGTTATAAAGCAATAATTAGAACAATATCAGGCGTGTATTCATCAGAAAGTAAAAACGATGGCGACTTCAAGCGTGCATGTGAACTGGCTGAGAAGTTTGCTAAGAAAGAGGGACGTCAACCTCGTATTATGGTTGCGAAGATGGGACAGGACGGTCACGACCGTGGTGCCAAAGTGGTAGCAACCGGTTATGCAGACTGTGGCTTCGACGTAGACATGGGACCATTGTTCCAGACTCCGGCGGAAGCTGCCCGTGAAGCTGTAGAAAATGACGTTCACGTAGTAGGTGTTTCTTCATTGGCTGCCGGACACAAGACGTTGATTCCGCAGATTATGGAAGAACTGAAAAAGCTGGGTCGTGAAGATATCGTGGTAATTGCCGGCGGTGTTATCCCTGCACAGGATTATGACTTCCTGTATAAGGCAGGTGTAGCTGCTATTTTCGGTCCCGGTACTCCGGTAGCGAAGGCTGCTTGCCAGATTCTGGAAATCCTGATGGATGAAGAATAAGTACGGAATTTAATCATTTTTTCTATTTTTTTATCCCGCCTTATAGCTCCATTCGGGCTGAAGGCGGGATGTTTTTTTCATCTTTATGCGGTCAGTGAGAAATAATCATGTAACTTTGTAGACTGTTAGTATAAAAACAAGAAGAGAAAAAATGATAGTTTGCATAGCCGAAAAGCCGTCTGTAGCACGTGATATAGCCGAAGTACTCGGCGCTCATACAAGAAAAGAAGGGTATATAGAAGGAAACGGATACCAGGTAACCTGGACATTCGGTCATCTTTGTACCTTGAAAGAGCCGCATGAATACACCCCTAACTGGAAATCATGGAACTTGGGTAGCTTACCGATGATTCCGCCACGGTTCGGCATCAAGCTGATAGAGAACCCTACTTACGAAAAACAGTTTCACATTATCGAGGGACTGATGCAGAATGCAGATGAAATCATCAACTGCGGTGATGCCGGCCAAGAAGGAGAATTGATCCAGCGTTGGGTGATGCAGAAGGCAGGTGCCCGCTGTCCGGTGAAACGTCTGTGGATTTCTTCGCTGACAGAAGAGGCGATCCGCGAAGGATTTGCCAAACTAAAGGATCAGTCCGACTTTCAATCACTGTATGAAGCGGGACTTTCCCGTGCAATGGGGGACTGGTTGCTGGGAATGAATGCTACCCGTCTTTATACTATCAAATACGGTCAGAACAAACAAGTGCTTTCCATCGGTCGTGTGCAGACTCCTACGCTGGCATTGATTGTCAACCGTCAACTGGAGATCGCCAACTTCCAGCCGAAACAATACTGGGAACTGAAAACAAATTATCGTGATACCACCTTTTCTGCTCTGATCCGTAAAAGCGATGAAGAAATTGCTGCGGAAGAAGAAAAGAGTGGCGGAAAGAAGAAGATAGACAATCCCGGCATCGACCCTATCGCCAACCGGGAGGAGGGAGAAGCGCTGGTGGAACGCATAAAAGACCTTCCGTTCATTGTCACCAATGTCGGCAAGAAGGATGGAAAGGAATATGCTCCGCGTCTGTTCGACCTGACTTCCCTTCAGGTAGAGTGTAATAAGAAGTTTGCCTATTCCGCTGATGAAACGCTGAAGCTGATTCAGTCGCTTTATGAAAAGAAAGTGGCTACTTATCCGCGTGTCGATACCACTTTCCTGAGTGACGATATTTATCCGAAGTGTCCCGGAATATTGAAAGGCCTTCGGGACTATGAGGTGCTGACTGCTCCTTTGTCAGGTGCTTCATTGCCTAAATCGAAAAAGGTATTTGATAATTCGAAGGTAACAGATCACCATGCCATTATCCCTACAGGCGTTTATGCACAGAATCTGACGGATATGGAACGTCGTGTCTATGACCTGATAGCCCGTCGTTTTATAGCGGTGTTCTATCCCGATTGTAAGATTTCTACCACTACCGTGATGGGCGAAGTGGACAAGATAGAATTTAAAGTAATCGGCAAACAGATTCTGGAGCCGGGATGGCGTGTCGTTTTTGCCAAAGATGTGAAAGATACTTCCGAAGAAAAAGAGGAAGAGGATGAAAATGTACTTCCTGCCTTTGTCAAGGGGGAGAGTGGTCCTCATGTTCCGGACTTGAATGAGAAGTGGACGCAACCGCCCAGACCTTATACGGAAGCAACATTGCTTCGTGCGATGGAAACAGCCGGAAAGTTGGTGGATAATGACGAACTCCGTGATGCTCTGAAGGAGAATGGTATCGGTCGGCCGTCTACCCGTGCCGCCATTATCGAGACGTTGTTCAAGCGAAACTATATCCGCAAGGAAAGAAAGAACCTGATAGCCACCCCTACGGGAGTGGAACTGGTACAGATCATCCACGAAGAACTGCTGAAATCTGCGGAACTGACCGGTATATGGGAAAAGAAACTACGTGAGATTGAAAAGAAGACATACGATGCCCGTCAATTCCTTGAAGAACTGAAGCAAATGGTATCTGAAATCGTGATGAGCGTACTTTCAGATAATACGAACCGACGTATCACTATTCAGGAGGCAGTTGCCCAAACGGAAGAAAAGGCAAAGAAAGAACCTAAGAAGCGTGAGCGTAAAGCAAGTGCTCCCAAAGAAAAGAAGGCGAAAGCAGAACCGAAAGTTCCTGCATCTTCTCCGTCTCCTGCTCTGACTCCTTCTGCTCCTGCCTCTGCTCCGGCTACCGGTAATGCAGATACTTTTGTCGGACAACCGTGTCCGGTTTGTGGTAAGGGAACCATCATTAAAGGGAAGACAGCTTACGGATGTTCGGAATGGAGAAATGGATGTACTTACCGAAAGAATTTCGAATAGTTTGTGGACAGTGTCTCACATAACAGTGATTTCTCTTTTTTCAAAGAAAAAGAGTCCCTTCTTTTCTGTTCGCACCATAAGGAATTAGATAGCCGTTTTGCTATCACGCTCTCACTATCCACTTGTATCCCTTTATTCATCGATGTTTCAGGGATGGTAGCAAGCGTGGTGGCAAGTATGAGAGCAAACGGTTGCTCTCACTCTGTCTCGTCCTGATTAGTATCGTTTTTGTAATGTTATCTTTTGATTTACAGGATGTTAATGTCTGATGTGTCAGTTATTAACGTTTGATTTCTCAACCATTAATAACTGAGAAATCAGGTATTAAAGACTGAGAAATCATGTATTATTGACCAATAATTGATTTTATGCTTCCTAAGAGAACAGCTCAATCGGAATAACTGATATGGTTAATGTGATTGAAACGTGCAGTCAAGTCAATCAAATCAACAGTACATTCAGATAGTTTCAGACGCTTGAAACTTTTGGTTTCAACCTTTGAAACCAATGGTTTCAAGGCATGAAACTATTAGTTCCAACGCTTGAAACTAAAAGTTTCAAAGGTCGAAACTGGTGATTGATCTGTACTTCCCTAATAATGGTTGACTTGTTTATCTCTAATAGCTGCTATGTGTTGACTAGAAATATTACTAACCCTGG
>ENA-OQIN01000080-OQIN01000080.1-human-gut-metagenome-genome-assembly--contig:-NODE-80-length-105926-cov-6.696388_pt1 | contig 105926 bp, 94 predicted proteins | sample MGYA00242581_ERZ504746 | MGnify/ENA primary metagenome ERZ504746 (study PRJEB26092, sample SAMD00036436) | human gut metagenome | host: Homo sapiens | study: EMG produced TPA metagenomics assembly of...
CGGGTCGTTAGCTCAGTTGGTAGAGCAGTTGACTTTTAATCAATTGGTCGCAGGTTCGAATCCTGCACGACCCACCAATGTAAAAAAGCGCCCTAAAGGCGCTTTTTTGCTATCTGCGATTTGTAAGATTGATTTTTCTTCTCAAGTTCCTTGTTCTTCTACCGATATTACCTCGTACAGTGACGAGGACTGAACAATGGCCACTATCTCTTCAACTTCAATTCCTTCCATACAAACACAGAGTAGTAACAGGGCATCACAAGGTAGCGATGTTGCTTCACAAATCGCGCGGATAAGTCAGCAAATCATCAAACTCACTCAACAAATTAAAGAGATTGTAGACACTAGCGGCAGTGCTGAAGACAAGCAAAAACAGGCCGAATTGATTCAACAGCAAATCACCCTACTGGAAACACAACTGGCGCAGTTGCAGAAACAGCAGGCAGAAAAGGCGCAGGAGAAAGAGCAGCGTTTGTCTCTGAATGTATCCCTTCTAAATCCTGTTGAAAAAACGACTCATATCGATATCTATATCTGATACAACGGATCCCCTTCCCGACCAGCCATTAGCGCATTGCCCTGGTCTCGTACCACGTCCCATAACGCTTCAGCGGCGGTGGAAAGTGAACGGTTCTTCCTGCGCACCAGCATCAACTGGCGTTCAACAACCGGCGTAATGCGCTTTACCACCAGTGGGCTACCTTCAGGCAATGGTAGCGCCAGTGCGGGAAGAATACTGATGCCGATGCCTGCGGCTACCATCGGGAACAGCGTCGCCGGATGTCCAATCTCCTGCACAATATTCGCCTGAATACCATTGCGCGCCAGCGCTGCGTCAATCAGCGGTCGGCTGCCTGACGCGTAATCCTGCAACACCAATTTCGCTCCCTGCAATGCCTGCCAGGGTACATAATCTTCCACGGCCAAAGCGCTATCGCGATGGCAAAGCAGAAAGAAAGGCTCGGAAAGAATCGCTTCACATTGCAGATCGCCCACTGGGCCTGGATCGATGACGATGCCAAAGTCGACATCTCCCTGGCGAATACTTTCCATCACCCACTGCTGCGGACGATCGTGCAGGACAAACTGAATATCTGGATAGCGGCGATGGCTTTCAGCAATGCATTGCGGAATAAGATGCGCGGAAATGGTCTGGCTGGCAGCGACCCGAACTTTTCCGCTCAGTTGTTGCCCCATACGCCCGGTATCGCGCAACGTGCTGTTAAGTTCATCCAGCAGTCGCTCAAGACGCAAAGCCAACTGCTGCCCTGCATCTGTAAGCACCACTTCACGCGTGGTTCTGTCCAGCAGGCGAACACCAGTATGATTTTCCAGCTCCTTCACACTGTGACTTACTGCCGACTGGCTCAAGCCGATACGCTCTCCTGCACGACTAAAACTTTTCTCCTGCGCTACTGTGACGAAAACCTTTAATTGTTTTAAAGAATAATTCATCTGTTTTCTTCATGAATGGATGCAATAAATCAATTTTATTTCTCAAACTGGAAGAAGCACAATAGAACCATCGATCATCTGGAGTCTTTATGAAACTTTTTCGTATCCTCGATCCTTTCACCTTAACCCTGATCACGGTGGTGTTGCTGGCCTCTTTCTTTCCGGCCAGAGGCGATTTCGTCCCCTTCTTTGAAAATCTGACCACCGCAGCTATTGCCCTGCTGTTCTTTATGCACGGCGCGAAGTTGTCGCGTGAGGCGATTATTGCTGGCGGTGGTCACTGGCGACTGCATTTGTGGGTAATGTGCAGCACCTTCGTGCTGTTTCCGATTCTGGGTGTACTGTTTGCCTGGTGGAAACCGGTAAATGTCGACCCGATGCTCTACTCCGGTTTTCTCTACTTGTGCATTCTCCCGGCTACCGTGCAGTCTGCAATCGCCTTCACGTCAATGGCGGGCGGTAACGTCGCGGCGGCGGTTTGTTCTGCGTCAGCATCCAGCCTGCTGGGGATTTTCCTTTCACCATTGCTGGTTGGTCTGGTGATGAATGTTCACGGTGCAGGGGGCAGCCTTGAGCAGGTCGGTAAAATTATGCTGCAACTGCTGCTGCCGTTTGTGTTGGGGCATCTTTCCCGGCCGTGGATTGGTGACTGGGTGTCGCGCAATAAAAAATGGATTGCGAAAACTGACCAGACGTCCATTCTGTTGGTGGTTTATACAGCGTTCAGCGAAGCCGTCGTTAATGGTATCTGGCATAAAGTTGGCTGGGGATCATTGCTGTTTATCGTGGTGGTCAGCTGCGTTCTTCTGGCTATCGTGATTGTAGTTAACGTCTTTATGGCACGCCGACTGAGCTTCAATAAGGCAGATGAAATTACTATCGTCTTTTGTGGTTCGAAAAAGAGTCTGGCAAATGGCATCCCGATGGCAAACATTCTGTTCCCCACATCGGTGATCGGTATGATGGTGCTGCCCCTGATGATTTTCCATCAGATCCAATTGATGGTCTGTGCGGTGCTGGCGCGTCGATACAAACGCCAGACCGAACAGTTACAGGCGCAGCAGGAAAGCAGCGCCGATAAAGCTTAAAGCGGACGCTTCAGGGGCTGGACCAGTTGCGTCAGCCCCTCGGTTTTAATCAGCAGCGTGATTTGCATTAGCTCACCGAGCTTCCCTGCCGGGAACTCATCTTTGCGGGCAAACCACAGCAGATACTCCTCCGGCAGGTCGATTAAGCGACGCCCTTTGTATTTGCCAAACGGCATTATCGTATTGGCTATTTCAATCAGCTGCTCTTTTTCCATCTCAGCTACCCAGCAAACGCAGCATTTCCGCTTCGTCGATGACTTCAATGCCCAGTTCCTGCGCCTTCGCCAGTTTAGATCCTGCAGCTTCACCCGCTATCACCAGATCGGTTTTCTTCGACACGCTGCCCGCGACTTTCGCGCCCAGTTCGACCAGTCGAGCTTTAGCGTCATCACGCGACATCTGGCTTAAGCTGCCCGTAAGCACCACGGTTTTACCAGCAAACGGGCTGTCAATCTCTTCCGCGTTGATAACGATCGGCGCAGGCCAGTGAACACCTTCCGCCAACAGCTCGCTGATGACATTGCGGTTGCTTTCTTCGGCAAAGAAGTTGTGAACGTGGGACGCAACGACAATGCCAACATCAGGCACCTTTTGCAGCTCTTCAATCGAAGCGGCTTCCAGCGCTTCCAGCGTGCCGAAATATGCCGCCAGACCTGCTGCGGTGGCCTCGCCGACTTCACGGATGCCAAGTGCATAGAGGAAGCGAGCAAAGGTGGTTTCTTTCGCTTTTTCCAGCGCGTTAACCACGTTTTGTGCCGATTTTGGCCCCATACGCTCCAGTCCGGTCAGTTTGCCTGCGGTGAGTTTGAACAGATCTGCCGGAGTATGGACATATTCTTTTTCAACCAGCTGATCGATGATTTTGTCGCCCATTCCGTCAACATCCATCGCACGGCGGGAAACAAAGTGTTTCAGCGACTCTTTACGCTGCGCACCGCAAATCAGGCCACCGGTACAGCGGGCAACCGCTTCACCTTCCACACGCTCAACGTCAGAACCACATACCGGACAATGCGTCGGGAATACAACCTTACGGGTATCTTCCGGGCGTTCAGAAAGCACGACGTTAACCACCTGCGGGATCACGTCGCCAGCGCGGCGAATCACCACTTTATCGCCAATGCGTAAACCAAGACGTTCGATTTCATCCGCATTGTGTAAGGTTGCGTTACTCACCAGCACGCCAGCAACATGGACAGGTTCCAGACGCGCAACAGGCGTAATCGCGCCAGTACGCCCAACCTGAAACTCGACGTCACGCACAAAGGTCATCTGCTCCTGCGCCGGGAATTTAAACGCTACCGCCCAGCGCGGGGCACGCGCGACAAAGCCAAGCTGCTCCTGCTGTTCCAGTGAGTTGACCTTAATCACCACGCCGTCGATATCAAAGCCCAGCGTCGGGCGGTCTTCTTCCACTTTGTGATAGAACGCCAGCACTTCTTCCGCCGATTCACAAAGCGTTACCCGATCGCTGACCGGCAACCCCCACTTTTTAAATTGCAGTAAACGGCCAAGATGAGTATCCGGCAGCTCGCCACCTTCCAGAACACCAACGCCATAGCAGAAAAAAGTGAGCGGTCGCTTCGCTGTAATACGCGGATCAAGCTGACGCAGTGAACCAGCTGCCGCATTACGTGGGTTAGCAAAAACTTTCCCGCCCGTGCGTCGCGCATCTTCGTTAATCTTTTCGAACCCCGCCTGCGGCAGGAACACTTCACCACGCACTTCCAGACGCGCCGGGATATTCTCTCCGTGCAGCTTCAGCGGAATGGCGCGAATAGTACGCACATTAGACGTGATATCTTCCCCGGTGGTGCCATCGCCACGGGTCGCGGCACTGACTAAAACGCCATTTTCATACAGAATACTGACGGCAAGGCCATCCAGCTTCAGCTCACAGCACCAGGTGACTTTCTCGTTGTTTTTCAGACGGTCCTGCACACGTTTGTTGAAAGCAAGAAAGCTTTCTTCATCAAAAACGTTATCCAGTGACAGCATTGGTACTTCATGGCGTATCTGGCTGAAAGCTGCCAGCGGCGCAGCACCTACACGTTGGGTAGGCGAATCAGGCGTAATCAGTTCTGGATGTTTGGTTTCCAGCTCGCGCAGTTCGCGCATCAGCCTGTCGTATTCAGCGTCGGGAATTTCCGGCGCATCCATCACATGATAAAGATATTCATGATGGCGAAGCGTCGTTCGCAGTTCTGTCAGTTGTTGTTCGATTGATTCCATATCGCACCATCAATGCTAAAAACCCCCGACAAGCGGGGGTTCGAAGAGGAGTTAATTTGCCTTAAGTGTATCAGGCGTTGGCATCTTTGACTTCGCGGATGATGTCCTGGTACTCGCGCAATTTCTGCGGAGTCATCATACGGCGCTGATCGTCAAGCACGACACCGCCCACTTCATCGGCAATATGCTGCGCAGATTGCAGCATCAGCTTGAAGTTCTGCAGCTCGTCACCGTAAGACGGTACCTGCATAAAGATAGTGACACCCGGAGTAGTGAAATCCTTCATTTCAGGATCAAAGGTTCCCGGTTTCACCATATTCGCCAGGCTGAATAACGCCGGGCCGCTGCCATCCGGGCTAAGATGACGATGGTAAATATTCATATCGCCAAAAATGAAGCCCGCTTGTTGAATGCTGTTAAGAAGCAGTTCACCGTTTAGCTCGCTACCGTGATGCGCCGCGACGTTCATGATAATCACCGCTTCTTTGCGCTTCGGTTTATCCATAACTGGAGCCGGTTCCGCTACAGGCTCAGGCTGTGGTGCCGCTACGGGTTCTGCAGGCTGGAAAGCCTGTTGTGCCGGTTGCGGTGCTGAATGCACAGGCTGCGGCGCTGGCGCGACCTGTGGCGAAACTGGCTGCTGCAACGGCTGTTCAGGCTGCGGCTGATAGGCAGGCTGCTGCACCGGCTGCGCTGGACGCGGAGCATGTTGCGGCGGTACCTGCGCTTCAGGCGGCTGCTGGACCGGTTGACGCGGCTGCGCAGACGCATAAGGCGGTTGGTACTGGTGTTGCGGCGACGGACGAGCAGCCTCATGCTCCTGAGCGTTAGCCGGGGCATGATTCACGCGGTGAACACGAACCTCACCAACGCCCTCATCATCTTCGACATCCTCGTCATAAGAATCGTCGTCACGTTTTGACTTCATTCGTTTTAATGGCCGATCGCGGAACATAGAAGATCGTTCTTTACGGCTGGTCCAGAAACCATGTACCAGTAAAGCGATTATGGCGATCGCGCCAACAATGATTAATATCAGACGCAAATCCTGCATCATTATATTCTCTGTTGTTCTAACACCTTGCCACCACGGCAAACATTTACTCACTAAGAGTATTTGCCGATTACCTCAAGTGCAAGTGCACTATTAACTTTCACAGCACAAAGATAGATGAAATCGTGCTTTTTGCTGTTTTTTCGAACATATCCTAACTGTCCATTGCGCAATTACCCGGTAAAATACGCAGAATTTTCCTGGGATTGGTCAAAAGGAGCTCATCCTGATTATGGTTTCATCATTCACATCTGCCCCACGCAGCGGTTTTTACTATTTTGCGCAAGGCTGGAAGCTCGTCTCGCAACCTGGGATTCGGCGTTTCGTTATTTTACCGCTGCTGGTCAATATTTTGTTGATGGGGGGCGCATTCTGGTGGCTCTTTACACAGCTCGATGTCTGGATCCCGACTCTCATGAGTTACGTTCCGGACTGGCTACAATGGCTGAGTTATCTGTTGTGGCCTCTGGCTGTCATCTCTGTGCTGTTAGTGTTTGGCTATTTCTTCTCCACGATTGCTAACTGGATTGCCGCTCCGTTTAACGGTTTATTGGCTGAACAACTGGAAGCACGATTGACTGGCGCTACACCGCCAGATACCGGGATTTTCGGTATCATGAAAGATGTGCCGCGAATCATGAAACGCGAATGGCAAAAATTTGCTTGGTATCTTCCGCGCGCAATTGTATTACTAATTCTTTACTTCATCCCTGGTATTGGGCAAACCGTCGCGCCGGTACTGTGGTTCCTGTTTAGCGCCTGGATGTTAGCCATCCAGTATTGCGATTACCCCTTCGATAACCACAAAGTGCCGTTTAAAGAGATGCGCACCGCCCTGCGCACACGCAAAATCACCAATATGCAGTTTGGTGCTTTAACCAGCCTGTTTACGATGATCCCGCTGCTTAATCTGTTCATCATGCCCGTTGCCGTTTGTGGCGCGACGGCGATGTGGGTCGATTGCTATCGCGATAAACACGCGATGTGGCGGTAACAATCTACCGGTTATTTTGTAAACCGTTTGTGTGAAACAGGGGTGGCTTATGCCGCCCCTTATTCCATCTTGCATGTCATTATTTCCCTTCTGTATATAGATATGCTAAATCCTTACTTCCGCATATTCTCTGAGCGGGTATGCTACCTGTTGTATCCCAATTTCATACAGTTAAGGACAGGCCATGAGTAAGATTTTTGAAGATAACTCGCTGACTATCGGTCACACGCCGCTGGTTCGCCTGAATCGCATCGGTAACGGACGCATTCTGGCGAAGGTGGAATCTCGTAACCCCAGCTTCAGCGTTAAGTGCCGTATCGGTGCCAACATGATTTGGGATGCCGAAAAGCGCGGCGTGCTGAAACCAGGCGTTGAACTGGTTGAACCGACCAGCGGTAATACCGGGATTGCACTGGCCTATGTAGCTGCCGCTCGCGGTTACAAACTCACCCTGACCATGCCAGAAACCATGAGTATTGAACGCCGCAAGCTGCTGAAAGCGTTAGGTGCAAACCTGGTGCTGACGGAAGGTGCTAAAGGCATGAAAGGCGCAATCCAAAAAGCAGAAGAAATTGTCGCCAGCAATCCAGAGAAATACCTGCTGCTGCAACAATTCAGCAATCCGGCAAACCCTGAAATTCACGAAAAAACCACCGGTCCGGAGATCTGGGAAGATACCGACGGTCAGGTTGATGTATTTATTGCTGGCGTTGGGACTGGCGGTACGCTGACTGGCGTCAGCCGCTACATTAAAGGCACCAAAGGCAAGACCGATCTTATCTCTGTCGCCGTTGAGCCAACCGATTCTCCAGTTATCGCCCAGGCGCTGGCAGGTGAAGAGATTAAACCTGGCCCGCATAAAATTCAGGGTATTGGCGCTGGTTTTATCCCGGCTAACCTCGATCTCAAGCTGGTCGATAAAGTCATTGGCATCACCAATGAAGAAGCCATTTCTACCGCCCGTCGTCTAATGGAAGAAGAAGGTATTCTTGCAGGTATCTCTTCTGGAGCAGCTGTTGCCGCGGCGTTGAAACTACAAGAAGATGAAAGCTTTACCAACAAGAATATTGTGGTTATTCTACCATCATCGGGTGAGCGTTATTTAAGCACCGCATTGTTTGCCGATCTCTTCACTGAGAAAGAATTGCAACAGTAATGCCAGCTTGTTAAAAATGCGTAAAAAAGCACCTTTTTAGGTGCTTTTTTGTGGCCTGCTTCAAACTTTCGCCCCTCCTGGCATTGATTCAGCCTGTCGGAACTGGTATTTAACCAGACTAATTATTTTGATGCGCGAAATTAATCGTTACAGGAAAAGCCAAAGCTGAATCGATTTTATGATTTGGTTCAATTCTTCCTTTAGCGGCATAATGTTTAATGACGTACGAAACGTCAGCGGTCAACACCCGCCAGCAATGGACTGTATTGCGCTCTTCGTGCGTCGCGTCTGTTAAAAACTGGCGCTAACAATACAGGCTAAAGTCGAACCGCCAGGCTAGACTTTAGTTCCACAACACTAAACCTATAAGTTGGGGAAATACAATGTTCCAGCAAGAAGTTACCATTACCGCTCCGAACGGTCTGCACACCCGCCCTGCTGCCCAGTTTGTAAAAGAAGCTAAGGGCTTCACTTCTGAAATTACTGTGACTTCCAACGGCAAAAGCGCCAGCGCGAAAAGCCTGTTTAAACTGCAGACCCTGGGTCTGACTCAAGGTACGGTTGTTACCATCTCTGCTGAAGGTGAAGACGAACAAAAAGCAGTTGAGCATCTGGTCAAACTGATGGCGGAACTCGAGTAATTTTTTCCGGGTCCAATAAAATATCAGTCACAAGTAAGGTAGGGTTATGATTTCAGGCATTTTAGCATCCCCGGGTATCGCTTTCGGTAAAGCTCTGCTTTTGAAAGAAGACGAAATCGTTATTGACCGGAAAAAAATTTCTGCCGATAAGGTTGACCAGGAAGTTGAACGTTTTCTGAGCGGTCGTGCCAAGGCATCTGCGCAACTTGAAGCGATCAAAACGAAAGCTGGTGAAACTTTCGGCGAAGAAAAAGAAGCCATCTTTGAAGGGCATATCATGCTACTCGAAGATGAGGAGCTGGAGCAGGAAATCATAGCCCTGATTAAAGATAAACACATGACAGCTGATGCAGCTGCTCATGAAGTTATCGAAGGTCAGGCTTCTGCCCTGGAAGAGCTGGATGATGAATACCTGAAAGAACGTGCGGCTGACGTGCGTGATATCGGTAAGCGCCTGCTGCGCAACATCCTGGGTCTGAAGATTATCGATCTGAGCTCCATTCAGGATGAAGTTATCCTGGTTGCAGCGGATCTGACCCCCTCTGAAACGGCTCAGTTGAACCTGAAAAAGGTGCTGGGTTTCATCACCGATGCGGGTGGACGTACTTCCCACACCTCAATCATGGCGCGTTCTCTGGAATTGCCTGCCATTGTAGGTACTGGTAGCGTCACCTCTCAGGTGAAAAATGATGATTATCTGATTCTGGATGCCGTAAATAATCAGGTTTACGTCAATCCAACCAACGAAGTTATTGATAAAATGCGCGCTGTTCAGGAGCAAGTGGCTTCTGAAAAAGCAGAGCTTGCTAAACTGAAAGATCTGCCAGCTATTACGCTGGACGGTCACCAGGTAGAAGTGTGCGCTAACATTGGTACGGTTCGTGACGTTGAAGGTGCTGAGCGTAACGGCGCTGAAGGCGTTGGTCTGTATCGTACTGAGTTCCTGTTCATGGACCGCGACGCGCTGCCCACTGAAGAAGAACAGTTTGCTGCTTACAAAGCAGTGGCTGAAGCGTGTGGCTCGCAGGCGGTTATCGTTCGTACCATGGACATCGGCGGCGACAAAGAGCTGCCATACATGAACTTCCCGAAAGAAGAGAACCCGTTCCTCGGCTGGCGCGCTATCCGTATCGCGATGGATCGTAAAGAGATCCTGCGCGATCAGCTCCGCGCTATCCTGCGTGCCTCGGCTTTCGGTAAATTGCGCATTATGTTCCCGATGATCATCTCTGTTGAAGAAGTGCGTGCACTGCGCAAAGAGATCGAAATCTACAAACAGGAACTGCGCGACGAAGGTAAAGCGTTTGACGAGTCAATTGAAATCGGCGTAATGGTGGAAACACCGGCTGCCGCAACAATTGCACGTCATTTAGCCAAAGAAGTTGATTTCTTTAGTATCGGCACCAATGATTTAACGCAGTACACTCTGGCAGTTGACCGTGGTAATGATATGATTTCACACCTTTACCAGCCAATGTCACCGTCCGTGCTGAACTTGATCAAGCAAGTTATTGATGCTTCTCATGCTGAAGGCAAATGGACTGGCATGTGTGGTGAGCTTGCTGGCGATGAACGTGCTACACTTCTGTTGCTGGGGATGGGTCTGGACGAATTCTCTATGAGCGCCATTTCTATCCCGCGCATTAAGAAGATTATCCGTAACACGAACTTCGAAGATGCGAAGGTGTTAGCAGAGCAGGCTCTTGCTCAACCGACAACGGACGAGTTAATGACGCTGGTTAACAAGTTCATTGAAGAAAAAACAATCTGCTAATCCACGAGATGCGGCCCAATTTACTGCTTAGGAGAAGATCATGGGTTTGTTCGATAAACTGAAATCTCTGGTTTCCGACGACAAGAAGGATACCGGAACTATTGAGATCATTGCTCCGCTCTCTGGCGAGATCGTCAATATCGAAGACGTGCCGGATGTCGTTTTTGCGGAAAAAATCGTTGGTGATGGTATTGCTATCAAACCAACGGGTAACAAAATGGTCGCGCCTGTAGACGGTACCATTGGTAAAATCTTTGAAACCAATCACGCGTTCTCTATCGAATCTGATAGCGGCGTTGAACTGTTCGTCCACTTCGGTATCGACACCGTTGAACTGAAAGGCGAAGGCTTCAAGCGTATTGCAGAAGAAGGTCAGCGCGTGAAAGTTGGCGATACTGTCATTGAATTTGATCTGCCGCTGCTGGAAGAGAAAGCCAAGTCTACCCTGACTCCGGTTGTTATCTCCAACATGGACGAAATCAAAGAACTGATCAAACTGTCCGGTAGCGTAACCGTGGGTGAAACCCCGGTTATCCGCATCAAGAAGTAATTCTTGCCGCAGTGAAAAATGGCGCCCATAGGCGCCATTTTTTATGCTTCCGCCAGCGGCGGCAAAATCAATTCATCGCTCTCATGCTGCTGGGTGTAGCGCATCACTTCCAGTACGCGCAACCCCGCACGGTGCACCGCATCGTTTAACGCCTTCCCTTTCAGCAAACCACTGATAAGCTGAGCACAAAACAGGTCGCCAGTCCCTTTCAGGTCGGTTTTTACCCGTGAATGGGAAATGACATTCACGCTGTCGGCACTGACCACCACCACCTGCATCTCCTGATTTTCTTCATTACCGGAGGCGCTGGTAATCACCACCCATTTTAATGTGTCTGAAAGCAGACTTTTTGCGGCAGCAATGGCACTGTCGAGATCGCGGCAATTTTTACCGGTCAGGATTTCCAGCTCAAAGATATTGGGGGTAATTCCCTGCGCCAGCGGCAGTAAATATTGTCGATACGCCTCGGGAAGGTCAGGTTTGACATAAATTCCGCTATCAATATCGCCAATCACCGGATCGACCATGATCAATAGGTCAGGATGGTCTTTGCGTAGCGCAGTCAGCCACTCGGCAAGGATTTTGATTTGCGATGCCGTTCCCATATAGCCCGTGGTTACAGCACGAAGTTGGCGCAGCGCATCACGCTCCTGAAGCGCACGCAAATAGCCGCTAAACCATTCGTCCGGAATCGCACCACCGTAGAAAGTGTCATAATGCGGCGTATTGCTCAGCAATACCGTCGGCACGGCAAAGACATTCAGACCGTTCTGTTTGATAGCAGGCACGGCAATGCTGTTGCCCACGCTGCCGTAAACCACCTGCGACTGCACGGCGACGATATCCGCCTGCAGCGCCCTGCTCTTATCGTTAAACAACAACAAACTACTCATTTAATTTTTTCTCCTTGCCGATGATCCTCATCGTATTCCAACCGAAACTTTACCTGATTCTGGCAGTCAAATCGGCTATCACAAAACAAGGATAAGGTAATTCAATGAAGAAAATCATTTGTCTGGTCATTACACTACTAATGACACTCCCCGCTTACGCGAAGTTAACTGCCCATGAAGAAGCCCGCATCAACGCCATGCTGGAGGGATTAGCACAGAATAAGGATTTGATATTTGTGCGCAACGGTGATGAACATACCTGCGATGAAGCGGTTTCTCATCTGCGTCTGAAGCTGGGCAATACCCGTAACCGCATTGACACTGCCGAGCAGTTTATTGATAAGGTTGCTTCGTCGTCATCGATTACCGGGAAGCCGTATATTGTGAAGATCCCCGGTAAGAGCGATGAGAACGCACAGCCTTTTTTACATGCGCTAATTGCGCAGACGGATAAAACGGTGCCTGCGCAATAATCTTAAATCCCCGCCCCCTGGCTAAAGTGCTCTTCCCCAAACACTCCGGTGGAGAGGTAGCGATCGCCACGATCGCAGATGATCGCCACCACCACCGCGCCGGGGTTAGCTTTTGCCACCCGCAATGCTCCGGCAACCGCGCCGCCTGAGCTGACGCCACAGAATATTCCTTCCCGCACCGCCAGTTCGCGCATGGTGTTTTCCGCATCGCCCTGATGAATATCCAGCACCTCATCCACCAGAGAAGCATTGAAAATCCCCGGCAGATATTCCGCAGGCCAGCGGCGAATGCCCGGAATACTGCTGCCTTCTTCCGGCTGCAGGCCAACAATGGTCACCGGTTTGGATTGTTCGCGCATAAAGCGTGAAACGCCGGTGATAGTGCCGGTCGTCCCCATGCTGGAGACAAAATGGGTAATGCGCCCGCCGGTTTGCTGCCAGATTTCCGGCCCGGTAGTGGTGTAATGGGCGTAAGGGTTATCGGGATTATTGAACTGATCGAGCAGCTTTCCTTCGCCACGATTCGCCATCTCCAGCGCCAGATCGCGCGCACCTTCCATGCCCTGCTCTTTGGTGACAAGAATCAGTTCCGCACCATAAGCACGCATCGCCGCACGGCGTTCCTGGCTCATGTTGTCGGGCATCAGCAATTTCATGCGATAGCCTTTCAGCGCGGCAATCATTGCCAGCGCAATGCCGGTGTTACCACTGGTGGCTTCGATTAAGACATCACCCGGTTTAATTTCCCCGCGCTTTTCCGCCTCGACGATCATCGAAAGTGCCGCACGATCTTTCACCGAACCTGCCGGGTTATTGCCTTCCAGTTTTAACCACACTTCACTGCCGTTATCCGGCCCCATTCGCTGCAACTTCACCAGAGGCGTATTGCCTATTGTTTGTTCTAATGTACTCACGATCTCTATCCATACGTGGTGTTGCCTGATGCGACGCTTGCGCGTCTTATCAGGTCTACAGGTTACAAACCTTGCCATTAAAAAGCCCGGATCGCGGGAAGCGCCTCCGGGCGTTTAACATTCACTCAACCTATCAGGCGCTTTGTGCGAGAGCAAGTTCCTCATCGCGGGTTTCGATACGCTCGTCGCCGTTATACAGCCGCGCATGTTGCAGACCAACGAATAAACGCTCGCCACGCTGCGGGGCATCGTCGCCATGCATCACGACCGTCAGCGGTTCGTTGTACCACCCCAGCGGCTGCACCACTAATTGGGTGTAGTGACCTTTCGGGCTGGCTTCCAGTACCTGTACCGGCAGCGGCGAATCGAGGCTGGTACGGCGGCTGATATCCACTTCCCAAGGGCGCAGGAAGAGATCCACCGGCCCCTGATACGCAGGTGTGTAGCCCAGCGGCCAGCGATGCGCGCCAACATGGAACTGCCCGCCGCGAATGGTTCCCTGCAGGCGGTTCACTTCGCCCATAAATTCGAGCACAAAACGGGTCGCTGGTTCGCGCCATACCTGCTCCGGCGCATCAGCCTGTTCAATATTGCCCTGGCTCATCACCACTACACGATCAGCTACTTCCGTCGCTTCTTCCTGGTCGTGGGTCACGAACACGCTGGTGAATTTCAGCTCTTCATGCAGTTGACGCAGCCAGCGACGCAGCTCTTTACGCACCTGCGCATCCAGCGCGCCAAACGGTTCATCAAGCAGCAGAATTTGCGGTTCTACAGCCAGCGCGCGCGCCAGCGCCACGCGCTGTTTCTGGCCGCCGGAAAGCTGTGCCGGATAACGATCCGCCAGATGAGCAAGCTGCACCATCTCCAGCAATTTTGTCACTTTCGCTTTGATGGCTGCGGCATTCGGGCGATCGCGACGCGGCAGCACCGTCAGGCCAAAAGCGATATTGTCGAATACCGTCATATGGCGGAACAGCGCGTAATGCTGGAACACGAAACCGACCTTGCGATCGCGCGCGTGCAGGCGGCTGACGTCGGTGCCGTGGAAGCGAATATGCCCGCTGGTTTGATGCTCCAGCCCGGCGATAATGCGCAGCAGCGTGGTTTTCCCGGAACCGGACGGCCCCAGCAACGCGACCATCTGACCTGAAGGAATATCCAGTGAGATATCGTTCAGCACCTGGGTGCGACCAAACGACTTCTTAATATTGGCAATCTCAATGCTCATGATGTTCCTCCTGCTGTGCGCGTTTTTCCTGATTCTCCAGGCGCCACTGCAACATACTTTTTAAAAACAGGGTGATAATCGCCATCAGCGTTAACAGTGCCGCAGCGGTAAAGGAGCCGACGGTGTTGTAGTCCTGCTCCAGCAATTCAATCTGTAACGGCAGCGACAGGGTTTCGCCGCGAATCGAGCCGGAAACCACCGATACCGCGCCAAACTCGCCAATTGCGCGGGCGTTGGTCAACACCACGCCATAAAGCAGCGCCCAGCGAATGTTCGGCAATGTGACGCGGCGAAACATCTGCCAGCCAGACGCGCCAAGCAAAATCGCCGCTTCGTCTTCCTGGCTGCCCTGGCTTAACATCACCGGCACCAGCTCGCGCACCACAAACGGACACGTCACAAAGATGGTGACCAGCACCATTCCGGGCCAGGAGAACATAATTTGCAGATTATGTTCATCCAGCCAGCCGCCCAGCGGGCCGTTAGAGCCGTAGAACAGCAGATACACCAGACCGGCAACCACCGGCGATACGGCAAACGGAATGTCCAGTAGCGTCAGCAGTAACTGGCGTCCAGGGAAGTTAAAGCGCGTCACCAGCCAGGCCAGCAGAATGCCGAACACCAGGTTTACCGGTACGGCAATCAGCGCGATCATCACCGTCAGCCAGATGGCGTGCAGCATGTCCGGATCGGCCAGATTCTGTAAAACCGGCATCAGCCCCTTGCTGAATGCCTGCACGAAGATGTAAATCATCGGCACCAGCAGGATGAACGCCGAAACCAGCATCCCGATGCCAATCAGAAACCATTTGCCCCAGTTAATCGGGCGCGCGTCATAACGCTTCAATTGGGTAACTTCCGCCATTAATGACCTACCACACGCCGACCAAAGCGACTTTGCAGAGTGTTAATTGAGAACAGCAGCAGCAGAGATGCCGCGAGGATCACCGAAGCAATCGCGCTCGCTGCCGGGTAATCAAACTCCTGTAAGCGCACAAAAATCATCAGCGACGTCACTTCCGTCTTCCACGCGATATTTCCGGCGATAAAAATCACCGCGCCAAATTCACCAAGACTACGGGTAAACGACAGCGCCACGCCCGCCACCAGCGCCGGAGAAAGCTCCGGCAGCACCACTTTGCAGAAACTCTGCCAGCGCGTTGCACCAAGCGTTTCCGCCGCTTCTTCATATTCCGGGCCTAACTCTTCCAGCACCGGCTGCACGGTACGCACCACAAACGGAATGCTGGTAAAGGCCATCGCCACCGCAATCCCCAGCCATGTATAGGTGACTTTGATATCAAACTTCGCCAGCCATTCACCGTAAAAACCGTTTACGGAAAAGAGCGAGGCCAGCGTTAAACCGGCGACAGCCGTTGGCAGCGCAAAGGGTAAATCCATCAGCGCATCAAGCAGCGTGCGGCCTGGGAAGCGATAGCGGGTTAGGATCCACGCCATCAGCAGACCGAAAACGCCGTTAAAAATCGATGCCACAAACGCCGACAGCAGCGTTACTTTGTAGGCCGCGACCACCTGCGGGTTGGTGATCACCTCCCAGTACTGCGCCCAGCTCATCTGGGCCAGTTGCATCACCAGCGCGGAGAGCGGCAGCAGCAAAATCAGGCACACAAACAGCAGACTGGTGCCGAGGCTTAAGGTAAAGCCCGGCAGCACGCGTCTGGAGGAGACAGCAAACATCAGTTACGCCCCGCCGCTAACAGCTTGTCTAACTCGCCGCCGCTGGTGAAGTGGGTTTTCATCACTTCCGGCCAGGAGCCAAATTTGTCTTCCACGCGGAACAGCTCGGTCTGCGGGAATTTGTCTTTCAGTTTGTCCATCACCTCCGGGTTATTCACGCGGTAGTAATAGTCGGTGATGATGGTTTGCGCCTGCGGGCTATAGAGCCAGTTCAGATAGGCTTTGGCGGCTTTTTCCGTACCGTTGGCCTGCACGTTTTTATCAACCCACGCCACCGGGAATTCCGCCAGAATGTTGGTTTTCGGAATCACCACTTCAAAGCCCTGCGCTTCATACTGTTTACGGATGTTGTTCACTTCCGATTCGAAGCTAATCAGCACATCGCCCAGGCCGCGCTCGGCAAAAGTGGTGGTCGCGCCACGACCGCCAGTATCGAACACTTCAACGTTTTTCAGGAACTGGGTCATAAACTGTTCGGTTTTGCCTTTGTCACCACCGTCAGCTTTATCCGCTGCGCCCCATGCCGCCAGATAGGTATAACGCGCGTTACCCGACGTTTTCGGGTTCGGGAAAATCAGCTTCACGTCGGAGCGCACCAGGTCGTTCCAATCGTGGATATTCTTCGGGTTACCCTTACGCACCAGGAAGCCCATGGTGGAGTAGAACGGCGAGCTATTATTCGGCAGGCGCGACTGCCAGTCGGCCGGGATCAGCTTGCCTTTATCGTGCAGGATTTGTACGTCGGTCACCTGGTTATAAGTGACAACGTCGGCTTTTAAGCCCTGTAAAATCGCCAGCGCCTGTTTTGATGACCCGGCATGAGATTGTTTTATCGTCAGTTTGTCGCCGCCGTTATCTTTTGCCCATTGTTGCTCAAACGGCGGATTCAGGGCGGCAAACAGCTCGCGGGAGACGTCATAAGAACTGTTCAGCAGTTCCGTTGCCTGTACATGGCCCGCCAGCAGCAGAGAAGCGACCAGCGCGAGTGAGTTCTTTTTCAGTAAGTTAACGGCCATTGCGCACCCTTATAAATTTAATGACTTTCTAATAGCCATCATATTTATAACGGACGTGAAAGGAGTAACGGTTTTATATACCGTTTGGTGATTTGGAAGTTGAAAAGGGAATAAGAACTTGGTTCAACAGGCGTAATTGTTGCAGTCAGTTTGGACACGAACAGCGCGGAGAAACCGGAGCGTACACATAGTACGTGAGGATTTCGAGCACTGCCCGGGGCCAAAATGACAAATAAAATAGCCTGGTGAACTTAGTTCAAGACGAAATCCTCCCCACAAATGCAGGGAGGAAACAGAGGTGAATCAGATACCGACGCTAACCGTCTCCGGCAGTGTGCTGCCGCCATCAATCACATTCTGTGTACCGGTTAAATAGCTGGATTCATCCGATGCGAGGAAGGCCGCCAGTTCGCCGACTTCCAGCGGATCGGCGAGGCGACGCATCGGGATTGCTTTCGCCATTTCAGTCAGCACCGACTCTGGATCTTCCGGGTTCGACTGGCGGGCAATGCTTTCCGCCATTGGTGTGCGCACGTATCCCGGGCAAATGGCGTTAACGCGAATACCAGACTGCGCGTACTCCACCGCCAGCGATTTTGTCAGGCCAACAATCGCCGCTTTCGTTAAGGCGTACGCCGTTTCGCCAGGATCGGCCACCATATCACCAGTGACTGAAGACATCATCACAATGCGACCATCTTTGCGGGCAATCATCTCCGGCAGCACCGCCTTCGTGACGTTCCATACGCCTTTAATATTGATGTCAATATGGAAATCGCGATCGTCATCGCTCATATCGAGGAAACTGCCCAGACGACAAACGCCTGCGTTATTCACCAGGATATCAATGCGCCCTTCTTTTTCCTTCGCGCGTTTGATAGCTGCGGCTACCGACGCCGGGTCACGCACATCGGCGACAACCGCCGTACAGCGATGACCACGACCACACAGTTCGTCCGCCAGCTTTTCGATCTCAGGGGAGATATCCAGCAAGATTAGGTTTGCGCCATGACGCGCAAAAGTTCTGGCAATTCCTTCGCCAATTCCCTGCAATGCGCCCGTAATCAGTGCTGTCTTGCCCGTGAGTTTACCCATTTTAATGCTCTCCTTGTTAATACAGAGCGTTACACTCCATTCCCTCTGAAAATACAGGATAAACAAAATATTGCTGCGGATCAGCTCACTAATTCAGGAAAATCTCAATCCAGTCGCTGCTTTATGCATCATTTCAGGCGTTGTGTTAGCTCACTGCTGCGCTGAATCATTTTCAATGACTCCACATCATTGAGTTGCACAAGACCAACAAACAGTAAATCGGTAACAGAATTTTGCGCCGTGCGGGTAGACATCGACGAGCTACGCCATTCGGTTTCACCGGAAACGGTATCGAGCGTGAAATGCGCCAGCCGCCGCAGCGGAGAGTCAGCCAGAGAAGTAATGGCAATCACCGTTGCCCCCTGCTTTCGTGCCGCTTCTGCGCACAAGACAATCTCTTTTTTACTGCCGCTGTAAGAGATAGCGATTTGTACATCGCCTTTTTTCAACGCCTGGGAAACGGTAGCTTGTACGTGCGTGTCGGCTTCGCAGGCCACGCGATAGCCAATTTTCATCAGTTTGAACGACAGATCGCGCCCCACCAGCGCCGATCCGCCCAGGCCCGTTATCTGGATAAACGGTGCTTTACTGATGACCTCAATGATTTTTTGCAGCCGCGCGTAGTCGAACAACGCACAGGTTTGCTCCAGCGCCAGCTCTTTTTCGCGATTCAATTTGCGGGCAATCACTTCCAGCGAATCATCACTGGTAATCGAACTGTGCAGGTGCAGCGCCGTGGCATTCGTTTTCTCCCGGCTGGCACTGTATTCGCCAATTAACGCCATACGCAATTCAGTAAATCCTTGCGCGCCGAGCTTCTGGGCAAATTTCACAATACTCGACTGGCTGATGCCGAGCTGTTTCGCCATCTTGCGCGAAGAGACGGATTGCAGCTCACTCACGTTGGCCCGCAGAAAGTCAGCAATTTTTTGCTCGTTCTCGGTAAATTCACTTTCCGCATTGCGTATTTTCGTCAGGTACAACATCTTCCACTCTCCTGGGCTGGCAGCAAAAATTCCGCTTAAGTTCTTATGACGCTCTTCACACTCTGCGAGTGTAGACTCAATGATTCCTTTAAGTCTGTCAATTCGGGATATATGATTCCATACATCTGCAATTATTTGATCGTAAATAGTAAGGTCACCACCGATGCAATTTGAAAAGATGATTACTGAAGGCTCGAACACCGCCTCGGCTGAAATTGACCGCGTATCGACGCTGGAAATGTGCCGGATTATCAACGATGAAGATAAAACCGTACCGCTTGCCGTTGAGCGCGTACTGCCGGATATCGCCGCGGCGATCGATGTTATCCACGCCCAGGTAAGCGGCGGCGGGCGTCTGATTTACCTCGGTGCGGGAACATCCGGTCGTCTGGGGATTCTGGATGCCAGCGAATGTCCGCCCACCTACGGCGTGAAACCGGGTCTGGTGGTTGGTTTGATTGCTGGCGGCGAATATGCCATTCAGCACGCGGTGGAAGGCGCGGAAGATAGCCGGGAAGGCGGTGTTAATGATCTGAAAAATATTAATTTAACGGCACAGGATGTGGTGGTTGGCATTGCTGCCAGCGGTCGCACGCCGTATGTGATTGCCGGACTGGAATACGCACGCCAGCTCGGCTGCCGCACAGTGGGAATTTCCTGTAATCCGGGGAGCGCCGTTTCAACCACCGCTGAGTTTGCCATTACACCGATTGTAGGTGCCGAAGTTGTTACCGGTTCTTCGCGGATGAAAGCAGGTACAGCGCAGAAACTGGTGCTCAATATGCTTTCCACCGGGCTGATGATTAAATCCGGCAAAGTGTTCGGCAACCTGATGGTCGATGTGGTCGCCACCAACGAAAAACTGCATGTGCGACAGGTCAATATTGTTAAAAACGCCACCGGATGTAGCGCAGAGCAAGCGGAAGCGGCGTTAATTGCTTGCGAGCGCAACTGTAAAACGGCCATTGTGATGGTGCTGAAAAATCTCGATGCCGCAGAAGCTAAAAAACGCCTGGATCAACACGGCGGCTTTATTCGTCAGGTTTTAGACAAGGAATAACCCATGGCCAAAGAGATCAGCAGTGAACTTCTGAACACCATTCTTACCCGTGTCGGCGGACCGGGAAATATCGCCAGTTGTGGTAACTGTATGACGCGCCTGCGTCTGGGTGTACATGACAGTTCACTGGTTGATCCCAATATCAAAACGCTGGAAGGCGTGAAGGGCGTCATTTTGACCAGCGACCAGGTGCAGGTCGTTTTTGGGCCTGGTAAAGCGCATCGTGCCGCAAAAGCGATGAGCGAGCTGCTGGGAGAAGCACCGGTACAGGATGCCGCAGAAATCGCCGCCCAGAACAAACGTCAGTTAAAAGCCAAACAAACCTCCGGCGTGCAACAATTTCTCGCCAAATTCGCCACCATCTTCACGCCGCTGATCCCCGGTTTTATTGCCGCCGGTCTGCTGCTGGGGATAGCGACGTTAATTGCCACGGTGATGCACGTTCCGGCAGATGCTCAGGGAACACTACCCGATGCGCTGAATTTTATGAAGGTGTTCAGCAAAGGTTTGTTCACTTTCCTGGTGATTCTGGTGGGCTATAACGCCGCCCAGGCATTTGGCGGCACGGGCGTAAATGGCGCAATTATCGCCGCGCTCTTTTTGCTCGGTTATAACCCCGCAGCGACCACCGGTTACTACGCCGGTTTTCACGATTTCTTTGGTCTGCCCATCGATCCGCGCGGCAATATTATCGGCGTGCTGATTGCCGCGTGGGCCTGCTCCCGCATTGAAGGCATGGTGCGCCGCTTTATGCCGGACGATCTCGACATGCTGCTGACCTCGTTAATCACCCTGCTGATCACCGCTACGCTTGCGTACCTGATCATTATGCCGCTGGGTGGCTGGTTATTCGAAGGTATGTCATGGCTGTTTATGCACCTGAACAGTAATCCGTTCGGTTGTGCGGTTTTAGCCGGGCTGTTCCTGATCGCCGTGGTATTTGGCGTGCATCAGGGCTTTATTCCTGTTTACCTCGCGTTAATGGACAGCCAGGGATTCAACAGCTTATTTCCCATCCTTTCAATGGCAGGCGCGGGCCAGGTGGGCGCGGCGCTGGCACTCTACTGGCGGGCGCAACCGCACAGTGCGCTACGCAGTCAGGTACGCGGGGCGATTATTCCCGGCCTGCTGGGCGTTGGTGAACCGCTGATTTACGGTGTCACCCTGCCCCGCATGAAGCCGTTTGTTACCGCCTGTTTAGGCGGCGCGGCGGGCGGTTTGTTTATCGGCCTGATAGCCTGGTGGGGTCTGCCGATGGGCTTAAACAGCGCCTTTGGGCCGTCTGGTCTGGTAGCGCTGCCGCTGATGACTTCCGCACAAGGCATCCTTCCGGCCATGGCGGTTTATGCTGGCGGGATTCTGGTGGCATGGGTTTGCGGGTTTATTTTCACCACGCTCTTTGGCTGCCGTAACGTCAATCTGGACTGATATCATGAAACGGACAATGCTCTATCTTTCTCTGCTGGCTGTTAGTTGTAGCGTCAGCGCCGCAAAATACCCTGTTCTGACAGAAAGCTCGCCAGAGAAAGCAGGGTTTAACGTCGAACGGCTTAACCAGATGGATCGCTGGATTAGCCAGCAAGTTGATGTCGGTTATCCCGGCGTAAACCTGCTGATCATTAAAGATAATCAGATTGTGTATCGCAAAGCCTGGGGAGCGGCGAAAAAGTACGATGGCAGCGTGTTGATGGAACAGCCTGTCAAAGCCACCACCGGGACGCTGTATGACCTGGCCTCAAACACCAAAATGTACGCCACGAACTTCGCCCTGCAAAAGCTGATGAGCGAAGGCAAACTGCATCCTGACGATCGGATTGCGAAATATATTCCGGGGTTTGCCGATAGTCCAAATGACACCATTAAAGGCAAAAACACCCTGCGGATTTCTGACCTGCTGCATCACAGCGGCGGTTTCCCGGCAGATCCGCAATACCAGAATAAAGCGGTCGCGGGCGCGTTATATTCCCAGGATAAAGGCCAGACGCTGGAGATGATCAAGCGCACGCCGCTAGAGTATCAGCCCGGCAGCAAGCATATTTACAGTGATGTCGATTATATGCTGCTTGGATTTATCGTCGAGTCGGTCACCGGTCAGCCGCTTGACCGCTATGTTGAAGAGTCGATTTATCGCCCGCTCGGCCTGACACATACGGTATTTAACCCGCTGCTGAAAGGCTTTAAACCGCAACAAATTGCCGCCACAGAATTGAACGGCAATACCCGCGATGGCGTGATCCATTTCCCGAATATCCGCACCTCCACTCTCTGGGGTCAGGTGCACGATGAAAAAGCCTTTTATTCGATGGGCGGCGTTTCCGGGCACGCAGGTTTGTTTTCCAATACCGGCGATATTGCGGTGTTAATGCAAACGATGCTGAACGGCGGGGGCTATGGTGATGTGCAGCTGTTCAATGCGGAAACGGTGAAGATGTTCACCACCAGCTCTAAGGAAGATGCCACTTTTGGCCTCGGCTGGCGCGTGAATGGTAATGCCACCATGACGCCGACGTTTGGCACGCTGGCAAGCCCGCAAACCTACGGTCACACTGGCTGGACCGGAACGGTGACCGTTATCGATCCGGTGAATCATATGACGATTGTGATGTTAAGCAACAAGCCACATTCGCCGGTTGCCGATCCGCAAAAGAATCCCAATATGTTCGAAAGCGGTCAGTTGCCGATTGCAACTTATGGTTGGGTAGTTGATCAGGTGTATGCGGCGTTAAAGCAGAAGTAATAAAAAGGCCAGTCAGTAATGTTACTGGCTGGTCTGAGAGTGCTGACAAACGCAAAACTGCCTGATGCGCTACGCTTATCAGGCCTACGTGGAGCCCACAATATATTGAATTAGCACGATTTCGTAGGCCGGATAAGGCGTTCACGCCGCATCCGGCGTGTACAACGCGCACTTGGTCAACAATCTGAGGCCAGTCAGTAATGTTACTGCCTGGCCTTTAATCAATGAATCAGAAACGCTTACAGCGCCATCAACTTGTCCAGCGACGGTGCGAAATAATAGCCGCCGGTTACCGGTTTGGTGAAACGCAACATCGCATCACGCTTACCATCGGTATCGCCAAACATGCTCAGCAGTTGCTGCTCAATGTTATGCAGACGCGCGCAGTAGGCGCAGAAGTACAGACCGTGAGTGCCACTGGCGGTGCCGTACGGCAGGCTCTGGCGAACAATCTTCAGCCCTTTGCCATCTTCTTTCAGATCAACGCGGGTGAGGTGAGAGGTTTCCGGACGTTCGTCGCCGTCAATCTCTTCGTTGGCCTCTTTGGTGCGCCCGATCATCATCTCCTGATCGTGAACGCTCATCCGATTGAGCTGTTTCAGGTTGTGCTCCCAACGCTGCACAAACACATAGCTGCCGCCCGCATCCACGCCGTCTTTGATAACAGCCACTTCGCGGCGCGTCTCTTCACCCGCCGGGTTTTCTGTACCGTCAACAAAGCCGCTCAGGTCACGCTCTTCCACCCAACGGAAGCCGTGGATCTCTTCTTTCACTTCAATGCAGTCACCAAAGGCTTCCATCGCCGCCTGGGCGACAGAGAAGTTTACGTCGTGACGCAGAGAAAGAATGTGGATCAACACATCGAACTGGGTCGTCGGCGCAAGGCCTTTACCGTAGCCCGGAAAATCTTTCAGCTCTTCTGCCCCAACGCCGCCGCTCAGAGCGCGCCAGGTGTTGTTACCAAAGGCAACCACCGCACCAAGATGCGCGTCCGGGAATTTCGCTTCAAAAGTTGCCAGTTTGTCGGCAAATGTTTTACTGGCCGCACGCAGGGCGTCAACTTCCCCTTTCACGTTGGCTTCGATCCAAATCGCCGCGCGGCAATGTTCTGGCAAAATGCCACTCTGAACCTGAGACATTGTTCCTCCTGAAAATAATAATGCCACGCAATCCGTGGCATTGTTGAGCGCTATTTTACGTGTTTTTTCGCGGCGGCGGTTTGTTCAGACGCAAATTAACGCCGCCAGATAATTTTACTGACTTTCCAGTTTTTCAGGGTATCGTCCGAAGGCATTAACCCTTCAGGACCACGCCATTCCCCGCTGAACTGGTAGCTAATATGTTGACTGCCTTCGGCTTTACATTCGACGGCACGATTATCATCACCATCAGCTTTTTGGCAATTGCCAAATGCTTTGCTGTAAAGGTCGCTAAACGGTGTACCGATTTTAACACCGGTGTCAGCAGGAATATCGCTATCCAGCACGTCAATGCGACTGATCGTGCCTTGATCGCCGTTAATCACCATCGCCACGTTGTCGCCCTTCATCACTTCAAAAAAGCGCACCACGTTGCCGTTCGCGGTTTTCATTCCGCTGCGCAGGCGATAATCGCCATCAAGCGCATCGGCAATGGCTTGTTCTTGCAGTGGTGTGGACGCCGTTAATTCACCCACGCCCTGCTCGCTCACTTTGGTGGACGACCCAAACCAGTTCCACGGGTTAGCGGCAGACCAGTTAACTGACGACATCGTGGAACAGCCGGTCAGCATCAATGGCATAGCGCATAACATTAAACGCAGCGATTTCATGTCACTTCCTTTGGTTATTCAATAACGTTGCTTGGAGTGCAAATTCACCAAAAAGTGCCGTTATTCTTTTACTTCATTAAAACAAGCGCGTAAACGTCGATTGGTCAGCAGCCAGATTAACGCCACAATATCCGCCACTACCAGCGCCAGACCGATACCGCTAACGGATTCACCGTTCAGCCACAGCCACGGTTGCCAGCAAAGTAAAACCACCTGCGCCAACAGCAACAGAAAATAGAGTACACGCCAGGTGCGAGGAAACGTAGCCCGCCGACCGCTCAACAAAAACGCCAGCACCGCCGGAATGCCAGGAATCAGCCCCAGCCAGAAATTATCGTGATCGGGATAAAACAGATTTAGCAGCGCAGTACCCTGCTCGCGCGACGCACCGGCAATGACAAACAGCACCCAGGTTCGCGCCTGAAGCAATAGCACAAGCCAGAAGAGCAAGGGTAAACGCAGGCGACCGTGCGCATCATAATGGACAGGATGAAACTCAGTACTCTTCATCTTCAATCAAACGCTTACCCAGACTCAGCACGTCAGCGTGTTCATATCCCAGGCGTTCATACATTCCGAGCACCATGTCGTTATCTTCCGGCACATTGATCTGAATTTTCGGGCAGCCGCGAGCAATCAGCTTTTTCTCCAACCGATTAAGCAACGCATTGGCAATCCCACGCCCACGAAACTCTGGATGCACGCCAAGATAATAAGCAGACCCGCGATGCCCGTCATAACCGCCCATCACCGTTCCGACCACTTCACCGTTTACCTCAGCGACCAGAAACAAACTGACGTCATGGTTCATCTTACGCTCGATGTCCATTTCCGGATCGTTCCACGGACGCAGCAAGTCGCAACGCTCCCAAAGGGTGATGACCTCTTCGAAATCTTCCTGGCGAAATACGCGTATCTCCATGGTATTCGTTACCTTTTTGCGGGTTAAAAGGCTGATTATGGCGTGAACGGTCGAATTAGCCAATATCTGACGAAAATCGGTTGAAAAAGTGGCATAATGGGGAGTTGTCAACTATTGAAATGAAAAGTAAAACAATTCTCAACAGCAAACGGTCGTAACGGATTACGCGATACGATATAACATCTGGAACTTTATTATTACAACTCAGGCCGTATGAGCACTTTTAAACCACTAAAAACACTCACTTCGCGCCGCCAGGTGCTGAAAGCCGGTTTGGCTGCCCTGACGTTGTCAGGAATGTCGCAAGCCATCGCCAAAGACGAACCTTTAAAAACCAGCAACGGACACAGCAAGCCGAAAGCTAAAAAATCTGGCGGCAAACGTGTCGTTGTTCTCGATCCAGGCCACGGCGGGATTGATACCGGAGCGATCGGGCGCAACGGTTCGAAAGAAAAACATGTGGTGCTGGCGATTGCTAAAAACGTCCGTTCCATTTTGCGTAATCATGGGATTGATGCGCGTTTAACGCGTTCTGGCGATACGTTTATCCCACTTTATGATCGCGTTGAAATCGCCCATAAACATGGCGCAGATCTGTTTATGTCAATTCATGCCGATGGCTTTACCAACCCGAAAGCTTCCGGTGCTTCGGTATTTGCCCTCTCTAACCGTGGGGCAAGTAGCGCAATGGCGAAATACCTGTCTGAACGCGAAAACCGCGCCGATGAAGTTGCCGGTAAAAAGGCGACTGACAAGGATCACCTATTGCAGCAAGTGCTGTTTGATCTGGTGCAAACCGATACTATTAAAAACAGCCTGACGCTCGGCTCGCATATTCTGAAAAAGATTAAGCCGGTGCATAAACTACACAGCCGCAATACCGAACAAGCCGCGTTTGTGGTGTTGAAATCGCCGTCGGTTCCTTCGGTGCTGGTGGAAACCTCGTTTATCACCAACCCGGAAGAAGAGCGGCTGTTAGGCACGGCGGCGTTTCGTCAGAAAATCGCCACAGCGATTGCTGAAGGCGTGATCAGTTATTTCCACTGGTTCGACAACCAGAAAGCACATTCGAAAAAGCGATAAGTTATGAAACCCGACGCACACCAGGTTAAACAGTTTCTGCTCAACCTTCAGGATACGATTTGTCAGCAGCTGACCGCCGTCGATGGCGCAGAATTTGTCGAAGATAGTTGGCAGCGCGAAGCTGGCGGCGGCGGGCGTAGTCGGGTGTTGCGTAATGGTGGTGTTTTCGAACAGGCAGGCGTCAACTTTTCTCACGTCCACGGCGAGGCGATGCCAGCTTCCGCCACCGCTCATCGCCCGGAACTTGCCGGGCGCAGTTTCGAGGCGATGGGCGTTTCACTGGTAGTGCATCCGCATAACCCGTATGTTCCCACCAGCCACGCGAATGTGCGTTTTTTTATTGCCGAAAAACCGGGTGCAGAGCCCGTCTGGTGGTTTGGCGGCGGCTTCGATTTAACCCCTTTCTATGGTTTTGAAGAAGACGCCATTCACTGGCACCGCACCGCCCGTGACCTGTGCCTGCCATTTGGTGAAGACGTTTATCCCCGTTACAAAAAGTGGTGCGACGATTACTTCTACCTCAAACATCGCAACGAACAGCGCGGTATTGGCGGGCTGTTCTTTGATGATCTGAACACGCCAGATTTCGACCACTGTTTTGCCTTTATGCAGGCGGTAGGCAAAGGCTACACCGACGCTTATTTACCAATTGTTGAACGGCGTAAAGCAATGGAATACGGCGAACGCGAGCGCAATTTCCAGCTTTATCGTCGCGGTCGTTATGTCGAGTTCAATCTGGTCTGGGATCGCGGCACTCTGTTTGGCCTGCAAACTGGCGGGCGCACCGAGTCGATACTGATGTCAATGCCGCCACTGGTACGCTGGGAGTATGATTATCAGCCAAAAGATGGCAGCCCAGAAGCGGCGTTAAGTGAGTTTATTAAGGTCAGGGATTGGGTGTAACTCCCTCACCCCCATTCCCGCATCCGCTGATGCAACGTCAACGACGGCTTCTCGGCAAACAGCTGCTGGTAATCCGTGGCAAATTGCCCCAGATGCCAGAATCCCCACTGCATGGCGGCGTCTTTTACCGTTGTGCTTTGCGACCACGGGCTTATCAGTTCGCGGCGTACGGCGTTCAGGCGAATGCGTTTCAGCCACGCGTTTGGGCCAATGCCTAAAATAGCGTGAAACGCGTTTTGTAGCGTGCGGCGACTGACATGCAGTTGATTACACAAGTCCAGCACCGTCACCGGCTCAGACATATTTTCCAGCACATATTCACGGGCGCGGGAAAGTAATCTACGGTAGCTCTGATGGCTGATGCTTTCCGCCGTCACCATTGGTTGCGCGTCTTCCAGCATCGCCCCCATCGCCATTAGCAAATTATCCCCCAGCACTTTTCGCACTGCAGGCTGATGGAGATTTTCCGGGTTCTCGCAAAACGTCGCCAGCGCCTGTTGGACAAAGCCCCACAGCGCGGCTTTATGCTGCTCTTTCACTTCCAGCGCCGACTGGCTACGCAGCATATGTAATACCCGATCCGGGTTATGCAAAAAGTTAGCCTGCCGGGTGATGACATCTTCAGAAAGCACCACGCCCAGGATCGTGTAATCATCCGGCGTGCTCAGTTCAAATTCAGTGCCACCAGGGCGGGTGGCGATTTCCGCGCTTCCCAGACATTGCGAACCGATAAATCCCTGCTCACCGCGCGTCGCCGGAATGCCAAACCAGAACGAGTTCGGCCAGACCAGGCACGACTGACGCAGCGCCAGACCGGTGTATTCACGAAAAACCTGAATATCATCGAGTAGAATTTCCGTAAATTCACCATGAAACTTGCCCGGATGCAGCTGATCGTAAATCTGCTGCCAGGCGGTAATCGTTAAAGCATGTTCATAGACATCCGTTGTCTGTCGTTGATGAACATTATCCACTTCGACCTTCGGCGTGAGCTTCAGGTTTTCGGGTAAGGGTTCATGATAAAGATGGTGCAAATTGGCTGTACGGGTCTTTTTCATGATGTTAATGCCGGGTGTTGTAGGACACCCGGCACCTCCGACAGGTTAATGGGGCTTGAGACGATAACGACTACTGCGTTTACGTAACGTCCCGGCAGAAAAGAGCTGTTCGAGCGCATTTCTGGCTTTTTCCAGCGGCCAGCCAAAGTGGGCAGCCACTTCTCCTGCCGTCATTCCCTGACGTACTGATGTTAACAGCGCCAACAACTCGTCAGCAGATTCCGCGACGATAACTGGCGCGTCGGGTTCCCTTACGGGTTGCTTCGGCTGGCGGTTAAAGCCAGTAACCAGCCACTGGGTGTCATCGTCTGGCCGACCGATCTCCTTGCGGCTGATGACACGCCCGGTACGCATCGCGGCAGCACAACCTGCGTCCAGCACCGCACGACACGCCGCCAGATCGCCTTCCACCACCAGCGTTAAGCGACCAGGGTCAAGCACTTCGTGACTGAGCAGACGAACGTTAGCTGCTTTGAGCATGGCATCCGCTGCATCTATCGCGGCGACCATGCCGTCCACTTCCAGCAATCCCAGTGCATTGATCATCGGCAACCTCCGTTACGCACGCTGGATTGGATTACGCGCGATTTCCAGCACTGCATCGGTAAAGGCGTTACAGGCTGCTTTACACGCGGCCTGGCTACCGGTTAAAAATGCTGCCGAGTAGTTGGTTTCAGACGGTGGCGGGACATAGGTCACCAGCTGTACGTCGGCAGATTTCAACGCTGCATCAATGCCGTAGGTCGCTTCCAGCGGCGGTGCCACCAGATACGCCATCGGATCGCCAAGCGTGATCCCGGCGGTTGATGAGAGATAAGAACCGGTACGCGAAACTACATGTGCCAGGAATGCGGTGTTTTCTGCGTCATTAGCCCACTGGAAAGCAGCGCCATTTTCAATATGCGCAACCATCGCATCCAGACCAGCACGCACTTCCGCCGGGTTTGGCCCACCAAGCATAATCAGCACTTCACCGGCAGTCGGTGACGGTCCGTGTGCTGCTCCCGCATACAGCGAGCGGCCATATACCACTTCGACCATCGCCTGCTTGGTCGCTTCGTCAGCCGCAATGTAGGTGACGTCATCGGAATCAGCAGAAATCAGCCCGAGACTACGAATATGCGGCGGCAATTTTAGTTCACGTGCAAATTCAGCGTTAACGGAGGCAATCACCCGCATGGCGGTTACCGACGGTCGAATCAAATCTAAAGCTGGCATGATGCCTCCTTATCGGGTCATGTTGATGCCGGATGCTTTCTGCTCCAGCATACGTTTCGCCAAATCCACAATGACGGCTGCGGCTTCAACCGGCGGCGTGCCGCCCTGGTGAATGTTAGAGATGCAGGTGCGATCGGCCTCAACGGTGGTCGCCATACGCGGCGAGTAAACGGCGTAACAGGAGAGGCTTTCTGACTGACCCAACCCCGGACGTTCCCCCACCAGCAGGATCACCACTTTCGCGCCGAGGATCTCACCGATCTGATCTTCAATCTTCACGCGACCATAACGAACAAAGAATGGCGTGCCGACTTTCAGCCCGGCCTGTTTCAGGCCCGCCATCAGCGGCGGCAGGATCTCTTCGTAGTTCACGGTGATGGCATCAGTTGACAGGCCATCAGAAATAACGACCTGTACGTCCGGATTAGCAACACACTGTGCTTTCAGCGCTTCAACAGCTTCTGCACACAGGCGGCGGCCCATATCCGGGCGAGTCAGGTAGAGATTTTTGTCGCTAATTTCGGAGCGTACTTCCAGCAAGCCCTGCGCTTTCACCCACTCTTCCGGCACTTCTTTCAGTACGGTATCTTTCGAACGAGAGTGATCGGCCAGGAAACGCAGCAACGCCTGCGTACGCGGACGCGGACCGGCACGACCGGTACAAACGCGGGCCACGGTGCTGCGACGCAGTTCTGTTAATACGTCTGCGCGATGCGGGTTTTCAACACCAATCCACGCTTTTGCTTCCGCAGAACCTAAATCCAGCGCGCAGCTTTCCGAGGTCACCGGTGCCGCACAGGTGGTGGTGGTGCACTTTGCTTCTGACGGCGCGGGGGCCGTTTGTCCCATTGACGCCATCACGCTGCGTACAATTTCTTCAATCTGTTTTTGATCCATGATGTGTTATCTCCGCGTCATCAGAAGAACAGTGACGGATCGCCCGCCCGTTTGGTCAGGCGACCGTTTGCCATAATGCCCATGCTTTCCAGCCAGCATTCAAACTCTGGTGACGGGCGCAGGTTGAGTAACTGACGCACAGTGGCGGTATCGTGGAATGCGGTGGTCTGGTAGTTGAGCATGATGTCATCACCCAGCGGCATCCCCATGATGTAGTTGCAGCCTGCGGTGGCGAGCAGGGTCATCAGGTTTTCGTTGAGGTTCTGGTCAGCGTCAGCGTGGTTGGTGTAGCAGCAGTCACAGCCCATAGAGATGCCGCTCAGCTTGCCCATAAAGTGATCTTCTAAGCCAGCACGGATAATCTGGCGGTCGTTGTAGAGATACTCCAGCCCAATAAAGCCGACCACGGTGTTGACGATAAACGGATCGTAATGACGCGCCAGCCCATAGTTACGTGCTTCCATCGTCACCTGGTCAGCGCCGAAGTTAGCGCCAGCGGATAGCGCAGAGCCTTGTCCGGTTTCGAAGTAGAGGCAGTTTTCCCCGGCGATACGATTGAACTCTGCACCCACTGCGCGCGCTTCGTCGAGCATCGCCAGTTCCACGCCAAACTCTTTCAGCCCTTTTTCGCTGCCACAGATACTCTGGAAAATCAGTCCGCCAGGCGCGCCGCGACGAATCGCTTCGATCTGGGTGGTGACGTGCGCCAGTACGCAGCCCTGAGTTGGGATGTTGAATTTGTCGATCACGCCATAAATGGTATCCAGCACGCGGCTTAAGTTTTCCACGTCGTCAGTCACCGGGTTAACGCCGATCACCGCATCGCCCACCCCGAAGGAAAGCCCTTCGTAGATTTGCGCGGCGATACTTTGCACGTCGTCACGAGTGTCATTTGGCTGCAAACGGGCGCTGAAGGTGCCCGGAATACCGATGGTGGTATTGGCCTTTTTGATTACCGGCATTTTCTTCGCGCCGTAGATCAGGTCCGCGTTGGAGCAAATCTTCGCTACCGCCGCGACCACTTCCGAGGTCAGCCCTTTGCGGGTAAAGGCAATGTCGTCCACGCTGGTTTCATCGCTCAGCACATACTCACGCAGTTCGCTGATGCTCCAGTTTTTAATCTGGTTGTAGGCCGTTTCGTTAACATCGTCCTGAATCAGCCGCGTCACGCAGTCATCTTCATAGGCAATCACCGGATTATTGCGGATGTCCGCTACGGTCATTTCCGACAACACCTGCTTTGCCGCCACGCGCTCCTGTGAACTTGCCGCTGCAACGCCTGCCAGCACATCCCCCGAACGCAGTTCGTTGGCTTTAGCCAGCACCTCTTTTACATCCTTAAACTGATATACATTGCCGAACAATGTGGTCTTTAGTTTCATAAGTCGTTCCCTCAGGAAGAAGTGATGAGTGACATTTCTTCCAGCATTCGAACAATTCTATTTTATCGTTAGCCCTTGTCCTGTAAGGTAATTGCCTTAACACGCCCACTATTCATCCTGCCGAACGCAACCGAACGCGCCGGATACATGAGCGGGGTTATCGAGTCGTTAGATCGAGGTATCCGGTTTTGAGCAAAACACCACTCACAGCAAAGGCCATAGACGCCGCACAACCAAAGGATAAGCAATACAAACTCACCGATTCACTGACGCCCGGCCTGTTTTTGCTGGTGCATCCCAACGGATCAAAGTATTGGCGATTCAGGTTCTGGATGGACAAAAAAGAGTATTTGCAGGCTATTGGAGTGTACCCGCTAATCAGCCTCAAGGAAGCCCGTAAACGCGCTACAGAGAGCCGATCTCTGATTGCTAATGGAATTAATCCAGTGGAAGAAGCACGCAAGGAAAAAGCCATTGATGCGCTCAACATGGCGGCAGGTTTTAAGACGGTAGCGGAGGACTGGTTTGCTACCAGAGTGAGCGGTTGGTCAGAGTCTTACACGAAACAAGTTAGATCGGCACTGGAGAAAGATGTTTACCCCGTGCTGGGTAAGCGCTCGATCGTGGATATAACCGCCCGTGATGTGCTGGCATTGCTTCAGAAGAAAGAGCGCACCGCACCGGAGCAGGCCAGAAAGCTACGACAGCGTATCGGGGAGATCTTCAAATTTGCCGTTATCACCGAACTGGTGACGAGAAATCCGGTTGCAGATCTGGACACGGCACTGAAAGCCCGCCGACCGGGGCACAATGCATGGCTGCAAATTAACGAAATTCCGGCCTTCTACAAAGCACTTGAGAGAGCCGGGAGCGTGCAGATTCAGACGGCAATACGTTTGCTTATATTAAGCGCCCTAAGGACCGCAGAACTGCGTTTAATGCGCTGGGAATGGGTAGATCTGGAGTCAGCAACAATCACCCTACCCGCTGAAGTCATGAAAGCCCGCCGCGCGCATGTAGTACCGCTATCCCGGCAGGCGGTCGAGCTATTACATGACCAGTTTACCCGCAGCGGATACAGTGCTTTCGTCTTTCCTGGCCGATTCATGGACAAGCCACTTTCAGCCAGTGCCATCCTTAAGGCCCTGGAGCGTATCGGATACAAGTCGATAGCCACGGGCCACGGCTGGCGGACAACCTTTTCAACGGCGCTTAATGAGTCCGGCAGGTACTCACCAGACTGGATCGAAATCCAATTGGCCCACGTCCCGAAGGGTATACGCGGTGTATATAACCAGGCGGCCTATCTCAAACAGCGCCGTCAAATGCTTCAGGACTACGCCGACGCCATTGATTCAATACTGGCTGGTGAAGGTAATCCGCTGGAACCGTGAACTATAAGGCCGGATTCGTCCGGCTTTTCTTTCGCTAATTATTCAACTATTCCAATTAAGTGGAATAAATTATTCAATATCAAAAACTTACATCAATATTGCAACAATAAAAACGGTGGCTTATGATCAGATCATGATTTTCGGTATGTGAACAACAAAAACAAGAAGCCCGGAAAGGCGGCAACCAATCCGGGCGATATGGGAAAAGAGATTAGGAGGTTTCCCCATGCGTAATAGTTTAGCGGTTCGCTTTAGCTTGCAGCAAGGCGAAGAATTATCACAGGAATATCAATTCATCAAATACGAAGAAGCGCCGGAACAGGTGCAAATAGCTTTTGATGATCAGCACTACGGCAACACTATCCGCTACGACGGTAAAAAATGGTTTCTCAATCCGGTAACAAATGCCATTCACGTATGTCAAATCATTACGCCAGTAAATAACAGCGCGGATAACGATTCGGCTATTGACGCTGAACTGGTGACAGAACCACTACCGCCACCGCCGCCAGTACAAGAAAGCGATGTAAAACCCGACGCCATCGATCTGACAGCAGAAGCCAGAGAGCGCAAACAACCGAAGCCGGAACAACCGCAAGCCAAGGATAACAAACAGTGGCACGGTAACACGGCGTATCTGAATACGTTTGCTTGTCATCTTCATGAAGTGCTACCACAGGCCATCTATAGCACATGGTGCGACAAACAAACGGCGGCACACTTCCACCTGCTTTACGCGCTTTGCTACCTGGCAAGCTACGAAAACAAAGATGAAGGTATCGAGCTTGGCGAGGTGTTATATGGTGCTGAAAAGATCACAAAGGGCGGCGTAGTACCTGGTTTCCATATGGCCCGATCAACGTTCGATATCAAGATTAACGAGCTTGAACAGTGGGGATTAATCAAGGTAACACGAGGTAAGAAACGTAAGGACGGGCAAGGCAACTTGCCGAACAGTATCAAACTGAACTTTAAGCCGTACAGTTCAAAATAATCACACTAGGCGGGCAATGTTCCCGCCTTTTCTTTGCCTCAATCCTATAAAATTCACATCCCGAAAATCGGTATCTTGGTATCCCGAAAATCGGTAAGTAATATAAGTATTATCCTTAAAGGTAAAAACCATATAAGTAAGATCTATCTCTTCAAGAATGTATATATTCACTACGTTCATATATACATGAGAAGTTTCCCTTTCATGCAGTCAAAACCACATTCATCAGCATCGCTTTCTGCGCTCTCCTTCCCAGCAAGCTGGAAAGGCCCATTCACTCACGCACAACCTGCAAACCAGACCAACAGACCATCATGGCGATTCGTTCATGGGTAGCGCGGGTATATCTCAAAGGGTGATTTCTTCTTGGTGGACCTTCGGAAGACTTCGAGCAATTGCCAGCTTAAAGACAGCTTAGCAGTGATGGTTATCATCAACAGCTTTCTGAGCTACCGCACAGACACACAGCAGCAGTAAGCAAACCGAAGGGAAGGCAAAGCAAAAGGATTCGCCACACTGCAAGACCAATGGTTTTTGTCACGTATACAGACCAGGCAAGCAACAGCAGCAAAGCAGCGTATAGCCAGGTGCAGATAGTACCATCACACAACGCACAGCAGGCTGAGGTGAACACTCAAGCAACTTTATCCCCGCCACCGACCACCGCAAACTATCCTGACCGTGCCAAATTCGAACGTAATGCCACCTGGAACGCGATGGAGACACATAAGGGCTACACTTTTGCTTAGCTGAAAACTTCACAGCGTCACAGCGCTATTTAGACGCATTAGAGTCGATGCGATTTCATTAAATTTTTTAGCCATCCAGAAATCGGCCTGATTCTGAGCCGATTGCCAGCCGGACTACTGACCAGATCGGACCAATCATCCAAGGTTGGATAAATGAAATCACACGCAGATCCTGCTCATGGTCCAAATCTGGACCATGAAATCACACGCAGATCCTGCCAGGCTATTTCATCCCACCACACAGAACGCTGAGATCTGATATTACCGCCGCACCATTCCACGCCAGACGAATCAAAACAGGCTTACCCTTCCAAGTGGATAGCTAAAAATTAAGGCTGTCAGAATGCGTTATATTGCGTTTAAACGGCATCGAATTTTAATGTGCGCAATGGTGCCAGATTGCAGGCAAAAAAAATTCCGCCGGAGAAAGCGGGGAAGTGAAATGAATCGTTGTAGTTATAGATCACATTTTGAGTAAGGGTAACCAGCCCTTGAGTAATATTATCCCTGCATTACGTGAGATGCGCAATTATTTTTTGCTAATTAAAAGTTTTGTAAACATTACAGAATATCCCCTTTCACTATATGGTAAAAGATGTGAAACAGGGACAGGAGGAATATAACATTAAGTATCAACAGTAATGTTGGCCTTTAATTTCATTCAGGGCGCGGTGAGGGTTTTCTCCATATTTTCCTCACCGCTACTTTTTGAGGTGAGAACATGAATGATAGCGAATTAATGACGGTTAACGAGGTAGCAGCTTTATTCGGCGTTACCCGTCGGACAATATTCCGGTGGATGAACAAGATTAAAGGCTGGCCCGTCCCGGTCAGTCCGATTGGCTCAAGAATTAAGTTTATCCGATCTGAGATTTTGGAATTCTATAAAAACAAAGGCGCTCGCCACCAATGAAAACAGCTACTGAGATTATCAAATAACCTATTGATTTAAAAAGCTAGCTACCGCAATTTCTGAAGGAATAGGCAGCATGAAAATCAAAGCAAACACAATTAAAGAAATAACATCAATCAAAGTAAAAGGAGCAGATGCCATGCATTCATTAGACAGTTATTTTCAGCGCACGACAGCCCCTAAATCAGCCGCCCAGGAACGCCGTGAGGAATTCCAGGAAAAAGTGATGCGTTCTGCTGATTATATTGCGGACAAGTTCGTGGAAACGGTTCGGCCACTTGTTGATGAAGTAGCTGATAAACTTCAGTCTGAAATGCCGGAAGACATGGAAGGCACTGCAAAGGCGCGACTCCTTTTTGAATTAAGTCGTCGTTTCGGCGTGTCAATAAGCACTTTTAAATAATCGGAGGAGGAAAGACAATGGACGCATTTGATGTACTGACAAACAAAGGCGATGAACTGGTAGCACAGCGTGATAAAACCGCCAACGAAGGGGAACGCGCACTGTTAAATAAGCAGATTAAAGCGATCCGTATGGCCCAGTTTAAATTAATCAGCAATGAAGTTATCGAAATAATTAAACCGCAGATCCCACAAATCGTTGCTGACGCTATTAAAGCCGCCGGACTGGAGAAACGCATTGCCGGGCTGAAAACGAACGCAGAGAAAATGGAGATGCACAAACAGAGCGGTGCTCCGACTCCGGATGAGTACTTCTCACCGGATGCTGAGTTTATGGCGCAGGTTGAGGAACGTCTGGGTAGCTGTCTCACCGAGGAACAGCGTCGCTATTTTGATGGAGTGGATAGTTCGGCAGGTATTGACCTGAACTCGTATTTCGGTCGTGAAATTGAGCATTTTGATGCCGCCCCGTCTATGCCGGAGCCAGAACCAGAAATGGCCGCCGATCCTGAAGCTGAGCAACGGAAACGCGTATTCAATGCGATAGGGATTCGGTACTGATCGGATAAAAGAAAGCCGGGAATTACCCCGGCTGACTTAACAATGTGACCAATGAACAAATCGGACAAGACAAACAGGATAAGCAGTCTCGAAACAATGTTCGGGAACTATATTAGCACAAGTCCGGAGAAAATCATCATGTTGGCACTACGCATCATGCAGGGCATCGCTAAGACCCTCGCAGAACATGTCTTAGACCTGAAACATTCGCCACTGAGCAAACAGGCCATGAAGCGCCAAACGCTTCGTCTGTGGGCTGAATATTCGCTTGGAACTATCAATAAAATCATCGACATGAAATCGGGGCCGAGCAACCAGAGCGCGGAGGAAATGGAGTTCATCAGGCGTTTAATTCTCATTCGCAGAGACATTCATAGCCAGTTACACAGCGTGGGAATCGATATTAATGATGGGACGGGCGATTAATTTTCGGACATGTACTATGCGCGCGCGAGGAGCTGAACATGAAGCAAGATATTGCAGACAGGCTGGAGATACTCGAAGGCCAGCGGGCAGAAGCGAAACAACTACGTAAGCAGGCCAGAAGAGCGCACAGGAACAACGAAGCAGAGTTACTAACCAAATACATCAGTTTCACCAATTACTGCATCTACGAGTGTTACAAGGAAGATGCAGAGGACTGGCTGGATTCATTGCCAGAACAGTACTGAGCAGAATAACACCACGTCATGTTGTTCTGAGGTGAGCATATCACCTCTGTTCAGGTGGCCAAATTTAGTGTGCCACTTCAGCATCACCGTTGAAATCACAATAACGATTTTTTTGTAAATATGCTCTCACATATGTAGGAATAGACCATGTTGGCATTGAAACACATCTACCATGACCATAATAAAGTAATTTTTTGATATGTTTATGGTTTTATATTAATTAAAATATATCTAAAATTGATAGTTTTAAAATTGCAAAATCCAGATTGTGTTTGTAATGTTTAATCTGATTGTATTGAGTGGCGTTTATTATGAAAAATAAATCAGGTAATTCTTGTTATAGAGAAGCAGTCGATATTCATAGCTCACTTGAGCTTTCATTTATATTGCATAAATATCATTTGCGTGTAGATGAGAAGAAATCTCGAAATGTATTCAGCGCCATACGTGATGAGCTCATCCTTGATGGGGATTCACGACAAAACTTAGCTACTTTCTGTCAAACATGGCTTGATGATGAAATCCGTGAGTTGCTTAATTTAGCTATTGATAAAAACATGATTTATAAAGATGAATATCCACAAATGGCGGAACCTGAAGGTCGCTGTGTGCGTATGCTTTCCGATTCGTGGAGTTTCCCCGATTCGCGACACACCTTAGGTTGCTCAACCATTGGTTCATCTGAAGCTGCTATGCTCGGCCGCTTGGCGTTAAAATGGCAGTGGTGTAAAAAACGCGAAGTACAAGGTAAATCAACCGAACCTGATTTGCGATCCTGTGCAAATATGTTGGCATAAATTCTGCCGTTACTGTGATGTGAAATTGTGTGAAATTCCACTTGATGATCATCACCTGATAATGAATGCTAAAGAGGTTTTGAAGCATGTCGATGAAAACACTATTGGTGTCGTTACGACTTTAGGTATTACTTATTTTTGTAAAGCAGATTGCGTTAGTGTTTTTAAGATAAGTGTTAAAGTTAATATTAGTTTTTATATTTACATCGTAATTATATGTTTCTATTTTAAAAATATTCGAGAGTATAAAAATGTCTAATGCTAATATCGCACCCAAAAGTAAGAAAATGACAGTGGGGACACTCGCTATCATGAATATAACTGCTGTAGTAAGTCTACGATTTATACCTTCTGAAGCAGAATACGGCTTAGGTGCCATTTTTTACTATACCTTTGCTGCAATTATGTTTTTAGTACCTGTTGCCTTTGTTGCGGCTGAGCTAGCTACAACATATCCACAAAAAGGGGGGGCATTTCGATGGATAGGAGAAGCATTTGGGGCTCGCTGGGGTTTTGTAGGAATGCTTATGACCTGGCTACAAGTCATCCCCTACTTTCCAACAGTACTGACATTTGGTGCAGTCTCGGTTGCATTTATTGATGTTGATATGGGGGTGGCAGAATCAATTGCCAGTAATAAATGGTATATTTTATTTTTCGTACTATTTGTTTACTGGGGAGCTATTTGTGTTGCATTACGTGGCGTTGGTATTTTCTCGCAGGTATCTAAGTGGTGCGGTATTATAGGGACAATTATTCCAGCTATTATCCTTGTTATTCTTGGTTTCTCCTATCTGTGGTTCAGCGGTAAACCAGCGGTGATCCCATTAGGTTGGGGTGATCTTTTCCCTAATATAGCTAACTTCCAGAATATTGTTCTTGCCGCCAGCATATTTCTTGCTTATGCAGGGATGGAAATGAATGCGGTCCATGTTAACGATTTAGATAATCCAACTAAAAAATACCCAATTGCAATTACCATCGCTTCTATAGGTACTATTGCAATATTCCTGCTCAGTACTTTAGGGGTCGCCTTTATTATTCCTACAGATAAAATTAGTCTAACTCAAAGTTTGTTGGTTGCCTACGATATGCTGTTCGAATGGGCTGGAGTGCCATGGCTTGGCTCTGTGATGGCATTTATGCTAGCAATTGGCGTACTGGGTGGGGTGGTTACTTGGATTGCAGGGCCTAATACAGGTGTATTAGCGATCGCGAAAGCTGGTTATTTACCTAAGTTTTTCCAAAAAACCAATCGTCATGGAATGGGGCACCATCTAATGTTTGTACAAGGTATAATTGTCTCCGTTCTTTCTGTTACTTTTGTGATAATGCCTTCAGTTCAAGCAGCTTTTCAGATTTTATCACAGTTAACAGTTATGCTCTATTTAGTTATGTATATGCTCATGTTCGCTAGTGCTATCTATCTACGACATTCTCAACCTGATACAAAACGCCCATATCGAGCCCCTGCTTTATTTTTCTGGGCAACACTTGGATTCTTAGGGTCTTTTCTGGCTTTTGTATTAAGTTTTATTCCGCCCGAGCAAATCCCAACTGGTAGTCCAACCAGCTATGTTCTTTATTTGTTAGTATTAGTTGCCCTATTTTTATTAATTCCAATATTAATTTACGCCTTCCGAAAATCTGACTGGAAAGATCCAAACTCTGATTTCGAACCATTTTCTTGGGAAAAAAGAACTAGTAATTAAATTTTCCATAAGCTACAAAAGATGAGGTTAAATATGTTTAGTGCTGAATCTCCAATTGGTGTAATAGACTCAGGTGTAGGTGGATTGACATCGGTAAAGGAAATAATTAATTTGCTTCCTGGTGAAGATATTATCTATTGTGGAGATAATATGAATGCACCTTATGGCAACCGTTCTGCCGATGATATCATCAGTTTGACTAAAAAAATGCTGACTTTTTTACAGTCAAGGAATGTCAAACTAGTTGCTGTCGCATGTAATACTATATCCTCAACTTTGGAATCCGAAGAATACAGCGGATATGCTAAGAGCTTTCCGTTTCCTATCTTATCCATCATTGAACCTGCAGTAGAAGATGTGATTCGCCAGCAATATAAAAATGTTGGTATTATCGCTACCGAGTTTACTATTAAAACGGGGTGTCACAAAGAGCTAATAAAAAAATTGAACTCAACAATAAATGTATTTGGAGAACCAAGCAAAAATCTTGCAATGTTAATTGAGGAAGGTAATCTTAATGCTCCTGCAATCTTGAATGACATCAAAAAACATGTTAACCATTTAATTTCCCTTCATCCAGTAAATGAAATTATTCTCGGCTGTACTCACTATCCAATTGTTCAGAATTTTTTTGAAGCAGTTGCACCGGATATAAAATTTATTAATCCTGCACATGATCAGGCTATCTCTATTAAAAATCACTTGGGACAGCTAAATTTATTAAACTCCTCAAATATAGGAACTTTGCAAATAAATACTAGTGGAAGTATGGAGATCTACAAAACGGTACTAGGGGAATTGAGCATTACGAAACCTCATACATTCAGTATCAGGCAGTTTTAAATTTATCCGGTGCACCGTAAAACCCCGTCCTTCTGAACTGCACCCCAAAAGTTGGACACCAACTGAGTAAGGTGCATTTTATGGACAAACCCAGTTACATACTGGGTAGTGCATCCAATTAGTAGAACATGTGTTTTTCGATAAACGCTCCGATCACTTTTTCGTGGATCTCAACTGAGCGTGAGAAGCAGATTGTTTTACGACCCAACCGCTTAATGCGGGTGCGTAGCGTCAGATTATTACGCTCAATGCGTTGGGTGAATATTTTGCCGGTCAGATGCTTATTCTTCGGCACCTCCCGGCCATAGCTGCCCCAGTCATCGCTGGTCAGCATGCCGATGTTGAAGGGTGTAAGCAGTGCCAGTAGCTCCCGGCACGTTTGATCGGTTCGGGGACCAAAAGTGTAGGCCAGTACACCGCCTGTTTTGGTGTTGTACGCGTACCCGAGCCAGTGTTGCCGGGCTTTACTGCCAACGTAGCTCCATTGCTCATCAAGCTCGCAGATAAACGCCACATCAGCATGGGCAACAGGCGAAGAAGTTATTCGCTTTGGCGCGAGTTTTTTAAAGTCCGGATGACGGTGTTACTACCAATTTTCAGTGTCCTGGCGGTATCGCGAACCCCGGCACCATTAAAGGCCATTTCAGTTATCAGCTCTTTCATACCCTGCTTACGTGCTTGATAAGTATAAGTGAACTGAAACACACGGTGGCAGTCACGGCAGCGAAGTCTGTCACGGCCTTTAGGGTTCTGACCATGGCGGTAAACCTGAGCTGACTGACAACGGGGACAATGAATATTAACGCTGGTCATGAGATAACCTCAAAAGCCCGTATTATACATCAGATTCAACTAATTAGAGGCATCACCCATCCAGCATTATAAAACATACTAACAATAACTAAATTATAATAATCACAACTTACAATCAAATAATAAATGCATAAGATTAACAATAATTTTTTCTGGTTATATTTATCTAAAAAAAGCAGAATATTATGTAACTTATTATTTTCTAAGCGAAAATTTATTGTGCGGTCAGACTAACAAACTTGCGTACCACCCGAAGAACATGCGAAGATTTAAGTATTCTTTCTTTTTTGGTTTTTATTTTTCATTTTCTCTTTTCTTCTCTTTCCGGTTCTCTTCTTTTCTGGTTTTGGTTTTTTCCTTTTTATTTTTATTCTTTCTTCAGGGTTATGCTAAAACACCAAAACATTTTTCACCACAAAAGCATCCAATCATCTTGCCAGACCAATCACCTTAACCGGATACACTGCCGGATATAATCCCACTAACACCCAGCCACCAAGCACCATACCTGATAACTACCGTATTCAGGAAGGAAATGCGAGTGATTTCACCGTCACCGGCACAACCGATCCGCCAAAAAGAGGCGTACCAATGTCGATATAGTCCCCCGCGCGGACAATCACTTCGTCAATGACTGCCAACGGGAGTTGTTGTAGCTGTGGGCGCAACAACATGCCCAGAGCTTTACCAAAGTCCTGCCCGGCCACCACCAGCAGGGGATGCGGATTCGGAAAACGCGCGACGAAATCGACCAACGCGTTGATGACCGTCAGTACCGCGGCGTAACGCACAGGCAGCGAGGCGGGAAGCGCCAGCACGTACGCGTCAGTTTTGGGATCAAGATCCAGTTGAATCAGCGCCTGTTGCCAGGCACTCACCAGATCCGTTTCATCAATCGGGATCGCCACCGGCAAATTGCGCAGCGGCAGTTGTACGCCCTCAAGCCAGATTGTGCTGCCAGAGAGCGAAAGGGTATGTGCACCCGCGCCAATCACCGTGGCGCGTACGGTTTGCGCCGGAAACTGCACATTCATCTCACGCAGGCGCGGATGGTCATGCAGCGCCGTTGCCAGAAGTGGGCCAATATCGGCAAAACAGAACGGGTCGGCGGGCTGGTGGCGATAACATTCGCCCACGCCGCCAGAAAGCGTAATGATTTCGGGCGTAACACCTGCGGGCAGCAAACCGGTTTGCATCAATGCCTGCGCGAGCGGCGAGAGCGTTCCGTCAATCACTTCGACAATCAGTTCTGCCATCCGGCGGGTAACCTGCACCAGCTGCGCGCCGGTCAGCGAACGGACGTCAGTGCCTGCACCGAAGCACTCATCCACAATCATCTGCCCCGGTTTATGAGCGTAAACCACGCGCCCCTGGCTGTCGGTTTCCAGCAGGCGACCACCGACGTTGAGGCAGGCAGTGCCGCTGATTTTTCCGGCATCGAACAGGGCGTAGTTCGCGGTGCCACCGCCGATGTCGATATTCAGTACCCGACACAGCCGTTGTTCAGAAAGGGTTTGCGCCCCGGCACCGTGACCGGCGATCACGGATTCGAGGTGCGGCCCGGCGCTGGCGACGACAAAATCGCCCAGCGACTGAGAGAGCGCCATCACCGCCGGGCGAGCATTGCGGGTTTTCGCGCTTTCACCGGTGATGATGATGGCACCAGAATCAACGTTTTCCGGCGCAATGCCCGCAGCCTGATATTGCTCTAAAATCAGCGATTTCAGTTCCGCTTCTTTTAAACCACCCTGTTTATCGACAGGGGTAAAGAACACCGGGCTTTGCCAGCTAATTTCGCGTTTGATGAATTCGTAGCGCGGCACCTGCGACACCGCCGCACGGTTAACCAGCTCCAGCCGGGAGAAAATCACCTGGGTGGTGGTGGTGCCGATATCGATACCGACGCTCAGTAGCTGGCGAGTGTTCACGATTGTGCCTCCGCTTCGGTTTTAGCCGCGGTCGCGTCGTCTTTTGGCACCAGCATCATCGCCACGCCAATCGCCGTTACGCCGCCGATCAACTTGCCGACAATCATCGGGAAGATCATGGCATTCATGTTGGCAGCGGCGAAGCCTAAGTGGTCGCCCAGGGCGAAAGCAGCGGAAACGGCGAAGGCGCAGTTGATGACTTTGCCGCGGGTATCCATCTGCTTCATCATGCCGAACATCGGGATGTTGTTGGCAAGCGTTGCCACCATGCCGGCTGCCGCGATGTTGTTCATATTCAGCACTTTACCGACGCTCATCAGCGGTTTTTCAAACCAGCGGGTCAGCAGCAGCACCATTGGATACGCCCCTAACAGAACGCAGGAGATAGAACCGATAACTTCAATGGCGCGCATCACCTCACCGGGTTTATCGCCAGGGGCCATAAAGATAGGATCCAGACCGGGGATCAGTTCCCAGCCAAGCAGGAATTTCACTACCGCAGCGGCAAGACCGAGGGTGATCAATGCAACGAGGAATTTGGCGAAGATCTGGAAGCCGTTGATCATTTTTTCCGGGATGAATTTCAGCCCCAGCGCCACCAGAATCGCAACAATGATCACCGGGATCATGTTCATCAGGATCAGGGCGAAAGTGAATTCCACCGGCTGACCGTTGATCTGCACACCGGAGTACATAGCAACCAGACCACCAGCAATACAGCCAATCGGAATGGTCACAATGCCCGCCAGCACGCCGAGCGCCAGATAACGACGGTCAGAAGGTTCGATAATGCCGAGCGCCACCGGAATGGAAAACACAATCGTTGGCCCCATCATCGACCCGAGAATTAACCCAGAGTATAGCCACGCTGCTACGTCGCCGCCCGCCAGCTCTTTGGCGAGGAAGAAGCCGCCCATATCGCACGCCAGCAGCGTTCCGGCGAACATTGACGGGTTTGCGCCGAGCATTTCGTAAACCGGGATAATTACCGGCCCGAGTACGTGAGCCAGTACCGGTGCCAGCGCGGTCATACCGACCATCGCCAGACCCAGAGCGCCCATTGCCATAAAGCCTTCTTCGAACTGACCGCCGGATCCTTCGATACTTTTACCGAATTTACCGAGGAAACGAGCAGAACCGCCGAACTGCGACAGGATCCTGTCTACGGCAGCTATCAGCATAAAGAACATCATGATGTACATGATGATTTCGTTAATTCCCATCGCCTTTACTCCCTGTTAGTTGTTATTTATTGGCGGATGCGGCGTAAACGCCTTATCCGCCCTACATGTGCAATCCCGAAGGCCGGATCAGACGCGGCAAGCGTCGCATCCGGCAATTGCACCGCGCCACTGGCGGATGCGGCGTGAACGCCTTATCCGCCCTACATGTGCAATCCCGTAGGCCGGATAAGACGCGGCAAGCATCGCATCCGGCAATTGCACCGCGCCACTGGCGGATGCGGCGTGAACGCCTTATCCGCCCTACATGTGCAATCCCGCAGGCTGGATAAGACGCGGCAAGCGTCGCATCCGGCAATTGCACCGCGCCACTGGCGGATGCGGCGTAAACGCCTTATCCGCCCTACATGTGCAATCCCGTAGGCCGGATAAGACGCGGCAAGCGTCGCATCCGGCATTTATTGCGCCGCTGCGTACAGGCCGACAATCTGCTCCAGGCTGGCGGTACGCGGGTTACTGCGCAGACAAATATCTTCCAGCGCGGCCTGCGCCCATGCGCCGTAATGCGCAGATGTCGCACCAACATCGCCCAGTCGTTTACCAATCCCAACTTCCGCAATCAGCTCACTTACCGCGTTAATAGCGTCACGATCGTCGGATTTTTTAGTTCGCAGTGCCCGACCAATCTGACTAAAGCGTTCACGACAAACCATCCGGTTAAACTCCATCACCGTTGGCAGCAACATAGCGTTCGCGAGACCGTGTGGAATATGCAGCGCCGCGCCCGGCTGATGCGCCATCGCGTGGCACAACCCAAGACCCGCACTGGAAAACGCCATTCCCGCCATACATGAAGCCAGCAACATGCTCTCGCGCGCGGCAAGGTCATGACCGTAGCCCACCGCTTTCGGCAGCGATTTGCCAATCATCGCAATGGCACCAATCGCCAGACTGTCGGTAAACGGTGTGGCGTTCAGCGCGCTGTACGCTTCAATGGCATGGGTTAACGCATCAATGCCAGTCATCGCCGTGACATGCGACGGCACACCTTCGGTCAATGCGGCGTCGAGAATCGCCACATCCGGCATCAGCGAGGCATGGGCTAACACCTGCTTGCGCTCGCTCACCGCGTCGATAATCACCGTTACATTGGTGGTTTCAGAGCCGGTTCCGGCGGTCGTTGGAATGGCAATCAGCGGCAAGCGCGGTTGCAGAACGCTGGTTTCTGACATCTCTGCCAGCGTGCTATCCGGGTTCGTCACCAGCAACGCCACGGCTTTCGCCGCATCCAGCACCGAGCCGCCGCCAAATGCGATCACCCCGTCACAACCTGACTCACGCAACTGCGCCACGGCTGCACACACGTCGGTAATGCACGGTTCGCCCACCGGACATGGCCAGAGCGTCATGGCGATACCTTTAACGGCCAGGCTACGCGTCAGCCCGGCGGTCATCCCTGCCTGATGCAAAAAGCTGTCTGCCATCACGAACGGATGTTTCAGCCCACGCGTTTGCGCTTGCTGTCCGCAACTGCTCACCGAGCCCGGACCGCAAAGCGTCACCGGTGGAACGCTAAATGTTTTTACCCGTTGCAGATTCAGGGTATCGAACGCCTGAAAGAGCGCGGTCTGCAATTCATTTTGCATATAGCCCCTCCGCTTTCTCTCGCCCACTACTGGCGATCGCCAGCGGGGTCATAAACAAACTGTGCTGCGGTAAATGCACCTGTAACGCCGGGAATTGTTTGCGAAACAGTTCTGCCACGCCCGGTTGCATACAGGAGCCGCCCGCCAGCCATAAATCAGTAATGCCCTGCCCTTCAATATGCCGGGCGACAATGTCCGCCATTTTTTCGTACACCGGTTTCACCGCAGGCCAAATCTCTTCACCGTGACCGCGCTTGTACTGCTCCGCCTCTTCCAGCGAAATACGGCGATTTCCGGCGAGAGTCAGAGAGATGTGATGTCCGCCGGTGGCTTCATCCGCCGAGTACGTCACTTTGCCCTTTTTCACGATGGCAATGCCGGTAGTGCCGCCGCCGATATCCACTACACCGGCGTTGTCCAGTTGCAGCAGATCCGCAACTGCGGTTGGCTCATCCAGCACATGGCTCACTTCCAGTCCAGCAGACTCCAGCACGTTGATGGAAATACGCGGGTCCGTACCTGGAGGAAATGAAGTCGCCGCATGGCTAAAACGGCGACCGAATTGCTGCTCGAGCGTGTCGAGATGGCGACGAACAATGGTGACAGCGCCGAAGAAATCCCAGACGATGCCGTCGCGGACCACATCGGCCCAGTCGAGGCATACCGCCACCGGCTGACCGTCGCGGTCGACAACCATCGACACCACATCGCAGGTGCCCAGATCCACCCCCAGCCACAGCGGAGATTCCGTCGCGGCAGGCGTCTGGTTACACAGCGTTGCCGCCGTTTGCAGACGTGGGATGAGCCATTGTTCGTCGTGCGCCATCTGTTACTCCTTAAACAATGCGAAACGCATCGACTAATACACAGCGACGCAGACGGACAAACGTACGCGCGCTGGTTACCCCTTCACCGGTTGGCGTGGTGATGGTCATGGTGGTCCAGCCTTCCCCGCCCAGCCCCAGCCCGGCAATGCACGGTCCGTTCTTAACGAAAATGCTGGTATCAATAGCATTCGCCATCTGGTTCATGTTTTCGATGTTGCGCGAGTGCATTGCCGCCGTGTGGTGGCAACCGCCTTCCAGTTTCACCGCCAGCGCAATGGCATCCGCCACGTTGGCGACGCGCACGACGGGCAGCACCGGCATCATCAGTTCGGTCACGGCAAACGGATGTTCTGCAGTGGTTTCCACAAACAGCAAACGCGTTTCTTGCGGCACGTTCAGGCCGATTGCCGCCGCGATTTTCGCCGCATCGCGACCAACCCTGTCACGGCTGACGGTGCCTTTTCCGCGCTCGTCGATATTTTTCAGCAACACCGGTTGCAGCTGCTGCGCCTGTTCTGCGGTCAGTTTCACCGCGTGCTGGCCTTCCATCAGACGCATCAGTTCATCGGCTACGCTATCAACAACAATCAGTACCTTTTCGTCGGCACAAATGATGTTGTTATCGAAAGAAGCGCCTTTGACGATGGACTGAGCGGCACGGGCGAGGTCGGCGGTTTCATCCACCACTACCGGCGGGTTGCCAGCGCCTGCGGCAATCAGACGTTTATTGGTGTGTTTACGCGCCGCTTCTACTACCGCTTCGCCGCCGGTTACCACCAGCAGGCCGATACCCGGAAACTTGAACAAGCGTTGCGCGGTTTCGATATCCGGATTTGCCACAGTAACCAGTAAGTTTTCCGGCCCACCTGCGGCAACAATCGCCTGGTTGAGCAGCGTAATCGCCCGCTGGGAGACTTTTTTCGCCGCCGGATGCGGGGCAAAAATGACGCTGTTGCCCGCGGCAATCAGGCTGATGGCGTTGTTAATTACGGTTGCCGCCGGGTTAGTGGAAGGCGTCACCGAAGCCACCACGCCCCAGGGTGCGTTTTCAATTAGGGTCAGGCCGTTGTCGCCAGTCAGCACTTGCGGAGAGAGGCACTCAACGCCTGGTGTGCCGCGCGCCTGAGCGACGTTTTTTGCAAATTTATCTTCAACGCGCCCCATGCCGGTTTCACTGACGGCAAGTTCCGCTAAATCTCTGGCGTGTTTTTCGCCTGCTTCACGAATGGCAGCAATGGCTAACTGGCGCATTGCCACGCTTTTTAACCCTTGCTGGGCGACTTTGGCTGCCGCAACGGCGTCATCCAGGGACGCGAAAACGCCCATCTCATGAACGGCGGCGGACGGCGTGTCACTGCTTTGCATTTTCAGCAGTACCGCTTTCACCACCTGTTCAATATCCTGTTGATTCATGATGTTCTGCCTTATTTGTGGAAAATTACCTGACCGCCAGACACCACCTCATCGACAATGCCAATCACGCACAGATCGACCGGTGACGTTTCGCTTTTATGCGCCTGGCGGGCGGAACTGCCACTCACCAGTAACACCCACTCCCCGGTTCCCGCGCCAATATTGTCGATGGCGACGGCGCATTGCCCGTCAGGATTACCTTGTGGATCAATCATTTCCACCATCAGCAATTTGTCATGCGCCAGTCCGTGATGGCGTACGGTACAAACAATTTGTCCAGTGACGACTGCCAGTTTCATACCCGCCTCCGTGGCGTATTTCAGGTAAAAGCTCCCCCTACCCTCCGCAGAAGGTAAAATGAAAAAGGAGAGAGCGTGACGCCCGAATCGACGTCACACAGGGTGATTACAGGTTGCTGCTATCGCCTTTCAGGCCGATCGGGAAGACTTCTTCCAGGTCGCCGTGCGGACGCGGGATAACGTGTACAGATACCAGCTCGCCGATACGCTGTGCCGCTGCGGCACCTGCATCGGTCGCGGCTTTACAGGCTGCAACATCACCACGAACCATGGCAGTACACAGGCCGCCGCCAATCTGCTTAACACCAACCAGCTTGACGCGCGCAGCTTTCACCATCGCGTCAGAAGCCTCAATCAGTGCAACCAGGCCCCGGGTTTCGATCATTCCTAATGCTTCCATTGTGCTTTCCTCTTTATCAGGGTCCAGAACGGGACCGTTCATTCAACCAGTGTTTGTAAACTGCTTTCGCGGTTCACTTCTGTCTGACGCGGCACAGCTGCCACCAGCGCCAGCTCGATAATTTCCTGCACGCTACAACCACGAGAGAGATCGTGCATCGGCGCTGCAAGTCCTTGTATCAGTGGCCCGACGGCACGATATCCGCCGAGTCGTTGTGCGATTTTGTAACCAATATTTCCGGCTTCCAGCGACGGAAAAACCATCACATTGGCCTTGCCCTGTAGCGGGCTGGCAGGCGCTTTTTGCGCCGCCACTTCCGGCACGAAGGCGGCGTCAAACTGTAACTCGCCATCCACCACCAGCTTTGGTGCGCGCTCACGGACGATTTCTGTCGCCTGCTGGACGTTAGCAACACAGGGGTGACGGGCACTACCATTGCTGGAAAACGACAGCATCGCCACGCGCGGCTCTTCTCCGGTGATGGCGCGCCAGGTTTCGGCACTGGCAAGCGCGATATCCGCCAGCTGCGCCGCCGTCGGCTGTGGCACCACGCTGCAATCGGCAAAGCCCAACGCCGGGCCGCTGTACTGTGGCAACATCAGGAAAATGGAAGAGAGCGTTTTACAGCCTGGCTGCAAGCCGATAATGCGTAATCCGGCACGCAGCACATTTGCCGTGGAAGAGAGGTTGCCCGCGATACAGACATCCGCTTTACCGGCGCTGACCATTGCTGCGGCGAACATCAGAGGGTCGGTAAGTTTTTCCAGCGCATCCGGCGGCGTTTTTTCGCCCGCGCGGGCCAGCCAGCGATGAGCAAATTCTTCCCGCATTGCGAGGTTGCCATGCGGATCAATCACCTGTAGCCCGTCCATCGCCACGCCGTGACTGAGCGCAAACTGACGAAGTTCAAACGGATTGGCGACCAGAATGGGCGTTGCCAGACCTTGTTGATGTAAATATTGCGCGGCTTTCAGCACACGTTGGTCTAACGCATCCGGAAAAACCACTCTGGCGGGCGCTCGCAACGCCAGTTCACGACAACGTTCAATAATCATTGCGTTCCCCCAGTCGTTGTTGGATCTGCTTCACCGTTAGCGGCTGCTTCGTTACGCTCAGGATCATCATCACGTAGACCGTGCTGGAAAGGCGGTTCAGCGCCTGCAAAATGTCCGGGCGTAATACTTCAAAGCTGCGGGTGATAAAGACCTGCGCCGCTACGGTTTCGGTTTCCCGCACTTTGGTGCGTAGCAGATTGAGCAACGCAGCATCGCGCCCGTGGCTGGCTTCCGGCACCAGATGATCGTGGTCGAGATAGCGCAGCGGCTGATGAGAAAGCCGATGCAGATCTTCGTCAGAAAGCCCGACAATCGCCTGGCAGCCCAGCGGTTCCCCCAGCGCATCGGCACGCATAATGTTGCCAAGACGCGAACGGATATCCGCAAGCCACGGCTGCCACGGTTCCGCCAGTTCAATTTGCAGCCACACTGCCAGCGCAATGGTGCTGTCGAGAACCGCGCGAAAACCCAGACGCGGATCGCTTTTGGCGACCATTTTTTCCGCCGACAGGTGAGTCAGCGTGTCCGGCTTTTTTGCCACCGGTTGGCGGCACAGTTCGCAGCACGCCTGCGGATGTTCATCGCTACTGGTCAGCCCATGAACGGGCTGCGGCTGCTGCTGTTCATCGTCAACAAACAGGCGGCCCTGCTCGTCAATAAACTTGATGCGCAGATGGCGGCTTTCCAGTAACTCCCGGGCAGAGGGCGTCAGGCGACTGTCCGCAGGGAGATGGATCTCTGCGCCTTCGCTGAGCGTATGGTTCGCTCTTAGCCATGCTTCGGTGATGAAATCTTTCATAGGGATTGCCAGTTAGCCGGCCAGGCGACATACAGGAATTTCACGCTGGATGTCGTACCAAATTCGATACTGGAGCCTTTCGGGATAAACATCACGTCACCCGCTTTGGCGATCATGGTTTCGCCTTCGTGGCGAACATGCAGCTCCCCTTCCAGCACCATGTCGATTTCGTCGTAGTTCAGGGTCCACGGGAAGAATGCGTTCTCCCACTGCATAAAACCGGCGGCCATGCTGCTGCCGTCGTCTCCGGTCACAAGATCAGTCAAGCCCACGCAATGCGGCTCTGCGCCGTCGAAACGACCAAACTTGACGCTGCTGCCATCAATCACTTTGATGCCGCCTTTGCCGGTCACCGATTTGAAGCTCGGCTGCATTGCGCCCTGCTCCAGCGACTGTTTTTCCTTCATCACTTTTTCCATCAGCTGTGCGACCAGGCTTTCGGTAAACTGGCCTTCCGGCAGCTGGGCAATGATGGTTTCGCGGATGCGCTGGCTTTCGGTTTTGTCGGCTGGCACGCTGGCGGGCACGGACGCCGTTACCGGGATCGATTCATCACATTCGGTGATGGTAAAACCCAGTAGATCCGCCACTTCACGGGCTTCCGGGGTAATAATGCTGGCGCGCAGAACCACGGACATTGCCTGTTCGCCGCGCGCGTGTGCTTCACGAATATCATTCGCTGTGATGAGTTTTTTCACCTGCTTCCTCCTGTTTGGTGAGAGATGCCAGATAATCCACCAGTTGCTGCACGCTTTGCGGGTCGTGGCTGTTTAGCTCGAAAATCGGCTCTTCGAAACCCGTCTCAAGCAATAACTTTCGCGTTGCGGCGACGTCAGCATCTGGCATGTCCGTTTTACTGATGACGGCGATTTGCCGTTTGCTGACGCCAATATCCAGTAACCCGGCAGGCAACCGACTTTCCGGGTCATTTGCGCCATGGACATAGATCAGCATGTCTACATCCTGTAGCGTGGTAATTAAGGCGTGATACCAGCGGGGATGGCTAAAATATTCACCCGGCGTATCAATATCGCCCTTATCATTAAATTCCACGGCCTGTGTTTTTCTGGCGAGGGTATAATTCCCCTGCAACGCATTAAATAACGTTGTTTTTCCTGCCCCGACGCTACCCACAAACGCAATTCGTTTCATGAATGCCTCGTATTAACTTTTGGTCATTTCACAAAGCGTATAATTTAATAAGCGACCTAAACCGCTGACGGTTTGTGATAACGCTTCTTCTACTGCGCCCACCGAGCCATAAATCACCAATGCACCGCTGAAGCGGTCGAGAAAACCGATATGCACATCAGCGGCTTTCAGCGCTAAATCACCGGCGATCATCGCCGTTTCGCCGGGAGTTAGCGTCATAATGCCAATTGCGCCCGCATCCGGAACGCCGATTTTCTTCGCCAGTTCCTCACCGGGATGCGCGATGAGATGCGCCAGTGTGACCTGTTTGCCGGGCACAAATTCCTGAATGATGCGTTCTTTATCCATGAGTCGCCGCTTGTGAAAAACTTTCGTGTATCGTGACAATTTTTCGTCAGAGTAAATAACAAAATTCGGCAAGCGCGTTTAAAAGGTGAGGTAGATCACTAAGAATGGAGAGATATTTACTGTTATGAATAAACTTTCATATGCGACGCATGAATATAAATAAAATAATATCGAGATATTTTATATCGCTTTTTTTATTATTCGTAAACTCAGTAATAAGCTTTACTAATATATTGCAGCTGGACCGCTTACCCTGAATATTCAGGGTAAGCGTGAGAGTTAAAAAAGAATTACAGCGGTTGGGTTTGCGCTTCAACCACGGCCAGCGCCACCATGTTGACGATACGACGTACCGATGCGATCGGCGTTAACACGTGAACCGGTTTCGCCACACCCATCAGCACCGGGCCGACAGTCACACCTTCCGAGCTGGAAACACGCAGTAAGTTGTAACTAATGCGGGCAGCTTCCATGTTCGGCATCACCAGAATATTGGCGGAACCTTTCAAAGGGCTGTCCGGCATACGGTCGTTGCGAATCGCTTCCACCAGCGCTGCATCGCCGTGCATTTCACCATCAATCATCAGTTCTGGTGCACGTTCCCTGACCAGTTCCAGCGCCTGACGCATTTTGCTCGACGACGGGCAGTCAGAAGAACCAAAGTTGGAGTGCGACAACAAAGCAACGCGCGGCTCAATACCGAAACGACGGACAGTTTCTGCCGCCATCAAGGTGATCTCCGCAAGCTCCTCTGCGTCAGGTTCGTCATTGACGTAAGTATCAGCAATAAAGGTGTTACCACTCGGCAGCAGCAGCGCGTTCATTGCGCCTGCGGTGTGAACGCCATCGCGATAACCAAAGACATTTTTCACCACGCTAAAATGTTCATGATAATCACCCACCGTACCGCAAATCATTGCATCGGCTTCGCCACGCTGAACCATGATCGCGCCGATCACTGTCGGGTTACTGATCAGCGCCCGCTGCGCCTGTTCCTGAGTGACGCCGCGACGCTTCATGATCTGGAAGTATTCGGTCCAGTACTCTTTAAAGCGCGGATCGGATTCGTTATTGACGATCTCAAAATCAACGCCCGCTTTGATCTGCAAGCCCAGTTTCTGAATGCGCATTTCGATCACGTTCGGACGACCGATAAGGATCGGTTTCGCCAGTCCCAGCGTTACCAGTTCCTGAGTGGCATGCAGAACGCGCGCCTCTTCCCCTTCCGGCAGAACAACGCGCTTCGGCGCTTTGCGAGCCAGGGAGAAAATCGGCTTCATAAACAGGTTGGTTTTGTAAACGAACTCAGTCAGCTTGTCGATGTAGACGTCGAAATCAGCAATCGGACGCGTCGCCACGCCCGACTCCATCGCCGCTTTCGCGACCGCAGGAGCGATCTTAACGATCAAGCGCGGATCAAACGGTTTTGGAATGATGTATTCCGGACCAAAGCTCAGATCCTGATCGCCATACGCTGAAGCCACCACTTCGCTCTGTTCCGCATGGGCGAGTTCTGCAATCGCACGTACCGCCGCCAGTTTCATCTCTTCGTTGATGGCGGTTGCGCCAACGTCCAGCGCGCCACGGAAGATGAACGGGAAGCACAGGACGTTGTTCACCTGGTTCGGGTAGTCGGAACGGCCGGTACAGATGATGGCATCCGGACGCACTTCTTTCGCCAGCGGCGGCAGAATTTCCGGTTCCGGATTCGCCAGCGCCAGGATCATTGGTGCCCGAGCCATTTTCTTCACCATTTCCTGGGTCAGCACTTTCGGGCCGGAACAGCCCAGGAAAATATCCGCACCTTCAATCACATCATCGAGGGTACGTTTGCCGTCATCCACCACCGCATATGCGGCTTTGGTTTCCGCCATGTTTGGCTCACGGCCCTGATAGATAACGCCTTTTGAATCGCAAACCACGATGTTATGTTTTTGCAGACCCAGCGCTACCAGCAGGTTCATACAGGCGATTGCTGCGGCACCCGCGCCGGAAACCACCATCCGCACGTCGGAGATGTTTTTCTCCACCACGCGCAAGCCGTTGAGGATGGCGGCAGTGCTGATGATTGCCGTGCCGTGCTGATCGTCGTGGAATACCGGAATATTCATCCGCTCGCGCAGTTTCTGTTCAATATAGAAACATTCTGGCGCTTTAATGTCTTCGAGGTTGATTCCGCCGAAGGTCGGTTCGAGCGCAGCGACGACTTCAATAAATTTGTCCGGATCGAGTTCATCAACTTCAATGTCAAATACATCAATCCCAGCGAATTTCTTAAACAGAACGCCCTTGCCTTCCATCACCGGTTTGCCCGCCAGCGCGCCAATGTTGCCTAACCCCAGCACCGCCGTACCGTTAGAGATCACCGCCACCAGGTTACCGCGCGCGGTATATTTGTAGGCTTTTAACGGGTCTTTTTCGATTTCAAGACAAGGTGCGGCAACGCCTGGTGAGTAGGCCAGCGCCAGATCGCGCTGCGTTGCCAGAGGCTTGGTTGGAGAAACCTGGATTTTCCCTGGAACTGGAAATTCATGGAAATCAAGTGCACTTTGTTTTAACTGGTCATCCATTTGGTTGTTCCTTTCACGTAACGTTCACAAATAAAGTGTGTGGGCAACAGCCCCTGCCCACAACGTGGCGCACATTATTACCCTGCCGGAGTCTACAGACTTTGAGCAAGTCCAAACTCTCACCATTAATATAATGTTTTGGTAATAATCCTATAACACTGATGTTACCTGCTTAATCCAGCAATACCATGCCTGTCTGCTATGCTTTTTTGATGCGTTTAGCGAAATTTCTCAGAAGTGTGAATTAACGCACTCATCTAACACTTTACTTTTCAAGGAGTATTTCCTATGAACGAGTTAGACGGCATCAAACAGTTCACCACTGTCGTGGCAGACAGCGGCGATATTGAGTCCATTCGCCATTATCATCCCCAGGATGCCACCACCAATCCTTCGCTGTTACTCAAGGCTGCCGGATTATCACAATATGAGCATTTAATAGACGATGCTATCGCCTGGGGTAAAAAAAATGGCAAGACCCAGGAACAACAGGTGGTCGCAGCGTGTGACAAACTGGCGGTCAATTTCGGTGCTGAAATCCTCAAAATCGTACCCGGTCGCGTGTCAACAGAAGTTGATGCACGCCTCTCTTTTGATAAAGAAAAGAGTATTGAGAAGGCGCGCCATCTGGTGGACTTGTATCAGCAACAAGGCGTTGAGAAATCACGCATTCTGATCAAGCTGGCTTCGACCTGGGAAGGAATTCGCGCGGCAGAAGAGCTGGAAAAAGAAGGTATTAACTGCAACCTGACGCTGCTGTTTTCTTTTGCCCAGGCACGGGCCTGTGCAGAAGCAGGCGTTTTTCTGATTTCGCCGTTTGTCGGGCGTATTTATGACTGGTATCAGGCACGCAAGCCGATGGACCCGTATGTGGTGGAAGAAGATCCGGGCGTTAAATCGGTGCGCAATATCTACGACTACTATAAGCAACACCACTATGAAACCATTGTGATGGGCGCGAGCTTCCGTCGCACCGAACAAATCCTCGCCTTAACCGGCTGCGATCGACTGACTATCGCACCGAATTTGCTGAAGGAGCTGCAGGAAAAAGTTTCGCCAGTGGTACGTAAATTAATCCCACCTTCTCAGACGTTCCCACGCCCAGTCCCCATGAGCGAAGCGGAGTTCCGTTGGGAGCACAATCAGGATGCGATGGCGGTAGAAAAACTGTCTGAAGGCATTCGTCTGTTCGCCGTTGATCAACGCAAACTGGAAGATCTTCTTGCCGCCAAACTATAAACCAGCCACGGAGTGTTATATGTCCCGAAAAGACCTTGCCAATGCGATTCGCGCACTCAGTATGGATGCGGTACAAAAAGCCAACTCTGGTCATCCCGGCGCGCCGATGGGCATGGCTGATATTGCCGAAGTGCTGTGGAACGATTTTCTTAAACATAACCCTACCGACCCAACCTGGTATGATCGCGACCGCTTTATTCTTTCCAACGGTCACGCGTCGATGCTGCTCTACAGTTTGCTGCATCTGACCGGTTACGACCTGCCGCTGGAAGAACTGAAGAACTTCCGTCAGTTGCATTCGAAAACCCCTGGCCACCCGGAAATCGGCTATACGCCCGGAGTTGAAACCACCACCGGTCCTCTTGGACAAGGTTTGGCGAACGCCGTCGGGCTGGCGATAGCAGAGCGTACACTGGCGGCGCAGTTTAACCAGCCGGATCATGAAATTGTCGATCACTTCACCTATGTGTTTATGGGCGACGGCTGCCTGATGGAAGGTATTTCCCACGAAGTCTGTTCGCTGGCGGGCACGCTGGGACTGGGCAAGCTGATTGGTTTTTACGATCACAACGGTATTTCGATTGATGGAGAAACCGAAGGCTGGTTTACCGACGATACGGCAAAACGTTTTGAAGCCTATCACTGGCATGTGATCCATGAAATCGACGGTCACGATCCGCAGGCGGTGAAGGAAGCGATCCTTGAAGCGCAAAGCGTGAAAGATAAGCCGTCGCTGATTATCTGCCGTACGGTGATTGGCTTTGGTTCGCCGAATAAAGCAGGTAAGGAAGAGGCGCACGGCGCACCACTGGGGGAAGAAGAAGTGGCGCTGGCACGGCAAAAACTGGGCTGGCACCATCCGCCATTTGAGATCCCTAAAGAGATTTATCACGCCTGGGATGCCCGCGAAAAAGGCGAAAAAGTGCAGCAGAGCTGGAATGAGAAGTTTGCCGCCTATAAAAAGGCTCATCCGCAACTGGCAGAAGAGTTTACCCGACGGATGAGCGGTGGTTTACCGAAGGACTGGGAGAAAACGACTCAGAAATATATCAATGAGTTACAGGCGAATCCGGCGAAAATCGCTACCCGTAAGGCTTCGCAAAATACGCTTAACGCTTACGGGCCGATGCTACCGGAGCTGCTCGGCGGTTCGGCGGATCTGGCTCCCAGCAACCTGACCATCTGGAAAGGTTCTGTTTCGCTGAAGGAAGATCCGGCGGGCAACTACATTCACTACGGGGTGCGTGAATTTGGCATGACCGCTATCGCCAACGGCATTGCGCACCACGGCGGCTTTGTGCCGTATACCGCAACGTTCCTGATGTTTGTTGAATACGCCCGTAACGCCGCGCGGATGGCGGCACTGATGAAAGCGCGGCAGATTATGGTTTATACCCACGACTCAATTGGCCTGGGCGAAGATGGTCCGACGCACCAGGCTGTTGAGCAACTGGCCAGCCTGCGCTTAACGCCAAATTTCAGCACCTGGCGACCGTGCGATCAGGTGGAAGCGGCGGTGGGCTGGAAGCTGGCGGTTGAGCGCCACAACGGACCGACGGCACTGATTCTCTCCAGGCAGAATCTGGCCCAGGTGGAACGTACGCCGGATCAGGTTAAAGAGATTGCTCGTGGCGGTTATGTGCTGAAAGACAGCGGCGGTAAGCCAGATATTATTTTGATTGCCACCGGTTCAGAGATGGAAATCACCCTGCAAGCGGCAGAGAAATTAGCGGGAGAAGGTCGCAATGTTCGCGTAGTTTCCCTGCCCTCTACCGATATTTTCGACGCCCAGGATGAGGAATATCGGGAGTCGGTGTTGCCTTCTAACGTTGCGGCTCGCGTGGCGGTGGAAGCAGGTATTGCCGATTACTGGTACAAGTATGTTGGTCTGAAAGGGGCAATTGTCGGGATGACGGGTTACGGGGAATCTGCTCCGGCGGATAAGCTGTTCCCGTTCTTTGGCTTTACCGCCGAGAATATTGTGGCAAAAGCGCATAAGGTGCTGGGAGTGAAAGGTGCCTGATGGTGATCGCCGGATGCTGATTGCCGGATGCGACGCTGACGCGTCTTATCCGGCCTACAGCGTCTTATCCGGCCTACATGTCCCCGCCATTTTGTTTAACGGGTGATCCACAACGTGGGCCAGGCGTCTGGCCCATGCCAGTTATCGCAGGTGGGTTCTGCGGCATAACGCACCAGGCGAAAACGCTGACCGTCAAAGCGCCAGCGCGCCTGAATGCCACAATCGCTTAATCCGCGCCCTTTCGCTAAGGTCACCAGTTCACGCGATTTCTCATCAAATGTTGCGTTCATCAGTTCCAGTTCATTCGTCTCCTGACCGTTGTTGAACGGCAAACGCAACCGAACCGGGCGCGAGGCTAGTGGCTTTTTACGCGACACAATCCATGCCAAATCAATGGTGTTATAGGCCCCTGCCTCACAGCTAATCATCATCAGCGCTTTATCATCAGTCAGCACAGTGACATTCACCTCACGACGTAACGGATCAAGCGAGCAGCGCAGACCATTCATCCGCCAGTTTCCATAATCCAGCAAATCGTTACGTTCTTCGAGTGAGAGTGGCGTCGGCGTTGGATTAACCACCGCGACCTCTTTCAGCGCAGGCGCGGGCGGTACGCTGAGCGGCGGTTCGTCCCCTTTCTTGATCCACGCGGTTTCACTGCCAACGCGCTTTTGCTGAGCATCAATAAACAACAACGCTGCTTTTAAGCCACTCAGAGAAATGGTCTGATCGCCATCGCGTAAGGTGATTGCCTTCCCTTCCTGAATCAGCTGCAAAAACGCGGTGATGGTTGCCGTATCATCGGTTACTAGTAACCATGGTGAAATCCGCCACTTGTCACCACTTAACGCCAACGGCTCGCCATCTAACAGCAGCCGTGGCGCAATTTCCCCTTCAGACGCATCCGGCGACTTCAACCCGCCGCGCTCAATACGTAAAACGGCATCGGTATGCGCCCCGGCGCTGCGGCTCAGGGTCATCACCAGTCCATTATGATCGCCCGTATTGCGCGCCACGCAGAAGTTTTGGTTATTACAGGTGACCTGCCAGTCGGAAAACGCCCGTTGCGCTGGTGCCGCCCACACCAAAGACGTCGGCAACAAAGCGAAAAAAAAGAGAAGGAAAATGCGATAGCGCATGGACGGTACGACCCCAGAAGTTCAAACAAACAGCACAAGTCGTATCTTCGTTGCGCAGGTAGCGCGGCTCAATCAGATTTGTCGGATTGAGCCAATAATAAACAACGAAATATTATTGTTATTTTTCAGTCCATTAAATGTGACGTTTGCAAATAGTTAAGCAATAACACCGTCTTACCGTCACGTATCTCGCCGGTTTTGATCATCTCCAGCGCCTGGCTGAACGGCAGCTCGAGCACTTCAATATCTTCATCTTCGACACCGCCACCGGCGTTAGCGCGCTGATTGTCACTGTATTCGGCGATAAAAAAGTGGATTAGCTCAGTCACACCGCCTGGCGACATATACAGTTCAAATAATTTGCGCACTTCGCCCACTTCATAGCCCGTCTCTTCAATCGCTTCTTTGCGAATGCACACTTCCGGTTCGTCGTTATCCAGCAGCCCGGCGCAGGTTTCAATCAGCTGCCCGCTTTCATTGCCATTAACCCAGGTAGCGACACGGAACTGACGAATCAGAACCACGGTCTTTTTCTTCGCGTTGTACAGGAGGAGCGTCGCACCATTACCGCGATCGTAAACTTCACGTTTATGGCGGATAACTTCGCCATCTTTGCGCATGAGATCGTAGGTAATGTTGTGCAGGGTGAAATAGTTATCGGAGAGAATTTTGTCTTTAATGAGGGTGATTTGTTGCGTCATACCGACTCCACAGCGCGAAATGAACAATTATCTTACGCTGTGAAGTCGGGTTTGTCTGCGCAGGCTATCAGTGAGATTTGACTGATTTTACCCCCAGCCAGTCAATAATCCCCTGTGCCGCATGACGTCCTTCTGCCATTGCGGTAACCACCAGATCCGCACCACGCACGGCGTCACCACCAGCGAAGATTTTCGGATTGGTGGTCTGGTAACGGTACTGGCTTTCCACATCCGCGATGATGCGGCCCCATTTATCTACCGTTACACCGTGCGACTCCAGCCACGGCATCCCGTGTGGATTGAAGCCAAACGCCATAATCACCGCGTCGGCTGGCATGACAAATTCACTGCCTTCCACCGGCACTGGACGCCGACGCCCCTGGGCATCCGGCTCGCCAAGACGCGTGCGCAGGAAACGAATCCCGCAGACGTGACCTTGTTCATTCAGCTCAAGCGCCACCGGCTGGACGTTAAATTCGAAGTTGGCCCCCTCTTCGCGGGCGTTCTTCACTTCTTTCTTCGAGCCTGGCATGTTAGCTTCATCACGACGATAAGCGCAGGTGACGTTACTCGCGCCGTGGCGCAGTGCGGTACGCACACAGTCCATCGCGGTGTCGCCGCCGCCCAGTACCACGACGTTAAGTCCGGCGGTATTGATAAACGGCTCTTCCGGTAGCTCTTCGAGCCCCATCACCTGTTTAGTGTTGGCAATGAGGAACGGCAGCGCGTCATAAACGCCCGGCGCATCTTCATTGGGTAAACCCGCTTTCATGGAACGGTAAGTGCCTACACCAACGAAGACCGCGTCGTATTGTTCCAAAAGCGAATCCAAAGAGACATCTTTACCCACTTCACAATTGAGTTCGAAGTGAATCCCCATCGCGCTGAAGATTTCCCGACGGCGTGCCAGCAGGGATTTATCCAGTTTGAAAGAAGGAATGCCGAAAGTGAGCAAGCCACCGATTTCTGGATGGCGATCGTACACCGTCACCCCCACGCCATTGCGGGTCAGAACATCCGCACAGGCCAGCCCTGCCGGACCTGCACCGATAATCGCCACCCGCTTGCCCACTTTGGTGACATGGCTTAAGTCAGGACGCCAACCTTTCGCCAACGCCTGATCTGAAATGTAGCGTTCAATGTTGCCGATAGTTACCGCGCCGTGCTCATCGCGAATAGTACAGGCACCTTCACACAAACGGTCTTGCGGACAAACGCGTCCGGTAATTTCCGGCAGGGTGTTGGTCTGGTGAGAAAGCTCGACGGCGGCGTCGATGTTTCCGGCTTTCACCAGTTCAATCCACTGCGGTATATGGTTATGCAGCGGGCAGGTCCATTCACAAACGCTGTGCTCGCCGCACTTAAGGCAGCGCGAGGCTTCCCGTTGTGCCTGGTCGGCGCGAAATGGCAGATAAATTTCATCAAAACCGGTTTTGCGCGCTTCAATCGCCAGTTTATCCGGCTCGCCACGCGCGGGCGTTGCCTGCATTTGTTCGACTTTACTCATTACCGGCATTTCTTGCGCCGCGGTACTGGCATGCCACGGTTGATGTTCCTGACGCGCGGTGCGCAAGCAGCGGGATTTCGCCATGCCGGAGAGTGCGACGTCAGTGACCAGTTGCAGCGCGTCCGCCGGGCAATTCTCAACACAGGCAGGACCGTTTTCGCGCCCCGCACAAAGGTCGCATTTATGCGCCGTGGCTTTTACTTTTCCTGCCGCGACGGGTGTCAGGACGATTTGCATCGTACCAAAAGGACAGGCCACCACGCAGGATTTACAGCCAATACACTTTTGCTGATTGACCTGAATGCTGTCATCAACGTGGCTGATTGCGCCATTAGGGCAGCTACGGGCGCAGGGCGCATCTTCACAATGGTGACAGGTCACTGCACTACGTTGCTGTTGATGTTTGATAACCGTAATTCGGGGATGAAAATGGTGTTGGCTCAGGACATGTTGCTCATCATTGTGAGCCATGACACAGGCGATTTCACAAGCATGACAACCCAGACATTGCTGACTGTTGGCCATAATAAAACGATTCATAACGACCTTCTTTTTTGGTTGTAAAAACCTTATTCTTTATATGAGTGTTGTTATTACCCGACTTACAGGGGAATCGGCAATGTTCATGTGCCCAGAATAAGTAACTATTTCGCTATAAACTGTGGCAGATCAAATAATCCCATCACTGACTAAATTGTGTTTCAGCTAACTGGAACATTAATGATTTTTTGTGGAGAAGACGCGTGTGATTGTTAAACGACCCGTCTCGGCCAGTCTGGCCCGGGCCTTTTTTTACATTGTGCTGCTGTCGATTCTTTCCACGGGTATCGCTCTGCTAACTCTGGCGAGCAGTTTGCGCGACGCTGAGGCTATCAATATTGCCGGATCGCTACGTATGCAGAGTTACCGCCTGGGCTACGACTTGCAAAGTGGCAGTCCACAACTCAATGCACATCGCCAGTTGTTTCAGCAGGCACTGCATTCACCGGTATTAACCAATCTCAACGTCTGGTATGTGCCAGAAGCAGTAAAAACTCGCTATGCGCATCTGAATGCCAACTGGCTGGAGATGAATAATCGGCTCAGCAAGGGCGATTTGCCGTGGTATCAGGCCAATATTAATAATTATGTTAATCAGATAGACCTGTTCGTGCTGGCTTTACAGCACTACGCTGAACGCAAAATGCTGCTGGTGGTGGCGATTTCCCTGGCTGGCGGTATCGGTATTTTCACGCTGGTCTTTTTTACTTTGCGCCGTATACGCCATCAGGTGGTTGCCCCGCTGAATCAGCTGGTTACCGCCAGTCAACGTATTGAACACGGGCAGTTCGACTCGCCGCCGCTGGATACCAGTCTGCCGAATGAGCTTGGTCTGCTTGCAAAAACCTTTAACCAGATGTCGAGCGAGCTGCATAAATTGTACCTTTCGCTGGAGGCGTCAGTAGAAGAAAAGACCCGCGATCTCCACGAGGCCAAGCGTCGTCTGGAGGTGTTGTATCAATGTTCGCAGGCGCTGAACACCAGCCAGATTGATGTGCATTGTTTCCGCCATATTTTGCAGATTGTTCACGACAATGAAGCGGCTGAGTATCTGGAGTTAAATGTCGGTGAAAACTGGCGGATTAGCGAAGGGCAACCAAACCCGGAATTGCCGATGCAGATTTTACCGGTGACAATGCAAGAGACGGTTTACGGTGAACTGCACTGGCAAAATAGTCACGTTTCATCATCAGAACCGCTGCTTAACAGCGTTTCATCGATGCTGGGACGCGGTTTGTACTTTAATCAGGCGCAGAAGCATTTTCAGCAGTTATTGTTGATGGAAGAACGTGCGACCATCGCCCGCGAATTGCACGACTCGCTGGCTCAGGTGCTTTCTTACTTACGTATCCAGTTGACGTTACTGAAGCGTTCGATACCGGAAGATAACGCCACCGCACAAAGTATCATGGCCGATTTTTCCCAGGCGTTGAATGATGCTTATCGGCAGTTACGCGAGCTGTTGACTACTTTCCGCCTGACGCTGCAGCAGGCGGATCTCCCCTCCGCGTTGAGGGAAATGCTGGATACGTTACAAAATCAAACCAGCGCCAAACTGACCCTCGACTGCCGTCTGCCAACCCTGGCGCTGGATGCGCAAATGCAGGTGCATTTGTTGCAAATTATTCGCGAAGCGGTGCTGAATGCAATGAAGCACGCCAACGCCAGTGAAATCGCCGTCAGTTGCGTCACCGCGCCGGACGGCAATCACACGGTTTATATCCGTGATAACGGGATTGGTATCGGTGAACCGAAAGAACCCGAAGGTCATTATGGTCTGAATATCATGCGCGAACGCGCGGAACGGCTGGGTGGGACGCTGACTTTTTCACAACCTTCCGGCGGCGGCACGTTAGTGAGTATTAGCTTTCGCTCTGCGGAGGGTGAGGAAAGTCAGTTAATGTAATGCCTCCTACTGACCAAAGAATACTTGCACTTAAGGTTCAGTATAAAAGGGCATGATAATTTACATTAACTCCTTTTTTTCTCCACGATTGGCTCGTACCTTGCCGCTACAGTGAAGCAAGTCAAGCCTACAACGATACGCAGAAACACGAGGTCCTCTTTTAATGGCGAATTTCTTTATTGATCGCCCCATTTTTGCCTGGGTGCTGGCAATCCTGTTGTGTCTGACAGGTACCCTGGCGATTTTTTCATTGCCCGTTGAACAATACCCCGATCTCGCGCCACCAAATGTGCGAGTGACCGCTAACTATCCCGGCGCATCGGCCCAGACGCTGGAAAACACCGTGACCCAGGTTATCGAGCAAAATATGACCGGCCTCGATAATCTGATGTATATGTCATCTCAGAGCAGTGGCACCGGTCAGGCATCTGTCACTTTAAGTTTTAAGGCAGGCACCGATCCGGACGAAGCCGTGCAGCAAGTACAAAACCAGCTGCAATCAGCCATGCGAAAGTTACCGCAGGCGGTGCAAAATCAGGGCGTGACGGTGCGTAAAACCGGCGATACCAACATTCTGACCATTGCCTTCGTCTCTACCGATGGTTCGATGGATAAACAGGATATTGCTGATTATGTTGCCAGTAATATTCAGGACCCGTTAAGCCGCGTAAATGGCGTCGGGGATATCGATGCCTATGGTTCGCAATATTCCATGCGTATCTGGCTGGACCCGGCGAAACTCAACAGTTTCCAGATGACGGCTAAAGATGTCACTGATGCCATTGAGTCACAGAACGCGCAGATTGCGGTTGGGCAACTTGGGGGTACACCTTCCGTCGATAAGCAGGCGCTCAACGCCACCATTAACGCCCAGTCACTGCTGCAAACACCAGAACAGTTCCGCGATATCACCTTGCGGGTGAATCAGGACGGCTCAGAGGTAAGGCTGGGCGATGTCGCCACCGTCGAAATGGGGGCGGAGAAATACGATTATCTTAGCCGCTTCAATGGTAAGCCAGCCTCCGGGTTGGGGGTAAAACTGGCCTCCGGCGCGAACGAAATGGCGACAGCGGAGCTGGTGCTCAATCGTCTCGACGAGCTGGCGCAGTATTTCCCGCACGGACTGGAATACAAGGTGGCGTATGAAACCACCTCGTTTGTTAAAGCCTCCATTGAAGACGTGGTGAAAACGCTGCTGGAAGCTATCGCTCTGGTTTTCCTCGTTATGTATCTGTTCCTGCAAAACTTCCGCGCCACGCTGATACCCACTATCGCCGTGCCGGTGGTGTTGATGGGAACCTTCTCCGTACTTTACGCCTTCGGTTACAGCGTCAACACCTTAACCATGTTCGCGATGGTGCTGGCGATCGGTCTGCTGGTGGATGACGCCATCGTGGTGGTGGAAAACGTCGAACGTATTATGAGTGAGGAAGGACTCACTCCTCGCGAAGCCACACGTAAATCGATGGGGCAGATCCAGGGGGCACTGGTCGGGATTGCGATGGTTCTTTCGGCGGTATTTGTACCAATGGCCTTCTTCGGCGGCACCACCGGTGCCATCTATCGCCAGTTCTCTATTACCATTGTTGCGGCGATGGTGCTGTCAGTACTGGTAGCGATGATCCTCACTCCGGCTCTGTGTGCCACGCTACTTAAGCCACTGAAAAAAGGTGAGCATCATGGGCAAAAAGGCTTTTTTGCCTGGTTTAACCAGATGTTTAACCGCAACGCCGAACGCTACGAAAAAGGGGTGGCGAAAATTCTCCACCGTAGCCTGCGCTGGATTGTGATTTATGTTCTGCTGCTTGGCGGCATGGTGTTCCTGTTCCTGCGTTTGCCGACGTCGTTCTTACCGCTGGAAGACCGTGGCATGTTTACTACCTCGGTACAATTGCCCAGCGGTTCAACCCAACAACAGACCCTGAAAGTCGTTGAGCAAATCGAGAAATATTACTTCACCCATGAAAAAGACAACATCATGTCGGTGTTTGCCACCGTTGGTTCTGGCCCTGGGGGTAACGGGCAAAACGTGGCGCGAATGTTTATCCGCCTGAAAGACTGGAGCGAACGCGACAGTAAGACCGGCACCTCGTTTGCCATTATCGAGCGTGCAACGAAGGCGTTTAACCAAATTAAAGAAGCTCGCGTTATCGCCAGCAGCCCGCCAGCAATTAGCGGTCTTGGTAGTTCTGCAGGTTTTGATATGGAGTTGCAGGACCACGCTGGAGCGGGTCACGATGCGCTGATGGCAGCACGTAATCAGTTGCTGGCGCTGGCGGCGGAAAACCCGGAGCTAACCCGTGTGCGCCATAACGGCCTCGACGACAGTCCGCAGTTGCAGATTGATATCGACCAGCGTAAAGCTCAGGCGCTGGGCGTTGCTATCGACGATATTAACGACACACTGCAAACCGCCTGGGGTTCGAGCTATGTGAATGACTTTATGGATCGCGGTCGCGTGAAGAAAGTCTATGTGCAGGCAGCTGCGCCGTATCGCATGCTGCCAGATGACATCAATCTCTGGTATGTCCGAAATAAAGATGGCGGCATGGTGCCCTTCTCTGCTTTCGCGACCTCACGCTGGGAAACAGGCTCGCCGCGTCTGGAACGCTATAACGGTTATTCTGCGGTTGAGATTGTTGGGGAAGCCGCACCGGGGGTCAGTACCGGTACGGCGATGGATATTATGGAATCGTTAGTGAAGCAGTTGCCAAACGGCTTTGGTCTGGAGTGGACGGCGATGTCGTATCAGGAGCGACTTTCCGGCGCGCAGGCTCCGGCGCTGTACGCCATTTCCTTGCTGGTGGTATTCCTGTGTCTGGCGGCGTTGTATGAAAGCTGGTCGGTGCCGTTCTCGGTAATGCTGGTCGTGCCGCTGGGGGTTATCGGCGCGCTGCTGGCAACCTGGATGCGCGGGCTGGAAAACGACGTTTACTTCCAGGTGGGCCTGTTAACGGTCATTGGTTTATCGGCGAAAAACGCCATCCTGATCGTCGAGTTTGCTAACGAGATGAACCAAAAAGGCCACGACCTGTTTGAAGCGACGCTCCACGCCTGCCGTCAGCGTTTACGCCCGATTCTGATGACCTCGCTGGCATTTATCTTCGGCGTATTGCCAATGGCAACCAGCACGGGTGCCGGTTCCGGTGGTCAGCATGCGGTGGGTACTGGCGTAATGGGCGGGATGATTTCGGCCACTATTCTGGCTATTTACTTCGTGCCGCTGTTCTTTGTACTGGTGCGCCGCCGCTTCCCGCTGAAGCCGCGCCCGGAATAAGCAATAAAAAAGGCGACATGCTAATGTGTCGCCTTTTTCAACTTTCCGATTAAGAACCTGCTCAGCGGGTTCTTGCTGTTTGTACTTTGTCTCAGGAATTACTTACGAAGCATAACTTCGATAAAGTCTTTCCAGTTCCCCAGTTCACGTTCAATCATAACAACCTCTCTTATAATTATGGGTATTCTACGGAAACAATATACCGTGGTGAAGCTAATTTACTCGATTGCTGCGATGACTACCTCCGGGGGACAAACCTTATGTAAATACTATGGTCCTGCGGTGATAATTTGTATGTGATACACAGCAACATTTCGAGATATTCATACGGCATCTAATACTGATTTAATTCTGGTTAAAATACAGACAGATAACAAGATGAATATTCTTAATGTTTACGTTAAAAATGTTTAATATTATTTAATAGTTGTTAATTTGAATACTTCGATAATGTTGTATTTCCTGATAATCATTTGCAGGCAAAATGTTTTCACCCTTAAATGAGTATTTATTCTCATAGATCGAAAAAGGATTCATTATGGTTACACTTTACGGCATCAAAAATTGTGACACCATTAAAAAGGCTCGCCGTTGGCTGGAAGCCAATAACATCGACTATCGTTTTCATGATTACCGCGTCGATGGGCTGGACAGCGAATTATTGAACGGTTTTATCAACGAATTAGGCTGGGAAGCGTTACTGAACACCCGTGGTACAACCTGGCGTAAACTGGACGAAACCACCCGCAATAAAATCACCGATGCGGCCTCTGCGGCGGCATTAATGACTGAAATGCCTGCAATTATCAAACGTCCATTGCTCTGCGCGCCTGGTAAGCCTATGCTGCTGGGTTTCAGTGATTCCAGTTATCAGCAATTTTTCCATGAGGTGTAGTCTATGTCGTGCCCGGTTATTGAGCTGACACAACAGCTTATTCGCCGCCCTTCCCTGAGTCCTGATGACGCAGGATGCCAGGCTTTGTTGATTGAACGTTTGCAGGCGATCGGTTTTACCGTTGAACGCATGGACTTTGCCGATACGCAGAATTTTTGGGCATGGCGTGGGCAAGGTGAAACGTTAGCCTTTGCCGGGCATACCGACGTGGTGCCGCCTGGCGACGCCGATCGTTGGATCAATCCGCCGTTTGAACCCACCATTCGTGATGGCATGTTATTCGGGCGCGGTGCGGCAGATATGAAAGGCTCGCTGGCGGCGATGGTGGTAGCGGCAGAACGCTTTGTCGCACAACATCCCAACCATACGGGGCGACTGGCATTTCTGATCACCTCTGATGAAGAAGCCAGTGCACACAACGGTACGGTAAAAGTCGTCGAAGCGTTAATGGCACGTAATGAGCGTCTCGATTACTGCCTGGTCGGCGAACCGTCGAGTATCGAAGTGGTAGGTGATGTGGTGAAAAATGGTCGTCGCGGATCGTTAACCTGCAACCTCACCATTCATGGCGTTCAGGGGCATGTTGCCTACCCGCATCTGGCTGACAATCCGGTACATCGCGCAGCACCTTTCCTTAATGAATTAGTGGCTATTGAGTGGGATCAGGGCAATGAATTCTTCCCGGCGACCAGTATGCAGATTGCCAATATTCAGGCGGGAACGGGCAGTAACAACGTTATTCCGGGTGAACTGTTTGTGCAGTTTAACTTCCGCTTCAGCACCGAACTGACTGATGAGATGATCAAAGCACAGGTGCTTGCCCTGCTTGAAAAACATCAACTGCGTTATACGGTGGACTGGTGGCTTTCCGGGCAGCCATTTTTGACCGCGCGCGGTAAACTGGTGGATGCGGTCGTTAACGCGGTTGAGCACTATAATGAAATTAAACCGCAGCTACTGACCACAGGCGGAACGTCCGACGGGCGCTTTATTGCTCGCATGGGGGCGCAGGTGGTGGAACTCGGGCCGGTCAATGCCACTATTCATAAAATTAATGAATGTGTGAACGCTGCCGACCTGCAGCTACTTGCCCGTATGTATCAACGTATCATGGAACAGCTCGTCGCCTGATGAGTGGTTCTGCAAGAGGAAATAAGCATGGACTGGCTGGCTAAATATTGGTGGATTCTGGTGATTGTCTTTTTGGTAGGCGTCCTGCTGAACGTGATTAAAGATCTCAAGCGCGTCGACCATAAGAAATTTCTCGCCAACAAGCCGGAGCTTCCCCCGCATCGTGATTTCAACGATAAGTGGGACGATGACGACGACTGGCCGAAAAAGGATCAACCGAAGAAGTAAGCTGAGTGCTCAACCGTAGGCCGGATAAGGCGTTAACGCCGCATCCGGCAATGGTGAACGATGCCTGATGCGACGCTCACGCGTCTTATCAGGCCAGGTAATCTGTCTTTTACATCATTTCAATCACATCATCATCGCCAGGCTTACCGCCACTTAGCGCTTCGTCGAAATAATGTTTCGGAATGGTATAACGCAAGTGATCCAGGGCAAATTGCATACTGCGATTGTCGATCGCATGGCCTAAATCCTCCACGATATCCAGCGTCACGTCACCACCGGCACTGATTAACGCTTCCTGCGCCGCAACCGCATGCGCCAGATCGATAACCGGATCTTCACCGCCATGAATCAGGTGAATTGTCGTGGCTGTAGACGCAGTCTCCGGCAGGCTCGCATACCGTCCGTTAAAAGCAATGACGCGTGAAGCAAGGCCCGGTTCGGCTTTAATGCTCTCCAGCGCCATAATCGCGCCTTGAGAGAAACCGATGAGCGCCGTGGCGTTAGCCCCTACTCCGCTCTGTTTCTGCCAGTAGCGCACCGTTTCAATAAACGTCGGCATGATGGTATCCACACGCGCCTGGCGATTATCTTCCGTAATACCCTGCACCGAAAACCACTGACGCCCCGCCGGATTACCGCTCGGCTCCGCGCCTCCGACACTCACCACCAGCGCATCAGGAAATAGCGGCGCAAACCAGCTGCCTATTTCCCCCATTGCCACCGGGTTATCCCCGACACCGTGGAAAAGCAGTAACAACTGTTGCGCAGGTTTATCCGGGCTTTGAACAACAAAATGGTCATGTTTCATGGCGAACTCCTTAACTGATGTCATTAATTTTACGCCGCTGACTCACAATGACCATGGGAGAAAATTGAAGGAGTCAGTGAAAAAATTGCCATTGCGTTATGCGATCGCGCAAACGCTCAGTGCGAACATTATTAAGTGCGAACAGCGCCTGCGCGGCCTCTTCCCGCTGGCGAACCAGTAACATCTTACGGCCTGAAAGTTTAAGTGTGGTACATAACTGCGCATCACTGGCGTTTTTCTGTAAACGCCCACGCAGCGCCGGTAATGCCAGTTCACTGGTTTGTAGCAGACGCAATAAGCAACCTAACGACGTTAATAGCGGACGATGAGCGAAAGCAAAACCGGCCAGTTCAAGCCAGTCGTCGTCAGAAAGCACGATATCGTTTAGTGGATCAACAGGAAGCATTTCGCCATTCCACTGCGCGAGAGCTTGCGCATCGCGACGTAAACGGTAATGCTCACGTTCAGCCAGCTGTTTACCCGCATCACTCATCGGTAACAGCGCCATCGCCGTATAGCAACCGCTGCTGGCTTCACGATGATTACCCATTCGCACCAGCACAAAACCGCAGCGGTGCCAGAAACGCCATAACTCCCCGGTGTAACCAAAACTCACCGAAAGATAGTCGAGGTCACGCGTATATTGCAAAGCACCAGCAATAAGTTGCTGCCCTGTGCCTTCCCGCTGACGCGCCGGATGAACTGCTATCCGGCTGACCCGCCGTCCACGCAATGTCGCTGCCAGTGGATTGCTACCGTGCGCCGCCAGCGACTGGGCCACCAGATTACCCCGCGGGCGACGAAAACCTGCCCATACCGCCTGACTGAGTTGTTGAGATAATCCGCCCTCATCCACCAGCCACAACGCCCCGGCAATCTCGTTTTCGCCAGCCGCCTGTAAAAAATGTTGCCCTGGTGCATCCATCATCCGGCGTAAATCCAGCGGCGAGGTCCGGTAGTGCGCACCAGACAATAACTGATAAACCTTTAACGGCGTTTCTGGATCGCTTCGCCATAACGTTTGTTCAAATGCGGAAATGACGATATTGCCTTGTGGTGTATGGGTGAAGTTTTCATCGTCAAAAACCAGTGCCTCGCTGACCATTTTTTCCAGCGGGCATCCCTGTGCCCAGCGGATCGGCTGTTGCAGTTCAAAACGGTGTAAATGCGGAAAGCGAGCGCAAAATTTCAGCAAAAAACCACGTCCGGTGCCTTCGTAGCCCTGCACCGTAGTGGTTAACAACGTTCGAGGAAAACGCGATACCAGTTGATGCAACAACGGCGCAGGTATGGCTGCGGCTTCATCGACCACCAGCCAGTCGGCTTGCTCATCGCTGGCTAACAAGGCATCCGGCGCAATAAAGCGAAACTTCTCGCCCGCAAATTGTGCCAGTACATCCGTTGCCGCTTTTGCGGGCGCAGTGACAATCGCACTACCCGCAATACGAGAAATGAGTTGCCCTGCCAGCGCCGATTTACCGCGCCCACGCGCAGCCGTTACCGCTGCCACGCCCGACGGCATGGTCAATAGCTGCTGTAAGAGTTGCTGTTGTTCTGGTTGTGGTGCGCCGGTCGCGGTGTGCCAGTCAGTACGGGGAGTAAAATGCGCCAACGAGAACGGCTGGTTTTGCCGCCAGAGAATAGCGTCGTTATCCGCCGTAAGTACACGTTTGAAATGCTGGACAAAATGCGGCGTCGCAATAGGGTCAGGGCAATCACTCCAGCGCAGCGAGTCGGTATCAGGTTGGTTTTCCCACTCTTCCCATACAGGGAGTAACAAAACCAGCCAGCTTCCCGCTTTCAACGTTCCGCTAAGTGCCGCAAAGGCAGCGGCATCAAAGCCGTGGCGGGCGTCGAATACCGCATGCCGGAACTCGCGCCCAAGTAAAGTTTGTAGTGCCGAGGGAGAACAGTGGTTTTCAGCATCTGGCTGCGGCGAAATCCACAGCCAGTCGCCAGGTAAGGCATCACGCAACTTAAGCGCATGATCAAAACACCAACCCTCTTCCCCGCTCAACACCAGCAAGCGGCGGATCCCTTCACGTTTCATTTGCGCTGTTAATGTGTGAAACGCAGTCAGTTCAGCCATCCCTGCCCCGGAAGTTAAATGCTTTTACCAAAAGTATTGCATTGTGCCGGATCGCCGCTGTCGAAACCACGTTTAAACCAGCTGTAGCGTTGCTGAGAAGTGCCATGAGTGAAACTGTCTGGTACTACTCGCCCCTGACTTTGCTGTTGTAAACGGTCATCGCCGATGGCCTGCGCCGCGTTCAGCGCCTCTTCCAGATCGCCGGTTTCCAGAACGCCTTGCTGCTGCATACTATGCCCCCAGACACCGGCAAAACAGTCGGCCTGGAGTTCCATACGCACAGATAAGCGGTTCACTTCCGCCTGCGTCGCGTTTTGTTGCAGTTGACGAACTTTCGGCTCGATGCCTAACAGTTTCTGCACATGATGACCGACTTCATGGGCGATAACGTACCCCTGGGCAAAATCGCCATCCGCGCCAAGTTTGTCTTTCATGTCATCATAGAAGGAGAGATCGATATAAACCGTGCCATCCGCCGGGCAATAGAACGGCCCCATTATGGACTGGCCCGCCCCGCATCCGGTACGCGTCATTCCACGGTACATGACCAGCTTCGGTTGCTGATAGGTCTTACCCATCTTCTCGAACTGTTGTCCCCAGGTGTCTTCCGTGGTTGCCAGAATCACCGAGGTGAATTTTGCGGCTTCGTCTTCATTTGGGCTAATTGACCGCGTTGATTGCTGTTGAGAAACCGGCTGCCCGGTCATCAACCCGGTTAAATCAACGCCATAGTAGCCTGCAACCAGCACGACTATCAGTAAAATCAGCCCGCCTTTACCGCTCGGCAGACGGAAACCGGGACCGCCCATTGACGGACCGCCGGAGCTATTGCGCCTGTCTTCAACATTGTCACTTTCACGTCGCCCTTGCCAACGCATAGATACCTCAACAATATATTCATTATAGAAATGATCGTAGGTGGTTCAGAGGAAGATTACCACAGGAAAGCGGGATGAAATGGCGGAGGAATGAGCGTTCAATGCACATCTTACGAGAATGGTTGTCTTGCCGTGCCAGCAGCACGGCAAGATGATGAACAGAAAAATCAGTCCAGCTGTACACCCAGGCGGCGGGCGACGGCTTCATAGGCCTCGATCAGGCCACCGAGGCTCTGGCGGAAACGGTCTTTGTCCATTTTCTCCAGTGTTTCTTTGTCCCACAGGCGGCTGCCGTCCGGGGAGAACTCATCGCCCAGTACGACTTCACCTTTGTACAGGCCAAACTCCAGCTTGAAGTCGACCAGAATCAGACCAGCATCATCGAACAGTTTTTTCAGCACGTCGTTCGCTTTGTAGGTCAGCTCTTTCATACGCGCCAGGTTCTCTTTGCTCACCCAGCCAAAGGTTTCGCAGTAAGATTCGTTGACCATCGGATCGTGCATGGCGTCGTTTTTCAGGAACAGATCGAACAGCGGCGGGTTCAGCTCAATACCTTCTTCGATTCCAAGACGTTTCACCAGAGAGCCAGCAGCACGGTTACGCACGACACACTCAACCGGCACCATATCCAGCTTTTTCACCAGACATTCGGTATCGGAGAGCAGACGCTCCATTTGAGTCGGGATACCCGCTTCAGCCAGTTTGCTCATGATGAAGTAGTTGAACTTGTTGTTCACCATACCTTTGCGATCAAACTGCTCAATGCGCGCGCCATCCCCTGCTGACGTATCATTGCGGAATTCGAGCACCAACAGGTCCGGGTTTTCCGTGCTGTATACGGTTTTCGCTTTACCACGATACAACTCAGCTTGCTTTTGCATCTTTATCACTCCTGGGTGTGAATTAACGTTTTAAAATCTTTTGCTGTCTGGTGTGCCGGATGTTTTGTCGGATGCGGTGTGAACGCCTTATTCGAACTACGTCCGACAAACAAATTTCGTGCGAATTACCGCTAAAATCGCGTTTTCCTGCCTACGCACACGTTTGCGTATCATATCAGAAAAAAGGGCCGGATGATTCCAGCCCTGTATTTTTACTTGCTAAACGCAGCCTGGAAGACAGATACCAGCGCGTCGTTCTGACTCTGAGTCAGAGTATGACCTTTCGGATCGATGAACTGTAGGCTGCTGCGGTTATCTAAATCGCCAACCTGCAGTTTATAGTCACCGGATGCCAGGCCTGGATCGCTCGCGCCCAGTTCCTGCCAGTCGCTGTCAGACAGCGGCTTATAAGTTACGGCCATGTTGCCCTGCGAACGGGTGCTGTCGGTCACTTTCATGCCCACTTTTTCCAGCGCCGCTGGCAGACGTTGCCAAACCACATTGAACGGCCCGCGTACGACCAGCATTGGTAAACCGGTGTCATCAGCTGCACTTTGTACGTCCATAGTGGTGGAGGCACGATTTTGCGCAGCGTTCGCGGCGTCAGTGGCAGATTTATCCAGACCGGCGGAAATAACGTTCATCATCTCCGTGCTGTAACGCTGCATGGAAGCCGCGTCTGCAACCGGTTTGCCCGCCTGTTCCAGGTTCAGCAGTTTAACCGTAACCGCCTGCTGATAACCCTGCGGCTTAACAGAGATTTGATAACGACCACGATACTGCTCGTCTTCGTCCAGACGGTTCCATTGTACCCAATCGGTGGTCAGTGTCTGACCAGCGTCATCACGTTGGGTGATGGTGTAGTTTTTCGCCTGCAGCACGCTAACCACCTGCGGCCACAGAGTATTGCCACGACCATTTTCCACCAGCAATGAAGCGGTATCGCCCGTGAACTGGGTACGCGCGCCAGAAACCAGTGCCAGCGGCTGGGCTGGTGGACGAATGTCCAGCGCCTTACCGACAGCACCACTACCGTTGGTCACCGGGATTGCATAATCACCGGAGGTCACCGGCAAAATCATTCCAGCCGGGGCATGAAGCTCCGCAAGCGGTGCCGCTTCCAGGTAGGCTTCATCACCACTGACCTGACGCTTATAGCGTGAGTCAGAACTACAGGCAGCGAGTAATAAAACAAGCGAAACACCCGCAACCTTTGCCAGGCGCGACTTTTGAACAGAGTAAGCCATCAAATCTCCCTAAACTTTACAGCAAACCGGCATGCTTAAGCGCCGCTCTGACCGTCTCACGACCACTGTCGGTGATTGGTGTCATTGGCAGGCGCAGCGTATCGGTCGCCACAAGACCCAGTTCCTTACATGCCCATTTCACCGGGATTGGATTGGGTTCGACAAATAGTTTGTTGTGTAATGGCATCAGACGCTGATTAATAACGCGTGCCTCGGCAAAATGCCCTTCTGCTGCCAGTTTGCACATCTGGGCCATATCACGCGCTGCGACGTTAGCCGTAACGGAAATAACCCCATGACCGCCTAATTGCATGAAGTCCAGCGCGCTCGCATCATCGCCGCTCAGCAGAACAAAATCATCTGAAACCAGCTCTTTGATCTGGTTTACACGCGTTAAGTTCCCTGTTGCCTCTTTGATTCCGATAATATTTTTTACTTTCGCCAGACGGCCCACCGTTTCCGGGAGCAGATCGCAGCCAGTACGGGACGGCACATTATACAGAATTTGCGGCAGGTCAGTATGCTCAGCGATGGCTTTGAAATGCTGATACAAACCTTCTTGCGACGGACGATTGTAGTAAGGGGTTACCGTCAGGCAGCCGACGATACCACTGTCATTGAAGCGCTGCGTCAGGCTAATGGCTTCCGCAGTAGCGTTAGCGCCGGTCCCGGCAATTACCGGAATGCGCCCATCAGCCAGCTCCAGCGTCATCATCACCACATCAGCATGTTCGTCATGATTTAAGGTAGCGGACTCGCCAGTGGTGCCAACAGAAACGATCGCCGAAGTACCGCTGGCGACATGATAATCAATCAGTTTTTTCAAGCTAGCCCGACAGACATTACCTTTTTCATCCATCGGAGTAACAATCGCGACAATACTTCCCGTGAACATGGGCCATCCTCTGTGCAAACAAGTGTCTCAATGGTACGTTTGGTATGGCATTAAAAGCAAGCAGACAGAACCGTTCTGATTGTTGTATGCATGTTTTTTTTATGCTTTCCTTAAGAACAACTCACCCCTTAAAGGAATAACCAGTTTGACACTGTCATCGCAACATTATCTGGTGATCACTGCGTTGGGTGCCGATCGCCCTGGAATTGTGAACACCATCACCCGTCATGTCAGTAGTTGCGGCTGTAATATTGAAGACAGTCGCCTGGCGATGCTGGGAGAAGAGTTCACGTTTATCATGCTGCTTTCCGGTTCATGGAATGCCATCACTCTGATTGAATCAACGTTACCGTTGAAAGGTGCCGAGCTGGATCTTTTAATCGTGATGAAGCGCACGACGGCGCGTCCGCGTCCGCCAATGCCAGCATCTGTCTGGGTTCAGGTCGATGTGGCAGACTCCCCGCATTTAATTGAACGCTTCACAGCACTTTTCGACGCGCATCATATGAACATTGCGGAGCTGGTGTCGCGCACGCAACCTGCTGAAAATGAACGGGCTGCGCAGTTGCATATTCAGATAACCGCCCACAGCCCCGCATCTGCGGACGCAGCAAATATTGAGCAAGCGTTCAAAGCCCTATGTACAGAACTCAATGCACAAGGCAGTATTAACGTCGTCAATTATTCCCAACATGATGAACAGGATGGAGTTAAGTAATGAATCCACTGAAAGCCGGTGATATCGCACCGAAATTTAGCTTGCCGGATCAAGACGGAGAACAAGTTAATTTGACCGACTTCCAGGGACAGCGTGTTCTGGTTTATTTCTACCCGAAAGCCATGACCCCCGGCTGTACCGTACAGGCCTGCGGCTTACGCGATAACATGGATGAGTTGAAAAAAGCGGGCGTTGATGTGCTGGGTATCAGCACCGATAAACCCGAAAAACTCTCCCGTTTTGCGGAAAAAGAGCTGCTTAACTTTACGCTCCTGTCTGATGAGGACCACCAGGTGTGCGAACAATTCGGCGTCTGGGGTGAAAAGTCCTTCATGGGCAAAACCTACGATGGTATTCATCGCATCAGCTTCCTGATTGACGCTGATGGCAAAATCGAACATGTCTTTGACGATTTCAAAACCAGCAATCACCACGACGTTGTGCTGAACTGGCTGAAAGAACACGCCTGATTACTTTGCTCCATTCCGTGCTGGCTGCGCTTGCGGTCAGCACACCTCACTTCTCGTGATCAAGATCACATTCTCGCTTTCCCCTGCGACACGGGTGTCGAATCCATTTTTTGCTGAACGTTAATGACCATCATTTTTGTACCGTTCAGAACCCAGTTAATACATAATTTATTGAATATATTAAATTAATCAGACTGGCATCCTTTATGCAATATGAAATGCAATGTTTCATATCATTTTCAAGGAGCCGACATGAACCGCTTTGTGGTGGCCGAACCACTGTGGTGTACAGGATGTAATACCTGTCTCGCTGCCTGTTCGGACGTGCATAAAACGCAAGGTTTACAGCAACACCCGCGCCTGGCCCTGGCGAAGACGTCAACAATCACTGCCCCTGTCGTGTGTCATCACTGTGAGGAAGCCCCTTGCCTGCAGGTCTGCCCGGTCAATGCCATCTCCCAGAGGGATGATGCGATCCAACTCAACGAAAGCCTCTGTATTGGCTGCAAGCTTTGCGCCGTGGTCTGCCCATTTGGCGCAATCAGCGCTTCAGGAAGCCGTCCGGTGAATGCCCCTGCGCAATATGTTTTTCAGGCTGACGGCTCACTCAAAGATGGCGAAGAAAACGCGCCGACCCAACATGCTTTGCTGCGCTGGGAACCGGGTGTCCAGACCGTCGCGGTGAAATGCGACCTGTGTAATTTCTTGCCAGAAGGTCCGGCCTGCATTCGCGCTTGCCCGAATCAGGCGTTACGGCTGATTACCGACGATAGCCTGCAACGTCAGATGAAAGAAAAACAGCGCCTTGCCGCAAGCTGGTTTGCCAATGGCGGGGAGGATCCCCTTTCCCTTACTCAGGAGCAACACTAATGGATGCCCTGCAATTATTAACCTGGTCGCTGATCCTCTTTCTGTTTGCCAGTCTGGCTTCGCTGTTTTTACTCGGTCTGGACAGACTGGCTATTAAGCTTTCCGGCATCACATCGCTGGTGGGCGGCGTGATTGGCATCATCAGCGGAATTACGCAATTACATGCTGGTGTAACTTTAGTCGCCCGTTTTGCCACCCCTTTTGACTTTGCCGATTTAACCCTGCGAATGAATAGCCTCTCGGCATTTATGGTGCTGGTTATCTCCTTGCTGGTGGTGGTTTGTTCGCTCTATTCATTGACTTATATGCGCGAATACGAGGGCAAAGGCGCGGCGGCGATGGGCTTCTTTATGAATCTTTTCATCGCATCGATGGTTGCCCTGCTGGTGATGGACAACGCTTTTTGGTTCATCGTGCTGTTTGAAATGATGTCGCTGTCTTCCTGGTTTCTGGTCATTGCCAGGCAGGATAAAACGTCGATCAACGCTGGCATGCTCTACTTTTTTATCGCCCACGCCGGATCGGTGCTGATTATGATCGCCTTCTTGCTGATGGGGCGCGAAAGCGGCAGCCTCGATTTTGCCAGTTTCCGCACGCTTTCACTTTCTCCGGGGCTGGCGTCGGCGGTGTTCCTGCTGGCCTTTTTCGGTTTTGGCGCGAAAGCCGGGATGATGCCGTTGCACAGCTGGTTGCCGCGCGCTCACCCTGCCGCACCATCGCACGCTTCGGCGTTGATGTCTGGCGTAATGGTCAAAATCGGTATTTTCGGCATCCTGAAAGTGGCGATGGATCTGCTGGCGCAAACGGGTTTGCCGCTGTGGTGGGCATTCTGGTGATGGCGATCGGCGCAATCTCCGCGCTCCTGGGCGTGCTGTATGCGCTGGCGGAACAGGATATCAAACGGCTGCTGGCCTGGAGTACCGTCGAAAACGTCGGCATTATTTTGCTGGCAGTCGGTGTGGCGATGGTCGGTCTGTCACTGCACGACCCGCTGCTCACCGTGGTTGGACTGCTCGGCGCACTGTTTCATCTGCTCAACCATGCGCTGTTCAAAGGGCTGCTATTTCTCGGCGCGGGCGCGATTATTTCGCGTTTGCATACCCACGACATGGAAAAAATGGGGGCACTGGCGAAACGGATGCCGTGGACAGCCGCAGCATGCCTGATTGGTTGCCTCGCGATATCAGCCCTTCCTCCGCTGAATGGTTTTATCAGCGAATGGTACACCTGGCAGTCGCTGTTCTCACTAAGTCGTGTGGAAGCCGTAGCGCTACAACTTGCGGGTCCTATTGCTATGGTGATGCTGGCAGTCACTGGTGGGCTGGCAGTAATGTGCTTCGTCAAAATGTACGGTATTACTTTCTGTGGTGCGCCGCGCAGTACACACGCTGAAGAGGCACAGGAAGTGCCAAATACGATGATCGTCGCCATGCTACTGCTCGCGGCACTCTGCGTATTAATTGCGCTTAGTGCCAGTTGGCTGGCACCGAAGATAATGCATATTGCCCATGCCTTTACCGATACCCCTCCCGTCACTGTCGCCAGCGGAATAGCACTTGTACCCGGCACGTTTCATACACGGGTCACTCCCTCATTACTGTTGCTGTTACTACTGGCGATGCCTTTGCTGCCTGGCCTTTACTGGCTGTGGTGTCGTTCGCGCCGCGCAGCGTTTCGTCGCACAGGAGATGCCTGGGCATGCGGCTACGGCTGGGAAAATGCGATGGCCCCGTCAGGCAATGGCGTGATGCAGCCGCTGCGTGTGGTCTTTTCTGCGCGATTTCGTCTACGACAACAGCTCGACCCTACGCTGAGGCTAAATAAAGGTCTTGCGCACGTCACCGCCAGGGCTCAGAGCACAGAACCCTTCTGGGATGAGCGGGTGATCCGCCCCATCGTGAGCGCCACCCAACGGCTGGCCAAAGAAATACAGCATCTGCAAAGCGGCGACTTTCGTCTCTATTGCCTGTATGTGGTTGCCGCACTGGTTGTGCTGCTAATCGCTATTGCCGTCTAAGGAAATCACCATGAGACAAACTCTTTGCGACGGATATCTGGTCATTTTTGCGTTAGCACAGGCCGTGATTCTGCTGATGCTAACCCCACTTTTTACGGGTATTTCCCGGCAGATACGCGCGCGAATGCACTCCCGCCGCGGACCGGGGATCTGGCAGGATTATCGCAATATCCACAAACTGTTTAAACGCCAGGAAGTTGCGCCTATATCTTCAGGTCTGATGTTCCGCCTGATGCCGTGGGTATTAATCAGCAGCATGCTGGTGCTGGCGATGGCCCTACCACTATTTATTACCGTTTCCCCTTTTGCGGGCGGCGGCGATCTGATCACCCTTATCTATCTTCTTGCCCTGTTTCGTTTTTTCTTTGCTCTTTCCGGGCTGGATACCGGAAGCCCGTTTGCGGGAGTCGGTGCCAGTCGCGAGTTGACGCTCGGTATTCTGGTCGAACCCATGCTCATTCTCTCACTACTGGTATTGGCGCTGATAGCAGGTTCCACGCATATCGAGATGATCAGCAATACGCTGGCAACGGGCTGGAACTCGCCGCTAACCACCGTACTGGCGTTACTGGCCTGTGGTTTTGCCTGCTTCATTGAGATGGGAAAAATTCCCTTTGATGTTGCTGAAGCAGAACAGGAATTACAGGAAGGCCCGCTGACCGAATATTCCGGTGCCGGGCTGGCGCTAGCGAAATGGGGGCTGGGGCTGAAACAGGTCGTGATGGCAGCACTGTTTGTGGCCCTGTTTCTGCCCTTTGGGCGCGCGCAAGAACTTTCTCTCGCCTGCCTGCTGACTTCACTTGTCGTTACGCTGCTCAAGGTTTTGCTGATTTTTGTACTGGCCTCAATCGCAGAAAACACGCTGGCACGCGGGCGTTTTTTACTCATTCACCATGTGACCTGGCTTGGCTTCAGCCTTGCTGCGCTTGCATGGGTCTTCTGGTTAACCGGTCTGTAAGGAGCACTGACGGAATATGGAAAATCTTGCTCTGACGACGTTAATGCTGCCTTTTATCGGCGCACTGGTCGTTTCGTTTTCGCCACAACGTCGGGCCGCCGAATGGGGGTTTTGTTCGCCGCACTGACCACGCTGTGCATGTTGTCGCTGATCTCCGCGTTTTATCAGGCCGATAAAGTTGCCGTCACGTTGACGTTGGTCAACGTGGGGGATGTGGCATTGTTTGGCCTGGTCATTGATCGCGTGAGTACGCTGATTCTGTTTGTGGTGGTGTTTCTCGGTTTGCTGGTCACGATCTACTCCACGGGTTATCTGACGGATAAAAATCGCGAACACCCGCATAACGGCACGAATCGTTATTACGCATTTTTGCTGGTGTTTATCGGCGCGATGGCGGGACTGGTACTCTCCTCGACGCTGCTCGGTCAGTTGTTGTTTTTTGAAATTACGGGCGGCTGCTCCTGGGCGTTGATCAGTTATTACCAGAGCGATAAAGCGCAGCGTTCGGCACTAAAAGCGTTGCTTATCACTCATATCGGCTCGTTGGGGTTGTATCTTGCCGCCGCCACGCTGTTTTTGCAGACCGGAACGTTTGCGCTTAGCGCAATGAGCGAGTTACACGGCGACGCACGTTATCTGGTTTATGGCGGGATCCTGTTTGCCGCGTGGGGGAAATCGGCCCAGCTACCGATGCAAGCGTGGCTACCGGATGCAATGGAAGCGCCAACACCGATCAGCGCCTATCTCCACGCCGCATCGATGGTGAAAGTGGGCGTTTACATTTTTGCCCGCGCCATTATCGACGGCGGCAATATCCCGCATGTGATTGGCGGCGTTGGCATGGTCATGGCGCTGGTCACCATTCTTTATGGATTTCTGATGTATTTACCACAGCAGGATATGAAGCGGTTGCTGGCCTGGTCGACCATCACTCAACTTGGCTGGATGTTCTTCGGTTTGTCGCTCTCCATCTTCGGCTCGCGGCTGGCGCTGGACGGCAGCATCGCCTACATCGTCAACCACGCGTTCGCTAAAAGCCTGTTTTTCCTTGTAGCAGGTGCGCTGAGTTACAGCTGCGGCACGCGCTTGTTGCCGCGTCTGCGTGGCGTATTGCACACCCTGCCGTTGCCAGGCGTGGGTTTCTGCGTGGCAGCGCTGGCGATTACCGGCGTGCCGCCGTTCAACGGCTTCTTCAGTAAATTCCCGCTGTTTGCTGCCGGTTTTGCGTTGTCAGTGGAGTACTGGATCCTGCTGCCCGCCATGATTCTGCTGATGATTGAATCGGTCGCCAGTTTCGCCTGGTTTATTCGCTGGTTTGGTCGCGTCGTGCCTGGCAAACCGAGCGAGGCCGTCGCCGATGCCGCACCGCTGCCAGGGTCAATGCGCCTGGTGTTGATTGTACTGATTGTGATGTCGCTGATTTCCAGCGTAATCGCCGCGACCTGGTTGCAGTAAGGAGATGATGAATGACCGGTTCTATGATCGTAAATAATCTGGCGGGACTGATGATGCTGACATCACTGTTTGTGATTAGCGTCAAAAGCTATCGCCTGTCATGCGGATTTTACGCCTGCCAGTCACTGGTGCTGGTGTCTATTTTCGCCACCCTCTCGTGCCTGTTCGCCGCAGAGCAACTGCTGATCTGGTCCGCCAGCGCCTTTATCACCAAAGTGCTGCTGGTACCGTTAATCATGACTTACGCTGCACGAAATATTCCCCAGAACATCCCGGAAAAAGCGTTATTCGGTCCGGCAATGATGGCACTGCTCGCGGCGTTAATTGTCCTGCTTTGCGCATTTGTCGTTCAGCCCGTGAAGCTACCGATGGCTACCGGGCTGAAACCGGCGCTGGCGGTAGCGTTAGGTCATTTTCTGCTTGGCCTGCTGTGCATTGTCAGCCAGCGCAATATCCTGCGGCAAATTTTTGGTTACTGCCTGATGGAAAACGGCTCCCATCTGGTGCTGGCGCTTCTTGCCTGGCGAGCACCGGAACTGGTGGAAATAGGTATCGCTACCGACGCCATCTTCGCCGTCATTGTGATGGTGTTACTGGCAAGAAAAATATGGCGTACCCACGGCACGCTGGACGTGAACAACTTGACCGCGCTGAAGGGATAATGAGATGAGTTATTCTGTGATGTTCGCTTTACTCCTGCTCACGCCGCTGCTTTTTTCGCTGCTCTGTTTTGCCTGCCGGAAACGGAGACTTTCTGCGACTCGCACGGTGACCGTATTACATAGCTTAGGGATCACACTGCTGCTGATTCTGGCACTCTGGGTGGTCCAAACTGCCGCTGATGCAGGAGAAATATTCGCTGCGGGACTGTGGCTTCATATTGATGGTCTGGGCGGTTTGTTCCTCGCCATTCTTGGTGTGATTGGCTTTCTCACCGGTATTTACTCGATTGGCTACATGCGTCATGAAGTGGCACACGGCGAGCTTTCACCCGTTACGCTGTGCGATTACTACGGTTTCTTCCATCTGTTTTTGTTCACCATGCTGCTGGTTGTTACCAGCAATAACCTGATTGTGATGTGGGCGGCGATCGAAGCCACCACCTTAAGCTCGGCGTTTCTGGTAGGCATTTACGGTCAGCGTTCATCGCTGGAAGCTGCATGGAAGTACATCATTATTTGTACTGTTGGTGTCGCTTTTGGTCTGTTCGGTACCGTGCTGGTATACGCCAACGCCGCCAGCGTTATGCCGCAGGCAGAAATGGCGATATTCTGGAGCGAGGTTCTTAAGCAATCGTCCTTGCTTGACCCAACATTAATGCTGTTGGCCTTTGTGTTTTTGCTAATTGGCTTTGGTACCAAAACCGGGCTATTTCCCATGCACGCCTGGCTGCCGGATGCTCACAGTGAAGCGCCGAGTCCGGTCAGCGCCCTGCTCTCCGCCGTATTGCTGAACTGCGCGCTGTTGGTGCTGATTCGCTATTACATCATTATTTGCCAAGCCATCGGCAGCGATTTCCCCAACCGGTTGTTGCTCATCTTCGGCATGTTGTCGGTTGCCGTGGCGGCATTTTTCATTCTGGTACAGCGGGACATTAAGCGTCTGCTGGCGTACTCCAGCGTGGAGAACATGGGGCTGGTCGCGGTGGCGCTAGGCATTGGCGGGCCGCTGGGAATTTTTGCCGCGCTGCTGCACATCTTAAACCACAGTCTGGCAAAAACGCTGCTGTTCTGCGGTTCCGGCAATGTACTGCTCAAGTACGGCACGCGCGATCTCAACGTCGTCTGTGGGATGCTCAAAATCATGCCATTTACCGCCGTGCTGTTTGGCGGCGGTGCGCTGGCGCTGGCAGGGATGCCGCCCTTCAACATTTTTCTTAGCGAATTTATGACCATTACCGCCGGACTGGCACGTAATCACCTGCTGATTATCGTCCTGCTGTTATTGCTGTTAACGCTGGTGCTGGCGGGCCTGGTACGGATGGCAGCGCGGGTGTTAATGGCGAAACCGCCGCAGGCCGTTAACCGGGGTGATCTCGGCTGGTTGACCACCTCGCCAATGGTGATTCTGCTGGTCATGATGCTGGCGATGGGAACGCATATTCCACAACCTGTCATCAGGATCCTGGCGGGCGCTTCCACTATAGTCCTCTCAGGGACGCACGACCTGCCTGCACAACGTAGCACCTGGCATGATTTTTTGCCTTCAGGCACCGCATCTGTTTCGGAGAAACACAGTGAACGTTAATTCATCGTCAAATCGTGGCGAAGCGATTCTCGCCGCCCTGAAAACGCAGTTCCCCGGCGCGGTGCTGGATGAAGAGCGACAAACGCCTGAACAGGTCACCATTACGGTGAAAATCAATCTGCTGCCTGACGTTGTACATTATCTTTATTATCAACATGATGGCTGGCTTCCAGTCCTGTTTGGCAACGACGAGCGGACACTTAACGGTCATTACGCGGTTTATTATGCCCTTTCAATGGAAGGGGCCGAAAAATGCTGGATCGTGGTGAAGGCACTGGTCGATGCCGACAGTCGGGAGTTTCCGTCAGTCACACCGCGCGTCCCTGCCGCGGTCTGGGGCGAGCGAGAAATTCGCGATATGTACGGGCTGATTCCGGTTGGCCTGCCGGATCAGCGTCGCCTGGTGTTGCCCGATGACTGGCCGGAAGATATGCATCCGCTGCGCAAAGATGCGATGGATTATCGACTGCGCCCTGAACCGACGACAGATTCCGAAACGTATGCGTTTATCAATGAGGGCAACAGCGATGCGCGGGTGATCCCTGTCGGCCCGCTGCATATCACCTCCGATGAACCGGGTCACTTCCGCTTGTTTGTGGATGGCGAGCAAATTGTCGATGCTGATTACCGCCTGTTTTATGTCCATCGCGGCATGGAGAAACTGGCAGAAACGCGGATGGGCTACAACGAAGTGACCTTCTTATCGGACCGCGTGTGTGGGATTTGCGGTTTTGCCCACAGTGTGGCCTATACCAATTCGGTTGAAAATGCACTGGGGATTGAGGTGCCGCAACGAGCACATACTATTCGCTCGATTCTGCTGGAAGTCGAACGGCTACACAGTCATTTGCTTAACCTTGGCCTCTCCTGCCATTTCGTTGGTTTTGATACCGGCTTTATGCAATTTTTCCGCGTGCGGGAAAAGTCGATGACGATGGCGGAATTGCTGATCGGGTCGCGTAAAACCTACGGTCTGAATCTGATTGGTGGTGTTCGCCGCGATATTCTCAAAGAGCAACGTCTGCAAACGCTGAAACTGGTGCGCGAGATGCGCGCCGACGTGTCGGAGCTGGTAGAGATGCTGCTTGCTACGCCGAATATGGAACAACGCACTCAGGGCATTGGCATTCTCGACCGACAAATCGCCCGTGATTTGCGCTTTGATCACCCCTACGCCGACTACGGCAATATTCCAAAAACACTGTTTACCTTTACCGGCGGCGATGTTTTCTCCCGCGTGATGGTCCGTGTCAAAGAGACGTTTGATTCGCTGGCAATGCTGGAATTTGCCCTCGACAACATGCCGGATACCCCACTGCTGACCGAAGGCTTTAGCTATAAACCTCACGCATTCGCGCTGGGCTTTGTTGAAGCGCCACGCGGTGAAGACGTGCACTGGAGCATGCTCGGTGATAACCAAAAATTGTTCCGCTGGCGCTGCCGTGCCGCCACCTACGCCAACTGGCCGGTGTTGCGTTACATGCTGCGCGGCAATACCGTTTCTGACGCACCGCTGATTATCGGTAGCCTTGATCCCTGCTACTCCTGTACCGACCGTGTGACGCTGGTAGATGTGCGCAAGCGCCAGTCAAAAACCGTGCCGTATAAAGAGATCGAACGCTACGGCATTGATCGTAACCGTTCGCCGCTGAAGTAAGGACAGAAGATGCTGAAGTTACTGAAAACTATTATGCGCGCCGGAACCGCGACGGTGAAATATCCCTTCGCGCCACTGGAGGTCAGCCCAGGCTTTCGCGGGAAACCGGACCTGATGCCCAGCCAATGTATTGCCTGCGGCGCCTGTGCTTGTCCGGCAAATGCGCTGACTATCCAGACCGACGACCAGCAAAATTCGCGCACCTGGCAGCTCTATCTGAGGCGTTGTATTTACTGCGGACGTTGTGAAGAAGTGTGCCCGACCAGAGCCATCCAGCTTACCAATAACTTTGAACTGACCGTCACCAATAAAGCCGATCTCTATACCCGCGCGACGTTCCATCTACAACGTTGCAGCCGTTGCGAACGCCCGTTTGCCCAGCAAAAAACCGTCGCACTGGCTACTGAATTGTTGGCACAGCAACAAAATGCGCCACAAAACCGCGAAATGTTATGGGCGCAAGCGAGCGTCTGCCCGGAGTGCAAACAACGCGCGACGCTGCTCAACGACGATACAGATGTACCGCTGGTGGCTAAGGAGCAGCTATGAGTCCAGTGCTTACACAACATGTCAGCCAGCCCATCACGCTGGACGAGCAAACGCAAAAGATGAAGCAGCATTTGCTACAGGATATCCGTCGCTCGGCTTACGTTTATCGCGTCGATTGCGGCGGCTGCAACGCCTGTGAAATCGAAATTTTTGCCGCCATCACACCAGTATTCGACGCAGAACGTTTTGGCATTAAGGTTATTTCATCACCGCGTCACGCCGATATTTTGTTATTTACAGGCGCAGTCACCCGGGCGATGCGTATGCCTGCACTTCGGGCGTATGAGTCTGCCCCCGATCATAAAATCTGTGTTTCCTACGGCGCGTGCGGTGTCGGCGGCGGTATTTTCCACGATCTCTACAGCGTCTGGGGCGGCAGCGACACCATTGTCCCCATTGATGTTTGGATCCCCGGCTGCCCGCCAACACCGGCCGCCACCATTCACGGTTTCGCCGTGGCGCTCGGTTTGCTGCAACAGAAGATTCACGCGGTGGATTATCGCGATCCCACCGGGGTGACTATGCAACCGTTGTGGCCGCAGATCCCGCCATCACAGCGTATCGCCATTGAGCGAGAAGCGCGGCGGCTGGCGGGCTATCGTCAGGGGCGAGAAATTTGCGATCGGCTCCTGCGCCATTTAAGCGACGATCCTACAGGAAATCGGGTTAACACCTGGTTGCGCGATGCCGACGATCCACGTCTCAATAGTATCGTTCAGCAACTCTTTCGCGTACTCCGGGGGTTACATGACTGAAGAGTGCGGGGAAATTGTTTTCTGGACGCTGCGAAAAAAGTTTGTCGCCAGTAGCGACGAGATGCCGGAACACAGCTCTCAGGTAATGTATTACTCGCTGGCTATCGGTCATCACGTTGGCGTGATTGATTGTCTGAATGTCGCCTTCCGCTGCCCACTGACGGAATACGAAGATTGGCTTGCACTGGTCGAAGAGGAGCAAGCCCGACGTAAGATGCTGGGGGTGATGACTTTTGGTGAGATTGTTATTGACGCCAGCCACACCGCCCTGTTGACCCGGGCATTCGCGCCACTGGCAGATGACGCGACGTCTGTGTGGCAAGCGCGTAGCATTCAATTCATTCATCTGTTGGATGAAATTGTGCTGGAACCGGCTATCTATCTGATGGCTAGAAAAATTGCGTGAGAAGGATTTCTCATTAATAAGGACTGTTGATGGCTATGTCAGACGAAGCGATGTTTGCCCCGCCGCAAGGAATAACAATTGAAGCGGTAAACGGAATGCTCGCGGAGCGGTTAGCGCAGAAACACGGCAAGGCGTCTTTATTACGCGCCTTCATCCCGCTGCCGCCGCCGTTCAGCCCGGTACAACTTATTGAACTGCATGTTCTCAAAAGCAACTTCTATTACCGCTACCATGATGATGGCAGCGATGTGACGGCAACAACAGAGTATCAGGGCGAGATGGTCGATTATTCGCGTCACGCCGTCCTTCTCGGCAGTAGTGGAATGGCGGAGCTACGCTTTATTCGTACCCACGGCAGCCGTTTTACTCCCCAGGATTGCACACTGTTTAACTGGCTGGCGCGGATAATCACCCCGGTTCTGCAATCATGGCTCAATGATGAAGAACAGCAGGTGGCGCTGCGTTTGCTGGAGAAAGATCGCGATCATCATCGGGTACTGGTTGATATTACTAATGCAGTGCTGTCACATCTTGATCTCGACGATCTGATCGCTGACGTCGCCCGTGAGATCCATCATTTTTTCGGTCTGGCTTCAGTCAGTATGGTACTGGGAGATCATCGAAAGAACGATAAGTTCAGCCTGTGGTGCAGCGATCTTTCTGCCTCACATTGTGCGTGTCTGCCACGCTGTATGCCTGGCGAAAGTGTATTGCTGACACAAACGCTACAAACCCGACAACCGACCTTGACGCACCGTGCAGACGATCTGTTTCTCTGGCAACGCGACCCGTTATTACACTTACTTGCATCTAACGGCTGCGAATCTGCGCTCCTGATACCGCTTACCTTTGGCAACCATACACCGGGTGCATTGTTGCTGGCGCATACCTCTTCCACTCTCTTTAGTGAGGAAAACTGCCAGCTACTACAACACATAGCCGATCGCATCGCTATTGCCGTTGGCAATGCCGATGCCTAGCGTAGCATGACCGATTTGCAGGAAAGTTTGCAGCAAGAAAACCACCAGCTTAGCGAGCAGCTCCTTTCGAATCTGGGCGTCGGTGACATTATCTATCAAAGCCAGGCAATGGAAGACCTGCTCCAGCAGGTAGATATTGTGGCGAAGAGCGACAGTACAGTGTTGATTTGTGGTGAAACCGGAACCGGCAAAGAGGTGATCGCCAGAGCGATCCATCAACTTAGCCCGCGACACGACAAGCCGCTGGTCAAAATCAACTGCGCTGCCATCCCCGCCAGTCTTCTGGAAAGTGAGTTATTCGGTCATGACAAAGGGGCGTTTACTGGTGCGATTAATACCCATCGTGGTCGTTTTGAAATTGCCGATGGCGGCACGTTGTTTCTCGATGAAATTGGCGATCTGCCGTTAGAACTTCAGCCTAAACTGCTGCGCGTATTGCAGGAACGGGAGATTGAGCGTCTCGGCGGGAGTAGAACGATCCCGGTGAATGTCAGAGTCATTGCCGCCACCAACCGTGATTTGTGGCAAATGGTTGAAGATCGCCAGTTTCGCAGCGATCTCTTTTATCGCCTGAATGTCTTCCCACTGGAATTGCCGCCGCTACGCGACCGTCCGGAAGATATCCCTCTTTTAGCAAAGCATTTCACGCAAAAAATGGCGCGCCATATGAATCGTTCAATTGACGCCATCCCGACCGAGGCGCTACGCCAGTTGATGTCGTGGGACTGGCCGGGCAACGTGCGCGAGCTGGAAAACGTGATTGAGCGAGCGGTACTGCTGACTCGCGGTAACAGTCTGAATTTACATCTTAATGTCCGACAAAGCCGTTTACTGCCAACGCTAAATGAAGATTCAGCGCTTCGCAGTTCAATGGCGCAGTTGCTGCACCCGACGACGCCAGAGAATGACGAAGAAGAACGTCAGCGCATTGTTCAGGTATTGCGAGAAACCAATGGCATTGTTGCCGGGCCCCGTGGCGCGGCGACACGATTAGGGATGAAGCGCACCACGCTGCTGTCACGAATGCAGCGTCTGGGGATCTCGGTTCGCGAGGTGTTGTAATCTGCTTTTGCAGGAGTATGCATGAGAAACAAACTCTCTTTCGACTTGCAGTTGATCGCCAGAAAAGCGGCAATCGCTGAACGGATTGCCGCCCATAAAATTGCCCGCAGTAAAGTGTCGGTCTTTTTAATGGCGATGTCCGCTGGCGTGTTTATGGCGATCGGATTTACTTTTTACCTTTCCGTTATCGCCGATGCCCCGTCTTCACAGGCATTAACCCATCTGGTGGGCGGCCTTTGCTTTACACTCGGCTTTATTTTGCTGGCGGTTTGCGGCACCAGCCTGTTCACCTCGTCGGTAATGACGGTGATGGCAAAAAGTCGGGGCGTTATTAGTTGGCGAACTTGGCTGATTAACGCACTTCTGGTGGCCTGCGGTAATCTGGCAGGTATTGCCTGTTTCAGTTTGTTAATCTGGTTTTCCGGGCTGGTGATGAGTGAAAACGCGATGTGGGGAGTCGCGGTTTTACACTGCGCCGAGGGCAAAATGCATCATACATTTACTGAATCTGTCAGCCTCGGCATTATGTGCAATCTGATGGTTTGCCTGGCGCTTTGGATGAGTTATTGCGGGCGTTCGTTATGCGACAAAATCGTCGCCATGATTTTGCCCATCACCCTGTTTGTCGCCAGTGGCTTTGAGCACTGTATCGCCAATTTGTTTGTGATTCCGTTCGCCATTGCCATTCGCCATTTCGCCCCTCCCCCCTTCTGGCAACTGGCGCACAGTAGCGCAGACAATTTTCCGGCACTGACGGTAAGCCATTTTATTACCGCCAATCTGCTCCCGGTGATGCTGGGTAATATTATCGGCGGTGCAGTGCTGGTGAGTATGTGTTATCGGGCTATTTATTTACGTCAGGAATCCTGAAAAATCAGCCCGGCGAAACAGTTCGTCGGGCTGAAGATTATTCTTGCGCTATTTGCCCATCGGGCCAGGCGTGGATCACGGCTTTGATCAGGGTCGCCAATGGAATGGCGAAGAATACGCCCCAGAATCCCCACAAACCACCGAAGATCACCACCGATAAAATAATCACCAGCGGATGCAGGTTAACCGCTTCGGAGAACAACACCGGTACTAACAGGTTGCCGTCCAGCGCCTGAATAATCAGATACACTGCGAAGCAGCTCCAGAATTCCGTGCCTGCACCAAACTGGAATAGCGCCACGCCAACCACCGGAATGGTCACCACAAATGCGCCAATGTACGGAATAAGTACCGAGAAGCCGACCAGCACCGCCAGCAGCAGCGAATAGTTCAGCCCAAAGAGCAAGAACCCCAGCCAGGTGGCGATCCCCACCACGATCATCTCCAGCACTTTGCCGCGGATATAGTTGGTGATTTGTTGATTCATCTCCTTCCACACCTGTCCTGCCAGTCCACGGTTGCGCGGCAGCACCCGACGAACGGCGTTCAGCATCTGCTCTTTGTCTTTCAGCAGGAAGAAGACCATCAATGGCACCAGCACCAGATAGACGGCTATGGTCAGCAAACCGACCAGCGAGGCGAGGGAAATTTTCACCACCGAATCGCCCATGGTCAGCATCCGACTGCGCATATTTTCGGCCATTGCATCAATAATGCCCGCATCCATTAACGCCGGATAGCGGCGCGGCAACGTGGCGGCAAAGTCAGAAAGCTTATTGAGCATCCCCGGCATATCGCGGATTAAGTAGATGCCCTGTTGCCAGGCGATAGGCAGTACCACGAACGCCATCAGTAGCAATATACCGACGAAAACCACCAATACAATCGACGTCGCCCAGCGGCGGGAGCAGCCAATAGATTGCAGGCGCACGGTTGGCCATTCCAGCAAATAGGCCAGCACAATAGCCACCAGCAACGGAGCAAGCAGGCCACTAAAGAAAAAGATAATGCCAAATCCGGCAACTAAAATAACCAGCAAGGCAATCGCTTCCGGGTCGCTAAAACGGCGGCGATACCATTGCATCAACATTTCGAGCATAAAGACCTTCCCTGAACCTCAAGAGCGGGATTGCGATCAGCAATTGTATCGAAATGTCACAAAAAAGACTTCGCTTTTTATGACGGATTCAGGAAACTGAAAAGTCATTTGAGTGGGCTAATCTTCGCCGTTACACTCAAAGGCGGCGCGGTGGGAACGATATTTCACAGTATCGGTCAAATGACTATCTTCAGAAATACAGGATAGAGGTTATGTTCAGGCAGTTGAAAAAAAACCTGGTTGCAACCCTCATTGCTGCTATGACCATTGGTCAGGTAGCCCCGGCGTTTGCCGACAGCGCAGACACCTTGCCGGATATGGGAACCTCCGCAGGAAGCACGCTTTCCATTGGTCAGGAAATGCAGATGGGCGACTATTATGTCCGCCAGCTACGCGGCAGCGCGCCGTTAATTAATGACCCGCTGTTAACGCAATATATTAATTCGCTGGGGATGCGTCTGGTTTCGCATGCCAATTCGGTTAAGACACCGTTTCATTTTTTTCTGATCAACAACGACGAAATTAACGCCTTTGCTTTCTTTGGCGGCAACGTGGTGCTGCACTCTGCCCTGTTCCGTTATTCCGATAACGAAAGTCAACTGGCTTCAGTTATGGCGCACGAAATCTCCCACGTCACCCAACGTCACCTGGCGCGAGCGATGGAAGATCAGCAGCGCAGCGCGCCGCTGACCTGGGTCGGCGCGTTAGGTTCTATTTTACTGGCGATGGCCAGTCCGCAGGCGGGGATGGCGGCACTGACCGGTACACTGGCGGGAACGCGCCAGGGAATGATCAGCTTCACCCAGCAAAATGAACAGGAAGCGGACCGCATTGGTATTCAGGTGCTGCAACGCTCGGGATTCGATCCGCAGGCGATGCCAACCTTCCTCGAAAAATTACTCGATCAGGCGCGTTACTCCTCGCGCCCGCCGGAAATTTTATTGACTCACCCGTTGCCGGAAAGTCGTCTGGCAGATGCCCGCAACCGTGCTAATCAGATGCGCCCGATGGTGGTGCAGTCGTCGGAAGATTTCTATCTGGCGAAAGCGCGCACACTGGGGATGTATAATTCCGGACGTAACCAGCTCACCAGTGATTTGCTGGATGAATGGGCGAAAGGAAACGTTCGTCAGCAACGAGCAGCACAATATGGTCGTGCTTTACAGGCGATGGAAGCCAATAAATACGACGAGGCGCGTAAAACGCTGCAACCGTTACTGGCGGCAGAACCTGGCAACGCATGGTATCTCGATCTGGCTACCGATATCGATCTTGGGCAAAACAAAGCCAACGAGGCGATCAATCGTCTGAAAAATGCCCGCGATTTACGCACCAATCCTGTGTTGCAGCTCAACCTGGCGAACGCTTATCTACAAGGCGGTCAACCACAAGAAGCGGCCAATATTCTGAATCGCTACACCTTTAATAATAAAGATGACAGCAACGGCTGGGATTTGCTGGCACAGGCGGAAGCCGCGCTAAATAACCGCGATCAGGAGCTGGCTGCGCGAGCAGAAGGTTATGCGCTCGCCGGGCGACTCGATCAGGCCATTTCGCTGTTGAGTAGCGCCAGTTCGCAGGTGAAATTAGGCAGCCTGCAACAAGCACGTTACGATGCGCGCATCGACCAGTTGCGCCAGCTGCAGGAACGCTTTAAGCCTTATACCAAGATGTAATTCGCATTAAAGGAAGAACAATGACCAAACAGGTAAAAATCTACCATAACCCACGCTGTTCAAAGAGCCGGGAAACGCTGAACCTGCTGAAAGAAAACGGCATGGAGCCAGAAGTGGTGCTCTACCTTGAGACACCCGCCGATGCGGCAACGCTGCGCGATTTGCTGAAAATGCTGGGGATGAATAGCGCCCGTGAATTGATGCGCCAGAAAGAGGATCTTTATAAAGAACTGAACCTGGCTGACAGTTCGCTTAGCGAAGAGGCGCTGATTCAGGCAATGGTGGATAATCCGAAGCTGATGGAGCGCCCGATTGTGGTCGCGAATGGCAAAGCGCGGATTGGTCGTCCACCGGAGCAGGTACTGGAAATCGTGGGTTAAGATGTGCTCCATCGCTAGTTGAAGCACATTGTCGGATACGACGCTTGCCACGTCTTATCCGGCCTACGAATACTATGGATTAACTTCGCGTAGTTCGGATAAAGCGTTCGCGCCGCATCCGACAATAAACACCTTATCTACAACTTCAGAATTTCTTTCACAAACGGAATGGTCAGCTTACGTTGCGCGGTAATCGACGCACGATCCAACTGATCCAGCGTCATAAATAGCGTGCGCATTTCTCTGTCGAGCCGCTTCAGCAAGAAACGCCCCACATCTTCCGGCAGTTCAAAACCACGCAAACGCGCGCGTAACTGTAGCGCCTGCAACTTATCTTCATCAGAAAGTGGCTGCAATTTGTAGATCTGCCCCCAGTCGAGACGCGACGCGAGATCCGGTAATCCCAGATTCAACTGCCGCGGTGGACGATCGCCGGTGATCAACAACCGTGTTTTGCCCGATTCCAGAATTCGATTGTAGAGATCGAAAATCGCCATCTCCCACAACTCATCGCCTGCAATACACTCAATGTTGTCGATACAGACCAGCGACAAATGCTCCATACCGTCGAGCACTTCCGGAACAAACCAGGTGCGTTTATCCAGCGGGACATAGCCCACCGCATCGCCACGCTGCGACAATTCCGCGCAAGCCGCGTGCAGCAGATGGCTGCGCCCCGCGCCTTCGCGTGCCCAGAGATAGATGTAACCGCTATGTTCCTGACGCAGCACGTTTTGCAGCGCGGCCAGTAAAGAGGAGTTATCCCCCGGCCAGAAACTTGCAAAGGTTTCGTCGTCAGGAAGATAAAGTGGCAAAGAGAGCTGTGCCGGTGTGTTCAGAGATACCTCAACCAGGATTTCACAAAATCGCGAGAAGTTTACCACAGAATCCCATGATGTTTGAACCGGGCAGCAACACTGCCCGGTCGGTACATTATTTGTCTGTTATATCCGCGTCTTCTGCGTCCAGCACCACTTCTTCAGGGCGCAGCACACTGATCAGTTTGAAGATCAAACTTAAGCCGATACCGACGATGGTCGCCAGCGCCATACCTTTCAACTCCGCCGCGCCGATGTTTACCTTCGCGCCACTGACGCCGATGATCAAAATCACGGAAGTCAGGATCAGGTTCTGTGCTTTGTTGTAATCCACTTTCGATTCGATCAAAACACGAATACCGGAAGCACCGATGACACCATAAAGCAGTAGCGAAACGCCGCCCATCACCGGCAATGGGATCATCTGGATAGCGGCAGCCAGTTTACCGACGCAGGAAAGCAGGATAGCGAAAATCGCCGCCCCGCCGATAACCCAAGTACTGTAAACACGGGTGATCGCCATCACGCCAATGTTTTCTCCGTAAGTGGTATTTGGCGTAGAGCCAAAGAAGCCGGAGATCACGGTCGACAGGCCGTTAGCAAACATCGAACGGTGCAGACCTGGATCGCGCAGCAGATCTTTTTTGACGATATTAGCCGTTACTACCAGGTGCCCTACGTGTTCGGCAATAACCACTAATGCCGCTGGCAGAATAGTCAGAATGGCAAACCACTCGAAGCGCGGCGTATAGAGGGTTGGCAGCGCAAACCAGTGAGCATTAATAATCGGCGTGGTATCGACAATTCCCATTGCGAAAGAGAGCGCGTACCCCACCAGCACGCCAATTAAAATCGGGATAATTGCCAGGAAACCACGAAACAGCACGGAACCTAAAACCGTGACCGCCAGGGTGGTAATAGAGATGATGATGGTTTTGGAGTCTGGCGTTTGCCCTTCAGCCGGGAGTAAACCCGCCATACCGGCAGCTACGCCCGCCAGCTCCAGACCGATAACGGCAACGATTGCGCCCATTGCCGCAGGTGGAAACAGCACGTCCAGCCAGCCGGTCCCCGCTTTCTTCACGATAAAAGAAACAAGGCAGAACAGCACGCCGCACATAATAAAGCCGCCCAGCGCGACTTCATACCCCAACGGCAACAGTAGCAATACCGGTGAAATAAAGGCAAAGCTGGAACCAAGATAAGCCGGAATTTTCCCTTTACAGATGAAGAGATACAGCAGCGTTCCAATACCGTTAAATAACAGTACAGTCGCCGGGTTAATATGAAATAAGACGGGCACCAGGACGGTTGCACCAAACATGGCGAACAAATGTTGCAAACTAAGCGGGATTGTCTGTAAAAGTGGCGGTCTTTCACTCACCCCGATAGCACGGCGCGTCATAGTATTATCCTCTGTATTATGTGTTATAGGCGCTTTACTCAAAAAAAAGCCGACTCTTAAAGTCGGCTTTAATTATTTTTATTCTTTATTTCGTACCAAAGATTTTGTCACCGGCATCGCCGAGGCCCGGAATAATGTATCCGTGCTCGTTCAGTCCCTGGTCAATCGATGCAGTATACAGTTCGACGTCCGGATGCGCTTTTTCCAGCGCGGCGATACCTTCTGGTGCAGCTACCAGCACCAGAACTTTGATGCTGCTGCAGCCCGCTTTTTTCAGCAGGTCGATGGTCGCGATAACAGAACCACCGGTTGCCAGCATTGGGTCAACGATCAGCGCCATACGCTCATCGATGTTAGAAACCAGTTTCTGGAAGTAGGGTACCGGTTCCAGCGTTTCTTCATTACGGTACATACCGACAACGCTGATGCGCGCGCTCGGAACGTTTTCCAGCACACCGTCCATCATACCAAGACCCGCACGCAGAATTGGCACAACGGTAATTTTCTTACCTTTGATCTGGTCGATTTCTACCGGGCCGTTCCAGCCTTCGATAGTTACTTTTTCCGTTTCGAGGTCGGCGGTCGCTTCGTAAGTCAGCAGGCTACCCACTTCGGAAGCGAGTTCGCGAAAGCGCTTGGTGCTGATATCTTGCTCACGCATCAGTCCCAGCTTGTGTTTGACGAGTGGGTGTTTGACTTCCACGATCTTCATACTCTTTCTCCTTTGAGGGGCAGCCACAAAAAAAATCGACGGATTATACCTCCTTTCTTCAAGGCGGCAATATTATTTTCGTTGACTTTAGTCAAAATGATAACAGTTTGAGATAAAGTTATTTTATATTCAAATGGTTATGAAAGAAGATTATTCCATCCGAAAACTAACCTTTGCCCTGGCACAAGTCTTCTTTCGCCGCGCGCCTGGGGAAAAGACGTGCAAAAAGGTTGTGTAAAGCAGTCTCGCAAACGTTTGCTTTCCCTGTTAGAATTGCGCCGAATTTTATTTTTCTACCGCAAGTAACGCGTGGGGACCCAAGCAGTGACCGATAAAACCTCTCTTAGCTACAAAGATGCCGGTGTTGATATTGACGCGGGTAATGCTCTGGTTGGAAGAATCAAAGGCGTAGTGAAGAAAACGCGTCGTCCGGAAGTGATGGGCGGTCTGGGCGGCTTCGGTGCGCTGTGTGCATTGCCGCAAAAATATCGTGAACCCGTGCTGGTTTCCGGCACTGACGGCGTAGGTACCAAGCTGCGTCTGGCAATGGACTTAAAACGTCACGACACCATTGGTATTGATCTGGTCGCCATGTGCGTTAATGACCTGGTGGTGCAAGGTGCAGAACCGCTGTTTTTCCTCGACTATTACGCAACCGGAAAACTGGATGTTGATACCGCTTCAGCGGTGATCAGCGGCATTGCGGAAGGTTGTCTGCAATCGGGCTGTTCACTGGTGGGTGGCGAAACGGCAGAAATGCCGGGGATGTATCACGGTGAGGATTACGATGTCGCGGGTTTCTGCGTGGGCGTGGTAGAAAAATCAGAAATCATCGACGGCTCTAAAGTCAGCGACGGCGATGTGCTGATTGCACTCGGTTCCAGCGGTCCGCACTCGAACGGCTATTCGCTGGTGCGCAAAATTCTTGAAGTCAGCGGTTGTGATCCGCAAACCACCGAACTTGATGGTAAGCCATTAGCCGATCATCTGCTGGCACCGACCCGCATTTACGTTAAGTCAGTGCTGGAGTTGATTGAAAAGGTCGATGTGCATGCCATTGCGCACCTGACCGGCGGCGGCTTCTGGGAAAACATTCCGCGCGTATTGCCAGATAATACCCAGGCAGTGATTGATGAATCTTCCTGGCAGTGGCCGGAAGTGTTCAACTGGCTGCAAACGGCAGGTAACGTTGAACGCCATGAAATGTATCGCACCTTCAACTGCGGCGTCGGGATGATTATTGCCCTGCCTGCTCCGGAAGTGGACAAAGCCCTCGCCCTGCTCAATGCCAACGGTGAAAACGCGTGGAAAATCGGTATCATCAAAGCCTCTGATTCCGAACAACGCGTGGTTATCGAATAATGAATATTGTGGTGCTTATTTCCGGCAACGGAAGTAATTTACAGGCAATTATTGACGCCTGTAAAACCAACAAAATTAAAGGCACCGTACGGGCAGTTTTCAGCAATAAGGCCGACGCGTTCGGCCTTGAACGCGCCCGCCAGGCGGGTATTGCAACGCATACGCTCATCGCCAGCGCGTTTGACAGTCGTGAAGCCTATGACCGGGAGTTGATTCATGAAATCGACATGTACGCACCCGATGTGGTCGTGCTGGCTGGTTTTATGCGCATTCTCAGCCCGGCGTTTGTCTCCCACTATGCCGGGCGTTTGCTGAACATTCACCCTTCTCTGCTGCCGAAATATCCCGGATTACACACCCATCGTCAGGCGCTGGAAAATGGCGATGAAGAGCACGGTACATCGGTGCATTTCGTCACCGATGAACTGGACGGTGGCCCGGTTATTTTACAGGCGAAAGTCCCGGTATTTGCTGGTGATACGGAAGATGACATCACCGCCCGCGTGCAAACCCAGGAACACGCTATTTATCCACTGGTGATTAGCTGGTTTGCCGATGGTCGTCTGAAAATGCACGAAAACGCCGCGTGGCTGGATGGTCAACGTCTGCCGCCGCAGGGCTACGCTGCCGACGAGTAATGCCCCGTAGTTAAAGCGCCAGCTCTGCCGCTGGCGTTTTTCAATTCACCTGTAAATCGCAAGCTCCAGCAGTTTTTTTCCCCCTTTTCTGGCATAGTTGGACATCTGCCAATATTGCTCGCCATAATATCCAGGCAGTGTCCCGTGAATAAAACGGAGTAAAAGTGGTAATGGGTCAGGAAAAGCTATACATCGAAAAAGAGCTCAGTTGGTTATCGTTCAATGAACGCGTGCTTCAGGAAGCGGCGGACAAATCTAACCCGCTGATTGAAAGGATGCGTTTCCTGGGGATCTATTCCAATAACCTTGATGAGTTCTATAAAGTCCGCTTCGCTGAACTGAAGCGACGCATCATTATTAGCGAAGAACAAGGCTCCAACTCTCATTCCCGCCATTTACTGGGCAAAATTCAGTCCCGGGTGCTGAAAGCCGATCAGGAATTCGACGGCCTCTACAACGAGCTGCTGCTGGAGATGGCGCGTAACCAGATCTTCCTGATTAATGAACGCCAGCTCTCCGTCAATCAACAAAACTGGCTTCGTCATTATTTTAAGCAGTATCTGCGTCAGCACATTACGCCGATTTTAATCAATCCTGACACTGACTTAGTGCAGTTCCTGAAAGATGATTACACCTATTTGGCGGTGGAAATTATCCGTGGCGATACCATCCGTTACGCGCTGCTGGAGATCCCATCAGATAAAGTGCCACGCTTTGTGAATTTACCGCCAGAAGCGCCGCGTCGACGCAAACCGATGATTCTTCTGGATAACATTCTGCGTTACTGCCTCGATGATATTTTCAAAGGCTTCTTTGATTATGACGCGCTGAATGCCTATTCAATGAAGATGACCCGCGATGCCGAATACGATTTAGTGCATGAGATGGAAGCCAGCCTGATGGAGTTGATGTCTTCCAGTCTCAAGCAGCGTTTAACTGCTGAGCCGGTGCGTTTTGTTTATCAGCGCGATATGCCCAATGCGCTGGTTGAAGTGTTACGCGAAAAACTGACTATTTCCCGCTACGACTCCATCGTCCCCGGCGGTCGTTATCATAATTTTAAAGACTTTATTAATTTCCCCAATGTCGGCAAAGCCAATCTGGTGAACAAACCACTGCCGCGTTTACGCCACATTTGGTTTGATAAAGCCCAGTTCCGCAATGGTTTTGATGCCATTCGCGAACGCGATGTGTTGCTCTATTATCCTTATCACACCTTTGAGCATGTGCTGGAACTGCTGCGTCAGGCCTCGTTCGATCCGAGCGTGCTGGCGATTAAAATCAACATTTACCGTGTGGCAAAAGATTCACGTATCATCGACTCGATGATCCACGCTGCGCACAACGGCAAGAAAGTGACCGTGGTGGTTGAGTTACAGGCGCGTTTCGACGAAGAAGCCAACATTCACTGGGCGAAGCGCCTGACAGAAGCAGGCGTGCACGTTATCTTCTCTGCGCCGGGGCTGAAAATTCACGCCAAACTGTTCCTGATTTCACGTAAAGAAAACGGTGAAGTGGTCCGTTACGCACACATCGGGACCGGGAACTTTAACGAAAAAACCGCGCGTCTTTATACTGACTATTCGTTGCTGACCGCAGATGCGCGTATCACCAACGAAGTACGGCGGGTATTTAACTTTATTGAAAACCCATACCGCCCGGTGACATTTGATTATTTAATGGTGTCACCGCAAAACTCTCGCCGTCTGTTATATGAAATGGTAGACCGCGAAATCGCCAACGCGCAGCAAGGGCTGCCCAGTGGTATCACCCTGAAGCTAAATAACCTTGTCGATAAAGGCCTGGTTGATCGTCTGTATGCGGCCTCCAGCTCCGGCGTACCGGTTAATCTGCTGGTTCGCGGAATGTGTTCGCTGATCCCCAATCTGGAAGGCATTAGCGACAACATTCGTGCCATCAGTATTGTTGACCGTTACCTTGAACATGACCGGGTTTATATTTTTGAAAATGGCGGCGATAAAAAGGTCTACCTTTCTTCCGCCGACTGGATGACGCGCAATATTGATTATCGTATTGAAGTGGCGACACCGCTGCTCGATCCGCGCCTGAAGCAGCGGGTGCTGGACATCATCGACATATTGTTCAGCGATACGGTCAAAGCACGTTATATCGATAAAGAACTCAGTAATCGCTACGTTCCCCGCGGCAATCGCCGCAAAGTACGGGCGCAGTTGGCGATTTACGACTACATCAAATCACTCGAACAACCTGAATAACCCTATGCCAATACACGATAAATCCCCTCGTCCGCAGGAGTTTGCTGCGGTCGATCTTGGTTCAAACAGTTTTCACATGGTCATAGCCCGTGTGGTAGATGGTGCCATGCAGATTATTGGTCGCCTGAAACAGCGGGTGCATCTGGCGGACGGCCTGGGGCCAGATAATATGTTGAGTGAAGAGGCAATGACGCGCGGTTTGAACTGTCTGTCGCTGTTTGCCGAACGGCTACAAGGGTTTTCTCCTGCCAGCGTCTGTATAGTCGGCACCCATACGCTGCGTCAGGCGCTGAACGCCACTGACTTTCTGAAACGCGCGGAAAAGGTCATTCCCTACCCGATTGAAATTATTTCCGGTAATGAAGAAGCCCGTCTGATTTTTATGGGCGTGGAACATACCCAACCGGAGAAAGGTCGCAAACTGGTTATTGATATTGGCGGCGGATCTACGGAACTGGTGATTGGTGAAAATTTCGAACCGATTCTCGTTGAAAGCCGCCGGATGGGTTGTGTCAGCTTTGCCCAGCTTTACTTCCCTGGCGGGGTCATCAATAAAGAGAATTTTCAGCGCGCTCGTATGGCGGCAGCACAAAAACTGGAAACTTTAACCTGGCAATTCCGTATTCAGGGCTGGAACGTGGCAATGGGCGCTTCCGGTACCATAAAAGCCGCCCATGAAGTGTTAATGGAAATGGGCGAGAAAGACGGGATAATTACCCCGGAACGTCTGGAAAAACTGGTAAAAGAAGTTTTACGTCACCGTAATTTCGCATCGCTGAGTTTACCGGGTCTTTCCGAAGAGCGGAAAACAGTCTTCGTTCCTGGACTGGCGATTTTATGCGGTGTGTTTGATGCTTTAGCCATCCGTGAACTGCGCCTTTCTGACGGGGCGTTACGCGAAGGCGTACTGTACGAAATGGAAGGACGTTTCCGTCATCAGGATGTGCGTAGTCGCACCGCCAGCAGCCTCGCCAACCAGTATCACATCGACAGCGAACAGGCCCGACGGGTGCTGGATACCACTATGCAAATGTACGAACAGTGGCGGGAACAGCAACCGAAGCTGGCGCATCCGCAACTGGAGGCGCTACTGCGATGGGCCGCCATGCTGCATGAGGTCGGGTTGAATATCAACCACAGCGGTTTGCATCGCCACTCCGCTTATATTCTGCAAAACAGTGACTTGCCGGGTTTTAATCAGGAACAGCAGCTGATGATGGCGACACTGGTGCGCTATCACCGTAAAGCGATTAAACTCGACGATCTGCCGCGCTTTACCTTGTTTAAGAAGAAACAGTTCCTGCCACTGATTCAGCTATTGCGCCTTGGCGTATTACTCAACAATCAACGTCAGGCAACCACCACACCGCCAACATTGACACTGATTACTGATGACAGTCACTGGACACTGCGTTTCCCGCATGACTGGTTTAGTCAGAATGCGTTGGTACTGCTTGATCTGGAAAAGGAGCAAGAATACTGGGAAGGCGTGGCTGGCTGGCGGTTGAAAATTGAAGAAGAAAGTACACCTGAAATCGCCGCTTAATGCTTTGCGGGCCGACGAGAAATGTCGGCCCGCATTATTCAGGCACTTTCGCGAATGGGTTCGATTTCATTCAACGTATCAATTAACGGCTGCGGCTTACCAATAAGATAACCCTGCATATAATCGATCCCCAAAGAGAGCACCGCCTCGCGGATCTCTTCGTTTTCAACGTACTCTGCCACTACCCGCATTTTCTTCATTCGCGCCAGGTGGCAAATCGATGCCACTATCTGATAATCCAGACTATTTGACACAATATTGCGGATAAAACTGCCGTCAATTTTAAGCAGATCGGCATTCACATTTTTAAGCCGTGCATAGCTGGCGTAGCCGGTGCCGAAATCATCAATCGCAATCTGGCAGCCTAATTCCTGAAGATGCTGCAAGGTGATTTGCGCCTGCTTAACATTGGTCAGAGCATTACTTTCGGTGACTTCAAAAATAAGTTGCCACGCTTCAATCTGATATTTAGCCAGCAACTGACTGACTTCAACAGGAAAACGAGCCTGACATACCGAGGTTGGAGACAGATTAATAGCAAAACGGTGAGCGGGCATCTTCGCTCTGTTTTCAGCCATAAATTGCAGCGTATGCTCAATGACCCACATGTCGATACTCGACGATAAACCAAATTCGTGCGCGACCGGCAAGAAGCTATCGGGGCCGATCAGTTCATCATTCTCACCTTTCATGCGCAGAAGAATTTCATGGTAAACATCACCACGCATACCGGTAATCGGCTGGGCCATCAGGAAAAAATGGTTGTGTTCCAGCGCCTGCTGTAGTCGATTCATCATCGCGACTTTATCTTTCAATTCGCGTTGCAAATACATTGCCCCGCGACGCTGCATATTTTCCGGGGCGTTGGTCACGATGGAAAGTTCGGCGACCGTATTTAGCTCTCCCAGCAGCAGGTAGATATGATTCACTGGCGAGCGCACATAGCAGTAACTGACGCCAATCTGCGGTTGCATCGGCATGCCATCCCAAAAGAAACGAAATTGCTTGAGATGGCTATCCAGTGTGGTAATGCGCTCCTGGTGCGATTCTGTATTCAGTCGCAGCGCGAGATCGTTACCCGAAAGCTGATAAACATCTTCACCCGGTTCCAGCAAGGGTGACAGCCAGTGAGAAAGTTTTTGCTTGTATTGAATCCGCAGCATGATGCCATAGTTCTTAACCAGCATTTCCATGCCAGGGATGCGTAAATAACAAAGCGCAGACCAGGGGGCATCACGCAACGCGCGATTCAGGGCGCGAACATTTGGCAGATGAACCACCGGGTCCACATACGCAAGCCGCTGAATGCGTCTGACTACCGCTCTCTGACGGGTTGCCAGTACAGCCATATAATTGACAATAAAAGAGAATACCAGATAACTGGAGGAGGTTATGGTCAGCTGCGTGGTATAGCCAGGATAAATGGGAATGTAATTTTGATAGCTGTGGATGCTGATCATCAACACGACCGCCCAGAGCAGCGAAATCAGCTTATAACCATAGCGCATCGCTCCCCACATCATCAGGGGCAGCAATAATGACAAGGTATAATTGGTGCTAAAAATTGTGCTTTTTTCATTTAACGGCATGCATAACAGCAACAATAAAGCACCTAATGCCAGTAGCCAGAGCGCGAACTCTTTTTTGGTGACTTTGGCATCAACCTGCTGTTTTAATTGCGAATAATAGCTACGTAAATAAAATGGATTTCGCACTACCCGAATGATGAAGTAGCACAGCGGGACACCGATCAGATTACCCACCAGTAAGGCCTGATAATTGATTAAAGTCCCGGGTGATGCTGCCAACTTACTGATTTAGTGTATGATGGTGTTTTTGAGGTGCTCCAGTGGCTTCTGTTTCTATCA
>ENA-OQIN01000084-OQIN01000084.1-human-gut-metagenome-genome-assembly--contig:-NODE-84-length-103363-cov-15.674525_pt1 | contig 103363 bp, 79 predicted proteins | sample MGYA00242581_ERZ504746 | MGnify/ENA primary metagenome ERZ504746 (study PRJEB26092, sample SAMD00036436) | human gut metagenome | host: Homo sapiens | study: EMG produced TPA metagenomics assembly of...
CTATTTCCAGATGTCCTTTTATCATGCAAAAAACTATGCTGTTTATGCCGTATAAAAGCATTATATACTAAAAAAATCAAGTTGTATATCTCCGAAAATAGAATTAAATCCCGCATAAAATCAAGGTATATTAGAATGTAGAATTTACTTTTTCATTCAAGCACAGCAAAAAATGGATTAGAAGTTCTTCATTTTCTAGAAGAAAATACTGTTGATATTATTATAAGTGATGTAAAGATGCCAAGAATGAGCGGATTGGATTTGATAAAATCTCTTCGTGAAAAGGGGAGTTCAGTCCCCGTTATTTTTGTGAGTGGATACGAAGATTTCAAATATGTACAAGAGGCTATGAAGTACGAGGCGTCAGCGTTTATTTTGAAACCGATAAATACGGATGAATTGCAGAAGGAAGTACAGAAAATTTGTAAGAAGTACAACATAGGAGGTGAGAATATTCCCTTGAGACACTTTATCGAGTATCATTTTAAAGGCGCTGAGAAAAAAGGGGATCTGCTAAATTATGAGTTTTTGGAAGAAACTCTAAACCGCAAATATTTTTGTGTAATCAATCTTCGATGTAATTATGCAGAAATTAAGTCACAACTTTTTTTGTTGAATTTTAGAGAAAAAATCGAGGGTATCATGAGAAAATATCTTCCGTCTGATCAGTTTGCTGAAATTGAAATTTCTAGTCATGGGCTGCTGTATTGCGTAATGAATAGCGAAAAAAACAGATTGGAATATACAATTCATCAATTAAAAGAAAATCTTAGAAAGGAATTATCAGAATTTTCCTATTCCAATTTAAGAATAAGGAATGGAGGAATTTATCGAGGAACCCAACATATTCTGGATTCATATATTGAGTCGTTTGATAACACATACTTAAAGAATGATAGGGAGGGGGTGCTAGAGAGAAAAATATTGACTGATGTGTTTGTTGAGTTATTTGAATCAGAAGATACTATTATAGAAAATTTGATTTCAAGGAAAAAGGATGAAGTAAATCAGATTTTGGATAGACAAAAAGAGATCGTTCTTAAACGTAGGATTGAAGGGGCTGATGTAAGGGTTTATCTTGAACATTTATTTTTTACGTATCACAAACAGGAGAATGCGTTAAATTCCAAAGAAGATCAGAAATGTAATTCATATTTGCAGGAAGATTTTATGGAGCTTTCGATCGAAGAAATGTTTCAAAAGGCAAAAAAACGTGTTAATGAGATCTGTGTTTCCAGAAGAACAGAAAATCTAAGTTCGGTGGAGAATAATAATCAAAAGATTAAAAACTATATTTTACAGAATTATGAGAATCCGCAACTTTCCTTGTCGTCGATTTCTGAATATATGGCACTAAATGCCTCTTATTTGAGTACGGCATTTTCACGGTGTGAGGGAATTACAATTTCGAACTATATCTTGAATATCAGGATACAAAAGGCGGAGAAACTGTTGCTAAATTCCAGCATGAAAATCAGCGAAATCAGTCATTGTGTTGGATTTATTAATTATACTTATTTTAGCAGCGCATTCAGGCGAGTGAAAGGGATGTCTCCCTCTGAATTCAGAAACCAAGAATAGTATGTGAAATCAGTTGATGTGATTTTGAGGATTAAACGCTATTAATCGAAGCGAGGAACCCCATTATGGGCACCTCGCTTTTTTTATACTTAAAGATCTGAAAACATGTCTGGGAAATATCTGTAATAACCCTTACCGTATTCGCGTGATTTTTGGTGCATTATTTTATACATACCATATGCAGCTTCCTGTGCAGCTTTCTGATCGCCAACAAGCAGACGATAGTTATTTTCACTTAAAACATTATCTCCGTCTGAAAGATATAATTGTATATAAAAACAATTTGAAATATCGGAAGGCAGCTTAAATTCAAGAAACTCATAAGCGGTTGATGAGTTCTCTGTTACCGATGCAGTAAATGTGTTAGAATACAGTTCATTTTGATCGGAATCTCTAAAAATACATTTGTATGTCAGACTTGGGTAGTTTTTGTAGTAATCGTTGATAATGTAAAGTCTGCCACGGAAAAGTTCATTCGGCATCCACCTTCGCTTCTGGATTTCCAGAGAAGGCAGAAGCGGTTGGTAAGAACGCTTTACGTAATCAAACGATTTTTTTGTCTGTCCATAATAATCAATGATATCCCATTTAATAATAGGCCAGTTGGTAATAAAATGACATAATGAAACACCGCTTACATGGGGCTTTTGACGCCGAAAATGTTCGAGAGCAAATTGAGCAACGGTCCCCTGAGCAATCTGTGTGGCCTCGACAAATTCCTCCAGTGTACCTGTACAGGTATATCCGAATACTTCATAATTCAGATTTTTAAGAACGTCTATATCAGCGGCATGATATCCCCAACTTGGTCCCATGGGCCATAGTTCGTCTGATGGAATAAATTTTTTCAGACTGTCAATATTGGGTGCTGAAGCGGCAGTGAGTTCAGGGATAATAGCATAGTCCAGGTTAGGATAATAATCTTCCATAAAAATTGCCCCGGCAGCATAGTAATGTGAGTTCGCATGCATTGATTCTTTTGTGGCATAACCCATACGGATCGCTTCGCGGGAACTAAGCGGAGAAGCATCTGCATAGGGGGTATTTGTAAGTTGGTGTGTGACCTCACCGATATATTCCATAAGCTGTTTGTTTCCGCTTTCAACGTGTGCTTCTGTAAAATATACCTCTTCACCGCCCATCCACATGATATTGGATGGATGGTTTCTTCTTTTAATCACCGTAGACTGGATTTCTTTCGTTACTTTTTCAATATATGGTTGGTCGGTCTTGAATTCCTGAGTCGCAAAGGAAAAATTTGTCCATACTGTGATTCCAAGCTGGTCACAAATGGTGTAGAATTCATCAGTTTCAGCTGGATGCCAACCAAAAATACGCAGATTGTTGATGTTGGCTTCCTTTGCTTTTTCTAGAAACATTCTGTATTTTGGGGTAGAGTTTCTTCCATAAAAGAAAGATGGCTGTCCGCCCCAGCAGGCTGACCGAAGAAACATTGGCTTTCCGTTTATAACAAATGTCCAGGGAATTCGGGATTCTTCTTCTGTAAAACCAGGATTCATTTGCATGGTGATTGTACGAATTCCGGTTTTATCAGAAAGAGAGTCCAAAATGCTTTTCCCATCTGCAATCAGGATATTAAGATCATAAAGGAAAGGTTCTCCCAATTCATACGGCCACCAGAGCTGCGGATCTTCTATCTCAAACGAAAATGTGCATACAGAGGTACCAGGGGAAACTGATAGAGGTTCACTGTGGGTGATCTGTTGATCCCGTCCTGTCATAGAAACATTAAGTTCAGCTTCCAATACAGAATCAGATAAATTAGAAAGTTCAATATAAAATACAGCGGTGGCTGCGTTTTTGTGCAGATCATATTCAACTCTGTAATTCTCAAGCCTGAGCCGATTTGTGGCAACGAGTTTAACAGGCTGCCAGATGCCAAAGGGAATCAGTCCGGTCAGATAATCTCCGGAAAAATTATGTTTCATGCCGGCAAAGTTCTGCTGGTTTTTTGGAGGCGGATCCAGTTTTACAGTAAGAAGGTTTACTGGAACGTGTGGTTGTGAATAATCCAGAAGATCAGTTACCTGAAAGGAGAAAGAGGAATACATTCCCTCATGCCTTCCGAGATATTTTTGATTGAGCCAGACCTCGCAAGAAAAATCAACCCCTTCAAATATTAGTTCAATATCTTTTCCAATCAGGTTTTTGTCTACATTGAATGCGCGATTATACCACCATTCATATTCCTGTACCCATTTTGCCTTTCCCATATTTCTTCCCCAAAAAGGATCATCCAGTTCCCCGGCAAGAAACAGGTCTGTATAAACATCGCCAGGGACTTGTGCGGCATTCCAGCTGAAGTTATTACCGGAAAGCTCACTTTTTAACAGATGAATGCCCTCGGAAACGCCCTGTCCGACTCTCATTTTTTCCATTTTCCAGGTCTTACCACTTAAATCCTGGGTGATACGACCGATAGAAGAATCAGAAGCTTCAAAGAGTCCGCTTCCAGCTTCAAGAGCAAAAAAATCTTTGTTTTTTTCCATGTTTTCTTACATCCTTTCTATATCTGTTTCTTTAAATCTAGCATTAACATAGTGTATATGATATAATGTTCCGTAGAAATTTTGCTTTTTTTTTGTATAAATCGGAGGTTATACTGTGGATATTCAATTGGAATCGGTTTTCACTCTTTCATATAAGAAAGGGGAAAGCGTCCGGGGTTTTTCGTATGTAAGCCATGAATTGATTTACTTTTACAGTGGTCGGGGGAAAATATATATAAATGATATACCGTATCATTATCAACCTAACAGCGTGCTATTAACACAAAGTAAGGATGTAAAAGACTATGATGCAGACTGCTATAGCGAATATACATGTATACGGTTTAAAAGTTTGAAATATATACAAAAATTCCGTTCTGGGTTGTATGTACTAAAAGACCAGAGTGTATACCAGTTGTTTAAATCGATAAAAAGGGAATATGCTGAGAAAAAGATAAGTTATCACGAATTATGTAATATGAAGACGGCAGAAATACTTGTGGAGTTATTGAGGAACAGTTTACAGTGCGAAAAAGACAGCGACATTTATAAATTAATAAAGGAAATCGATTCTACAATGCTGTTTCAGAAACGTATTGCGGATATTGCCGAAGAACTGAACTATAATCCTGATTATTTGAGACAAAAATTTAAAAAAATAGCCGGTGTGTCATTGAAAGCATATATTATGCAGCAAAGGATTCAGAACGCGTGTAAACTTTTGGAACAGGAAAATTATTCTTGTACAGAAATCGCTCAGTTGTGTGGCTTTTCCTCTTCCTCGCAGTTCAGCAGAATTTTCAAAGAGAAAATGGGATATACACCGAAATCATATAAATTATAAGTAGAAATTGAGTATTGAGAAAAAGAAAGAGATTTATTGGTGAGTGTAAGTGAAAAGAAAAAATTTCAGCGAGCGATTGGCTACGTATAATATTCTTATTATTTCAGTAATATTATTTGTGGTGTTTGGAATATTCTTGCTTTATTATATTACTGCTCAGAAGAATGATCAGATGAATAGTATGAAAAACATACTTGAACAAAGTGAGACAACGATAGAGGCATCTATTAATTCACTTGATACAATAGCTTTGCAGGTGAGCCTGAATCCGGATGTTATAGATATCATGAAGCAGGCAGAAAATGACTCCTATGATAAATTTTTCGAAAATAATATAATTGAAGCTGAAAGGGTAAACGAGATATTGTGGTCTTTTATTCTGGATCAGGAAAATATTTCGGGAATAAGTATTTTTGATAAAAAGGGTTCGTTTGTTTATGCCGGTCAGGAAACAGACACAGAACAGTTTCGTTATTCCCGGGACGAGGATTTTTTTGAGTCTCTGGAAAATGAATTTGATAAACCGCGAGTATACAATATGTTCGAGAATGAAACCAACCGAAGTGTAGTGACAGGATATAAAGCAGTAACGATTATAAGACAGATAAAAAGCGATGATATTACACCGTATTGTATCGGGTACGTGGAAGTGGGGATTGATGTTCAGCAGTTAGAGAATAAACTTCAGCAGGATTTTTCGGGCAGCGTGCTTGTTTTATATGATGCGGAAACAGGCCGTGTTATGGGCTCAACAATTCCTCAGTTAATTGAAAATACAAATACGAACTACGAAGATTTCTTAAAGGATCAAAATCTGGATAATTATTTTTGGGTTCAGGGAAGTACTTTTCATAATCAAGTGGGGATCATTGTTCTTCACAGCAGGGATGAGTTGAATCGGTTTGTATTTTTTACGGTGATTTTTACGTTAGGCATTTATATCACTATTCTCTCGATATATTTTCTCATTCAGAGAAAATTGAGTTTATTTCTGGCAGAACCTTTGGTCCAATTATGTGAATCCATAACCAGGCGGATGAAATATAAGAACAATTGTGAAATCATAGATAACAGGGAATTTAATGAGATTGAAGAATTACAGGAAACATTCAACCAGATGTTTCTAAAATTGGACGACAGCATGAAAAGGGAGATTGCGGCTAAAACAGAGAGACTTAAAGTTCAGCTTTACGCACTGCAGGCGCAAATCCATCCGCATTTTATCCATAATACAATAGCTATTATTCAGGCGTACGCACTAGAGGAAGATTACAATACTATTGTTGAAATTTGTGAGAACTTTTCAGATCTGATTCGCTATGGGGTAGAGGTCACCGAGGATAAATCGCTTGTAAGAGATGAGTTGGAATGTGCCGTAAAATATTTGTGGATTTTTCATCTGAAATACGGAGATAATCTGATATTTACGGTTGAGAAAAGAAATGCTGTTGAGAATATCCATATTCCACATTTTATAATACAGCCGCTTGTGGAAAACAGTATTAAACACGGATTAAAGGCAACGGAGTTCCCCTGGAAGTTGCAGATAATCTGCAACACAGATCATAAAACATGGCAAATTGAAATCAGGGATAACGGAGTGGGATTTTCAGATGAAATGAGAATGGAACTGATGCAATACAAGCAGAAACTGATGGGTGAAGGTATAAAGAACGATGCTTGGAGAGAGGAATCAAAAATAGGTGGCATGGGAATGAAAAATATTATTACGAGGTTATATTTGTCATATGGGTGTGACATGATATTTGATATCGAACGCCAACTGGGGCATGGAGCAGTAATAACGGTGGGGGGCAGATGCGATGATTAGTGTTTTGGTTGTTGAGGATGAAATTCCTATTCTTCGTAGCATATGCAGGCAGGTAGAGTCTGCTAACTCTTCTTTTCATGTTACGAGAACAGCTGTCAATGGAAAAGAAGCAATAGAGGCTTTGCAGGAGGAAAAGTTTGATTTGATGTTTGTTGACATGCAAATGCCGGTATTGGATGGGATGGCAGTGCTTAAATTCGTGAAGGAAAAGCAATTATCAGTTTATACAATTGTTCTGAGCGGATATCAGGAATTTCAATACGCCAGGGAGGCACTGCAATGTGGTGTGCTGGATTACCTGTTAAAACCACTGAAAAAGAATGAATTGACGAGGGTGCTACAAAAGGTAGAGCGGATGATATGGATTGATCGGAGTAAAGAAGAGACTGCATATATAAATAATTCTGATGATAGAGAATTTGAAGCAGCTTTGCTGACGGTAGGACCATACATAATGCTTCGGGAGGATTACGCGTTTACAGAGGGGCAGAATAGGATAGATGAACAACTGAATTCCTTTCTAGATAAGTATATATCTGATGAGTTACGATGGATAATTCCAACCAAATATGAAAATGAAAGGATCATTGTATTCCGGAAGCTGGGAGGAAGAACAAAGAATATAGTTGAAAAGTTGTTCCGTGATTATCAGTCTCAATGCGATCTGGTTACGATCATCATGGCTGGTCAGGAACAAACACACAAGACGATTTTTGAAACCAATAAGCGTCTGCATCAATATATGATAGGGGCTATGGGAGTCGAAGAAAGCCGTCTTATGGATGAAGAAGAAGCAAAGAGCGTGATGGAGAATGGCGTACATTATTTGAAGACGGTACGAAAAGAAGTGTTAAAAGTCCGTGTAAGTGAACATGTGATGGAATTGATAATGAAAATCTTAAATCCCGTGGCAGAACGAAAAGTTATTTTTGAAATACTGAAACTTGCATTTTTTCGGTTCTCAGAGGAAATCAACAGCAATTATACGTATAATCAAATGGAGGATGAGATTGCCGATATCATACAAAGTTCGTATAATAGAGAAGAATTGTATGACAAACTGGAAAAAATGATTATCAGGATGTTTTGTGTTGAAGATTATAGTGGAAACAAACAAAAGCTAGCATTGGATATAAAAGAGTATTTGGATCATAATTATAAGAGTGTGACGGGAAATAAAGAGTTGGCGGATATATTTGGATTTGTGCCCGCATATTTAAGGGACGTGTTTCGCAGTAAATATGAAAAGTCGCCGATGGAGTATCTACAGGAATTAAGGTTAGAATGTGCAAGGAAAATGTTGGCACAGGAACTAAAATTACCGGTGAAGGAAATTGCCAGGGCGGTAGGATTTAATGATGCTCTGTATTTATCTAAAGTGTTCCGTAGAAAATTTGGTATCACTCCTTCAGAATATAGAAATCAGGTGAAAAACAATGAAACGTAAAGCAATTATTTTGCCAGTTCTGCTGTTCTTGCTGGGAATAGGTTTGATTAGTTATTCCTTATGGAATTTGCTTCAGGCGCACGTGGGAATACAGGAGAAGAGAGAAGAAAAAGAGATTACTATGATTGTTCAGGAATCCAGATATTATACAGGATTGAAGAACATGATAAAAAAGTTATATGTTGAAGAGGGGATTCGAATTAAAGTTCGTGTTTTACCCGATAATCAGGCAGAATCTGTCATTCAGATGATGATAAACAGTGGAGATTATCCGGATATGTTAGATGCTAATATTCCACATATATACAATCTGATTAATCCCTGCCGCTATTTGGCCGATTTTACAGAAGAATCATGGGTGTCAAAATTGACGAATCCGCAACAGGTAACATATTCAGACGGAAGGATATATGGATTTCCATTTCTTAAAAATTCGGGTGTAGGAGGAATTATATATAATAAAGATATTTTTGAAAAATATGGGATTGCTATTCCGGAGAGTGAAGAAGATTTTTATAATGTGTGTGAAAGACTAAAAAGTCTTGGAATTTCTCCAGTTTTATTGTGTGCTGATAACTGGATTCCACAGATATGGATGAACTATGGATTTCCACTCTCATTTGGCAGTGACAAAAATTGCAAAAAAATAACTGAAGAAATATTATCTGGAAAGAAAAAATTGGGTGATTACGAAGAGAGTTATAAGGTGATTGACACGTATTTAGGCTTGTTTGAAAAGGGGTATGTAAACAATGATTATATGTATATCGATTACAATGACATGATAGATAAACTAAATAATCAGGAAGGGGCAATGGTGTTTGGATATTCTACGATGATTCCTGTTATGAATCAACATCATAGTAATCTGAATATGGGAATGTTTGTTCCGCCTTTTGCGTACAATCAGTCTAAAAATATAGTTTATCTGGATTTTTCAGTTGGTTTTGTTTCATTTAGGGAAAGTGAAAATCTTGATGTGGTCAAAGAAGTCCTAGATAAATGGTCTCAGAAAGAGTATTTATCCATGTGGATTTTTGAAAATGGAGGTGATCCTGCGTTTGAAGATGTTCCTGACAATGTAAATAAGGATATAGAATATCTATATAAAAGTTATGTTGAAACAGGAAAGACGGTCGGAGAATTTATGCTATATATGGATCCTATATACAGTCTGAATCAAGATAAGTTATGGTTATATTATAGGGAGGCTCCGAAGAATCATTGGACAGCAGATGAGTTATTAGAAAAAATTGAAATAGATATAGAAGAAAAATTGGAAAAATGAGAGCCTGTTAAGGTTTTCATTTTTCCATTTTTTTTTGTTCTTTTTTCCATATAAATGGAAAGCGAAAACTGTTATAAATAATATATCAAAAAGAATGGAGGAAAAAAGATGAAACGAAAAATGTGTTTGGTTCTTGCAGGACTTATGGTAGCGGGTCTGGCCGGATGTGGAGCGGATCAGAAAGGATCCTCAGCAGATGGAAATGAAGAGATGGAGATAGTTTATGCACACTTCCAGGGCGAAGGAGATGCTCAGTACAAATCCATACAGAACGCGATTACAGCATTCGAAAAAGACAACCCTGGGATTACCATTAAAGAGGAGTATTATCCTTCGGATGCATATCTGCTGCAGGCAGAAACTTGGAGTGCGGCAGGGGAACTGCCGGACATTTGCATGGTGAATGGCTCAATGGCATCGGATTATGCTGACATCGGAACAATTCTTGATCTGACAAGTTACGCGGAAGAATATGGAATTACAGATAAAATAGATGAAAGTTACTTCAAAGAGATGTCAGCTGACGGAGCTATTTACGGTATCCCATGGGAAGATGCACATTATGCGTTTATTCTCTATAATGAAGGAATTTTTAAAGAGGTTGGAGTTACAGAATTCCCTAAAACTCTGGATGAGTTGATCGATGTTTCTAAAAAGATTGCAGATGCGGGCTATATTCCGATGGCAATGGGTGATAAGGCACTTTGGCCGGCAGATTCACTGGCGTTTAGTGCATTTGTAAATAACTTTGTGGGGAATGACTGGTTCGATTCTATTCTTGCCTGCGATGGTAAAGCGGCATTTACGGACAAAGAATTTGTAGATGCCCTTGACCAGTACCAGAGACTTGCCAAAGAAGGGGTATTTAATGATAATCTGTCAAGCATTGATAATGACCAGAGAGGTGCCCTGTATCAGAACAGGGAAGCTGCTATGATTTCGGCCGGAAACTGGGAGTGCAACAGCTGTGTGGAGATCGCTCCGGAGGTAGCGGAAGAGACACAAGTGGCACTGTGGCCGGTACCTGCAGAAAATGCAAAGGCTCATGATTCTGTCGTATCCAGTTCGGCATGGGGACTTGCACTGGGAAGCAATATTGATGAGGAGAAAATCCCTTACGCAATGGATTTTATTGCAAACTATATTTGCAGTGAGGATTTCGGCAAAGTATTAGCGGAAGAACAGGGAATGTTCACACCGTGGAAAGTAGAGTATGATACAAGCAAACTTAACATTATTACGCAGAGAGAGCAGGAAGTCTCCAATGCGGATGGCGTGACAAGATGCCTGAACTGGGACAGTTCTCTGCCGGCTTCTGTTAAAGATGTATATCAGAGAGGTCTTCAGGAAGTTTTAATGCAGATCAAAGAACCGGCAGATCTTGCAGATGAAATGCAGACAGCATATGAAGAATACATAGATATGAAATAGTAGTAAGAAAACCGCCTGCCATGGTACAGTCATGACAGGCGGAGAATTTATAGGAGGAACATGGTGTGAACAATGCTGGATTAAAAGTAAAAACGAAAACAATATACTTATATGTGCTTCCGTTTTTCCTTCTGTTTATTATTGCGTTTGTAATACCGCTTTTGATGGCATTTGGAATCAGTTTTACAAACTGGCGGGGAGGAAACAAAATAGATTTTATTGCACTTGATAACTATATCAAGCTTGTAAAAGATGAAACATTTTGGATGTCATTTTTAAACAACCTGAAATTTATGGCTCTTATGCTCGTGTTTCAGATTGGGTTGGCTTTTGTATTTGCGATTGTTGTGCAGAACAAAAGAGTAAAATTCCAGGGGTTCCACAGAAGGGTTATTTTCCTGCCTTCGGTTTTGTCATCGGTTGTTGTTGCTATGATTTGGCAGATTGTGTACAACAAAGACATTGGACTTATATCGGCTATAATGGAAAAGATTGGGATGGAAGACATTGTACCGCTTTGGCTGGATGATCCCAAAATCGTAATTTATTCACTTGCAATTGTGCTGATCTGGCAGTTTGTTGGTCAGTATGTGATTATAATGATGGCGGGATTTCAAAATGTGGATACCAGTCTAATGGAAGCCGCTAAAATTGATGGGGCGTCTTACAGCCAGACAGTAAGATATGTAACCCTTCCGCTGATGAAACCCACGCTATCGGTTTGCGTAACATTGTGCGTATCGGGATGTATGAAACTTTTTGATACAATTTATGCAATGACGGGAGGCGGACCCGGAAGGAGTTCCACGGTTACTGCATTATATGCTTATGATGTTGCGTTCAAGACAAAACAATTGTCATATGCATCTGCTGTATCCATAGGAATGATCATTCTAAGTGTGATCTTAATCGGCGGCGTGAGTAGAATATTTCGGGAAAAGGAGGAACAGTGATGAAGCAGCTTAAGAATAAGTCAATATCTGTTCTCTTAAATATTGCAACGATGCTAATTTCAATAACCTGCATTTTTCCGCTGATCTGGCTGGCATATAACTCGGTAAAAGATAAATTTGAGTTTATGAAAGACACCATCTCACTTCCTGCTGATCCTCAATGGGGAAACTTCTGGGAAGCGATTCAACTGGGAAATCTTATACCGGCGACATTTAATACGGTGTTTAATTCGGTCATAAATGTAATTCTTGTGTGTTTAGGGTCGATTATTGTGGGCTATTTTCTTGAGAGATATGAGTTTAGGGGAAAAAAGATTATTTCAGCGATATTTCTTGTGGGTATGGTAATCCCTCTCTATTCCCTTCTTGTACCAATGTTTTTGCAATACAAGGTACTGGGTATGCTTAATACAAGGTTTGTGCTGATTCTTCCCTATTTTGCGATGCAGATCTCATTGGGAATCTTATTGTGCAAGAGTTTTGTTCATGGTATACCAAAAGAAATAGAGGAAGCAGCTGTAATCGACGGATGTGGAATGAGGCAACTATTAAAGAACATGATATTTCCGCTTTGCAAACCGATGATTTCAACCGTGGGTATACTGACCCTTCTTGCCAGCTGGAATGAGTTCGCTTTTGCAACTGTTTTAAGTTCCGGCAGTCAATACAGAACCTTGTCTGTAGCAGTGCAAAGTTATTCATCCGGTAGAGAAATGGAGTACACATTGTTTCTGGCAGCTTTACTGATGGTTTCGTTACCGATTATTCTCATTTACTGTATTTTCAGTAAACAAATCATAAATGGTATGACGGCAGGTGCGGTGAAAGGTTAGAAAAAGTATGGTGTTTAAGGATAGATATTTCGAAAATCCTCAACTTAATCATGTGAATACAATGGAACCAAGATGCTATTACATTCCATTGCAGGAGGTTGAACTTGATGTTGAGAAACAAAAAGAAAGCTCAGCTCAATGTTTTCAATTAAACGGCGAGTGGGATTTCCTATATTTTTCCAGTATTTATGATATAGACCATAAGCCCGAAAGTATTCACGAAACTGTACATGAATGGGAACGGATTCCGGTTCCGTCTGTCTGGCAGAATTATGGATATGACAAGCGACAGTACATAAATGTTAATTATCCTATTCCCTTTGATCCACCATTTGTGCCTTCAGAAAACCCGTGTGGTGTATATCACAGGACATTTGAATATAGAAGTGACTCCGATTACCCGAAAAGTTATCTGAATTTTGAAGGTGTTGACTCCTGTTTCTATTTATATATAAATGGAAAATTTGCGGGCTACAGTCAAGTTAGTCATTCTACCAGTGAGTTTGATATTACAGATTACTTATCTGATGGAATAAATCATATCACCGTGTTTGTTTTAAAATGGTGTGATGGAACTTATTTCGAAGATCAGGATAAATTTAGAATGTCTGGGATTTTCAGGGATGTTTACATATTAAAAAGACCTGTCAATCATTTGAGGGACTATTTTATTCATACGGTATTAGTGGATCGGTATGATAAGGCTTTTGTGACAGTTGATCTGGAAGGCGGCGGCAGGCTGGATGTGCAGTACAGTCTGCAGGAACAGTCCGGAAAGAAGATCCTGGAAGGGGAGGCGCAAGACGGTAAAATTTCATTTATGATTCTAGAGCCTGTATTGTGGAATGCAGAAAATCCGTATTTATATACGTTAGTGATGAAGTATAACGGAGAAACATTTATTGAAACAGTCGGTGTTCGGGATATCAGAATAGAGAATAAAGTATTGCTTATCAATGGTGTGGATGTTAAGCTTCGGGGCGTTAACAGACACGACAGCAATCCTTCAACAGGATGTGCTGTGACCATCGATCAGATGAAACAGGATTTGACACTGATGAAAGCTCATAACGTGAACGCAATAAGAACCAGCCATTATCCAGGAAGGCCGGAGTTATACTATCTTTGCGATAAGTACGGATTTTATATCATGGATGAGGCAGATGTGGAAATACATGGGGTAGACGGACTGTATTCGCCAGTATGGGAAGAGGACTATAATAAACATGCATTTTCGGCTGAAATCAGTGACAATGAATTGTATTCTGCAAGTGTCACAGACCGCGTGAAACGATGTGTAATAAGGGATAAGAACAGATGCAGTGTTGTAATTTGGTCAATGGGAAACGAATCAGGTTACGGATGTGTGTTCGAGTCGGCATTGGAATGGACAAAAAAGTTTGACAGTTCCAGACTTACACATTATGAAGGAGCACTTCATGCTCCGCATGACCGTAAGAATGATTATAGCAATATTGATTTATACAGCAGAATGTATCCATCGATAGATGAAATAAATGAATACTTCAGGAAAGATTTTGATAAACCATTTATTATGTGTGAATACTCACATGCTATGGGAAATGGTCCGGGAGATTTGGAGGCGTATTATAAGGTTATACAGAAGTATGAAGGACATTGTGGCGGATTTGTATGGGAATGGTGTGATCATGCAGTTGAATTAGGAAAAACTGCAGATGGTAAAGTGCAATATGGATATGGCGGAGATTCGGGCGAAGAACTCCATGACGGAAATTTTTGTGTGGACGGTCTTGTATATCCGGACCGGACGCCCCATGTCGGTCTAAAAGAATTTAAAAATGTAAACAGACCAGTGAGAGTCCTCGGATATGACAGGAAAACAGGTACTGTTGAATTTGAGAACATTCTAGATTTTACAAACATAAAAGATGTGCTTGACATAAAGTATGAGGTTACATGTGGGAAAGAGGTAATTGAAAGGGGAGCGATTATTGACCGGGAGTTGCTCGATATTCACCCTCATGAGAAAAGATCAATTCCGATTATGGTCCACATTTCCGATAAATCGAAATGTTATATCAAGTTTGATTATGTACAGCGGGTAAAGAATCTGACGACAGATGAGGGTCATAGTTTCGGATTCGATCAAATATCACTTAATGATGCAGCTATCGATGAAAATATTTTTATTAGGGAGCCTGAGGAAAAGTATAATGCAGGTACTGCCATTGAGATAGAAGAAAATTCTCGCAGGGTTGTGTTGGCCGGTGAAAATTTTGTTTATGCTTATGATAAACGAAAAGGTTGTTTTGAGAGTATTTGTGTTGAGGGAACAGAAATATTAAAAAAGACAATGGAATACAATATATTCCGCGCTCCGATTGACAATGATCGTATTATCAAAGAGCAGTGGTATGCGGCGGGATACGATAAGTCTGTTATCCGTGTATATGACACATTTGTTAAAAAAGAAGATGAAGGAATAAGTATCAGATCATCTGCAGTCATCTCGGCTCCGCATGTACAGAAAATCATAGAGTTCCAAGTGTCATGGAAGGTTTCACTTTCCGGGAAGATAAATATGAAACTTGAGGCAACGCGTAATGTGGAAATGCCCTATCTTCCAAGATTTGGCCTGCGGTTATTTTTGGATGAGAGGATGGATCAGGTAGAGTATTTTGGCTATGGACCGTATGAAAATTACTCAGACAAACATCAGAGCAGTTATCTCGGTCTGTTCCGAACAGACGCGGAAACTATGCATGAAAATTACATAAGACCGCAGGAGAATGGCAGCAGATGTGGGTGCCGTTATGTAAGGTTATTTGGATCCGGTGTACACTGGAGTATCATCTCTAAAAAAGATTTTTCTATCAGTGTCTCAAAATATACACAAGAAGAGTTGTGTGCAAAAAGACATAATTTTGAACTGAAGGAGAGTGGAAATACAGTATTGTGTCTCGATTATAAACAGAGTGGTGTAGGGTCGGGCAGTTGTGGTCCCCAACTTTCAGAAGAACATCGATTTGATGAAAGAAAATTTTGTTTTGAATGTTGTTTTATGAGACCTGAATTGACTGACACAGAGGAGGAAATAAGTGAAACTAAGCAGTGCAAGTAAACGAGCTATCGAGAGAAACTACTATCAAAGTTGTGAATGGTTTTGTGATTTTAAGGAAAGTGGAATCGAAGGGATAGGGTATGAAAAGGGAATTCACAGGAGAGATCCAAGCAGTGTGATTAAAGTAGGAGACGATTATTTCGTCTGGTATTCAAGATCTGTAGGCCCTCATAAAGGATTTCATACAGGTGATGAAGAGGCGAAAGTATTTCCCTGGGATTATTGCGATATTTGGTATGCTGTATCAAAGGATGGTTATCGATGGGAAGAAAAAGGGCCTGCTGTTGTGCGGGGCGAAAGAGGTGCATATGATGACCGAAGTGTTTTCACACCGGAAATACTGGAATATGAAGGAAAATATTATCTTGTTTACCAGGTTGTACAGCATCCTTATGTGAATAGAAGCTTTGAAAGTATTGCAATAGCAGTAGCAGATTCACCGCATGGACCTTTTACGAAATCGAAGGAACCGATTCTTACTCCGACAAAAGACGGTATTTGGGAAGGCGAGGAAGATAACAGATTTGCTGTAAAGAAAAAAGGAAGTTTTGACAGTCATAAGGTGCATGATCCGATCCTGTTTGCTTTTAGAGGAAAATTTTATCTCTATTATAAAGGTGAACCAATGGGGGAAGAACTTTATATGGGTGGACGTGAGACAAAATGGGGGGTCGCGATTGCTGATAATATCCTCGGCCCGTATCATCGAAGCGAATATAATCCGGTAACAAACAGCGGTCATGAAACATGTCTTTGGCAGTATAACGGAGGAATTGCGGCTTTTCTAAGGACAGACGGAGTTGAAAAGAACACGATTCAGTTTGCTGAGGATGGAATTAATTTTGAAATTAAGTCAGTTATTAAACAGGGTCCGGAAGCATGCGGTCCGTATAGACATTTGGAAAGTGATTCTAATCCTTTGAAAGGAATGGAGTGGGGATTATGTCACGATGTGAGTCAGGATTATGGATTTATTAAAAGGTTTGACATTGATGAGTGGCAGAAAAAGGTTTATACGAACAGAGAGATGTATGAATAAACCGGATGGGTTTATAGGAAGAATATAGAAATTATTAAACAGTTGCTAAAAATATTTTATATAAAAATATCTTTATAAAAGTATAATTTAATTAAAATTACAAACATGGAGGGAAGAACGATGGACAAAAATAGTTTTTCATTAAAAGGAAAAATTGCATTGGTAACAGGAGCATCTTACGGAATCGGATTTGCAATTGCAAAGGGATTTGCCGCTGCAGGTGCCACGATTGTCTTCAATGACATCAAGGAGGAACTGGTTGAAAAGGGATTAGCTTCATATAAAGAATGTGGCATTGAAGCTCATGGTTATGTGTGTGATGTGACAAAAGAAGATCAGGTAAACGATTTTGTTGCAAAAGTAGAAAAAGAAGTTGGAATTATTGATATTCTTGTAAATAATGCTGGAATAATTAAGAGAATTCCGATGTGTGACATGACGGCAGATGAGTTCAGACAGGTCATAGATGTGGATCTGAATGCTCCATTTATTGTATCTAAGGCTGTGATTCCTTCAATGATCAAAAAAGGACACGGAAAGATCATTAATATCTGTTCTATGATGAGCGAACTTGGGCGAGAAACAGTGTCAGCATACGCTGCAGCGAAAGGCGGTCTGAAAATGCTGACAAGAAATATCTGTTCAGAGTATGGCGAGTATAACATTCAGTGCAATGGTATTGGACCTGGATATATCGCAACGCCTCAGACTGCTCCGCTCAGAGAAAAACAGCCCGATGGAAGCAGACATCCTTTTGATCAATTTATTATTGCAAAGACACCAGCAGCACGTTGGGGAGACCCGGAGGATCTTGCCGGACCAGCAGTATTCCTTGCTTCAGATGCATCTAACTTTGTAAACGGACATGTACTGTATGTTGACGGAGGTATTTTAGCGTATATTGGTAAACAGCCGTAAGAAAGGTTTTAAACGAATATGACGTATTAATCTATAACCTATATTGTTGCCATGATTGTTGGGGAATGTAAGTACATTCCCCAAACATATATACAAGGATGCAATCAAACGGGAGGAAAAGATGTTTGATATTTTAGCACTTGGGGAGATATTGCTAAGATTGTCTCCGCCAATGAATGAGAAACTTGTAAGAGGAGAAACATTTGAAAAGCAAGTCGGGGGAGCGGAACTTAATGTTCTGAGCGGAGCGTCCTTACTGGGGCTTAGAGCCGGAATTATATCAAAAATCGCTGAGAATGATATTGGTGAATTTGCGAGAAATAGAGTTCGATTTGTAGGTGTAAGTGATGATTACCTCATGAATGATATTGAAAAGGATGCAAGATTAGGAATCTATTATTATGAAAATGGGGCATATCCAAGAAAACCAAGAATTGTATATGACCGGTCGCATACTTCAATGTCCAAGATCTCTATAGAAGATTTCCCGGACACAATGTATTCGCTGACAAGATGTTTTCATACGACCGGGATTACCCTGGCTCTGGGAGAGCAGGTTAGAACTACGGCATATGAAATGATAAAGAAGTTCAAGAAGAATGGTGCTCTAATATCGTTTGATGTAAATTTTCGCAGTAATTTGTGGAGCGGGGAAGAGGCGAGGAGGACCATTGAAGAAATACTGCCTTTGGTTGATATTTTCTTCTGCTCGGAGGAGACTGCAAGGCTTACCTTTAAAAAAAGCGGCAATCTGAAGGATATGATGAAAGAGTTTGCTGATGAGTATAATATTGGAGTGATTGCATCAACACAGCGGATTGTTCACTCACCTAAAATCCATACATTTGGTTCTGTAATATATGAAAAATGCAGTGATACATTTTATGAGGAACCGCCATATTCAAAAATTGAGGTGGTAGATAGAATTGGAAGCGGGGATGCGTACATTTCAGGAGTACTGTATGGAATTTTAAGCGAGAATGGAAGTTGCGCGAAAGCATTAAGTTTTGGCAATGCAGCGGGAGCGATAAAGAATACCATACCGGGAGATATGCAGGCATCTTTGCGCGGTGAGGTAGAAGCTGTTATACAATCTCATCGGTTAAAAGGAAATGATTGCGAAATGGTGAGATAAAGAATGCAGTGATGTAGTTTTGCTAATAGCATAGAAAGGAGAATTAAAGTGCGAGTAGCTAAATTAACAGAAGTAAGAAAAATAGAAGTTGTTGAGGGAGAAAAACCGGAAATTTCAAGTGAATATGATGTACAGGTGAAAGTAAAGGCGGTTGGTATTTGTGGAACAGATCTCCATATTTTTAACGAAGGACGTGCCGATGTTATACTTCCGAGAGTAATGGGCCATGAATTGTCAGGAGAAGTGACGGCTGTTGGAGAGAAAGTGGATAGAGTAAAAGTTGGAGATAGAGTTGCATTAGACCCGGTATTTGCATGTGGAGAATGTCCAACCTGTAGGAAAGGATATCCGAATGTGTGCGAAAATGTAAAATGCTATGGAGTTCAAATGGATGGAGGGTATCAGGATTATATAGTTGTACATGAAAAACATCTATATCCTTTTGATCATTCTATCAGTTTTGAACAGGCTGCACTTGCAGAGCCATTTTCAATTGCTGCAAATATTCTAGAGAGAACTTCAGCAGCTAAGGAAGATAATGTTATAATCATTGGAGCAGGAACAATAGGTTTATCGATTGTTCAAGTCGCAAAAGGGATAGGATGTCGTATCATGGTAGCAGATGTTGTTGATTCAAAACTTGAAAAGGCACGGGCATTGGGAGCTGATAAAGTTGTCAACAGCAAGAAAGAGTCAATCAAAGACATGATTGAAGAGTTTGCACCAGGCGGATTGGATGTGGTGATAGATGCGGTAGGTATTACGTCTCTTTTTCAGCAGTCGATTGAATATGCAGCACCGCGCGGAAGAATTGCCTGCATAGGATTTGATGCGAAACCGGCAGAAATCCCTCCGGTGCTCATTACGAAGAAGGAGTTGAGTATTGTCGGATCAAGGATGAACTGTTATCAATTCCCGAAGGTAATGAAGTGGCTGGAAGAAGGAAAAATAGATGCTGAAAAAATGATTTCTAGAAAATATTCTATCGATGATATTCAGCAGGCTTTCGAGGAGACAATCGCAAATGGACAGGATGTTGTAAAAACACTTATTGTTTTTGAATAATCGGCATTGTGTGAGCTGCAATAGTGTAAAAAAGGAGCTATTACTGCAATGGATAATAAAATTAAAACAATTGCTATTGACTATTATAAAGTACCGCTGGAGGGAAATTTGGTAGATGCTCTTCACGGAAAACATGATAATTTTGAATTAATCACAGCTACAGTAACTCTGGAAAACGGGAGAATCGGGTGTGGTTATACATATACAGGAGGATTTGGCGGAGCAGCAATCGCTAAGATGCTGGAGCAGGATCTCACCCCGCAGCTGATTGGGGTACCGATGAATTCTCCGGAAAAAATGAATGATTATATGAATCAGCATATACATTATGTGGCACGGGGCGGAATCGCTTCATTTGCAATTTCTGCTTTAGATATCGCCTTTTGGGATATAGAACTGAAGTCACATGGTATTGCACTGAAAGACCTGCGTGGAAAAGGTGCGGATAAGGTTAGGACTTATTATGGTGGCATTGATCTCATGTACAGTGAGAAAGAGCTGTTAGAGAATATAGAAAAACAGTTGGCTTCCGGTCATACAGCCGTGAAAATCAAACTTGGCAGAGAAAATGAGGATGAAGATATCCAAAGAATTAAGGCTGTCAGAAAATTGATCGGTGACGAGGCTCTTTTTATGGTTGATGCCAATATGGTCTGGACAGAAGAGCAGGCTATTCGAATGGCAAAGAGAATGGAAGAATATAATATCGGCTGGCTTGAGGAGCCTACGAATCCGGATGATTACGAAGGATATGCCAGAATCGGACAGGCAACATCAATTCCGATAGCAATGGGGGAAAATCTGCATACTATCTATGAACATGAGCTGGCAATGAAACTTGCACGGATTAAGCGCCCGATAGGAGATTGCTCTAATGTGTGCGGTATTACAGGATTTTTAAAAGTGGCGGACCTTGCAGAAAAATATTCTGTGGAAGTTCACTCTCATGGAATGCAGGAACTTCACGCAAATGTGCTCGGGGCAGTAGAAAACAGAGGAATGGTAGAGTTTCATAGTTTCCCGATATATAAATATACAGTAGATCCGCTTGTCGTGAAAGACGGATACCTCGAGACTTGTAAAGCACCCGGAACAGGTGTGGTTTTTGATCTGGAAAAGTTAAATCTATATAAAGTAAATTAATTTATATATCAGGATGTGCTGTTGATGAAAAAACGAAAAAGATTTTACAGTGGTTTGTTGATTGTATTAGTAATACTTTTCAGTTCTGGTTGTCAAAAAAATCATACAAAAGAAGAAAAAGAGATACCGAAAAAAAAAGAAAAAGCAATTGGGCTCTCTGTTGACCAGGGATTTGCAAGCCGTAATTATGAAACAGACATAATAGAAGAAGAAGCTGAGAAATTAGGATATGAGGTTTACGAGCTGATTGCCGGAGGAAATGCCGAGGCACAAAATTCTCAGATAGAACGTTTGCTCGAGAAAAATATTTCGGCACTGCTGGTATGTGCTGTTGACCGGAATAAAATTGAGTCGGCATTGCTGCAGGCAAAAGCAAAAGGAGTTCCTGTTATTACTTTTGACAGATTAATTCCAAATAGCAAATCGGTAGATGCATATGTAGGACCAGATTCAGTAGCAGATGGAATGGCATGTGGAGAGGCTATCATCAGGCAGGTTCGTGAATCTAAAGAGCCGATTCAAGTTCTTGAGTTAGTGGGTGCATTAAATGACCAGAATGGTATTGACAGGAGTAAAGGATTTCATCAGGCGATGATGCAAGATGAAAAGATACAGGTGATTCAAGTTCCGACTGACTGGAATTTAGATGCTGCATTTGTGGACATGGAAAGAATTTTTCGGAGTTATCCTGACATCAAGGCTGTATTCTGTGGAACAGATTCATTCTTTCCTAATGTGGAGAGTGTACTTGATAACATTGATTCATCCGGCAGATGGAGAGAACGTATATATGTGACTGGTGTGAATGGCTCGAAGGAAGGTTATAATGCTGTACTGTCAGGTACCGCTGATGGAGTAATGGTAATGGATCTTGATGAGATAGGTAAAGCTGCGGTTACAGTTGCGGACAAGTTAATTAAGAATGAGAATGTTGAAAAAAACATAATCATAGAGGGGAGGTATTGTACAACAGATACTATAAAAGAGAGTCAAGAGCATATTTGGGGAACTAAATAAATATATTTCATGTAGGAGGAGACTATGTTACAGCTTAATAATATGATTGATGGGAAATTGATTCCGTCAGAGTCTGGTGAGAGAATTGAAGTTTATAATCCGTTTAATCAGGAACTCGTAGGTACGGTTCCTAAAAGTACAAAAAAGGATGTAGATGATGCGTTGTGTTCTTCTAAGAGAGCACAAAAAGAATGGGCAAAAATACCAGCTCAAAGAAGAGGAGAATATTTGTTGGAAATTGCCGAACTCATCAACAAGCATAAGGAGGAGTTAGCGGTACTTCTTACCAGTGAACATGGTAAAACTATTGTTCAGGCAAGAGCTGAAGTCGAAGGGGCGAGGGGCTTTCTCTGTTATGCAGCGGAATCTGCCAGAAGAATTGAGGGTGAAATCCTTACTTCTGAATTGGAGTGCGAGCAGACATGGATCCAGCGAGTTCCATATGGAGTGACCGTTGGAATTGTAGCGTGGAATTTCCCATTGGCGTTAACAACCCGGAAATTCGGAAATGCATTGGTCTGTGGTAATTCTATGATTATCAAACCGCCGTCAGAGACACCTCTTACAGTGATGCGGTTGGCAGAAATAATCTCTCAAGAGAGCAGTTTGCCATCAGGGGTTTTGAATTTTATTACCGGATCGGGACGTGTAGTGGGGGATGCATTGGTAAGAAATGATACGACCCGCCTTGTTACACTGACCGGAAGTACAGGCGCTGGAATTGAAGTTTTCCGCACTGCAGCAGAACATTGTGTTGAGGTTCATCTGGAGCTGGGCGGAAAAGCACCGTTCATCGTTATGAACGATGCTGACATTGACAAAGCTGTTAAGGCAGCGGTTATTTCCCGTTTTTCTAATTGCGGACAGATTTGTACCTGTAATGAGAGGATGTATATTCATGAAGAAGTTTATGATCAGTTTGTAGAAAAGCTTATTGCCGAAACAAAGAAGATTATTGTTGGAGATCCCATGGATGAGAATACATTTATGGGTCCGAAAGTGAATAAGGCAGAGATAGAGAAAATATCCCAGATGGTTGACCTTTCCCTACAGCAAGGAGGGAAGATTCTATTAGATATGACACCGGAGAAAAAACCAACAGAAAATGGTAATTGGCTGTATCCGTGTATTGTCGAGGTGGAAGATAACAAAAATGAACTTATTCAGAATGAAGTGTTTGGTCCTGTTCTTCCTGTTATGAAAGTAAAGGATTTTGATCAGGCACTTGAATTCGCCAATGATTGTGAATATGGTCTGTCGGCATATCTGTTCACGAATAATGCAAAATATATCATGCGGGCTGTGAATGAACTGGAATTTGGTGAAGTATATACAAATCGAGAAAATGGTGAGTTAATCAATGCATTTCACAACGGGTTTAAATTAAGCGGAACAGGTGGAGAAGACGGAAAGTACGGATTAGAGGGATATCTGCAGAAGAAGACAGTATATATGAACTACAAATAGAAGTTTTGTAATAAAGAGGTGGGTTTTATGGAAAACATAATGGTACAAATTGAGAAAACAGGTGTAATTCCGGTTGTCGTGATCAATGATGTAGAGGACGCAGAACCATTGGCACAGGCTCTTTGCGAGGGGGGACTGCCCTGTGCCGAGGTAACATTCCGTACTGCGGCGGCGGAGGAAAGCATCAGAAAGATGACAGATATATATCCCGATATGTTGATCGGCGCGGGTACGGTACTTACGACGGAGCAGGTAGACAGGGCAGTAGCGGCAGGAGCAAAATTTATAGTAAGTCCTGGATTTGATCCTGAGGTGGTTGATTATTGCATTTTAAAGCAGATACCAGTATTTCCGGGGTGCATCACCCCATCTGAGGTTGCGCAGGCGGTGAAGAGAGGATTGAAGGTTGTGAAATTTTTCCCGGCAGTACAGTTTGGCGGCGTTTCTACGATTCAGGCACTTACAGCACCTTATGTTGGACTAAAGTTTATGCCTACAGGAGGTGTAAACGCAAAAAATTTAGCGGACTATCTGCAGTGTAAATCAATTATTGCATGTGGAGGAAGCTGGATGGTCAAATCTGATCTGATAAAAGCAGGCGAATTTGAAAAGATTAAAGATATGACTAAAGAGGCAGTTTCTCTTGTAAATGAGATTCGTGCATGATGGAGGAAACTATGAATCTGAAATTAAAAAACAGGTCAGAATGTAAATATGATGCGGTTTCCTTAGGCGAAGTGATGCTTCGCCTGGATCCGGGCGAGGGAAGAATCCGCACGGCCAGAAACTTTCAAGTTTGGGAAGGCGGAGGAGAATATAATGTAATCCGCGGTCTTCGGAAATGCTTTGGGTTAAACACAGGAGTCATTACAGCGTTTGCAGACAATGAGGTAGGGCTTCTGATGGAAGATCTGATCATGCAGGGAGGAGTGGATACCTCACTGATCAGGTGGATGAAAACAGACGGAATCGGAAGGGTATGCAGGAATGGACTGAATTATACTGAGCGCGGATTTGGTATCCGCGGGGCGGTAGGGTGTTCTGACAGGGCAAATACTGCGATCTCGAAAGCTACACCAAAGGATTTTGATTTTGATTATATTTTTGGTGAACTGGGCGTGAGATGGCTACATACCGGAGGTATTTATGCGGCTCTTTCTGAACAGTCATGTGAAACCGTAATTGCGGCGATAAAAACTGCAAAAAAATATGGAACGATAGTTTCCTATGATCTGAATTACCGGCCGTCTATGTGGAGCGCTATTGGAGGTTTAGAGAAAGCGCAGGAGGTGAATAAGGAGATTGCCAGATATGTGGATGTTATGATCGGCAATGAAGAAGATTTTACTGCCTGCCTTGGTTTTGAGATTGAAGGAAACGATGAAAATCTGAAAGAACTGAATCTTGATGGCTATAGGAAAATGATTAATGAGGCAGCGATGGCATATCCGAATTTTAAAGTAGTTGCAACTACGTTACGTACGGTGTGTACGGCTACCGTAAATGATTGGAGCGCAATATGCTGGGCAGATGGTGAGATATATAAAGCCAAAGATTATAAGGGGCTGGAAATTTTGGATCGTGTCGGCGGCGGGGATTCTTTTGCCTCTGGTCTTATCTATGGACTGATGACGTCGGATGATCCGGAAACAGCAGTTAACTATGGAGCTGCTCATGGAGCGCTTGCGATGACCACACCGGGAGATACGACAATGGCCAGGAAGAAGGAAGTAGAAGCAATTATGGGTGGCGCAGGAGCAAGAGTGCAGCGTTAGGAAGATGTAAATAGTTTTTTCAGAACATATGTGTATTATTATGACTATAAAAATGTTGTAGTTGTTGGAAATCAAAAAAGAATAGTAGAAGATTATGGAAAAGGAGTTTTTGATCCGTTGGGAGACAAATACTCACATAAGATTGAGCATTGTACCTATTACGATGAGAAAGGCAATGTAATATCTAACAGATAAATGTAATCCACTATGAATAAAAGAAACAGTTATGCTATATCAAATTTGATATAGTGTAACTGTTTTTTGTTATTCACTTCATATACTGCATTATAAAATATGGAATCTGAAAAGAATATGAGGTATCCAATCTGAGCGTCGAAACGATGGATGATTTTATGAATCGTATCGATAGATGTATCAGAATAATCTGGCATACGATGAGAAGAATGATCGCAGAAAAAGATAAGCAATACATGATAGAGCGTATAGAAATATCTATATGCTTTATTTTTTACATATTTTAGCAAAATAAATTAGTTGACACTAACTACAACTGTCTGATAGAATGCCATTTGATGAAGAATATAAGAGAGTCTGTACGCTCTAATATAAAGGATGCATGAGATGAAAGAATTAACACATAACGATTTAACAGAAAATCTAATAAAAGAAACAGATATGCAGCTTCCATCCTCGCGGCGTGAAATTGAGGAGGATATGCTGGAGCAGATTTGTCTGATCGCGAATACAGGGATCCAGGTCACGGTTGAGGAGTTATGCAGCCGCATGGATATGACTAAAAGAGAAGTCAGTTTTTATCTGAAACAATTGAATGCTCATGGATATATCATCAGAGAGAAAAATACGCATACAGGATATCAGAAAGATGGAACTGGATCTGGAATTTTACTTACAGAATTTGGAAAGATCACTGGAGAAGAATTTCAGTATCGCCATGAAATCCTCACGCAGTTTCTCCAGTTTGTTGGTGTTTCAGATGAGAAAGCCCAAGAGGATGCCTGCCGTATGGAACATGTGGTCAGTGAGGAAACGGTTCAGCAGATTTGTAATTTTGTAGATTATGGAGATACGTTTGAGCGGATTTTAAAGCATTCTGATTTACGCAGCTGGTACCAGACGGGAAAGTATATGTTTCTTATGGGAATTTATCAGATAGAGAAAACATGCCCAAGGAGATTTGCCAGGGAGTTTGGTCGCTTTTCTGAGAATATCTGGCTTCATATTACAGAAGACAAGAGTAGCTTTGAACTGATAAAAAAGGAAGAAGATGCTTCGACGCAGAATTTGTGGTACAAAGATCCGGAGAAGGGATGGATACAGGCAGAGGAGAAAAGGGGAAATTCATGGATACCGTCTGGTGTATTTACGTTTTCAATGAGATGTCAGGATCCGATCATAGAGGGAACAGCACTGATTGCGTTTACGAGAAAAGGCGAGAAGCCTGTAGACTGGAATAGCCGGGAACTTGATGTACATATCTGGAAATCGGAGGGATAAAGAACGTGAATAATCAGGATAACAGAAATCTTCTACATCCGTCGATGCTTCAGATTCAGTATCTTCTGGAATTGGAAAAAGTAGGGAAAAGGCGTGGAAGTGTTGCGATGATCGCGGATACCTGTGGGGTGAGTCATGGACCGGTCAGTCGTTTTTTTAAAGAGTGTATTGGAAGAGGATATCTGACGGAAAAATGTGAATTTACCACGGAAGGTTCTCATGCTTTGCTAACTTATAAAAAGCTCTTAAGGGATGTGAGGACATATCTGAAAGTGATGAATATTCCGGAAAAAGAAATTCCAGAGAAGATGAGGCAGTTAATCGAGAATGTGGACTATGATTTGCTGAGGACTATGGTAAGGAATGCAAGGCATACAACGGAACATACAGCAGAAGCAAAAAATGAACAGGAACAGAAAAATTCTCAGGGAGAAAAAGATTCCAATACATATTTTATTGAGAAGATACTGGAAAAAGGAAAGTTTCAGGTAGGAATCGCTATTCATCAGATAAGCAGAAACAGTGAGACCAGACTTTCAATGGCACATCAGGGTTTTGAACATCTGGCATATATTCGAAATAATACACGTGGAAGCTGGCTGGAACTGACGATTCGTGAAATTTACGGAAGATCAAGAATTGACGGAACAGAGATGTCAGGACATCTGTCTTCTCTGAAATACGAGAAACAGGGACAACTTTATGAAGCAGTCATAAAGAATGGAAAATTGAGAATTCCACTGAGTGCCTGCCATTTTTTTCGTGGCAGAATGGGAAATGTAAAGGGAACGGTTCACATTACGGTTTCCTGTAATGTGGGAAATGCACATATGCCGGAGAGTACAGCAGTGCTGACATTCTGGATGTAAGATTAAAGGTCGAAATGAAGAAATTTCGGCCTTTTTATTATGCACAAATGTGGAAAAATATTGATTTTACAGCGATAAAAGCAAAACATAAACCGTTCCCGGCAGGCATGAAAACAAATAAATTAGTTGACACTAACCAATAAACATTGATAGAATGTCAACGCAGTTAGCCAATGGTAACCAGATAAATCAGATGATTTGGAAGGCTTTCTGTAGTAACTATAAGTAAATATAAAATTAAACATACGATACGGAGAATGATTATGAAACACTCGCTGAAAATCTTTTGGATGATATTGGGATTTTTGTGTCTGGGACTTGGTACGGTAGGTATCATACTGCCGATTTTGCCGACAGTTCCGTTTTATATGGCAACTCTATTCTGTTTTGCAAAAAGTTCAGAAAGACTCCATTCATGGTTTCTTGGAACAAATTTATATAAAAAACATCTGGACAGTTTTGTGCAGAAGAGAGCTATGACGATGGGAACAAAACTCCGCATTATGGGAACTGTAACAGTAATTATGGGGATTGGATTTCTTTGTATGAAAAATGTGCCTGTTGGGAGAATTTGCCTGATCGTGGTATGGGTCTGCCATGTGTTATATTTTTTCCTGAGAGTAAAAACTGTAAATGCGGAAAACAAGACACTGGAAGGTGCAAAATAATATGAATAAGGTGGAAAAGAAGCGGCAGAAAGAACAGTACATTGTGGAAGAAATGATTCGATTATACTGTCGGAAAAATCATTTGGAAGAGGAACGTCAGGGCAGGCAGATGTGTCCGGTCTGTCAGGAACTTTCAGATTATGCGAAACTCAGAAGTCATAAATGTCCGTTTATGGAACAAAAAACATTTTGCGCAAACTGCAAAGTGCATTGTTATAAACCGGAAAAGAGAGAGCAGATTCGTCAGGTAATGCGTTTTTCAGGTCCAAGAATGTTGCTACATCATCCGATTCTTGCAATATGGCATCTGATATGTAGTAAAAGGGAGGCAAAGGTAAAAAACTTATGATAAAGACAAGACTGGTGGGACTCTTATCCCATGCGAAAAAGTATATTGTATATACGATTCTATGGCAGTGGATGGCACTTCTGTCACAGGTATTGGCAGTTTTTTCGATTGCAGATTTACTGGAACGAGTTATATATCAAAGCGTAACGGCAGCAGTTGTTGAGCGAACGATCATTACAATGATTTTGGTCGTGGTCGTCCGCTTTATCTGCGAACGAATGGGCACAAGATCATCTTATCTTGCCTGTGTGGATGTAAAGCGGATCCTGCGTGAAAAAATTTATGAAAAGATGCTGAAACTTGGGGCGTCCTATAAAGAGCAGGTATCGTCATCAGAGGTAGTTCAGGTATCAACGGAAGGCGTAGAACAGCTGGAAACTTATTTCGGAAAATACCTGCCGCAGTTATTCTACAGTTTAATTGCACCACTGACATTGTTTGTGATTCTTTGCCGGGTGAGCATGAAAGCCAGTGTAGTTCTTCTGATCTGTGTGCCATTGATTCCAATTTCTATCGTAGTGGTACAGAAAATCGCAAAGAAATTACTGAACAAATATTGGAGTATTTATACAGGACTTGGAGATTCCTTTCTGGAAAATCTGCAAGGGCTTACAACGCTGAAGATTTATCAGGCAGATCAGCAGAAAGCGGATGAGATGGACGTGGAGTCTCAGAACTTTCGAAGAATTACCATGAAAGTTTTGACGATGCAGTTAAATTCTACGAGTGTGATGGATATTGTGGCATATGGTGGTGCTGTGGTTGGAATGGCAGTTACATTATCTGAATTTCTCAAAGGAAATATCAGTATCTCAGGGACGATTTGCATTGTTCTTTTGGCAAGTGAATTTTTCCTGCCGTTAAGACTGCTGGGATCTTTTTTTCATATTGCAATGAATGGAATGGCAGCGAGTGACAAGATTTTTAAAATATTAGATTTACCAGAACCTCAGACAGGAGATAAAAATCTGCCAGATGACTCATTAGACATTTCTTTTAAGAATGTACATTTTGCCTATGAAGAAAACAGAGAAATTTTAAAAGGGATTGATTTGTATCTTCCGGCAGGAAACTTTGTATCTCTGGTAGGAGAATCCGGATGCGGTAAGAGTACGATTGCAGGGATCATTTCTGCAAAGAACAGAGGATTTACCGGAGAGATTACCATTGGCGGAGTATCGCTTTCTGAGGTAAATGAGTCAGATCTGATGAAACATGTGGTACTGGTCCGTCACAATAGTTATCTGTTTAAAGGAACTATAGAGGAAAATCTGCGTATGGCAAAACCGGATGCGACAGAAGAAGAGATGAACACAGTTTTGAAGAAAGTAAACCTTCTGGGATTTTTGCAGACGCAGGATGGTCTTCAGACAAAGTTGCTGGAAAAAGCCAGCAATCTGTCCGGTGGACAATGTCAGAGACTGGTGATTGCCAGAGCATTGCTGTACGATGCTGCTGTATATATTTTTGATGAGGCAGCTTCCAATATCGACGTGGAGAGTGAAGAGTTAATCATGGATGTGATTCATGAATTGTCAAGAACAAAGACAGTGCTTCTGATTTCTCATCGACTGGCAAATGTAGTAGAATCTGATCAGATTTATTTCCTGAAGAACGGGGAAATACAGGAACATGGAAAACATGAAGAACTGATGCAGAAAGATGGCGAATATCACCATCTGTATGAAAGCCAGATGGCACTGGAGAACTATGGAAGGCAGGTGAACAGGGATGTCTGAGGTGCAGAGTAATTTAACAAAAAAACGCAGAAGTGCCGTCTCAATTATGGGAAGTCTGATCGGTCTGGTGAAGCCGCTACTTCACATTATGATTGCAGCAATCATCCTTGGAACAGCAGGATATCTGTGCGCTATTTTCCTGACGATTCTGGCAGGGCAGGTGATCGTACATGGGATTCTGACAGGAGAAATGGGAGCAGCGATAGCAACTGAAACAACTGATGTAGCATTATCGGCCCAGACGGTGGGGATTACAGTGAAGAATCTGTGGCTGATAAACACGCCTGTAAAAACAATTATTATCATAATGATTATTATTGCAGTTCTTCGAGGAATCCTTCATTATGCAGAGCAGTACTGTAATCATTTTATTGCATTTAAACTCCTTGCGATTATCCGACACAAAGTATTCGCTGCATTGAGAAAACTTTGCCCGGCGAAGCTGGAGGGCAGAGATAAGGGAAATCTGATTTCAATCATTACGACAGACATTGAACTTCTGGAAGTGTTTTACGCGCATACCATTTCTCCGATTGCCATCGCAACATTAACCTCACTGATCATGATCGTTTTTATAGGGAGATATCACTGGATGGCGGGACTTCTTGCTCTTGCAGCTTATCTGATAGTTGGAGTTGCGATTCCAGTGTGGAATGGCAGACGCGGAAGTCAGATGGGAATGGAGTTTCGTACAAATTTTGGAGAGCTGAACAGTTTTGTCCTGGATTCTCTCCGCGGCCTGGATGAGACGATTCAATATGGACAGGGAGAGAGTCGAAAAGAGCAGATGTCACAACGCTCCGGAAATCTTGCAAAAATGCAGAGAAGTTTAAGTAAACAGGAAGGATCACAGAGATCTTTTACAAATATGGTGATCCTGCTTGCATCCTTTGGGATGCTGGCGCTGACAATATGGCTGTATGGAAGAGGAGAACTGGGATTTGAGGGAATCCTGACCTGCACCATCGCAATGATGGGATCTTTTGGTCCGGTGGTTGCATTGTCGAGTCTGTCTAATAATCTGAATCAGACACTGGCAAGTGGGGAGAGAGTTCTTTCGTTATTGGAAGAAAAGCCGATGGTGGAAGAAATTCCTGTAGATGTAAAAGATGATTCTGTAAATATTTCAGAAAATCTTTTGGGCGGCAAGTCAGATATATTTTCAGGCGCAGAAACGAAAAATGTTACATTTGCTTATGAAAATGAGGTAATCCTGGATAATTATTCTCTGAAACTGGAACCTGAAAAGATCACAGGAATTCATGGGGCAAGTGGTTCTGGAAAATCTACACTGTTGAAACTCCTTATGCGTTTCTGGGATGTTGATAAAGGATGTGTTTCTGTGGACGGTGAGGATGTGAGAAAGATTCCAACCAGACATCTCAGAGATATGGAAAGCTATGTGACACAGGAAACGCATCTGTTTCACGACTCTATTGCCAATAATATCGCAGTTGGAAATCCAGGTGCTTCCAGAGAGGAAATTATGGAAGCGGCAAAGAAAGCATCTATCCATGACTTTATTATGAAACTTCCGAAGGGCTATGATACAGAAGTAGGAGAGTTGGGAGACACCTTATCCGGTGGCGAAAAGCAGCGAATTGGAATAGCCAGAGCATTCTTACACGACAGTCCTCTGATTTTGATGGATGAACCGACATCCAATCTGGATTCTTTGAATGAAGGAATCATTCTGAAATCTCTGAGAGAAGCGTCAGAGAAAAAAACTGTGGTACTTGTATCACATAGGAAATCAACGATGAATATCGCAGATACTGTATTTGAAATGAAAGATGGAAGAATCTCATAATCCTTTTAGCAGATATATAAAAAGAGGCTGTTACATTGTTTGAATACATGATGTAGCAGCCTTGTTTTGAATTAAAATTTTAGAATTGGTGTTTTAGGCATCTTAAGTACGAAAGATAGAGGTTACATAATTTACACATATTTGTGCAAATTTGGGTATTCAAGTATTGTTACTGTATGTTAGAATAAAAGTGAGGTATCTAATGAATAATACGATATTTGATGATGTATTTCGTACAATGATTGAAAAAATGCCGTATCTGGCAGTACCTTTGATTAAGGAATATGGAATTCTACCAGAATAAGCACTAAAATAGAGAAATAAATCCTGAAGCAGAAAATGTAAGCATAATCTGGAAATAATATGCAGAGAAAACGGAGGGATAGAAAATGCTGACATGTATCAGATCAAAACGGCAGAGAAATGCAGCGGAGTATGCTTTAAGAGCTATTCAGTCATCATGCATAAAGCCTTATATTAAGACAATATATCTGTATGGCAGTTGTGCACGGGGTGAAGAGAAATATAGCAGTGATGTTGATCTGTTTCTGGAACTGTCAGAGTCATTCCGCTCCCGGCCAGAGCTAAAAAAATATCTTTATCTTCTAAAATCAGAAGTATCCTCTGAGGAATTGGATGATGCAGAAACGGATCTGAAAATTGTAGTTGGCGATGACTGGAAAAGGAATAAAATGCTGTATTATACAAATGTGCGAAAGGAGGGAATTCAGATATGGCCTTAAACAGTTATTTTGATTTTGCAGAAAATGATTTTCAATATTTTAACTGACCAAAATTCTGTTCCGGGTAATTCAGGAGATGGTTCTTCGAACACAGATGATAATGGAAATATGTATACAGAATAATGTTGCTGAGATTACGTAAAAATATTTCTTGCATTTTGTAAATAGTTATGATATGATGCTGCTCAAAGAAAAGGGAGTAGCGGCCATCGTTATGAAGAACTGGACTTGTTTTTCCTATAAATGGTACATAAATGCGTCAGAACGGCAGATTAAGAATGCCCGCATTATGATATAATCGGCAAGACTTTTGTTTTAGACATTAAGAGAAGAGCTCATGTTATGTCTGAAATGAAAGTCTTTTTCTTTTCTTCAGAAATTTTTAGAAGCAAAAAATTTAATTATGCCAAATGGTGAAACGGAGGAGAAAAGTGAACGAAAGAGTAAATCCATTTAAAAAATTACAGAAGCCGGGAAAACATGTGAAACGTATTGTAATAGGAGCAGCAGGGTTGGTGATTATTGCAGGGCTTGCAGGAGATGCTACCTATCAGATCCAGGAGCAGGAACAGGCAGTATTGACAACTTTCGGAGTGCCGAAGGCAGTGGCAGAAACAGGACTGCATTTTAAGATTCCTTTTATACAGAAAGTACAGAAAGTAAATACAACGATCCAGGGATTTCCTATTGGATATAGTATGGGAGATAATTCGGTGGTTGAGAATGAGGGCATTATGATTACCTCGGATTATAACTTTATTGATGTGGATTTCTTTGTTGAGTACAGAATTTTAGAACCGGTAAAATATCTTTATAATTCAGAGGAACCGGAAGATATTCTAAAAAATATTTCTCAAAGCTGTATCCGTACAGTAATCGCAAGTTATGATGTGGATGAAGTGCTTACCACCGGAAAAGGTGAGATCCAGAGTAAGATTAAAGAAATGATCCTGAAGCAGATGGAGGAACAGGATCTGGGGATTCAGCTTGTGAATATCACAATCCAGGATTCAGAACCGCCCACACAGGAGGTTATGAAAGCATTTAAAACAGTAGAAACTGCCAAGCAGGGAAAAGAAACTGCTTTGAATAATGCCAATAAATACAGAAACGAAAAGCTTCCGGAGGCTGAGGCAGAAGCAGACCAGATCATTCAGGATGCTGAGGCGCAGAAGCAGGTAAGGATTAATGAAGCGGAAGCTGAGGTTGCACGTTTTAATGCCATGTATGAGGAGTATGTTAAGAATCCGGAGATCACAAAGAAGCGTATGTTCTATGAGGCAATGGAAGATGTGCTGCCGGGAATGAAGATTGTGATTGATAATGGAGATGGAGTGCAGAAGGTTCTGCCGCTAGATTCTTTTACAGGGAACAGTTCAGAGAATCCGGCAGAGACACTGAACACGGATCCTGCTCAGGACACACAAGATTTAAATGATTCTGAGAACGAATAAAGAAATGACAGAAAATATTTCATATAAAAAGTGTTTTGGTAAATGAAATACGAAGGATAGAGATATAATTTTGGAGAGGACTAATTTATGAAAGGTAAGAAAATTGGAATATTAATTGGTGTGTCTGCAGTGGTTATAGCTGTTGGAGCGTCGGTAACAGTAACTCAGCAAAATGAATATAAGCTGATCCGTCAGTTTGGTAAGGTTGACAGGGTGATCAGCTCATCGGGAATCAGTTTTAAGATTCCATTTATAGAGAGTACACAGTCATTGCCAAAGGAAACACTGCTGTATGATCTGGCAGCATCTGATGTAATTACAAAAGATAAGAAAACGATGATCAGCGACAGCTATGTTCTCTGGAAAATCAGCGACCCGCTTAAATTTGCACAGACATTAAACTCTTCTGTGGAAAGTGGTGAAAGCCGAATTAATACTGCTGTGTATAATGCCACTAAAAATGCGATCAGCAGTATGTCACAGGATCAGGTGATCACAAGCCGTGACGGAGAACTGTCTGATATGGTTATGGAGGCAATAGGAACAAACATGGATCAGTATGGAATTGAGCTTCTTAAATTCGAAACCAAGCAGCTGGATCTGCCGGATGATAATAAGGAAGCTGTGTATGAACGAATGATATCTGAACGAGATAATATTGCAGCGACTTACAAGGCAGAGGGAAACTCTGAAGCAAAGGTGATTCGAAATAAAACCGACAAAGAAGTAGCAATCCAGATTTCTGATGCTAAAAAACAGGCAGAGATCCTGGAGGCGGAAGGGGAGCAGGAATATATGAAAATTCTTGCGCAGGCTTATGGAGAAGAGGACAGAAGTGAGTTTTATTCATTTGTGAGAAGCCTGGATGCGCTGAAGACATCTATGAAAGGTGAGGACAAAACAGTGATACTGTCTGCAGATTCACCGATCGCTCAGATCTTTGAAGGAAAATAAAAGAAAGTAACAATAATACACTCTAATTTTTCACCAAATAAATGGAAGATAGACATAGAAGATAAGGAATGTTATAATTTTTTTACAAAGAAATCCTGAAGCAAAAAATGTAAGTACAATCTGGAAATAATATACAGAGAAAACGGAGGGATAGAAAATGCTGACATGTATCAGATCAAAACGGCAGAGAGATGCAGCGGAGTATGCTTTACGAACTATTCAGTCATCATGCATAAGGCCTTATATTAAGACAATATATCTGTATGGCAGTTGTGCACGGGGAGAAGAGAAATATAGCAGTGATGTTGATCTGTTTCTGGAACTGTCAGAGTCATTCCGCTCTCGGCCGGAACTTAAAAAATATCTTTATCTTCTAAAATCAGAAGTATCCTCTGAGGAATTGGATGATGCAGAAACGGATCTGAAAATTGTAGTTGGCGATGACTGGAAAAGAAACAAAATGCTGTATTATACAAATGTGCGAAAGGAGGGAATTCAGATATGGCCTTAAATAGTTATTTTGATTTTGCAGAAAACGATTTTCGATATTTTAAGGCTTCTTATGATGCGGGGATAGTGGCAAATATGATGGGTGCCATGGCACAGGGAATATGCGAAAAATATATGAAGCATCTGATCTCAGAATACTATAAACCGGATGATGCTATGCAACAGAAAGATTTTGAAAATATTTTGCGCACACATAGTCTGAACAGACTGATGAAATTTCTAAAAGCAAATATGGGAGCAGAGTTTTCAAAAAATACGCAGACACATATGAGAATGATAGATGGTTTTTATTTTTCGACCAGATATCCTGGTGACGATAGCATAGAGATAGATGGAGATGATGTGGAAACCTGTAATGATGCGATAGAATTGTGCAGAAAAGAAGTTTTAGAGTTAGAACGAGAATTAAAAAAGTGTGAGGTATAAACAGAAATTATGTTACGTAACACAGAAAATCTACTATGAATATCGTTGATACTGTATTTGAAATGAAAGACGGCAAGATCTCATGAGCCTGATCTCAGAGAATAGAAAAGAGGCTGTTACACTAATTGCTTATGTAGTGTGACAGCCTTGTGTATTGTGAACTGAGAATTTGTTACTGAAACGTAAGAAATAAATTTTCAAAAGTAGTGTTGATGTGTCGAAAACTATTGATTGACGGAACAGCATGCGTTTGTTACACTGAATTTATATATCTGAGTTCCAGACCAGTCGGTCATCTATTTCTCTTTATGAAAGTATGTACGAAAGATAAAGATTATCCGATTTATGATATTTGTGCAAATTGGGTATTCAAACATTGTTACCGTATGTTAGAATAGAAGTGAGGTATCTAATGAATAATACGATATTTGATGATGTATTTCGTACAATGATTGAGAAAATGCCATATCTGGCAGTACCTTTGATTAATGAAGTATTCCATACTTCTTATCCGGAGAATGTACCGATTGTGCAGTTGCGCAATGAACATCAGCAGGAAAACGGAGAGATTATCACGGATTCCTGTTTAAAGATTGCTGGTAAATTGTATCATATTGAATGTCAAAGTGTAGACGATACAACTATGGCAATTCGTATGATAGAATATGATTTCTCCATAGCAATTGAAAATGCACAGAAACAGGGACGCAAATACAGGATGGATTTTCCAAAGTCCTGCGTATTATATTTGAGAAGCGGAAAGAATACGCCGGATTTTCTGGAGATAAATCTGGAAAGAGAACTTTCAGGAGCAGATAAGACGGCTTTATACATGAATTTAAATAAACTGATCATAAAAATAGCGGACTATATATGTAGGAATGAAAAAACAGTCAGGAAAGGAATAGGTGAGATTATGGGTGGAAAAGTTCTTGAACTGGAATCTGAAAGGCTCGAACGGCTTCAAAAAGAGGCGGAAGCAGAGGCAAAAGCAATTGGAGAAGCAAGGGGTAGGGCAATTGGAGAAGCAAAGGGCATAGCGATTGGAGAAGCAAAGGGTATAGCGATTGGAGAAGCAATCGGCGAAGAACGATTAAGCACTTTACTTAATCGTCTGATTATGGATGGAAGAAGTGCAGAAATACAGTCTGTTGTGACAAATGCAGAGACTCGAAAACGGTTATATAAGGAATATGGGATTTTACCAGAATAAGTATTAAATAAAACGACAGTATTACTTTTTATATATGAGTTAAGGGGTGAAATTTTAGGATAAAATGAAACTTGACGAACGATATGAATGTGGATATAATAGGTTCAGAAATAAAAAAATTGGAATTTTTAACCGGATTTGACCGGCCCTGATATCGCTAAGGAGGAACATGTTATCATGAAAATCGGAAATGATATTTATTATGTAGGTGTAAATGATCATCAGATAGATCTGTTTGAAGGTCAGTATGTAGTGCCAAACGGTATGTCCTATAACTCATATGTGATCATGGATGAAAAGATCGCAGTTATGGATACCGTAGATGCTAATTTCAAAGACGAATGGCTTGAAAATGTAGCCAAAGTCCTGGACGGTGCAAAACCGGATTATCTGGTAGTACAGCATATGGAGCCGGATCATGCCGCAAATATCGAGAACTTCATGAAAGCATATCCTGACACAACCGTAGTTGCAAATACCAAGACCTTCACTATGATGGGAAATTTCTTCAGAAACCTGAATCTGGACGGAAAGAAGCTGGTGGTTGCAAACGGTGACAGCCTGACACTTGGAAAACATGTGCTGACTTTCGTATTTGCACCAATGGTTCACTGGCCGGAGGTTATGGTTACATATGACAGTACTGATAAGGTTCTGTTCTCAGCAGACGGTTTCGGTAAATTCGGAGCACTTGACGTAGAAGAAGACTGGGACTGCGAAGCACGCCGTTACTATATCGGAATCGTTGGAAAATACGGTGCACAGGTTCAGAAGCTTCTGAAAGCTGCCGCAACTCTGGATATCCAGACAATCTGTCCGCTTCATGGTCCAATCCTCACAGAGAACCTGGGACATTACCTTGAGAAATATGATATCTGGTCCTCCTACAAAGTAGAGAGCGAAGGTGTTGTGATCGCCTATACATCTGTTTACGGAAACACAAAGAAAGCAGTAGAACTTCTGGCACAGAAACTGGAAGAAAAAGGATGCTCGAAAGTAACTGTATTTGACCTTGCAAGAGATGACATGGCAGAAGCAGTGGAAGAGGCTTTCCGTTACGGTAAACTGGTACTTGCCACAATTACATACAACGGAGATATTTTCCCATTTATGCGTACCTACATTGAGAACCTTACAGAACGTAGCTACCAGAACCGTACCATCGGTCTCATCGAAAACGGAAGCTGGGCACCTGCAGCAGCAAGAATCATGCAGGGAATGTTTGAAAAGAGTAAAAATATCACATGGCTTGAAAATAATGTAAAGATCACTTCTTCCTTAAGCGAAGCAAACGAAGCAGAGATTGAGGCCATGGCAGAGGAACTCTGCAAATAATTGATAATTGTAAACAGCAGGATCGAAAGATTCTGCTGTTTTTCAGAATAAGATAAACCCGGTTACTGAGAACGGAGTGTACAAGTAACTAAACCCGTAAGAGAAAGGCAGGAACAAAACATGACAGTAGCAGAAGTTATAAAGAAAATGGTAGAGTATTCCAAGGGAGATCTTCATGACATCAACCATTTCATGAAAGTATACGCATATGCAAAAACAATCGCGGAAGGCGAAAATCTGTCACCGGAGCAGCAGAAGCTGGTGGAGGTGACTGCGGTTGTCCACGACATTGCCTGCCCTCTCTGCAGAGTAAAATACGGAAATGCCAACGGTAAACATCAGGAGGAAGAAAGTGCGGCACTGATAAAGGAATTTTTCGCAGATTCAGATATGTCGAAAGAATTTGTAGATCGTGTTTCTTATATTGTAAGCCATCATCATACAATAACCGGAATCGACGGTATTGATTATCAGATTATGATAGAAGCAGATTATCTGGTAAATGCAGATGAGAGTAATTTCTCCGGAAACAATGTGAGAAACATGCTGGAAAAAGTATTCAAAACAGAGACAGGAAAATTCCTGCTCCAGTCTATGTATCAGAAGAGATTGAATGCTAAGGAAGAGAAATAAACAGAATGAAAATATAACATCAAAATAATCATTGAAAAGCTGTCACAAAAAAGTGGCAGCTTTTTGAAACTTTTCATTACATTTTCCCATCTAATAAGTGTAAAACAAAAACAATAAAACTTCATTCGAATGAAAACCATTTACAGAAACATATAAGCAAGGAGGATCAGCATTTGATACAGTTGGTAAAACGTTCCATTTCAGGAGATGCGGATGCATTTCTGGAACTGATGGAAAAGAATTCTCTGGCAATGTACAAGGTGGCGCGGGGAATCCTGGATAATGATGAGGATGCCGCAGATGCCATGCAGGATACCATACTTACCTGCTTTGAAAAAATACATACACTGAAGAATCCGGAATATTTTAAAACCTGGATGATTCGTATTCTGATCAATGAATGCAATAAAATCCACAGACATTATAAAAACTTCAGCAGAGCCGAAGAACTTCCGGAAGTTCCCGGACAGGATATGTCCATTGAGGAATTTGAGTTCAAGGAAATGCTTGGAATGCTGGATGAATCCTACAGGATCATACTGGTTCTGTATTATGTAGAGGGATTTCGGATCGCAGACATTGCTTCTATATTAAATATGAATGAAAACACAGTAAAAACCAGACTGGTCAGGGCCCGGGTGCAGCTAAAGCAGGAATATACTTCAGCAGAAGATAATATTCAGAAGGAAAGACTGCAGCAGAAGAAAAAGAAAAACAGAGAATTTACAGGTATAACAGAAGAGCTTGCGGAAAACCAGAATGGAAATATGAGAACAGGATCGGTAACAGCAGGAAGTATAACGGTAAGTGCAAGAAAGGGATGAAGTGATCATGGCGAAGAAGTTGGATTTTGATAAAGAAAAGAATAACAGAAATGATAATGCGATAGAGGAAATCATGCAGGCAGATTTTCCATTGCCAAAGCAGGCAGAAGATGCAAAAAACGAAGCATTTGCCAGAATCAGGGAAATGGCAGCAGCTTCTGAAAATGTGGAAAATGCAGAGAATATTGTGCAAAGATTGCCAGAGAAATCAACAGAAAAATCAACAGAAAAATCAACAGGAAGTTCCGGAAAGAAATCCACAGGAACAGTAAAATCGCATAAGAAATTCAAAACAGTGTACAAAACAGCTTTGGGACTGACCGCAGCGGCAGCTGTGTTTTCCGCAGTGTGTATCACAAATCCTGCATTTGCAGAGAACATTCCTCTGGTCGGAAATGTGTTTAAGCAGCTCGGCAATTCCCTGGGATTTTATGGTGATTATTCGAAATACGCAAAGCAGCTGACAGCATCTGCAGAAGATACACTGTCTGCAGATGCTGATGGAAGTCAGGAGGGCAGCAGTAATTTTCAAAATGCTCAGTCTGAGGATCAGAATACAACAGAAAATAACAATGCAGATAAAACGAAAGACAATGAATCATACAGTAAAACAGTAGATGGAACAACTGTCACGCTTTCAGAAGTATACTGTAATGAAATGGCTCTGTACCTGTCCATGACAATCCATACAGAGGATAAATTCCCGGATACATTCATTACATCTGATGGAAAACCCAATATTAAGCTCAGCGAGAATTCTACAGTGAAATATGATTACATGGATGAAAAAAGTAATCTGTTCAATGCTTATCTGGATGGAAAAATGCTGGATGATAACACCTATGCAGGAGTTTTGCGTATTCCTGTAGAAGATATGACAGTGGATGATGCAGGATGGACAAAATTTTATGAGGTGCGTAACGCATTTTTCAAAGAAAAAGGGATTGATGTAGATTCTGAGGACTTTAGTTTTGACAAGTTAGCCCAGACACTGGGAATGGATGAATACAGTGATGAGAACCTTCCTCAGGTGGGAGGTCCGGCAATCAGCGATTATGTCAAAGACATCAAAGTACCTGACAGGTTTGCCATGGAGCTGGATCTGAAAGATATTGTGGGTACTCTTCCGGATGACCAGGATACTACCCCGGATATCCCTCAGGATCTGCGGGATGAATATAATCAGAAAATGGCAGAGCATAGAATCAGCACAGATGATGCAGATTATGAGAGCCTGACAGAAGAACAGAAGGATCTGGAACATCAGTTTTTCACTGAGATGTGGAATGAGTATTTTGAACGGTATCCTGAGGCAATTGAAGGTAATAACAGATATAACTCATGGACACTGAAGGGTGACTGGAAGTTCAACGTAGATGTAGAGAAAAATACTTCCGATACGGTTAAAAAGGATGTAAATGTGGTAGATGAAAATGGAGATGGTGTTCTCTCCATTACGAAAACACCATTTGAGATCACTATGAAAATGCAGGATCCGGAAGCAAAGTATTTTGCAGTTATGCTGGATGCCAATGGAGGAGATATCATGCCATATGGAGGCGTGTCAAACAGCAATAACACATATGCGATACAGGACAGAGACATTTCCACTGTATATATTTATCTTTGTGACTACTATGAGTATATGGATGAGCTGAAAGGCTACTACTGGTCCGATGACTACGAAGAAAAAGCAAAGACCAAGACCTTCAAACAGCTCCTGGATGAGCGGGCAGTTGCCGATACAGAAGTACATTTTGATACAGATAAATAATGATATAAAGCTCCTTTTTGCCCTTGATATCAGATGATAAAGTCCCGTAACTGAAACAGCATCTTCACAATTTTCTGCAGAAAGATGCTGTTTTAGTTATTTTGATAAAAAAAGGTCAGAAAAACAGTAGAATCTGAGCCGAGTTAATGTTACAATGTAGGCGTCTCAAAAAAAGAGTGCAGAAGGGAGCCAAAACAAAATGGACTACGCAAAAGAATCTTTAAAAATGCATTATGACTTAAAAGGTAAAATTGAGGTTGTATCAAGAGCCAAAGTAGATTCCAAAGATGCTTTAAGCCTTGCTTACACACCGGGTGTTGCTCAGCCTTGTCTGGAGATTCAGAAGGATGTAAACAAGAGCTATGATCTGACAAGACGTTGGAATACAGTTGCTGTTGTAACAGACGGAACCGCGGTACTTGGACTGGGAGATATCGGACCGGAAGCAGGTATGCCTGTTATGGAAGGTAAATGTGTACTCTTTAAAGAATTTGGCGGTGTAGATGCGATTCCGCTCTGCGTCCGCAGTAAAGATGTTGATGAGATCGTTAAGACAGTAAGCCTCCTGGCAGGATCCTTTGGAGGAATCAATCTTGAGGATATTTCCGCACCAAGATGCTTTGAAATCGAAAAGAAACTGAAAGAATGCTGTGATATTCCGATCTTCCATGACGATCAGCACGGAACAGCAGTGATCACACTTGCAGGTGTTATCAATGCGCTGAAACTGGTTGGCAAGAAGCTTGATGAAGTGAAGATCGTTACTTCCGGAGCAGGTGCTGCAGGTATCGCTATCATCAAACTGTTAATGTCCATGGGACTTAAAAACGTAATCATGACAGACAGAAAGGGTGCAATCTACGAAGGCAGAGAAGGATTAAACCCGATTAAAGAAGAGATGGCTAAGATTACAAACTTCAACAAAGAGAAAGGTACTCTTGCAGAAGTGATCAAAGGCGCAGACATCTTCATCGGTGTATCCGCACCTGGAACACTGACACAGGATATGGTCCGCTCAATGGCAAAAGATCCTATCATCTTTGCATGTGCAAACCCGGTACCTGAAATCTTCCCTGACGAAGCAAAAGCAGCAGGCGCAGCAGTGGTATCCACAGGACGTTCTGATTACCCGAACCAGGTAAACAACGTACTCTGCTTCCCGGGACTCTTCCGTGGTGTACTGGACGCAAGAGCATCAGATGTTAACGATGAAATGAAAGTTGCAGCAGCATATGCAATCGCAGGTCTGGTAAGCGACGAAGAATTAACAGCGGAATATATTCTTCCGGCAGCCTTTGACCCACGCGTAAAAGACGCTGTAGCTAAGGCTGTAGCAGAAGCAGCAAGAAAATCAGGCGTAGCAAGGATCTAACCGAATAGAATAATGAAGCCCTCTGTTTTCATGTGAGCAGCATGCAGACAGAGGGTTTTTTTGTGTTATAGGAAATTACTCCGTAATGTTCCTATAACACAAAAAGGCCCTCCGGGCAGGATCGCACTGCGACGGAGAGGAATTATGTCGCTGAAGCGACCCGCCGCAGTCGGAGAATCCTGCAAGCAGGATTCTTTTACATAATATCCAATCTGACCTCTAAAAAATTCAAAAAATTGGTCATTGAAATAATGACACATTTCGCGTATGATAACTTCAACATATTGATGCGTCAATATATAAAAAATCTGATAGTGAGAATCAAACAGGCAATCTGGCTTATTGATATGGGCCTTCTATCAGATCATATGAGAGGGGACAGTTATTATGAATACTCAGAACAGCACAATTACAAAACTTGCAGAGACAGCTCTTATGGCTGCGTTATGCTATGTATCTTTTACATTCCTGCAGATTAAGATCCCTGTACCGGGCGGTGATGCAACATCCATCCATATCGGAAATGCATTCTGCGTACTGGCAGCACTTCTGATCGGCGGTGTATACGGCGGATTGTCCGGTGCCATTGGAATGGGAATCGCAGACCTGATGGATCCTGTATATATTACAGGCGCACCAAAGACATTTGTACTGAAATTCTGTATTGGCCTGATCACAGGTCTGGTAGCACATAAGATTGCAAAGATTAATGAAAGTACAGATAAGAAATACGTTTTCAAATGGAGTGTGATTGCCTCTGTAGCAGGTCTTGCGTTTAATGTTGTGGCAGATCCGATCGTAGGATATTTCTACAAACAGTATATTCTCGGACAGCCTCAGGAACTGGCACAGGCACTTGCAAAAATGAGTGCTGTAGCGACATTATTCAATGCAGTTGTTTCGGTGATTCTTGTAGCAGTGATCTACAATGCAGTACGTCCGGTACTGATCAAGAGCCATCTGCTTACAATCACCGGTAAGAAAAAAGAACAGGCAGCATAAACGGAAACAAAATGAATAAGACATAATAAAACAGCATTTCGGGTGCAGAACCTGAAATGCTGTTTTATTATGTTACAGGAAATTATTCCGTAATGTTCTGCGCAGAAGTTTTTACTTGTCTGACGAAGGAAAAACAGGCACAAGCCATAGGATACAATTCAAAGAGTATGCACTTTTTTGACCTTAAAGTAGCACTTTTTTGGACATAGTGTAATAAGATAGAAAAAATAAATTGTGCATATTTAACAAATGACGAAAAAGAAAGATAAAAAAATTAAAACTTATGCGAAAAAGGTCTTGCTATTTCAGAAACAAAGTGGTATTATACAACTATCAAAAAACCTTATGCGCAAAAGGTAAAAAGAAACAGTTAAAAAAATGACGAGGTGACGAAAATGAAGAAAAAAGTATTTGCAACACTTTTAGCAGTATCTATGATCGCATCAATGGTTCCGGCAGCAGTATCCGTACAGGCAGCAGACGGTGACAGTATTCGTCTTGTAAATGGTAAGATCGAAGTTGACGCTCAGCTGAAGAAATTAGCTGAAATGTATGAGAAAGAAACAGGAACTAAAGTAGAAATCGAATCCATGGGCGGTGGAATCGATATTCAGGGTACTCTGAAAGGATACTATCAGTCAGATAACATGCCTGATATCTTCGTAAATGGTAGTGGAGCAGACTTTGCTAACTGGACAGATATGTTAGTAGATATGAGTGATCAGAAATGGGCTTCTGATACAGATGCAGCTTATGTTGATGAGAGCCAGGGTACAATCGGTTTCCCATATACAACAGAAGCAATTGGTCTTGCTTATAATAAAGATATCCTTGATAAAGCAGGAGTTGATCCTTCCACATTAACAAGTCCGGATGCAATTCAGAAAGCATTCGAGACAATCGACTCCAAGAAAGATGAACTTGGACTGACAGCAGTTGTAGGTTATGCAGCAGAACCAGTTAACCTTTACTGGTCAACCGGTAACCATTTATTTGGTACATATCTGGATGAAGGTCTTGACAGAGATGACACTACTTACATTGACATGCTCAATGATGGCGGTAAACTTGACGAAGCCCGTTTTACAGATTTTGCTAAATTTGTAGGTCTTCTGAATCAGTATTCTGATCCGGCACTCCTTGTATCCGGTACATATGATCAGCAGATTCTGAACTTCTCATCAGGTAAATATGCATTTGTTACACAGGGTTCCTGGATTGGTGCCACAATGGTTGGTGACGATGCTGATGCTTACAAAGAAGCTGGTAACTTCGAAGTTGGTATGATCCCGTACGCATTCGAAGATGGACAGGATACAATCCTTACAAGCTCCCCATCCTGGTGGTCCGTATACAAAGATGGTAATGTAGAAGCAGCAGAAGCATTCCTTCAGTGGCTGACAACAGATGAAGCTCAGGAAGTCCTCGTAAAAGAAGCTGGATTCGTAAGCCCATTTAAATCCTGCACAATCGTAGGCGATGATCCGTTTGCTCAGACAATTACTGATTATCAGAAAGCAGGAAAGACATCCGCATGGCACTGGTCAATTCCTGGATTTAAAGAAGGTATTGCACAGAACTACACAGGTCAGGTATTTGCTGACTATGCAGCTGGAAGCCTTGATGAAGAAGGCTTTATAAAGACAATGCAGCAGGTTCTTGAAAGTGCATATGCAAACTAATAACTAGTATTTTGTGGGTGGCACTTATGGTACCACCCATTTTTGACTGTTTAACCTTAACTGAAGCAGGTAAGTTTTCTGTTTCAATAGCGGATATTTACCGGACTGTTTTTTAGTGATAGTGTAAGAAGATTAAAAAAATAAATTGTGAATATTGCACAATGACATGGACGAAAAAATAAAAAAAATTCAAACTTATGCGAAAAAGGTATTGAAATTTCAGACGTAAAGTGGTATGATACAACTATCAAAACCTTATGCGCAAAAGGTAAAAAGAAACAGCAAAAAAATGACGAGGTGACGAAAATGAAGAAAAAAGTATTTGCAACACTTTTAGCAGTAGCAATGGTCGCATCAATGGTTCCGGCATCTGTAGCTGTACAGGCTGCGGAGGGTGATACTATTCGTCTTGTAAATGGAAAGGTTGAAGTAGATGCTCAGTTTAAAAAACTGGCTGAGATGTACGAAAAAGAAACAGGAACAAAGGTAGAAATCGAATCCATGGGCGGTGGAGTTGATATTCAGGGTACTCTGAAAGGATATTATCAGTCAGATAATATGCCTGATATTTTTGTAAATGGTGGAAGTACAGATTTTGCCAACTGGGATGGCAAGCTAGTTGATATGAGTGATCAGGAATGGGCTTCTGATACAGATTCCGCTTATGTAGATGATGAGCAGGGAACAATCGGCTTCCCATACACAACAGAAGCCATTGGTCTTGCATATAACAAAGATATTCTTGACAAGGCAGGAATTGATCCGGCTACTTTAACAGGTCCAGATGCGATCAAGAAAGCATTTGAGACAATTGATTCCAAGAAAGATGAGCTTGGCATTACTGCAGTTGTAGGATATTGTGCAGAACCTGTAAACCTTTACTGGTCAACCGGTCAGCATTTATTTGCAAATTATCTTGATGCAGGTCTGAAACGCGATGATACAACATACATTGATATGCTCAATGATGGCGGTAAACTTGATGAAGCACGTTTTAAAGATTTTGCGGATTTCGTAAGTCTTCTGAATCAGTATTCAGATCCTTCAATCCTTGTTTCCGGTACATATGACCAGCAGATTCTTAACTTCTCATCCGGTAAATATGCATTTGTTACACAGGGATCCTGGATTGGCGCAACTATGACTGTTGATGATGCAGATGCTTATAAAGAAGCAGGAAACTTTGAAGTTGGTATGATTCCATATGCATTTGAAGATGGAATTGATACAATTCTTACAAACTCTCCATCATGGTTTTCCATTTATAAAGATGGTAATGTAGAAGCAGCAGAAGCATTCCTTCAGTGGCTGACAACAGATGAAGCACAGGAAGTTCTTGTAAAAGAGGCAGGATTTATCAGTCCGTTTAAATCCTGTGATATCGTAGGTGATGATCCGTTTGCTCAGACAATTACAGATTATCAGAAGAATGAAAAGACATCTTCCTGGCATTGGCTTGTACCTGGTATGAAGGAAGGTCTTGCACAGAACTATACAGGACAGGTATTTGCAGATTTTGCATCAGGAAGTCTTGATGAAGATGGATTTGTAAAAACAATGAATCAGGTTCTTCAGAGTGCATATGCAAATTAAGTAACGAAGTATTTAACAGTGGGCGGCGTAAAAGTTGCCGCCTGCTTTTTATGTAAATGAAATGTGAAAAATATATACATTTAATTTTGCTTTGAAATAAGAAATAGGAAGGGTGAAGGCAAAATGAATACAAACAGTGCTAGTAAAAAAGTAATATCAATGGTATGCCTTATAGCCGGTATTGTTTTGTTGGCTGTAGCATTGATTCAGGATATTTCCAAAACCGGGGCAGGCTGGAGAGGTCAGGCACTTATCATTGGCGCGATCTGCGTTTTACTGGGAATGTATTTATTCCCTACATTAAAACATCATAGAAGTATTGTTAATTTTATCTTTGTGTTTCCGCTGTTGTTTACCTTTGCGGTAACAGTAATCATTCCATTATGTTTGGGTGTATTTTATTCCTTTACAGACTGGAATGGAATCCGAATGAACGGATTTGTAGGATTTGCAAATTATAAAGCAATGTTTGGAGATGCGAGTTTCCTTTGGTCTTTGCTTATCACAATTTTGTTCGTAGTTTTGAATATGATTCTGATAAATGTAGTGGCATTTTTGCTTGCGTTACTTTGCACATCTAATATTAAAGGAATCTCATTCTTCAGAGCTTCTTATTTCCTGCCAAACCTGATTGGTGGTATCGTACTTGGATATGTATGGCAGTTTGTGTTTAACAATGTACTGATTAAGATGACAAATAATATTTCACTTTTGTCCAAGACAAATACAGCGTTAATGGCTATCATCGTTGTTTATATCTGGCAGTATGGTGGTTATATTATGTTAATTTATGTAACAGGTCTGACTCAGGTGCCGAAGGATGTACTGGAAGCATCTCAGATCGATGGCGCAAATGCAGTTACAACATTATTTAAGATCAAGATTCCGATGATCGCAGCTACAATTACAATCTGTACATTCCTTACTTTAACATCAGCATTCAAACAGTTCGATGTTAACATGGCTTTGACAAATGGTACAGGTTCTGTTGCAAGTTTCTTCGGAAACTATCTGACAAACGGTACTCAGATGCTGGCTCTGAATATTTATAATACAGCGATCTCCAAGAACAATTATGCACTTGGTCAGGCGAAAGCTATTCTGTTCTTCATTATCCTGGCTGCTGTATCTATTATTCAGGTTAGAATTTCCAATAAGAAGGAGGTTGAAATGTAATGGTTACGAAGAAAACTCCAAAGGTAGTGCTTACAGCTGTTGCGATTGTTATCGCAGCGTACATATTATCTCCTTTTTATCTGGTACTTATTAATACATTTAAGAATGCAAACGGTATTGTTGCAAACCCTGTAAGCTTTGCAGGTGCAAGCTTTGCACAGTTTAAGACAAATATTTCAAACGTTGTCAACAACTCTAACTTCAGTTTCTGGAGTGCATTCGGAACATCTGCGACCATTACAGTTGTTTCCCTTGTATTACTTGCTTTATTCGGTGGTATGGCTGCGTGGGTTATCTGCCGTAACAAGACAAAATGGTCAACAGCTATTTACATGACATTTATCGCATCCATGACAATTCCTTTCCAGGTAGTTATGCTTCCTCTGGTTTCTACATTCCGTGATGTAGGTAAATTCCTTGGAATCAACATGCTTCAGTCTATTCCTGGTATTGTATTTGCATACTGTGGATTCGGTGGTGCTATGACAGTATTTATCTTAACTGGTTTTATTAAAGGTATTCCATATGAACTGGAAGAAGCAGCAGCGATTGACGGATGTTCTCCTGAGGGAACTTTCTTCCGCATTATCCTTCCGCTTCTGAAACCGGTTATTGTTACTGTTACTATTCTGAATGGTATGTGGATCTGGAACGATTACCTTCTTCCTTCTCTGATGTTAGGACAGAATGGTAAGGTTAAGACTCTTCCGGTTGCTGTACAGGCGTTTGTTGGTTCTTATGTTAAGCAGTGGGATCTGATCCTTACTGCAGCACTCCTGGCAATGATTCCGATGATCATCGTATTCCTGCTTGCTCAGAAGCAGATTATGAATGGTATGGTTGAGGGTGCTATTAAATAGGCTTGCAAATACTTTTTGAAAAGGCTGTCGTGTTTTCCTCATTTATTGGGGGCGGCAGCTTTTTTATGGCTTCAAAGGGGACGCGAAGAAAAATAAATGTTTTGAACCACGGCTGCGGGGGCAGGAACTCTAAGCCTTTGGAAATTTGCTAAAACCATGCCAGAAAAATTCAAACTCGCTTCGCTCAGACAGTGAATTTTTCTGACATAACGCAAATTCCCAAAGAATAAGAGTTGCTACACCCCCTGTAGATGTGGTTCAAAACATTTATTTTTCTTCGCTGTGAACTGGCTGGGACTGTGAATGATAGGTATGGAAGTGTGTTATTGGAGATGGAATGGATAGAAACGGAACATAAACGGAATAGAAAATGATAGTATAAATTTTACAGATATGGGCTTGAAATGTTGGGGCTTTTATAGTAATGTAGATGATACAACGCTTAAGGCGAGGGCTGTCTTCGGACAGTCTGTTTTTGTGAAGAAGGATGAGGAAAAGTTTTATGGAGAGGACGAAAGAAAGGTCATCGTTTCGTAAGAAGTTTATCGGTGACAGGAAGTTTTATATGATGGTTCTGGCTGTGGCTGTTCCGATCATGATCCAGAATGGAATCACGAATTTCGTGAGTCTGTTGGATAATATTATGATCGGGCGGATCGGTACGGAGCAGATGTCAGGGGCTTCCATTGTGAATCAGCTGATTTTTGTCTATAATCTGTGTATTTTCGGAGGGGTATCCGGAGCAGGTATTTTTACCGCACAGTACTTTGGACAGAAGGATCATGAGGGGGTGAGACAGACATTCAGGTATAAGTTCTGGATGGCTGTGATCCTGACAATCGGGACGATTTTGCTGTTTCTGACTGTTGGAGAGAATCTGATCAGTATGTATCTGCAGGGAGAGGGTACTGCGCAGCAGATTGCAGATACGCTTAAGTATGGAAAGCAGTATCTGGATATTATGCTGTTGGGATTGCCGCCGTTTATGATGGTGCAGATTTATTCCAGTACTCTGAGAGAGTGCGGAGAGACTGTTCTGCCAATGAAAGCCGGGGTTGTGGCAATCTGTGTGAATCTGTTGTTTAATTATCTGTTGATCTATGGTGTATTTTTCTTCCCTAGACTGGGTGTGAGAGGTGCGGCAATCGCAACTGTGCTGTCACGTTATGTGGAGGCTGCAATTGTAATAGGCTGGACACACAGGCATACGGAGAAGAATGCATTTGCAAAGGGGCTGTACAGCACGCTTAAGGTTCCTGCGAATCTGACAAAGAAGATTCTGGTCAAGGGTACACCGCTGTTGTTTAATGAGACTTTATGGGCTTCTGCCATGGCGATGCTGACTCAGTGTTATTCGATTCGAGGGCTGAATGTGGTTGCTTCGCTGAATATTTCCAATACCATCAACAATGTGTTTAATATTGTGTTTATTGCGCTGGGAGATTCTGTTGCGATTATTGTGGGACAGCTTCTGGGTGCGGGAGATATGAAGAAAGCGAGAGATACAGATAACAAGATGATCGCATTCTCAGTGATGTGCTGTACCTGTGTGGCAATGGTGATGTTTGTTATGGCACCGCTGTTTCCAATGCTCTATAATACTAATGATGAGGCGAGGGAGCTGGCGAAGTATCTGATTATGCTCACAGCATTCTTTATGCCGCAGAATGCGTTTTTGCATGCAACCTATTTTACCCTGCGTTCCGGTGGAAAGACGATTATTACGTTCCTGTTTGACAGTGTGTTTATCTGGTGCGTTAGTGTGCCGATCGCGTTTGTGCTGAGTCGTTATACAGGGATTCATGTGCTTGTGATTTATGCATGTGTGCAGCTGGCAGATTTGATTAAGTGTGTGATTGGATTTGTGCTGGTTAAGAAGGGTGTGTGGCTGCAGAATATTGTTTCATCATGATAAAAAATTTCAATGACATTTGGCTTGACTAACCGATATACTATAGTGTATTATCAGAAAAAATATTTATATTCTCTTTGCACTGCATTACATTCAACAGAATGCGAGATCAACAGTACAAACTGAGCAGGCGATGCCCGAGATGTTTGAGGGCGTGGGGCCGGGCCGCGCGAAGCGGCAGCAGATATGAAAATTTTCAGACATATCTGTGGGACAGTGTATGTTCCGCAGGTGTGTCTTTTTGTTTTCTGAAAAGTATGTTTTGGAAAGATTTTCTTTTAGAGGGATTTTTTTAGGAGGATTTTCTGAGACAGGTGCAGTTCCGAAATACAAAAAGACCCCTGTAAGACCGCACTTTGATAAGTCACAGAAAGGAAATATGTTTTCTGACTGTGGCGCAATGTATGTGACATAAGAAGAACCTGTAAACTCAAATATAGGAAAGTACAAAAGCTTATATATTTGAAAAGAAAATTTAGGAGGTCCTGGTTTATGGAACAGACAAAAAAATTAAACATGACAGCAATATCAGATAAGACAAACAGTAACACGACAGCTAAGAAGGAAGAGCCTGCATGGGAACATAAGGTGGCAATGAAGGTATCAGGTGTGAGTATTGCAGTAAACCTGTTACTTTCCTTATTTAAATTACTTGCCGGAATTCTGGCACATTCAGGTGCCATGATCTCAGATGCGATTCATTCAGCATCTGATGTGGGAAGTACTTTCGTAGTAATAGTCGGTGTGAATTTATCCAGCAAAAAATCCGATAAGGAGCATCAGTATGGACATGAGCGTATGGAATGTGTATCTTCCATTATTTTGTCCGGGTTACTTCTGGCAACCGGTATCGGAATTGGTATGAATGGAATTGAGAACATTATTAAGAGTACTTCAGGAGCAAGCATTGCAATTCCTGGAACACTGGCACTGATTGCGGCAGTTGTTTCTATTGTAGTGAAGGAGTGGATGTTCTGGTATACCAGAAGTGCTGCGAAGAAAATAAATTCCGGCGCACTGATGGCAGATGCATGGCATCATCGTTCAGACGCAATGTCCTCTGTTGGTGCATTTATCGGTATCCTGGGTGCGAGACTTGGTTTCCCGATTCTGGATCCAATTGCCAGTGTGGCAATCTGTGTACTGATCGTGAAAGCATCTGTAGATATTTTCAGAGATGCCATCGATAAGATGGTTGACCATTCCTGCGATGAGGCAACAGAAGAGAGCATGAGAGAAGTGATCATGGGTGTGAAAGGCGTGAAAGGAATCGACCTTCTCCAGACACGATTATTTGGTTCTAAGATGTATGTGGATATTGAAATCTCAGCAGATGGTGAGATTCCACTGAATGAGGCACATGACGTTGCAGAGAATGTTCATCATACTATAGAGAAAAATTTTAAAGACGTAAAACACTGCATGGTTCATGTGAATCCGGTGAATGAGTAAGCCCTTAAAAATAAGAAAATCAAGAAAGCGAAAAGTTTTTGGAGAGAATTAAGCGACAGAAACTTTTCGCTTTTATTGGTGGATCAGTATAATAGATTCATATAGTATCTTTTTGATTACTTCTATGATTACTTTTGATCATCCGAGATAAAACGAAAACGCCCAAAACCCAGTAAATACAAGGTTCTCGAGCGTTTTTAAGAGCAGGGGATGAGAGAATCGAACTCCCACCAAAGGTTTTGGAGACCCCTATCATACCATTTGACCAATCCCCTATCAAAACCAACTTGTAAAATTTCTTTTACTGTTGCAATTATACATATAAAAGCAACGATTGTCAAGCTTATTGTGCATTTTTATTATAAAGAATTTTAAAAAGAAAGAGCGGAGATGGAGGGATTTGAACCCTCGCACCGGTTGCCCGGCCTGCCGCATTTCGAGTGCGGTCCCTTCAGCCTCTTGGGTACATCTCCATATTAAGATTAGAAACAGTTCTGAAGTGTAACTGGAACTGATTTTTATTATATAAGGAATCTACGGAAAGGTCAATTCTTTTTTTATTGACGAATTGGTTTTGCTGTAATAAGATAATAACAAAATGCGGTTGTGTACCCTCTGGATTGCTATTGTCCGGGGATAATAAGCAACTGCGAGGAAAGCAGATAGGTGACGATCATGACAGATAAAAAGAAAATAATTCTGGAGGCTGTGGAGAAGCTGACAGATACTTACCGTAAAGAAGAACTCTTTCTGGGAAAGGACAGAGAACGTCTTCCAAATAAGAAAGAGATTATTAACTTCATTAAAGATATGAGGTCTATTATTTTTCCCGGATATTTCAGTGTGGATTCCAGTGCCAGCGTGTTTCCGGAGCATTATGTGGCATATCGCCTGAATGATCTGTATGACTGCTTGCAGGAACAGATTGAGATTGCATTTTTATATCAGGGTGAAGAAGAACAGAAGGCCAAAGAACATGCAGAGCAGATCACAGAGAGATTTTTTGCAAATGTTCCGGAAATCCAGCGTATGCTGCTGACTGACCTGCAGGCAGGTTTTGACGGTGACCCGGCTGCTAAGAGTAAAGAGGAAATTATTTTCTCTTATCCTGGATTTTATGCAATTTATGTATATAGACTTGCACATGTCCTTTATCTTGAGAATGTACCGTTTATTCCGAGAATAATGTCTGAGTATGCACATGGTTATACAGGAATTGATATTAACCCGGGCGCAACGATTGGAGAATATTTCTTCATTGATCATGGAACCGGTGTTGTAATTGGTGAGACTACAGAGATTGGAAGGAATGTGAAATTATATCAGGGTGTGACTCTTGGTGCGCTTTCCACCCGTCAGGGACAGCTGCTTGCCAATGTGAAGAGACATCCGACAATCAGAGATAATGTGACAATTTATTCTAACTCTTCTGTGCTGGGCGGTGAGACTGTGATCGGAGAGAATACGATCATCGGAGGTAATACCTTTATTACAGCATCTATTCCGGCAAATACTAAGGTCAGCGCAAAGAGCCCTGAACTTGTGATCAAGAAACCGAGAAGCGCAGTAGAAACTACAAATGTGTGGGATTGGGAGAACTAATCTAAAAAGTCTGTTATTCGCATACTGTATTGTAAAGTGTTTTTTGTGAACGTAGAGAACAATTACTGGAAAATGAGTCAGACTAACATAAATAAAGCTACCCTGACAAGTGCAAGACTTTGCTCTTGTCAGGGTAGCTTTATTTTTGATATCATAGCTGCTTGTACTGGGGGAAGCTTCGCTATATTACATATTCAGAAACTCTTGAATATATGGCAGCGCAGCTCCAATTGTAATATTGTGTTTCGGCATTTTGCTGATGTAAAGGAAATCCTGATTCTCCGGGAATGGAGTCATTTTGCGGATTTCTTCATGAATATAGGAGAGATCTTTTTCCTGAAGATAAGGAGCAAGATATCCGCCAAGGATAAAGTCCTGATCATAAATCAGATGTAGAAGATTTATGGATCTGGAAAGATGTGACAAATATTGCTGCCAGCGCTTTGTTTCATTTATTTCATTGTTTCGGACTTTTTCAAAGAAACTATCCAGACTCTCGTTATCATTCAAAAGTGCATCCAGAGAACAGAGAGTTTCCATACATCCATGGTTTCCACAGTAACAGAGTTTTCCATTTGGCTCCATCTGTACATGTTCGATGGTAGAATTGTGTCCATGCTTGCCGGTAATGATTTCACGATTTACGATCAAAGAAGCACCTAAATGCTTGCTGAGAGAAAGATAGCAGGCATTTTTTAATCCCGGGGAGACCCAGAGTTCGGAGACAGCGGCGCTATCTGCATCGTGAATAAAAGAGCAAGGATAAGGCAGATATCTGGTAAATGCATTAATAGAAAGCCCGGTGCATTCCAGAATTTTGCCGTAAAGCACAGTTTGTGAATCTGGGGAAACCAGTCCCTGCATAGCAAAACCAACGCCCAGAATCTGTTCATCTTTGATTCCTACAGAATCCTTAAAAGAAAGAATCTGAGAAGTTACCTGTTCAAAATAAGAATCCTCGTCCTGATAAGTAATCTCAAAAACAGAACGTTCTATCTTTTTTCCATAAAGATCAACAATGATCATCTTTACTTCTTTTTTCAGAATTTCCACACCGATTCCTACACGAAAATCAGGAACGATCGTATAGGCACTTGCCTTTCTTCCAACATATTCTGTATCAATCTGTCCGTCCTTGGTGATCAGTCCGTCTTCTTCCAGAGAAGAAAGATTAGTGGTTACCGTGGGACGGCTCAAATGAAGGTCATAAGCAATATCCTGCTGGGAAACTTTTTCTTTTTTATAAATATATTGATAAATCAGATTTCGGTTATTTTCTTTAATCTGATTTGGCGTAATGCTTTTTTTCATATCATCCACCTGTTTTGTAAAAATATTTTGCAAAATAAAGCAACAATTTTATTATAACAAGGATAAAATCAAGAGTCCATTGTTGAAAATGCATAGTTTTGAATGGAAAAGATTAGAAAAAATTACAGATTGACGAAATCGATTTTTTTGATTATTATGTAACTATAATTTGATAAATGATTTTGCAAAATTAATTCATCAAAAATAATAACAAAATAAAAACACAGACACCAGTAATGTCTGAAACAAAAAAAAGAAAAGGAGAATCATTATGGGAATTATTGAGAAAATGAGACTGGATGGCAAAAAAGGTTTTGTAACAGGAGCTGCAAGAGGAATTGGTAAATGTACAGCAACTGCATTTGCGGAAGCAGGAGCGGATGTGGCAATCGTTGATCTTGATTTCGAGGAAGCACAGAAAACTGCTAAAGAGCTGGCAGAGAAAACCGGAAGAAAAGTTATCGCGATCAAAACAGACTGTACAGACAAAGAACAGGTAGATGCTATGGTTGAACAGGTTGTAGCTGAACTTGGCGGACTGGATTTCTGCCATAACAATGCAGGAATCTGTATCAATGCTCCGGCAGAAGAGATGACTTATGAGCAGTGGTATAAAGTTATCAACATTAACCTGAATGGAATTTTCCTTACAGATATTGCGGCAGGTAAATATATGCTGGCACATGGCGGCGGATCAATTATCAATACAGCTTCCATGTCTGCTCATATCGTAAACGTACCACAGCCACAGTGTGCATACAATGCTTCTAAAGCCGGCGTGATCCAGCTGACAAAATCCCTCGCTATTGAGTGGGCAAAACGTGGAGTACGTGTAAACTGCATCAGCCCGGGATACATCGGAACAGAACTTACACTGAATTCCCCGACACTGATTCCACTGATTGAAAAATGGAATGAGATGGCTCCTCTCGGAAGAATGGGAAAACCGGAAGAACTGGAATCTATCTGTGTATATCTTGCAGGCGATACAAGTACATTTACTACTGGTTCTGATTTTGTGATCGATGGAGCATTTACTTGCTTCTAATTGATAGCGGAGAGGCGGCTTTTTGACGAGGGAAAAGAAGATGAGCGCAAGAGATTTGATTATAAATGGAAAAACGGCTCTTGGAATTGAGCTTGGTTCCACAAGAATAAAAGGAGTTCTGATTGATTTTGCCGGAAATGTGCTGGCAGTAGGCATCCATGACTGGGAGAATGCTTTTATTGACAATATCTGGACTTACAGTCTGGAAGAAATACATACAGGAGTCAGGGATTGCTACAGTTGTCTGAGAAAAGAAGTTGAGAGAACTTATGGGGTTCCGCTTAAGAATATCGGAGCGATAGGAATCAGTGCAATGATGCATGGGTATATGGCTTTGGATAAAGATGGAAACCAGATTGCTCCATTTCAGACATGGAGAAATACGAATACCCAGGATGCTGCTGATGAATTAACGGATCTTTTTCAGTTCAATATTCCTCTTCGATGGAGTGTAGCACATTTGTATCAGAGAATCCTGGATCAGGAGGAACATGTCCGAAATCTGGACTACGTATCTACGCTGAGTGCCTATATTCACTGGAAGCTTACCGGAGAGCGCGTAATAGGAATCGGCGATGCAGCTGGAATGTTTCCGATTGATTCTAAGACATATGATTATGATGAAGATATGGTGCAGAAATTTGACGCACTTACAGAGAAATATCAGTATTCATGGAAACTTAGAGATATTTTTCCGAAAGTACTTACGGCAGGCGAACAGGCAGGCGTACTGACAGAAGCGGGTGCTGCATTTCTGGATGAGACTGGCATGTTACAGACAGGAATTCCATTGTGTCCGCCTGAAGGAGATGCGGGAACCGGAATGACTGCAACGAATTCTGTTGCACCAAGAACCGGAAATGTATCTGCCGGAACCAGCACATTTGCGATGATCGTTCTGGAAAAACAGCTTAGCAAAGTATACAGGGAAATTGATATGGTTACCACACCGACAGGATTTCCATGTGCAATGTCTCATGCAAACAATGGTACCTCTGATCTGAATGCATGGGTAGGCCTGTTTGGAGAATTTGCAGAACTGATGGGATATGAAGCGAAGACAGGAGAACTTTTTGAGAAACTTTATACCAATTCTCTGAACGGAGATGCTGACTGCGGCGGACTCCTTTCGTATGGATATTATTCAGGGGAAAATATCACGATGATTAATGAGGGCAGGCTGGCATTTTTGCGTACACCGGAGAGTCGTTTTAATTTGGCAAATTTTATGAAAGCACATCTTTATACTTCACTTGGCGCAGTTAAGATGGGACTGGATATTCTGATGAAGGATGAAAAGGTAAAAGTTGAACGGATTATGGGACATGGAGGATTCTTCAAGACAAAAGGGGTAGGACAGAGATACCTGGCAGCTGCTGTGGGGGCACCTGTTACGGTTATGGATACAGCCAGCGAGGGTGGTGCATGGGGAATCGCACTTCTGGCAGCCTATCTTATAGATAAGAAAGAGGACGAAAAACTGGAAGATTACCTGAATAACAGAATTTTCAGTGGATTATCTGGTCAGACGATTGAGCCATATGCAGAAGACAAGGCAGGCTTTGACGTTTTTATGGAGCATTACAAAGCTGGGCTTGAGATTGAAAAGAAAGCAATTGAGGTAATGAACTGGTAAGAGAAATAAGCAGACTGCAGAAAATAAATTAGTAATGGGAAGGAATAACATATATGGGAAAATGGGGAAAACGTATAGGATACGGGATTGGGGATCTGGGATGTAATCTGGTATTCAGTACCATGGCATCCTATCTGATGGTTTTTTACACAGATGTGTTTGGGATTACAGCGGCAGCTGCCGGAACCATGATGCTTGTAACGAAGTTTATTGATGCGCTGACAGATACCGGAATGGGACTGATCGTAGACAGGACACATACAAAATGGGGACAGGGAAGACCGTACTTTCTTATTGGTGCGATTCCATTTGCGATTTTCACATTTATGACATTTTATATTCCTGATTTCGGAAGCAGGGGTAAGCTGATCTGGGCATACATTACGTATTGCTTGCTGTGTACAGCATACACAGTTGTAAATATTCCATTGAATACGATTGTTCCGAGATTGACATCTGACGTGCATGAGAGAGATATTCTGGTATCAACAAGAATGATATGTGCGATGATTGGAACTGCGATCGTAATGAGTATCACTGCGCCGATGGTTAAATTTTTCGGCGGTGGAAATGAGGCAAAAGGTTATCTGATTACGATGACTGTCTATGGAATTGTAGCAATGATAATCTTTTTTGTGACATTTGCAAGTACAAAGGAAGTTGTGCCGCCTACGGTAAGCAGCAAGAAGACTTCGCTGAAAGATAGCCTGAAAGGTCTGACAGGACAGGCTTGGATTTTGTTTATGCTGAACTTATTCTATTTTTCACTTTATGTAGTGCGAAATACTACCGTTCTTTATTATTTCAAATATAATCTTGGAAGAACAGAATGGTTATCTCTGGTAGGAATTCTTGGTATTCTTTCCGGACTTCCAATGCTTCTCGCCCTTCCTGCACTGGAAAAGAAATTCAGCAAGAGAAACCTTATGTTCTTTAGTGTTGCGCTTTATATTGCTGGTGATCTGATGATCTTTATCGGAAAAAATTCTGCCACATTTTTACTGCTTGGTCTGGTGATTACAGGACTTGGCATTTATGGAATCTTTGGTATTACATTTGCCATGCAGCCAGATGTGATCGATTACTCGGAATATAAGAAGAATGCCAGTGTTGCAGGTTTAATTGCAGCATTCCAGGGGTTCTTTGTAAAAGGCGGTATGGGATTGACCAGCTTTATCATTGGAGTATTCTTAAAGAATGGTGGTTATGTGGCAAATGCGGTCCAGACAGAAAAAGCACTTTCTTATATTGAAATCTGCTTTATCTGGATTCCAATTGTGCTGTGTGTTGTTATAGGAGTTCTCACTTATTTCTATAAATTGGATTCTATCAGAACAACAATGACAGATGAACTGGATAATAGAAGAAAGAACCTGAATTTAATGGAATCAGGTTGTGGAGAAATTGCTTAGGGAAATAAGCAGGAATCCTCGGCGATTCAATTAAGTTCCATTCAAACCTTTTCTAAAAGCTCGAAAGAGAATATTGTGTTGCGAAAATTATAGATAAATACTCGTCATTTTGTGCCGGCAGTGGACAGTGTTTTAAACTGGCCATTGCCGGTATAAGAAATTGTTTATTAATGATAAAATTGTGTATGTTATTAAAAAAATAGAAAAAATTTAAAAATAGTGTTGACAAATGAAGTTTCATCATATATACTAATCTTCGTTGATGAGACAGGCACAAACAATTAGTTGTGCGGGTGTAGTTCAATGGTAGAACACCAGCCTTCCAAGCTGGATACGTGGGTTCGATTCCCATCACCCGCTTATGCGATAGTGGCGTAGTTGGTAACGCGCGACCTTGCCAAGGTCGAGACCGCGGGTTCGAGCCCCGTCTATCGCTCTTTCAACTGAATATCTGCGGGTGTAGTTCAATGGTAGAACACCAGCCTTCCAAGCTGGATACGTGGGTTCGATTCCCATCACCCGCTTGTGCGATAGTGGCGTAGTTGGTAACGCGCGACCTTGCCAAGGTCGAGACCGCGGGTTCGAGCCCCGTCTATCGCTCTTGGGACTTCGGAGAATCCGAAGTCCTTTTTTTATTCTGATTCAGAATCTGAATCGCCGTAGAAGGTCAGAAGACAGAGACCGCAAATTCCTACCAGACCATATATGATCCTGGAAATCCAGCTCATGCTTCCGAAAAGGAGAGCAACCAGATTCAGATTGAAAAAACCGATCAGTCCCCAGTTAACAGCTCCGATAATGGCAATCGTCAGTGCCGTATATCTTAAACATTTACTTCCCATAAGTCACCATCCTTTCGTCTCCCTGTGGCTGCAGACAGCTCTGACAGGAATCATAAAGCTATTACATTTCATATTGTGCCATGAAAGACAAAAAATATGCACAGCAGGTTCAAATTAATTTTGAATTGCTATGCATATTTTAACAAAATCAAATAAGTTCCCTGCCTCAATTGAGGAACTCTGTCTGACAATCGGATTATTTTACTTTAAGTATCTGTCTGGCAGTTGCATCCTCATCAAAGGAAAATGCCTCCTGTGCCTGAACCGTTACATCACTCTCATCTGTCAGTGTAAATGCCTGGCATACATTAACGGTCTGTCCGGGCTGAATCTCAGCTGTAAAATGATCGATGGCATCGTCATTATTCTCGGGAATCGCTGCCTCGCAGGATTCTCCATGCTGGTAAGCTTTTAGGCTGACATCAACCATTGCACTGGATGCAGAGGAAGAATTATTGGTGTAATCGTAATAAACCATAATACATGGATTTCCGGCAAAGTCTTTGGTGATCGTATGTTTAGTATATTTGATCGTAAATTTTTCTGTTGTGAGATTAAGCGTATCATCTGCAGATGCCTCCGGTGTATTGGAAGAAGAACCTGAGGAATCTTCGTTATCCATATTGTTGAGGGAGTTGTTTATTTCCTCTTCAACACTCTTGAAGTTTGCTGACATGATTTTTACTGTCTCATCATCCAGAGAAACAATTTTCCATCCGGAATCTGTTTTGATCACCGGATAGGTGATATCTGTTTCGGAGAATACATCTTTTTCCACTTTTTTTGCCTGTTCACCCAGAATAGAAGCAAGTTTTGCCTGTGTCTCTTCTTCTGTAAGCTGGTTTCCGGCATAAGCGTTGGAAACGATCTGACGGAGAAATTCAGTGATAGTCGCTTTATAAATATTGGTTCCGTCAATGTAAGTGATATGTGCTGTGACAGAAGCTGTACCATTCTGGATGTCGAATCTGTTTCTGGTGATCTTATAGGTCATCTTTTTGTTAATTTCTGAGAAGAAATCCGTGTATGCGGCATCGCGGATATCTGCATTGTCCAGTGCTGTGAGATCGCTGCTCTGGATCATGGATTCCATTGTATTGAAGTCCATTTTCTTCATACTGTCAAGAAAATTTTCAACTGCCTTGCGTGGCTGCTGTCGCTGATAGAAATAGAAACCTGTACCTCCGCCAATGACGAGAACCAGGATCAGAATGAAAATAATCAGCCCGGCATGTCCTTTTTTATTACCTTTTGTCATATTTCCTCCTGCCTTAGAGCATAACCGCTCTGAAACGTATTATGTTAAAAAGTTTCGGTTTTGTATCTGCAATAACATTCATGCAGATGTAATGTTACTGAGAACAGAGTAACAGTAACGATATAATTGATTATATCAGAATGCGTTGACAATGGCAATTGTCTTACTTATAATCAAAATTATAGTAATCAGAGTGGTTACTGTTCACACACCTCGCGGGACATACAAGCCAAAATTCCATTGCCGCAGGCAATCTGGAATGAATTTTGGCTACGTTACTGAGAACGGAGTGAACAGTAACATCGGAGCGGATAAAATAAAGAATAATATGCGAAAATACAGAAAGAAGGCGTGGATTTATGAAGTATGAGAGTTCTTTTAAATCAGAAGCAGACGGGCTTGAGATTTCGGTCATGGCACTGATACCGGATAAGAAACCCTATCGTGCAGTTGTACAGCTGGTTCATGGAATGAGTGAGCATAAAGAGAGATATATCCCGTTTATGCAGTATCTGGCAAAGCTTGGATATGTGGTGGTGATCCATGATCACAGAGGACATGGAAAAAGTGTAAAACATCAGGATGATCTCGGCTTTACATACGGTGGGGGAGCACAGGCGATGCTTCAGGATATCCGAACAGTGAACAGGAAAATCCATGCATACTATCCGGAACTTCCGCTGATCCTGATGGGGCACAGTATGGGCTCGCTGGCAGTGAGGGCATTTGTGGCAGAACATGACAGCTGCGTAGATATGCTGATCGTGTGCGGTTCTCCAAGCTACAATACTGCCATGCCTCTGGGAGTTGCCATTGCAAAGACAGAGAAAGCAGTTTTTGGACCGAGACACAGAAGTAAACTTATCGAAACAATGTCATTTGGTGCAGGGGCGATGAAATTCCGAAAGGATAAGAGATGTACAGCCTGGATCTGTTCTGATCCTGATGTGGCGAAAGAATATGAGGAATCCGAATTGTGTGGTTTCACTTTTACGGACGATGCGTATCTGGCATTATTTGAACTGATGAAGCGTGCCTATGATGTGGAGCATTTTTCCTGTACAAATCCAGATATGCCGGTATTATTTGTAAGCGGGGCTGAGGACCCCTGTCTGATCAATGTGCGTCATTTTGCAAAGACAGTGCGGGCTATGCGACGGGCCGGTTATAAAGACGTAAAGGGGAAACTGTATCCGGGAATGCGTCATGAAATTCTTAATGAGATCGGCAGGGAGCAGGTTTATCATGATATTGCTGTCTATATGAGAAAAAAAGGTTTCTGAGCGGATGTATAAAATGGAGAGATATCCGGTTAAACTATAACGATCTGTAACCGTTTGTTGTTTGATGGCTGCAAATTGCTATAGAACCATTAAAATCCATTTTAAGAGAGGGGAACCGGATATTGGGAAAAAACAAAATGATATTGTTGCTGATACTTGTTTTCGGCCTTGGCTGTGCAGGATGTACGGAGAAAAAACCGGCAGCAGAGCAGGGAGAACTTGTAAAAAGCGAGAGACTGTCGGAGCAATTCGGCAGTCTTTCTCTTCTGTTAAGGTATAAGACTTTACGTTTGAAAGAAAAAATGATAAGATAGTTTCATCTGTTAAGGTGTTGAACAGTTATAAATATGAGGAGGTTTTTATGGAGAAAAACGAAAACGAAGAACTGCTGGAACAAAGCCCGGCAGAGATTCAGCAGGAAGATACGCAGGAAATTGCAAAGAGCGGGGAAGAAGAGTCGGATACAGAAAAACAGAAAGTCTCCAGTGGAAGATTTATACTCTGGAGTCTGGCGGGAATATATCTGTTGTATACAAGTTACAGCCTCTGTAAGGGATATGTGACAGGTGAAGAAGGAACAAGTATGGGATTCATGCTTGCCGGAATTGCATTTGCAGCTATTGGTGCTGGTCTGCTGTTTCTCGGCATTAAAAATATGCTCTCAGAAGAGAAGATCAAGAAAGCAAAAGCAGCGAAGAATGCGGCAATGGAAGCTGCCGCAGGCGGAGAACTGAAGAAAGAGGATGCATCCGGGCAGAACAGATCAATGAGCATTGCCGAAAGGGCTAATCTGGTTAAGAATCTGGAAGACGAAGAGGAAAACGGGGAAAACGAGGAAGAATGAAAATATTGATCACATTGCTGAAACCGTTGTCTTTTTTACCGGCACTGCTGATGATGTATATCATCTTTTCATTCTCAGCCCAGCCGGGTGAAGTTTCAGGTAATCTGAGCTATAAAATAAGTTATGAGATCATAGAAACGAAGAGCGAGCTTTTGTCAGAGAATCTGAGCAGTGAAGAGATTGCCTATAAGGCAGATGGAATTCACTACTATGTGAGAAAAGCGGCACATATGACAGAGTATTTTCTGCTGGCTATCGCTATTTCTTTTCCATTATATGTCTATGGTGTGAGAGGAATCTGGCTAATGCTTCTTGCGGGAATTGTCTGTGTGGGATTTGCAGGGCTGGATGAGTATCATCAGTCTTTTGTGGATGCCCGTACACCTGCGGTAAAGGATGTGGGAATCGACAGTATAGGGGCGTTTATCGGAATACTTCTTGTTCAGGCATTCTGCTGGTCTGTACTGAATAATCCTAATAAAAAGAAGAAAAAAAGAAGTCATTAAATAATCAGGAAAAATACATATTCAAAAAAACGGAAAGACAAAAAGGAGCTGCCACATTAATAAGAACTTAATGTGGTATGCTCCTTTTGACATTGGTTCACTGGTAATATCCTGCGAAGCGTGTTGTTGTGAACAGTAATTTTTGACTTGAATGTACACTTGATTTCCTGCTGCGTTTAAGCCTGGATTTCTGAAAGTCTGTCCAGTCCGGCTCTGGTATGGCGGATAAAAATATCTCTGATCGCCTGAATCTCGCCAAGACCTTTCAGAGTACATTTGACAGAATATCCTTCCTTTTCCAGAATGCTTTTCCAGGAATCATCGTCCTCTCCGGACATATCATTGGTAGCATGATCACCTGCGACGATCATAAAAGGTGCCAGATGAACATGAGCCGGATGCAGATTTTTTAATTTATCCAGAAAGCTTTCAATGGAGAAATCCCCTTCAACTGTTCCCATATGCATATTGGAATAGCCGAAATGCTTAAACAGTTCGTCCATCTCAGGATAAAGTTCATTGGCAACATGCTCTGTTCCATGTCCCATAAATAAGAGAATTTCATCAGAATCAGGGTGATATTCCTGTGCCATAGCCTGACAGACCTCTTCTTTGTCCTGTTTTGTAACCATCAGAGAATCACAGATAATGACAGAATCGAAATCCTTTTTATGTGCAAGAACTTTTTCTTTCATAGCATCACTCTCAAATCCGGTGATCACATAGGTTGGCTGTACAATTACATTTCGAATTCCGTCCGCTTTCAGCTGGGTCATTGCCTCATCAATATCCATAATGTGGATCCCGTCCCGCTTCCGGAGTTTGGCGCGGATACGGGGACTTGTCCATGCGCGGTATAACGGATATTCCGGAAATGCATGATGCAGGTCAGATTCAATCTGTTCAATTGTTTTCTTTCGTGTTTCTTCATAACTTGTACCGAAGCTGATAACAAGAATTGCTGTTTTTTCAGTTACCCCCATTTTAAATCTCCTTATAATAAGTATATTGACATTTACCACAACTGCCACTGACAGTTTTTCCGCAAAACAGATGTAGTGGCGGTAAAAGGTAATTGATTGCGCACTCATATAAAAAAGATGTCATGATAACAGACATTGTTCTTTATTATACAGGGAGTCGTAGGGAAACACAAGTAAAAGCTAAGATTTTGACGTCTGAGTATCTCTGTATGCAGATGGAGTGACATTCATTTTTTTCTTGAAGCTTGTGCTGAAATAATATTGATTGGCGTAACCGCATTTCATACTGATTTCCTTCAGAGTCATGTTTGTGGCTGTAAGATAACGGCAGGCGGCGTTGATTCGCTGAGTAGTGATATAGTCACTGATACTCACGCCCTGTTTCTTTTTAAAAAGGGCACTCAGATAAGCCGGGCTGACATTGGCTTCGCTGGCGATATCGTTCAGACACAGAGTATTGCTGGCATAGTTTTCGTCAATATATGAAGTTACGGATTCGCATAATTTCTGGTGATAATCATTCAGAGAAGAATCCAGTTTCCGGCAGAGAAGACGGCAGAGTTCGTTGAGCCAGCCGCATAGTTCTTCTGTGGTATGAAATTCTTCCAGATGATTGTATACATACAGGATCTTTGCTTCCAGATCATGGGTATCCAGGTTTAATTCATAGAAAAACTTCAGAATCCTTCCAAGCAGAGAGTAGATCTGGATAAATGCGAAACTTTTGGTGCGGAAGTTCTCAGTAAGCCATCTGGAGAAATCCTGAAACCAGGAGTCAATTGCAGAAACATCCTTTTTACACAGAAGGCGGATTAATTCCTCCTCTCTGGAATCGGAGAAATCAGTGGCAGATAAGTCATGTCCAAGAGCCTCACGTCCGTCAAATACGTTCTGGTGTGGGAAAAAGAAACGATAATCCAGTGCATGAACTGCACTTTCATAAGAACGGTTCAGATCCCACAGATCCTGTACAATGGCACCGATTCCGGCATTCAGAACCAGTCCCTGTGAATTGCAGTTATCTACAAGTGCAGAAATGATTTTATAGGTAAGCTGGCGAAAATTTCCGGACTGGCAGCCGCTTTGTCCGATCACACACAGATAACCATCAATATCCTGCAGGGGATAAATATAATTTAATTCTGAGGTTTGTTCTGTGATCAGATCACGAAGATTCAGCAGTTCCATCTGAAATTTCTCAATGCCATAGGAATCCCTGAGAGACTGTGCATTTTCCAGTTCAAGAATCACTACGTTATAAAAATCATAATCCAGTTTAAGGTTCAGGTAGTTCAGATAAGGTTTGAGACGATAGGAAGCCTCCTGCCTGGAACGGTGAGTGATATCACGAAAAAATTTTTCGATAAGCAAAGGCCTGCTCTGTTTAAGCAACTGCAGATTTTTCTGCTCACGTTCCATCAGGGCAAAAGCATTTTTTACTTTCTGGATCAGATATGCGTAATCCAGAGGTTTTTCAATATAATCCAATGCACCAAGAAGCAGAGCGCGTCTTGCATATTCAAATTTATCATAGGCACTGATCAGTATGATTTTTACCATTGGATTAATATCCAGTGCTTGCCTGCTCATTGAAATTCCGTCCAGATCCGGCATTTCAATATCTGAGATGATCAAATCTACAGGTTCTTTTTTCATAGCGTCTATCGCAGAGGTTCCGTTGTAGCAGATATGTACGATTTCTGCGTTCAGAACTTCCCAGTCTATGTTCTTTTCAATTCCTTCTGCTGACAGATAATTGTCATCTACAATCATTATTTTCCTCATCTGTATCCTCCATTTGTTGAAATTCAATTGTGACATAGGTACCGTTTCCGGGATGGCTGTCAATACGCACAGAGCCGTTACCGTACAAAGGATTGGAAATGCGGGCGCTTACATTTGAAATTCCAAAATGTTTTTCGTAATTTATGACTTTGTTGTCTATGGCATATCGGAGCTGTTCCAGTGTCTCCGGAGACATTCCGGCTCCATTGTCTTCAATGGATATCACTACGGTATCATCACCGTAGAGTACCTGAATGGAAATAAAAACTTCAGGTGTATCGGCTGAAAGACCGTGCAGGATAGAATTCTCCAGGAATGGCTGTAATGTAAATTTGCAGATCGTGAAATTTTCTATTCCGTCTTCAGCATTGATTTCCCAGTTAAGATTGTCTTTATGGCAGAGTTTCTCCATTTCCAGATACAGGCGGGCAATTTCCAGCTCGTCTTTGATCGGTATCAGTTCTTTTGATTTTCTCAGTGTCAGTCGGTAAAAGGCAGTCAGATTTGTCAGCATCTGATCTGCAATATCCAATTTGCCAAGTGCCTGGCAGGTTCGGATGGTTCCAAGGATATTGTAGAGGAAATGTGGGTTGATCTGTGACTGTAACAGCTGATATTTCAGGCGCTTTTCATTAATGGAGAGACTGACAATAGATTTCAGATTCTGGGCAATTGTGTGCTGCATATCTTCAAAAGTAATCCCCAGATTGTCTATTTCATCATAATTGGAAGCATCAGCCGGATGCGGGAGTGTGATGATGGAAAGGTGCTCCGGATCATGTCCGAGATGAAAGGATTCCATGGCATAGGACAGTGCGGCAATTCTGCTTGTCAGTTTCCTGGAAAAAAAGATTACAATAAAAATAGTCAGCGGCAGAGAAATAATTACAGTGATCAACAGTGTTTTGATCAGTACCTGTGTATTGCTTTTGATATAGTTTTCCGGGATTTCCGTAATATGCAGCCAACCGTTATCCAGAGTGCGGCAGTTATAGTAGATGTCATTGTCTTTAAAGAAGGAATTGGTATTTTCCAGAAACATCTGTTTTATTGAATCTGAAATCCAGGTCTGATTACGGGAAGAATCACTGTGAGCTGCAATTTGTCCCTGTGGTGTCAGAATGTAACTGGAAATTGCGGTATCAGAAGCAGAAGTCTGAAGATACCGGGAAAATTCATCGCAGTCAAGTGCAATACAATAAGCATATTCGAGAACATTGCTGGATTTGTCCTGAAGAGCACGAAAACACAGCAGTGTATTTGCGCTTCTTTTGGAAGCAGATATAACTCTGGGTAAGGTGGTATTTTTCTTTAACAGCCACAGGGAAGAAGAACCTATGGAATGTAATTCAGATTCGCTGATTCCATAATTGAAAAGTTTATCTGTGGAAAAGAAATATATACCCTCATCAGCTCCGGTTTGTTCCGGTTTTAAAAAAACATATATATGAAAGAAATCAAATGTAGATTTATATAATGAAATATTGCTTCTCATGGATGTTAATGCCTGCATGGTGCCAACCTGATCTGGGGAAGAGTGTTCAAAAGCGTACATCTGATACTGGATGGTGTCAGCAACGTTTTCGGTCTGGTTCAGACGGCTGTTAAGCTGAAAAATAAGCTGTTCATCAGACATCAATGCAGAGTTTGTGATTCGGTCTCTGGCAAGATTATAGGAAACATGGTAACTGACCAGTGCAACAAGTGTCAGAGGAAGCAGGGTTGCAACCAGAAAGACAATCAGGAGTTTTGCCTGAAATGAGGAAAATCTGGAAGGAATCCATTTATGATAATTTATTTTTTTCAAGTTGAGTTTCATTACACATAATACTCCTTATATGAATAGGTTTGATTTTATCAGGTATCTTTTTGAAGATTGCCATATTATACAGCAATTCTGTAAAGATGCAACACAGTGTTCATCTGCTATCTGTATTATAAAAAATCAGAATGAAAAAAACAATAGAACGAAAAATAATATAAATCAATCAAAAGAAATTGTATTTAGTAAAAAGAGTGTTTTTGTTATTCTTTAATTACCAAATAACACAGAACAGTTGATGCGAGAGAACTGTTCGGAAAAGGAGAGAATATGAGGAAAAAAGTGTTAAGTGCAGTTTTAGCTGCAACAATGGTGGCAGGAATGATGGGGAATGTTGTAAGTGTATCAGCAGAGGAGAAATATGATCTTACTTTATACAGCGTTAACACTACTGACCCGGATTTTGATGACTGGCTTGCAAATGTAGAGGAGGCAACGGGTTTAAATATCAATGTTATTGCAGCTCCGACAGATACAGACACACGTCAGCAGAAGATTACAACGATTCTTTCTACAGGAGATTCTTCCGTAGACATTGTCGAAATCAACGATGAAATGAGTGCTGCATTCAAGAATTCCGGATGGCTGGAAGGTCTGAATGACACGGTTATGACAGATGATATCATTGATCAGTTTGCGCAGGGTTATATTCAGGATATGATCACAGATAAGGATGGAAATATTGTAGGAGTTCCGGGATATACAGGATATCTTGCATTTTGGGTAAATCAGGAAATTATGGATGAGGTGGGAATCGAATCCATTGATACAAAAGAAGATTTCATGAAATACATGGAAGCAGTTTCAAAAGATGGACGTTTCGGATACGGCGGTTCCTGGGAAAAGACATATGCATTTAATGAAATTGCACAGTTTGTAAATATGTTTGGCGGTGACTACTTCGACTGGACAAAAGAAGAAAATAAAGAAGCAATTCAGTTCCTTCATGATCTGGTTGCCAACAAAGAAACACCTGTTGATCAGATCGCAGATAAATATGATCAGATGAATCCAAAAATCAATGATGGCAAATACGGATGCTGGTTTATGTGGGGCTTAGGTACGGATTATGCAAAGGCAGATATGCTGGGAGCTGACAAGATCCACATGGCAATGGTACCTGATTTCAGCGGCAATGGAGAGCGAGCAATCTTTACAGATTCCTGGAGCTATGTGCTGAACAGTGCATCCAAAAACAAAGATGCAGCCATTAAATTCCTGCAGTATATGGCAGATGAAGGTGGAATGGAAGCATCCTATAAAGCATTTGACAGATATCCTGCAAGAAAGGATGTTGCAGAAAAAGTTGTTCCGGATACTGATCCTGCAAAAGAAATATACAGCCAGTATGCAGAAGAGTGCAACGTACAGGGACGTCCGTTGGTAGCACAGACAATGGAGTTCATCAGTGATATGGGAACTATCTTCCAGTCCTGCATGAAAGATGAGATCACAGTAGATGAGTTCTGTAAAAAAGCACAGGAAGTCGTTGATACATATCAGTAAAAACGGTATTCGTTTAAAGTCTTTTGAAATACTGACACATAAAAACTGACATAATAAATGAAGGTATAAAGCAGAAAAATCTGCTTTATACCTGTGCTTAAAGATATGAAGGAGGGAGTACCTGTGACAATCAGTAAAAAATCAATGAAATGGATTCCGTGGCTGTTGGTGTTACCTGTGGTTATTATTCGTGGATTTACGACTTTGTATCCGATTTTAATGACAGTTAGAAATAGTTTTTTTGATATTAAAATTCTGTCCGGAATTAATGAATTCTGTGGAATTCAGAATTACCTGAAAATTTTTTCAGATCCCAAAGTGCTTACATCTATACGTTTTACAGTGATTTTTGTAGTAGTATCAATGATATTCCATGTAATATTAGGTGTAGGTCTTGCTCTGATATTAAATATGAAATTTAAGGGACGTCGTTTTCTTCGTACGATTGTACTGATTCCCTGGGCAATGCCGGCAGTTGTTGTAGGTATGGCTGCAAAATGGGCATTTAATAATGATTATGGTCTGATCAATGACTTTATCAGATTGTTTGTCCATGGATACCAGAATAGCTGGCTGATCAATACAGGATCTGCAAGAGCTGCTGTAATTGCCGTGGATCTGTGGAAAGATCTTCCGTTCTTTGCGATTCTTGTATTATCCGGTCTGCAGTTTATTTCGGGTGATATCTATGAAGCCGCAAAAGTAGACGGTGCAAATGGAATCCAGTGTTTCTTCAGAATTACATTACCGTTGATACTGAAAAATGTACTGACTTTATCTATTCCATTTACTTTATGGAGACTGACAACCTTTGATATTGTATATTCTATGACTTCAGGTGGTCCTGGAGAAGATACGGCACTGATCGCATACAGAATCACGACAGAGGCGTTTACAAATCTGAATGTCGGTTATGCATCTGCACTGGCAATGTTACTGTTTGTTGTAATGGCAGTATTCAGCTGGCTGAATATACGTGTTATGAACAAGATTGATAACTAAAGGAGGAAATACCATGAAAAAAGATTCAAGAAAATATAACATATATCATGGTGTAATGGCAGGTGGAAGATGGGTACTGTTTGCAATTGTCTCATTTATTATCCTGTTTCCGGTATATTGGATTTTTATTTCCTCTATTACACCTTCCGGAGAATTATTCAAAACACCGATTGATTATCTGCCGGATCATCCGACACTGGAAAGCTATAAGTTTCTGATCGAGAACGTAGGACTTTTATCAAAAGTGGGAAATACAGTATTGATCGTAGGTCTTACACTGGTTATCAGTACTGTACTCTGTGCAATGGCTGCATACGGATTCTCACGTTTCACTACAAAAGGAATCAATATTGCTTTTGCATTTATTATTGCAACTATGTTAATTCCTGAGGTTGTTACAGCAAGACCATTATATGAGTTCATGCAGAAAGTAAAATTATATGATACATATCCCGGACTGATTTTGCTTTATATCAGTACTGTTATCCCATTTACGGTTCTGATTCTGAGAAACTTTGTGGGGGAAATCCCTATTTCACTGGAAGAGGCAGCAGCGATTGATGGTGCAACTTTTTCACAGAGACTTTTTACAATCGTATTGCCTCTTATGAAACCTGCAATCGCAACTGTATGTATTATCAACTTTATTACCTGCCTGAATAACTTCTTCACACCGTTGTTTTATTCAAATGGTATTCAGGTTCTTTCCGTTGCCATTGTACAGCTTCCACTGCGTGACAACATGTATGGAGTTCCGTGGGATCTGGTAAGTGCAATGGGATGGATCATACTTCTGCCTATCATTATTTTTGTTGCAGTCTTTGAAAAGCAGATCATGGATGGTATAATGGCAGGAGGAGTAAAAGCCTGATTATCTGAATGCTAAGAATATTGGAGGAAAACATTATGTATCAGTCATTTAAAGGTGGACTTGGTGGAATTGCTCTGTCAAAACATGGAAGAAGCCGTGCAATCAATGCAGAGAATCCACACGGAGAAAAAGGTAAAGGCGGAATGGCAGCGAGCCATCTGGGACCGTCCAGAAAAGGAAGTCCCTGCCTGAGAGATATTGAGCCGGGTGCAACTGTAACTCTTGCAGAGATGGAAGGTCCGGGAGAAATCAATCATATTTGGATTACAGTGGATAACAAGACAACAGATGCAGATTGTTTTGTATTGAGAGATCTGGTCATCCGTATGTACTGGGATGATGAGGAAACACCATCTGTGGAAAGTCCTCTCGGAGATTTCTTTTGCTGTGGTTTTGGAAGAGAGTGTATTGTAAATTCTGTCCCAATGGCAGTGGTGCCAAGCAGAGGATTTAACTGTTACTTCCCGATGCCGTTTAAGAAAAAAGCAAAAATTACTCTGGAAAATCAGCATGCAAATAAAATTCCGGCATTTTTCTATCAGGTAGATTACTGTCTGTATGATGAGCTTCCGGATGATATTACTTATTTCCATGCACAGTGGAGGCGAGAGCGACTGACAGAGAAGCAGAAAGATTATACAATCCTTGACGGAGTAAAAGGAAAAGGTCATTATGTAGGAACTTATATTGCACTTACCACACTGGAACGTTACTGGTGGGGCGAAGGTGAAATGAAATTCTATATTGACGGTGATGATGAATATCCCACAATCTGCGGAACCGGAACAGAAGATTATTTTGGAGGCTCCTGGAGTTTTGCAAAGCAGGTGGACGGAAAGACTGTGGAACAAAATTATAATACACCATATCTGGGCTACCCATACTATTCTGCTCATGATGAGCTGATCCATAATTTCTATCATAATGATGACTGTCCGCCGATGAGAGGTTTCTATCGCTGGCATATTCAGGATCCGATTTGTTTTGATGAGGATCTGCGTGTGACCATTCAGCAGATTGGAGTAGGTTACAGAGGATTATTTGAACGTCAGGATGATGTGGCAAGCGTGGCTTACTGGTATCAGACACACCCACATGCACCGTTTGCACCATTGATGTCAAAAGAGGACAGATGGCCAAGATAAAAAACAGAGGTGAAATGCTTGAAAAAAAGTGTTGTAATTTTCATAACTGCAGTATGTTTGCTTATTACAGGATGTGGAGATACGGGGAGCTTATCTAAGCTCCCCTCATCGTCGTTTCACGAAGACAAACAAAAGCTGACAATCATGCATATTGATGCAGATAATAAAAGATTTCAGGATTTTATCGAGGAAACAGAAAAAAAACTTGATATGGAAATCACTGTGGAAAAATGTCCGTCCAATGCGGATAATCGGCAGGCAAAAATATCCACGATCCTGGCTTCGGGGGACAAAAATATTGATTTGATTTCCGTGAATGATGAGATGATTTCTGAGTTTAAGCATAAGGGATATCTGGAACCACTGGAAAAAAACGTTATGACAGAAGAAGTAAGAGACAGCTTTCCGCAGAAGTATCTGGAAAGCATTTGTGAAGAGAATGGACATATATATTCTGTCCCTTTTCAGATGGATATTATGATGTTCTGGGTAAATCAGGAGTTGCTGAAACAGGCAGGACTCGATGAGATAAAGAATACCGGTGATTTTGATATTCTGCAGAAGAGTTTGAAAAATCCGGATCAGTACGCTTATGGAGATGCATGGGAAAATACACATGTTTATAACAGTCTTTCGCAATTTGTGAATTTCTGGGGTGGCGATTATTTCGACTGGACTGATCCGAAAACCAAAGATGCAGCCAGATATATGAAAAGTATGCTGGATGAGAAAAATACATCGCCTGCACAGTTTGTAGATCAGTATGAGCAGATGGAAGAGAAATTTATCAGGGGAAAATATGGATGTGTTTTTATGTATACGAGTGCTCTGGGTACATTTCTTGATGCTGATGTATATGGGAAAAATAAAATACATATGGCACCGCTTCCCGTGCTTCATAAGAAAAAAGCCACTAATATTGCAACCTGGCAGTATGTTTTGAACAATGCTTCAGAAAATAAAGATGCAGCTGTCAGATTTCTTCAGTATGCAGCCGGTTATGAAGGCAGTACTGAATATGCAAAAATAATGAAAAGTTATCCTGCCAGAGTGGATGTGATCGAAAATGAGGATATTGATCTGGAAGGAATAGATATGATACGGAAATATCTCCGGGAATATACATTGAATGCACGTCCGTTATGTGAAAATTCCATGGGTGCTGTCTCAGATATGGGAAAACTGTTTCAGGGATATGTTCTTGGGCAATGTGAAGAGGACAGTTTCTTTGAGCAGGCACAAAATTGTATAAATACTTACTATTAAAAAGGCATCTTCGGATGTCCTTTTTAGTTGCGGATTTTTGATGCCGGATTTATAATAACAATAACAATGACAACAGGAGGCAGCTTCATGCAGAATCAACAACCATCAACTTTAAAGGAAATACGCGTCCATGGTACACAGGACTTTCCCTGTGCGTTCTATCAGACAGGAACAAGGATAAAAGGGAATATGGTGAAACACCACTGGCATGAAGAAGTAGAACTGCTTTATTTTTCGGGTGGAGAGTTCTGTCTGGAGGTAAATATGGAACGTTTCAACATTTCAGAGGAATGTTTTTATTTTATTAATCCCGGGGAACTTCACAGTATTTCTGTTGAAAAAAACGGCGGCTGTGTGGAAAATGCGGTGGTTTTTCATATGGATATGCTAAGCTCTGCATATGCTTTGGATCAGATTCAGACGAATCTGATCCAGCCAGTACAAAATGGCAGTATCCAGTTTCCGAGATGTCTGCGAAAGAATGAACCGGCATTTGAACCGGTAAGAAAATCTTATGAAGAAATCCGTAATGTATTTGGCGGAGATTCTTTTCGGGAGAATTATTATGACGGCGAGGCGGTTACGGATGATATCACCCGACAGTTGTTTATCAAATCAGCGCTGCTTCGGATTCTGGCGGTTCTGTCTGCGAATAATCTGTTTGAGGTAACGGAGAAGAATCATGACCACAGGATTGAGACAATCAAGACAACACTGACTTACATACAGGAGAATTACAAAGAGAAAATTTATATACGTGACCTGGCAGGACTGATCGGGATGAATGAGCAGTATTTCTGCAGATTTTTCAAGAAGGTGATCGGGCGTTCGCCTATGGAATATGTGAATGAGTACAGGATAAAAAGGGCTATTCATTATCTGAAGGAGTCTGACCTTACAGTTACGGAAATCTGTCTGGAATGCGGATATAATAATCTGGGAAATTTCCTGAGAGAGTTCAGGAAATATACGTCAACAACACCACTGCAGTACCGCAGACATTCATTAAAAGAAACACAGTAAATAAGAATATCGGTAATATAAAAAAGTCAAAATTTTGTATTTTTTTATCAAAAAAAGATAAGACAGAAGCCTTGGATTCTGATATAATTGCCGTAAATGAAAAAGAGACCTTAGGCGCTAAAGGTAAGAGATATAATACTGGGAACAAAGCAGACAATAGCGCCGGTTAATAAAAAACACAGGAGGATTTTTACAATGGTAAAGAAATGGTGGAATGAAAAGGTTGCTTATCAGATTTACCCGAAGAGTTTTTATGATACCAATGGAGATGGAATTGGAGATCTGAGAGGTGTTATTGAGAAGCTTGACTATCTGAAAGATCTGGGAGTTGATATTATCTGGCTTTCCCCCTGCTACCGCTCTCCGTTAGCTGATCAGGGATATGATATTTCAGATTATTATGATATTGATCCTCGCTTCGGAACCATGGCAGATATGGATGAACTGATTGCTGAGGCTAAGAAGAGAGATATGTACATTCTGATGGATCTTGTTGTAAACCACTGTTCTGATGAACATGAATGGTTTAAAAAAGCATGTGAGGATCCGGATGGTAAATATGGTAATTTCTTCTATCTGCGTGATAAGAAAGAAGGAGAACTTCCAACTAACTGGCGTTCCTATTTCGGCGGATCTGTATGGGAAGATCTTCCGGGAACAAATAAACAGTATCTGCATGTTTTTCATAAGAAACAGCCCGATCTGAACTGGGAGAACCCGGAAGTAAGGGAAGAAGTTTATAAGAATATCAACTGGTGGCTGGATAAAGGTCTTGGTGGATTCCGTATTGATGCGATTATCAATATCAAGAAAGCACTTCCGATGCATGACTATGAGCCGGATCGTGAAGACGGTCTTTGCAGTATCAGGAAGATGCTGAAAGAAGCAAAGGGAATCGGTGACTTCCTTGGCGAGATGAGAGACCGCACCTTTAAGAAATACGATGCATTCTCTGTCGGTGAAGTTTTCGATGAGAAGGATGAAGAGATTCCGGATTTCATCGGCGATAATGGATATTTCTCCAGTATGTTTGACTTCGAAGAGACTATCTGGGGGGCATCTGGCAAGGGATGGTATGACTGCAAACAGATTACTCCGGATGCCTACAAGAAATGTTGCTTTACAACACAGAGAAAAATTGGCGATATCGGATTTGTTTCCAATATTATTGAAAATCATGACGAGCCTCGTGGTGTCAGCAGATATATCCCGGAAGGTGACTGCTGTGACGCAAGTAAGAAGATGCTTGGCGGTCTGAACTTTATGCTTCGCGGACTTCCGTTTATCTACCAGGGACAGGAACTTGGTATGGAGAATGTGAAGTTTGAATCTATTGATCAGGTAGATGATATTTCCAGTCTGGATGAGTACAAGGTAGCTCTGGAAGCAGGATGTACACCTGAGGAAGCGCTGAAAGCTGTTTCCAGATTCAGCCGCGATAATGCCAGAACACCGATGCAGTGGACAGATGGTGAGAATGCAGGATTTACAACAGGTAAACCATGGCTGAAGGTCAATGCGAATTATACAAAGATCAATGCAGAGAGCCAGATGAATGATCCGGAATCTGTGAGAAGTTTCTATAAGAAACTTATCGCACTGCGTAAGAATCCGGAATACAAAGAGACTGTTGTTTACGGAGAACTGGAACCTGTATGGGAAGACGTACACAATCTGATGGCATACTATCGTAAAGGGGATAAGAATCTTCTTGTAGTTGGTAATTACCAGAATGAGCCACAGACCATTGAACTTGCAGGAGAGTGTAAGAAGGTTCTGATCAATAACTATGACAATGTAGCTATGGATGGAAATAAGATTGAACTGCAGGGTTATCAGTTCCTTGTTATTGAGATGTAGCAGAAGAAAAAAGAACGGAAATCCAGGTATGAGTACTTGGATTTTCGTTCTTTTTGTATCCATGAATTATAGCAATCTTCTATAGCAATCCTCATAAATAATGCGTATTGCTCCCGGCTCATCAGAGCGTGAAATCCCGCGACAGATATCCCTGAGTGCCTTATAAAGCTGAACCGTCATCGGAGGAATCATCTTCAGTGGGATTCAGAATCTTTACGCTGTCGCGTACTACAAGTCTGACCGGAAGAGAAAGATTCGTTGTTTTTGGATTCCAGCCATCGATCATTTTGAACAGATATTCTGCGGCAATGGTTCCGCGCTGGAAGATATCCTGATGAATAGTGGTGAGTGAAGGACAAGCAAGCTGCGCATACAGATTATCATCAAATCCGGTGATGGAGAGATCTTCCGGAAAGCGGATCCCTTTGGCTTTGAGATATTTCATCAGGGTAACTGCGTAATAATCGGAACAACACATAAAGGCAGTGAACTTGTGTGCGACTGCATAAATCTCCTCCATACTTCCCTGACGTTCATATTTGGAAGGGCGGATCACAATCAGATTATCCAGATCAATATCCAGTCCGTATTCCTGAAGTGCCCGCTGATGTCCGGTGTATCGGATATAGTCTACACCTTCCATATTGTCGGCAAGAAAGGCAATTTTTCTGTGACCGCAGTTAAGAAGATATTTTGTCATCAGGTATCCACCCTCTTCATCGTCAAGACCGATGTTAACGTATCTGGCAATATTTTTTGGAGTGTAACTGTCGATAAGGACAGCAGGCTTTTTGTATTTGCTTCTGATTTTGAGATAATCGTCGTGGAGCATACCGATGAGAATTAGTCCTTCGGTGTTCCAGCTCACCACATTGCGCACGATTTCGTCAATATCTTCAGAAGTATAAAGCATCATATAATATCCACGTTCACGAATAGCAGCTTCCAGAGATCCAAGTAATTCGCCATGAAATGGATCTGTGAAGATATTGTCGTATTTATCTTTTTTCCTTTTTAATACAATTCCGATGAGTCTGGAATGATTCTGTGCGAGATTTTTTGCATTCATATTTGGGACGTAATCATATTCGTCCAGAAGTTTCTGAACTTTCTCAGCAGTTTTCTGAGAAACTTCGCTGGTTTTTCCATTAATGACATTTGATACTGTGGTGGTACTGATTCCAAGCATCTCTGCCATTTCTTTAATTGTTATCATGTGAGATTCACCTCAATACAAAAATATATAAATATATTATCACATTGGGACATGAAAATGCAAGTGTTGCACAAAAAAGTTTGAATAAAATAAAAGAAAATTGTAACTGTTGCTCATAAGTCGTTTGGGAGAGAGCGATAATAATTAAAAAATGCAAAATATAAGGCTGCTGTCAAAAAATATCTGACAACAGCCCTATATGGTATACTATTTCTGGATTACGATTGCTTCGTAAGGTCTGAGAGTGATTTTATGGTTTACTTTTGCATCAATGTAATTGGAGATAAGAACTTTTCCGTTTGTAAATTCTTCAGGAAGCTCTACTTCACGTGTATTCTCGCTGAAATTGCAGTATACGATCAGTTTTTCATCGCCAAGTGTACGGATATAAGCGTAGATATCCTTGTCATCATCAAGGATCAGATCATAGGTACCGTATACGATCAGTTCACTTTCATGGCGGAGCTTGATCAGTTTCTGATAATATTTGAATACGGAATCTTCGCGGTTAATCTGATCTTTGGCATTAATCTTAGTGTAGTTCGGGTTTACCATAATCCAGGGGGTAGCTGTGGAGAAACCTGCGTAAGCACTGTCGTCCCACTGCATAGGGGTTCTTGCATTGTCACGTCCCTTATAACCGATTGCTGCCATCATGTCCTCTTCGGTCATCTTACCCTGTTCGGTTAATTCGTGGAAAGCATTGATACTTTCAAGGTCGCGGAAGTTGTCAAGAGTGTTAAACGGGCAGTTTGTCATACCCAGTTCCTCACCCTGATATACATAAGGTGTACCCTGCATCATATGGATACATGTTGCAAGCATTTTTGCAGAGATTTCTCTGTATTCGTCACTGTCATTGCCGAAACGGGAAACGCTTCTTGGTTGGTCATGATTTTCCCAGTAGAGACTGTTCCATGCAATATCCTGAAGACCTTTCTGCCAGCGTGTAAGGATTTTTTTCAGGTTGCGCAGATCCATCTTTTTGGTTGTCCATTTGCCGGCTTTTTCATCACTGTCAACATCCATATGCTCAAACTGGAATACCATGTTCAGCTCTTTTTCATCGCTTCTTGCATATTTTTTTGCCTCTTCCAGAGTAACACCTGAGCATTCGCCTACAGTGATCGTGTCAGCATTATTCAGTGCTTTCTGACGCATTTCCTGAAGGTATTCATGTACATGAGGACCATTTGCGGATACATTGAAGGTTGCATAGCCGTTAATTCCAGGTTCTTTGTCAGGAAGCCCCGGCTCTTTGGAGATAAGGCTGATAACATCCATACGGAATCCGTCAACGCCCTTTTTCAGCCACCAGTTCATCATATCGAAAACATCCTGACGTACAGCAGGATTGTCCCAGTTCAGATCAGGCTGTTTCTTGGAGAACAGGTGCAGGAAATACATATCTGTTGTCTTGTCGTATTCCCATGCAGGACCGGAGAAGCAGGAGCCCCAGTTGTTTGGAAGGCTTCCGTCTTCTTTTGCAGGACGCCAGATGTAGTAATCTCTGTAAGGATTGTCTGTGGATTTGCGGCTCTCGATGAACCATTTGTGTTCATCAGAGGTATGGTTTACAACCAGGTCCATCATGATTTTGATGCCTTTTTCGTGAGCTGTGGCAAGCATACGGTCGAAGTCTTCCATGGTTCCGAATTCGTCCATGATCGCCTGATAATCACTGATATCATATCCGTTGTCATCATTTGGTGATTTGTAAACCGGAGAGAGCCAGATTACGTCAATTCCAAGCTCTTTTAAATAGTCAAGTTTGCCGGTGATACCGTTAAGATCACCGATTCCGTCTCCGTTGCTGTCGCAGAAACTGCGAGGATAGATCTGATATACGACGCTTTCTTTCCACCATCTTTTTTCCATTGTAAAGACCTCCTGAAATGATTTATTCTATAAGTTTTTATGTTTAAGTTTATATTATTGACTGCTGTGGTGCTGAAATTGCGCCACAACATATTCTGTCTACATTATAAATACTTTTTGAGAAGAATGCTTTCAATATTTTGACGGATTTGTATATTATTTTGACTTCTTGCCTGAAAATTGCTATAGAATAGAAAACAGTAATAAATATGTGATGATCACAAGGATTTTGGTTGTCTGTGCTCTTGTATGTGGAAGCCAAATATTGTATAGTATAGATACTATAACGTTTCCAGAGAGTATCTGGATAAAGAATATTCTGGGCAGTGAAAACAGATATAATTGTGAGGAAAAATGAGAAGAATACAGATTATTGTAAATAACGGAGCGGGAACAGGGCAGGCGCACCGGATATGGAATGAGACACAGCGTCTGCTTCGCGGGTATAAAATAAAATATGTGGCGCATACAACCAGATATCAGGGACATGCGACGAAGCTGGCAGAGAAGATTTCTTCCATGAAGGGTGATGATCCTATTTATCTGATTGTAGTTGGCGGCGATGGAACGCTTAACGAGGTTCTGAATGGAATTACAGATTTTGACAGAGTACGGCTTGGAGTAATTCCGACAGGTTCAGGAAATGATTTTGGCAGAAACTTAAAATTGCCAAAATCATCGAAAGAAAGCCTGAAACAAATCTGCGCCAGTATCAGAAAAGACCAGCGGGGAGAGGAACTTTACAGGATAGATCTTGGACAGGTAAGCTGGGATGGCTGTGAGAAGCCGCGGATTTTTGGAATCAGTTCCGGCCTGGGACTGGATGCACTTGTGTGTAAAAAAGCACTTCATTCCAGACTGAAACAGGTTTTAAACCGTTTTCATCTGGGTAAGCTTACATATCTTGCATTGACAGTGCAGTCACTTTTTACTATGGAGACAGCAAATGCAAAGGTGGTGACAGAACATGGAGGCTATATTCTTCCGAAGATGATCTTTGCGGCAGCTATGAATCTGCCGGCAGAAGGCGGAGGGGTTCCTATGGCACCTCATGCATCGGTGCAGGACGGTCTGCTCTCGCTTGGCAGTGCATCCGGAATCGCCAAATGGCAGACTTTTTTCCTGCTTCCATTTCTGGTTGCTGCAAAGCAGGAACATATTAATGGTTTTAACATCAGAAATGAAAAAGGATTTCGCCTGATCCTGGATAAGCCAATGGTGCTCCACGCAGACGGAGAGTACTGTGCAGATGTGACGAGAGTGGAATTCAGGTGCCTGGAGAAGAAATTGTGGCTTCTGCATGAGCAGAAAGGGGATTAAAGTAAGACCTGAAACGATATAAAAAACAGAGAGACAGGAGTGTAAAGAAAAAATGAGTTATGCAGATGATGTATTTATAAAAATGTGCCAGGATATCTTGGAAAACGGGACAAGTACGGAAGGTGAAAAGGTTCGTCCTGTATGGGAGGATGGAACTCCGGCATATACGATCAAGAAATTTGGAGTGGTAAACAGATATGATCTGAGAAAGGAATTTCCGGCAATGACGCTCAGACGTACTGCGTTAAAGAGTGCCATGGATGAGATACTTTGGATCTGGCAGAAGAAATCCAACAATATCCATGATCTTCACAGCCATATCTGGGACAGCTGGGCAGATGAGAGTGGTTCTATCGGTAAGGCATATGGGTATCAGCTTGGCGTGAAACATCAGTACAAAGAAGGAATGATGGATCAGGTAGACAGAGTGATCTATGATCTGAAGAATAATCCGTTCAGCCGAAGAATTATGACCAATATTTATGTGCATCAGGATCTCCATGAGATGAATCTGTATCCCTGTGCATATTCCATGACATTTAATGTGACACAGACACCGGGGAACGATAAGCTGACTCTGAATGCAATCCTCAATCAGCGTTCACAGGATATCCTTGCAGCGAATAACTGGAATGTATGTCAGTATGCACTTCTGCTTATGATGATGGCTCAGGTATGTGATATGGAAGCAGGGGAATTGCTTCATGTAGTGGCAGACTGCCATATCTATGACCGTCATATCCCGCTGATAAAGGAACTGATCCAGAGAAAACCATATCCTGCACCTGTTGTGAAACTGAATCCGGAAGTAAAAGATTTCTATCAGTTTACAACAGATGACCTGATCGTGGAGAATTATGAGACATGGCCGCAGATTAAGAATATTCCGATTGCCGTTTAACCAAACTGTGGAGCAATTATCTGGTTATGAGCAAGTAGCGAATGCGGATGATTTTGTTCGCCTGACTTAAATTGACAATATAAAATCAAGAGAGGAAAATTCAAATGAATGTTATCGTAGCAGCAGATAAAAACTGGGGAATCGGCAAGAACAACCAGCTTCTGGTAAGTATTCCGGCAGATATGAAGATGTTTCGTGAGGAAACAAGTGGAAAAGTAGTAGTGATGGGAAGAAAAACTCTGGAAAGTTTTCCAAACGGACTTCCGCTTAAAAACAGGATCAATATTGTGATCACATCCAATAAAGAATATGAGGTAAAGGGTGCGATCATAGTGCACAGCATTGAAGAAGCGCTGGAAGAAATCAAGAAATATCCGGCAGAAGATGTTTACTGCATAGGCGGTGACAGCATTTATGCGCAGATGCTTCCGTACTGTGATGTAGCTCATGTGACAAAGATTGACTTTGCATATGAAGCAGACAGCCATTTCCCAAATCTGGACGAAGATGATGAATGGGAAATTACGGGAGAGAGCGATGAGCAGACATACTTTGATCTGGAGTATCAGTTTGTGAAGTATGAGAGAAAGAAATAGAAGGAACAAAGCAGAGCCGGAAAAGCCAGTGATATAAAAGAAAAAATATCCCTCAGAATGTGTTTAAACTGATTCTGAGGGATGTTTTTGTATAGTGAAAATCTACGTTACTGTTCATTACGTTCTCAGCGGGATAGCAGTGTATGAACAGCAACAATTCTTCTGATGTTGAAAGACGTTAACTGTCTGCAGTCAGATGTTATTTATTCAATAACTTTCAGCCATCCTTCCGGAGCCTGGATACGTCCCATCTGGATACCTGTTAATGTGTCATAGAGTTTCTGGATAACCGGACCCATTTTCTCCATTCCGCTTGGGAAACAGATTTCTTTACCATGGTCAACAATCTTTCCGACAGGAGAGATAACTGCAGCAGTACCGCAGAGACCACATTCAGCGAAATCTTTCACTTCATCGAAGTATATTTCTCTTTCCTCAGCTTCTAATCCCAGGTATTCCTTGGCAACATAGATTAAGGAACGACGTGTGATAGAAGGAAGGATACTGTTGGACTTCGGTGTGACAACTTTGCCGTCTTTTGTAACGAAGATGAAGTTAGCACCGCCTGTTTCTTCTACCTTGGTACGTGTAGCTGCATCAAGATACATGTTCTCATCGAATCCGTTCTTGTGAGCATCTACGATTGCATGTAAGCTCATTGCATAGTTAAGACCTGCTTTGATATGGCCTGTTCCATGAGGTGCAGCGCGGTCGAAATCACTGACGCGGATTGTGATCGGTTTAGCACCGCCTTTGAAGTATGGTCCTACAGGTGTAGTGAATACACGGAACATATACTCATCAGCAGGTTTTACACCGATAACCGGGTTAGTACCCATCATATATGGACGAACATATAAAGTTGCGCCTGAACCGTATGGCGGAACATATGCTGCGTTAGCTTTTACAGTCTGAACAATTGCATCAACAAAACGGTCTTCCGGGAATACAGGCATCTCAAGTCTCTTTGCTGAGTTTGCCATACGTTCTGCATTTAAGTCAGGACGGAAAGTAACGATATGTCCGTCTTCTGTAGTGTAAGCCTTCATTCCTTCGAAAACTGTCTGCGCATACTGGAAAACACCTGCACATTCGTTCAGTGTTACATTAGGATCTGTTGTCAGTTCTCCGGCATCCCATGCGCCGTCTTTGAATTTAGATACATAACGATAATCGGTCTGTACGTAACCGAAGCCTAAGCTGCTCCAGTCGATATTCTTTTTTTCCATAATGAATCTTTCCTCCGTTCACACATATTTACAGTATTTACAAGTGTGATTACTGTTTATCTCTTTACCATTGTAAAACTTTTGCCTGCTAAGTTCAATGGGAAATTTCCAATTTTAATGAAAAATTGAAAAATCGTGTTACTGTTCACTGGTAATATCCCGCGAGGTGTTTTTTGTGAGCGAAGGTCACAGAAAACCCGAGATATACCGCGCGAATTTATGCGATTAGCATAAATTCTGTGCATCGCGAAGCGTGTTACTGAGAACGGAGTGAACAGTAACAAAAAATCCGGCAGTCTTGTTTTTTATAGAGGATTTCGCTATAATATGGAATAGAAAATGGAGGAAAATATGAGCGAGAATTTTGATGAATTAGGAGAACTTGGAGACAAAATAAAAAAGATCATAGACACAGCAGTTTCTACTAAAGATTACCGCCAGATGACCGAGGATATTAAGCAGACGGTGGGACAGACTGTTAACAGCGCAGTAAATTCTGCTGTAGATTCCGGAAGCGAGGCAATCAAAAATGGTCTGAATAATGTATTTGGAACCGGAAACAGTCAGTCCGGTGATTCCGGGGTATACCGCAATAAAACAAAAGAATTTGAAGAAAAGCGCAGGCGGGAGCGTGAACAGGAGCAGGAACGTCAGAGAATTGAGAAGGAGAAAGCAAAAGAGAAGATGCTGACTCTTTATGAAAGGAACACCGGGGGAAGAATGAAAGGTATGATGATTGCTGTTTCAGGTGGAATCCTTGCCAGTGGAATGGGACTGGGAACTCTGGTCCTCAGCATCTTTGGAGCGGTGGGGCATATGAGTTCCCTTGTGACCGGTGGAACCTGTTTTATGGCAGTCGGAGCTTTGACAGGAGTGGGACTTCTCGCAGGCGGCATTAAAAAACTGGGTAAACTGGAACGTTTTCAGAAGTATATTGACACACTGGGAAATCACACATACTGTAATTTTGAACAATTATCTGCAGCAGTAAATAAGCCGGTGAAATTCGTTAAAAAAGATATTAAAAAGATGATTGATGACAGATGGTTCCGTCAGGGACATATTGATGAGCAGGAAACTTGTCTGATCACCAGTAATGAGACTTATCTGCAATATACGCAGACGCAGAAGGCACTTGAGCAGAAGAAACAGGAAGAAGAAAAACATCAGGCTGAACAGGAGAGAAACAGAAAGAACACACCGCCTGAAGTGCAGGAAGTGCTGGATAAAGGAAATGAATTTCTGGATAAGATCCACAGGAGCAACGATGCGATTCCTGGAATGGAGATTTCTGCAAAAATATCCAGAATGGAACTGATTGTGGAGAAGATTTTTGAACGGGCGCAGAAGCATCCGGAGATTATTCCGGATCTGAAGAAACTGATGAATTATTATCTGCCCATGACAGTAAAGCTGCTGGATGCATATGAAGAAATGGATCAGCAGCCTGTGCAGGGAGAGAATATCCAGGCATCCAAAAAGGAGATAGAGGATACACTGGATACACTGAATCAGGCATTTGAAAAACTTCTGGATTCTGTCTTTCAGGATACTGCGTGGGATGTTTCAAGTGATATTTCAGTGCTTCATACGCTGCTTGCACAGGAAGGTCTGACAGATGATGACTTTGCAAAAATGAAAAAGAACTGAAAATAAAAAAGGATAAAAAGGAGCGGCAAAGGACATGGGAAACGAATTTAAAGATTTTGAAATGGAAACACCATCATTAACACTGGAGCCGGATCTTGGAGAGTTTGAAAAGAAAGAAGAAGTGATCCCCAAAAAGCAGACACAGAAGGAAGAAGTGCCTGTACTGACACCGGAAGAACAGAAAATGGTAAATGATTTTGCTGCAAAGATTGATATTGAGAATACTAATCAGATTCTTCAGTATGGTGCAGGAACTCAGAAAAAAATGGCGGACTTTTCTGATACAGCTCTTGAGAATGTAAAGACACAGGATCTGGGTGAGATTGGAGAACTGATCAGTAATGTTGTGGGAGAACTGAAAGATTTCGATGTACAGGAGGAAGGAAAATTCTTTGGATTTTTCAGAAAGCAGACTTCTAAGATTGAAAATCTGAAAAACAAATATGACAAAGCACAAGCCAATGTGGAGAAAATCACAGATTCTCTTCAGCAACATCAGGTGCGCCTTATGAAAGATTCTGCTATGCTGGACAAGATGTATGAACAGAACCTGAATTATTTTAAAGAACTTACCATGTATATCCTTGCCGGAAAAAAGAAACTGGAAGAAACCAGGAACGGAAAGCTTGCAGAAATGAAAAATAAGGCAGCTCTGAGTGGGCTTCCCGAAGACGCGCAGGCAGCCAGAGACCTGGATGAGAAATGTAGCAGATTTGAAAAGAAACTGCATGATCTGGAACTTACCCGTACGATTGCCATGCAGACAGCGCCTCAGATCCGGCTGATCCAGAATAATGATACGGTAATGGTTGAGAAAATACAGACAACGATCGTAAACACAATTCCATTATGGAAAAGTCAGATGGTGCTTGCTCTGGGAATTGCTCACTCTGCAGAAGCGGCACAGGCACAGAGACAGGTAACAGATATTACCAATGAACTTCTCAGAAAGAATGCAGAGACACTTCATATGGCAACGGTTGAGACAGCGAAAGAATCAGAGCGTGGAATAGTTGACCTTGAAACACTCCAGAAGACAAATGCAGATTTGATCCAGACTCTGGATGATGTGATGCGGATCCAGATGGAAGGCCGTCAGAAGAGACAGGCAGCAGAGATGGAAATGCATCGCATGGAAGAAGAACTGAAGAGAAAACTTCTGGAAATCAGATAACTGTTCAGCAGTAATTTATGGAATTGCTATAAATGAGAGAAGAGGAAAATTATGTACAGAGATCATACAAAAGTGATTCAGATCGGAGACAGAAAGATTGGCGGCGGCAACCCGATTTTAATCCAGTCCATGACAAATACAAAAACTGAAGATGTAGAACAGACAGTAGCTCAGATCCTGGCACTGGAGCAGGCTGGCTGTGATATTATCCGTTGTGCAGTACCGACTATGGAAGCTGCAAAAGCACTGAAGGAAATCAAAAAACAGATCCATATACCACTTGTGGCAGATATCCATTTTGATTATCGTCTTGCTATTGCAGCCATGGAAAACGGTGCAGATAAGATCCGGATCAATCCCGGAAATATCGGCAGTACAGAGCGAATCAAAGCAGTGGTTGATGTGGCAAAGGAGCGAGGAATACCCATTCGTGTTGGTGTAAACAGCGGTTCTCTTGAGAAAGAACTTGTGGAGAAATATCATGGAGTCACTGCAGAGGGACTGGTGGAGAGTGCGCTGGATAAAGTTCATATCATCGAAGACCTGGGATATGACAATCTGGTGATCAGCATCAAATCTTCGGATGTCCTTATGTGTGCAAAGGCTCATGAACTGATCGCGGAGAAGACGAATTATCCACTTCATGTAGGAATCACAGAAGCCGGAACTCTTTATTCCGGAAACATTAAATCTGCTATCGGACTGGGGATCATCCTGAATCAGGGAATCGGTGATACCATTCGTGTCTCTCTTACAGGAGCACCTTTAGAAGAGATTAAATCCGCAAAACGTATCCTGAAAACTCTGGGGCTTCGCAAAGGTGGCATAGAAGTTGTGTCATGTCCAACCTGTGGACGCACACAGATCGATCTGATCGGTCTTGCAAATAAGGTAGAAACCATGGTGCAGGATATCCCGCTTGATATTAAAGTAGCAGTTATGGGCTGTGTGGTAAACGGACCCGGAGAAGCAAAAGAGGCAGATATCGGAATTGCAGGCGGAGTTGGTGTGGGGCTTCTGATCAAACATGGTGAGATCATAAAGAAAGTTCCGGAAGATCAGCTTTTGGATACGTTGCGGGAAGAACTTCTGAACTGGAAGTAACATTTGGAACGAAGACTTCCTGTCAGATCAACGAGGAGATTTTATTTTGGAAAAAGACTTTTTTGACGTATTTCCTAGCTTAAAAGTGAAGAAAGAACTGGAAGAACTGCTGGACATGGTTTTTGTGACCAGAGTGTCCTGCAATCCTTCCAGAACTCATATATGGGTGTATATAAAAAGTGAACGCTGGATTCATAAGAAGCATATCTTTGAACTGGAAGAACAGATAGAGAGACAGATTTTTGCAGGACTGAATGTAACAGTTACAGTTATTGAGAAATTCCGCCTTTCCGGTCAGTACAATCCTCAGAACTTTCTGGAAACTTACAGATCCAGCATGGAACTGGAACTGCGCAGCTACAATATGCTGGAATACAATATGTTCAGACAGGCGCAGATTTCTTTTCCCGGAGAAAATGATCTTCATATGATCCTTCCTGATTCTGTAATAGCCAGAGAAAAGAGCGGGATCCTGATCGAATATCTGCAGAAGGTTTTCTGCGAAAGATGCGGAATGGACTTAAAGGTGGAACTTGAGTTCAGGGAGACGCAGGAAAGTAAGTACCGTAAGAATGCAGCAGTGCAGATCGCTCAGGAAGTGGAAAATGTAATCCGTCATGCGAAATTAAACAGTAAGAATGAAGAGCCGGCTCAGTCTGAAGAAGCAGGAACAGCAGAGAAGAAAGCAGAGAAAAAGACTGATAAGGGACAGCAGGAAAAGAAGGACAAAAAAGCTGCATTTGCAGACCGCAAAGACAACAGGAAGGGAGATTTCCGGGGTGGATTCAGAAGGGACAGCAATCCGGATGTTATCTATGGAAGAGATTTCGAAGGAGAGCCTGTTGCACTTGAGACGATTACCGGTGAGATGGGTGAGGTGATCGTCCGCGGACAGGTTATGGAGGTTGAAGCCAGAGAAATCCGTAATGAAAAAACAATCCTTATCTTCCCGATCACAGACTTTACGGACAGTATTGTTGTGAAGATGTTTTTGCGCAATGAACAGGTGCCGGAAGTGACAGAACATGTAAAGAAGGGGGCTTTTCTGAAGTTTCGCGGTGTGACAACAGTAGACCGTTTTGACAGTGAACTGACTATTGCATCTATAGCCGGGATTAAGAAAATTGCCAATTTTACAACTGCCAGAGTAGATACCAGCCCACAGAAAAGAGTAGAGCTTCACTGTCATACAAAGATGAGCGATATGGATGGGGTTACGGATGCCAAATCTCTGGTGAAACGTGCTTATGAGTGGGGACATCCTGCCATTGCCATTACAGACCATGGGGTTGTACAGGCGTTTCCGGAGGCAAATCACTGTTTCGATGCCTGGGGCGGATGTGTGCCGAAGGATTCTGATTTTAAGGTTCTTTATGGAATGGAAGGCTATCTGGTAGATGATTTAAAAGGTATGGTGACCAATGGAAAAGGTCAGAAGCTGAACGGTAGATTTGTGGTCTTTGATATTGAGACAACAGGTTTTTCTTCGCTGACCTGTCAGATCATAGAGATTGGCGCCGTACTGGTAGAAAATGGTGAGATTACGGACCGTTTTTCCACATTTGTAAATCCAAAGGTACCGATTCCTTTTCGCATTGAACAGCTGACCAGTATCAATGACAGTATGGTCATGGATGCCCCGACTATCGAAGAAGTGCTTCCGAAATTCCTTGAATTCAGCAAGGATGCGGTTATGGTTGCACACAATGCGGACTTTGATATGGGATTTATTATGAAAAACTGTGACAGACTGGGAATCGCACATGATTTTACTTATGTAGATACGGTCGGTATGGCCCGTTTCCTGCTTCCTGCATTGAACAGATTTAAGCTGGATACGGTAGCAAAAGCAGTTGGGGTTTCACTGGAAAATCATCACCGGGCAGTAGATGATGCCGCATGTACTGCAGAGATTTTTGTGAAGTTTGTAAAGATGCTGGAAGAGCGTGATATCCGGGATGTGGATATGCTGAATGAGCAGGGAGCTGTTTCTGTAAATACTATCAGGAAACTGCCGACCTACCATGTGATCATTTTTGCCAGAAATGAGACAGGGCGCATTAATCTGTATAAATTAGTGAGTCAGTCTCACCTGAAGTATTATCACAGACGTCCACGTGTTCCCAAAAGTGTGCTGGAGCAGTACAGAGACGGACTTCTGGTGGGAAGTGCCTGTGAAGCAGGGGAACTGTATCAGGCAATTCTGAGAAATGCACCGGATACTGAGATAGCCAGACTGGTAAATTTCTATGATTATCTGGAGATCCAGCCTGTTGGAAATAACAGATTTATGATCGCAGATGATAAGCATGATATGATCAGTTCCGAAGAAGACCTGAAGGAGATAAACAGGAAGATCGTTAAGCTTGGAGAGCAGTTTAAGAAACCGGTAGTTGCAACCTGTGATGTGCATTTCATGGATCCACAGGATGAGATTTACAGAAGGATTATTATGGCCGGAAACGGATTCTCAGATGCAGATGAGCAGGCACCGCTGTATTTACGTACCACAGAGGAAATGCTGGAAGAATTTGCCTATCTGGGAAGCGAGAAAGCAGAAGAAGTTGTCATTACAAATACAAATAAGATCGCAGATATGATTGAGAAGATATCACCTATTCATCCGGACAAATTCCCGCCGGTCATTGAGAATTCCGACCAGGATCTGAAGAATATCTGTTTTACAAAAGCGCATGAAATGTATGGAGATCCATTGCCGGAGATTGTGGAAAGCAGGCTTGACAGGGAACTGAATTCAATCATTTCCAATGGGTATGCCGTAATGTATATCATTGCACAGAAGCTTGTATGGAAGTCAAATGAAGATGGTTACCTGGTAGGTTCGCGAGGTTCTGTAGGATCTTCTCTGGCAGCTACCATGTCCGGTATCACAGAGGTAAATCCTCTGCCGCCGCATTATCTCTGTCCTAATCCGGACTGCAAATACAGTGATTTTGATTCACCGGAAGTAAAGCAGTATGCAGGTATGGCGGGGTGTGATATGCCGGATAAGATCTGTCCGAAATGTGGAACCAGGATGAAAAAAGAAGGGTTTGACATTCCTTTTGAGACATTCCTTGGATTCAAGGGAGATAAGGAACCGGATATTGACCTTAACTTTTCAGGAGAGTATCAGGCTAATGCACACAGATATACAGAGGTTATTTTCGGTAAGGGGCAGACATTCAAGGCAGGGACTATCGGTACGCTTGCGGAGAAAACTGCATTTGGTTATGTGAAGAATTATTTTGAAGAGCGTGGTGTGCATAAACGTTACTGTGAGATCAACCGCATCGTACAGGGATGTACAGGCGTGCGGCGTACAACAGGACAGCATCCGGGAGGCATTATCGTACTTCCTGTAGGTGAGGAGATTGAGAAATTTACTCCTGTCCAGCACCCTGCGAATGATGTGAACAGTGACATTATCACCACACATTTTGATTATCATTCTATTGACGGAAACCTGCTGAAGCTTGATATACTTGGACACGATGATCCCACTATGATCCGAATGCTGGAGGATTTAACGGGAATCAGTGCCAGGGATGTCCCCCTGGATCAGAGGGATGTCATGTCATTGTTTGCAAGTACAAAGGCTTTGAAAATTGAACCGGAAGATATTGGCGGATGTAAGCTCGGATGTCTGGGAATCCCGGAATTTGGTACAGATTTCGCCATGCAGATGCTTATTGACACCAAGCCGAAATACTTCTCTGACCTGATCCGTATTGCAGGGCTTTCTCATGGTACGGATGTATGGCTGGGTAATGCCCAGGTGTTGATCCAGGAGGGTAAGGCAACCATTTCCACAGCTATCTGTACCCGAGACGATATTATGATCTACCTTATCGGAAAAGGAGTGGAAAGTGGCCTTGCGTTTACGATCATGGAGAGTGTCCGTAAGGGAAAAGGTCTTCGTGACGAGTGGATCGAGACCATGAAAGAGCATGGAGTTCCGGACTGGTATATCTGGTCCTGTAAGCTGATCAAGTATATGTTCCCGAAGGCCCACGCAGCAGCATACGTTATGATGGCATACAGAATTGCGTGGTATAAGGTGTTTCAGCCACTGGCATACTATGCGGCATATTTCAGTATCCGCGCCACAGCGTTCTCCTATGAGCTGATGTGTATGGGAAAGGAACGCCTGGAGTATTATATGGCAGAAATTCGCAAAAAAGGTGATTCAGCATCTAAAAAAGAACTGGATACCCTGAAGGATATGCGTATTGTACAGGAAATGTACGCACGTGGATTTGAATTTGTACCGATTGATCTTTATACTGCCAAGGCACAGAGATTTCAGATCGTGGATGGGAAACTGATGCCGTCACTTGCAACTATTGACGGACTGGGAGATAAGGCGGCAGATGCAGTGGTTGATGCTGCAAAACAGGGAAAATTCTTGTCAAAAGACGACTTCCGCGACAGAACAAAGGTCAGCAAAACGGTTATTGATCTGATGGATGATCTGAAATTATTCGGAGATATCCCGCAGTCGAACCAGATGTCATTATTTGACTTTACAGGATGAGCATAAATTCTGTGACCGCAAAGTGTGTTGCAGGGCATGGTGCAGACAGCAACATAAAATGCCCTGACATCATAATATATGATAACAGGAGATGGATATGAAGAAAGACGAACTTAGATATTTACAGAGACTTGCAGAAATTTATCCTACAATCGGAAAAGCATCTACGGAGATTATCAATCTTCAGTCAATCCTGAATCTGCCGAAGGGAACGGAACACTTTATGTCAGACCTTCATGGAGAGTATCAGGCGTTTTCACATGTGCTCAGAAATGGTTCCGGTGCAGTGAGGAAGAAGATTGATGATGTGTTTGGACATACATTAAGTAACAATGATAAGCGTTCTCTGGCAACTCTGATCTATTATCCGAAAGAGAAGATGGATCTTGTCAAAGATACAGAAGAAGATATGGAAAACTGGTATAAGATTACTCTCTACCGTCTTATTGAAATCTGTAAGACAACAGCCTCCAAATATACCAGATCCAAAGTACGAAAAGCTCTTCCCGCAGATTATGCCTATGTGATTGAAGAACTGATCACAGAGAAAGCGGAGGTTCTTGACAAAGAGGCATATTATGATTCCATTGTAAATACGATCATTGAGATCGGCAGTGCGGAGAATTTTATCATTGCGCTTGCAGAACTGATCCAGCGTCTGGTCGTGGATCATTTACATATTCTGGGGGATATTTATGACAGAGGTCCTGCTCCACATTTCATTATGGATCGCCTGATGCAGTATCACTCCCTGGATATTCAGTGGGGAAACCATGATGTTGTCTGGATGGGTGCGGCAGCAGGACAGAAAGCCTGTATTGCAACAGTGGTAAGAAACAGTATCCGTTACGGAAATCTGGATATTCTTGAGGATGGATACGGAATCAATATGCTTCCTCTGGCGACCTTTGTGATGGAGGCGTATAAGGATGATCCCTGCGAGATTTTTGCCATGAAAGGTGCTTCCAATTATAATGTTCTTGAGGAAGAACTGGGCAAAAAAATGCACAAGGCTATTGCTGTGATCCAGTTTAAATTAGAAGGTAAACTGGTGCGCAGACATAAAGAATTCCAGATGGAAGACAGAGCACTTCTTCATCGGATCAATCCGGAAAAAGGGACGATCACACTGCCTGACGGAAAAGAATATCCGCTTCGCGACAATAATTTTCCGACTATTGACTGGAAACATCCATACGAACTTACAGCCGGAGAAAAAGAAGTTATGGACAAACTGTCCTCTGCATTCAGAAACTGTGAAAAACTGCAAAACCACATCCGTCTCCTACTTGACAAAGGCGGGCTTTATACAGTATATAACGGAAATCTTCTGTTTCATGGAAGCATTCCTCTGAATGAGGACGGAACATTCCGGGAAGTACAGATTTATGGAAAAAGCTACAAGGGAAAAGAACTGTACGATGTACTGGAAACCTATGTGCGCAGAGCATTCTATTCTGTAGGAAAAGAAGAACAGAAGAAGGGCAGAGATATTATGTGGTATATCTGGGCAGCTCCGAATTCACCATTGTTTGGCAAGAGCAAGATGAGTACTTTTGAAAGATATTTCATAGAGGATCCTTCTACACATGAAGAGAAGAAGAATGCTTATTACCGCCTCTGGGAGAATGAAGAAGTGGTAGATAATATGCTTCGTGAATTTGGTCTGGATCCGGAAAAAGGGCATATCATCAATGGCCATGTTCCGGTACACCAGAGTGAAGGAGAAAGTCCTGTAAAATGTGATGGAAAGGTTATCGTGATTGACGGTGGTTTTTCCAAGCCATATCAGAAAGTAACGGGAATTGCCGGATATACGCTGATCTATAATTCCTATGGACTGAATCTTACTGCTCATGAACCGTTTACGTCCAAAGCAGATGCTGTGGCAAGAGAGACTGATATTGTATCGAACCGCGTGGCAGTCAGCTACATGTCCAGACGCCAGCTTGTGGGTGATACAGATACAGGTCATGCGCTGAAAGAGAGAATACAGGAATTGATCCAGCTGCTGGATGCATACAGAACAGGTATCATCAAGGAAAAGAAATAAGATTAAAACTCTTTACTTCTAAATTTTCATTCTATATAATGGGAGTGTTGTGTGATATAACTGTTTTTACAGCAATTTGGCAGGATAAGAACTGTTATAGTGAAGGAAAACGTTATGAAACGGGCTATAGTAATCTTTTTAAATGGATTATGATAAAAGTTGCCTGAAGATGATGAACAAAAGGAGAATACGATAATGGGTGGAATTTTTGGAGTAGCATCAAAGTCCAGTTGCATTCTGGACCTTTTCTTCGGAATTGATTATCATTCCCATCTGGGAACACGCAGAGGCGGAATGGCAGTGTATGATAAGAAACGTGGTTTTGACCGCGTGATTCATAACATTGAAAATGCGCCGTTCAGGACCAAATTTGATGGTGACATTGGTGAGATGGAGGGAAATCTGGGAATCGGATGTATTTCAGATAATGAACCTCAGCCTCTTCTGGTGCGCTCTCATCTTGGCAACTTTGCAATTACCACAGTTGGAAAGATCAATAACATGGATGAACTGATTGCCAACTGTTTTAAAAACGGATGCACTCATTTTCTGGAAATGAGTGGAGGAAGCGTAAATCCCACAGAAATGGTAGCTGCACTGATCAATCAGAAAGACAACATGATTGAGGGAATCCGTTATGCGCAGGAAGTGATAGAAGGTTCCATGACCATGCTGATCCTGACACCAAAGGGGATTCTGGCAGCACGTGACCGTCTGGGAAGGACTCCACTGATCGTGGGAAAGAAAGAAGATGCCTGTTGTGTGTCTTTTGAAAGCTTTGCATACCTGAATCTTGGATATGAAGACCTGAAAGAACTGGGCCCCGGAGAAATTGTTGCAGTGACTCCGGACGGTGTGGAAACCCTGCAGAAACCAGGGGAAGAGATGCGAATCTGTTCTTTCCTCTGGGTATATTACGGATATCCTACTTCGGCATACGAGGGTGTGAATGTAGAAGAAATGCGTTATCATTGCGGTGATATGCTGGCCAGGAGAGACAGGGGAGAAGTAAATCCCGATATTGTAGCCGGTGTTCCGGATTCCGGTATTGCCCATGCGATTGGATATGCGAACCAGTCCGGTGTGCCTTTTGCCCGTCCGTTTATCAAATATACACCAACCTGGCCAAGATCATTTATGCCTACACAGCAGAGCCAGAGAAATCTTATCGCAAGAATGAAGCTGATTCCTGTACATCGTCTGATCAAGGATAAGAGTCTTCTGATGATTGATGATTCTATTGTACGTGGAACACAGTTAAGAGAAACGACGGAATTTCTTTACAGAAATGGTGCGAAAGAAGTACATATCCGTCCTGCGTGTCCGCCTTTACTTTATGGATGCAAATATCTGAATTTTTCACGTTCAAAATCAGAGATGGATCTGATCACAAGACGTGTGATCGCCAAACGCGAGGGAGAGAATGTCAGTGATAAAGTCCTGGCAGACTATGCAGATCCAAATTCAACAAATTATAAAGAAATGCTGGAAGAAATCCGTAAGGAGCTGAATTTCACATCACTGAAATTCCACAGACTTGATGATCTGAAAGCTTCCATTGGAATTTCACCATGTAAACTCTGTACCTATTGCTGGGATGGAAAAGAATAAGTAACGAACAAGAAACAGAAGAGGAGATGCAGATTTGTCGGTAACAAACAACGGGAAACAGAAACGGAATAAAAAGAAAAAAAGACTTATAAAACTTCTGATAATTGTAATTATCCTGTTTATCCTGCTTATGCTGGCAGGCACTCTGCTGCTTCAACACAGAAAGAATGTGGACAGAGAGCAGAGAAAAGCAGAAGCGATCGCGGCACTGGAAAGAGTTCCCACTGTAACACCGACACCTGCAGCTACGCCCACACCTACCCCAACACCGATTCCTACGGCAACGCCAACACCGGTTCTGGAACGGGCTTATGTTTTTAACCCGGAGGATTATCTGGGAACCTGGCGCAGTAAGAACGGCAGGGTTAAGATCAAAATTAAGAAACTCAGTCAGAAGTCGGTTACCTTTACTTATTCACAGACAAATAAGAAAAAGACAGCTACCTGCAAGGCAAAAGTAAAGAAATCCGTCGCAGGAAATGCAACCAGATTCTCGTTTACAGACTCGCTGGGAAATGTAGCAAAGGGTTATCTTACCTTTGATAATGGTCGTCTTTATGTGAATATTAAGACAAAAACAAAAGCGGAGGGTGCAAAAGTCCATCCTTCTGTGGATACTGTTATGATAAAAGAATAAAAGATACAAAAAATATAAAAGGATTCAGTAACATAAACAGTTACAGGAATCCTTTTATATTAAAAAAAGTGATTTTACTTATTTATTCATCTCTTTTTTATCAGTGCGTCCTACCAGATAATCAACACTTATATCGTAATAATTTGCCAGTCTGATAAGCATTTCAACCGGGATATTGCGTGAACCTGTCTCATAGTGAGAGTAGGAACGCTGGCTGATGTGAAGAATTTCGCTGAGCTGTTTCTGTGACATGTCAGCATCTGTACGTAAATCCTGAATACGCTGAAATTTCATATAGTTCACCTCTCTGTTTTGTAGTGTACTCCCAAACATGATCTGTGAAAAGCCTTCGCAGATTATGTACTGAAAAAAGTATAAAACAGAACAAAATGAACGGTTGCAAAACAGAGCAAAATGGTCTATAATAAAAAATAATCTTTTTTCAAATCTGATTTCTGAAATAATTCCCAAAATAATTTTCAATACAAGTTAAGTAATGTAACTATTCAGTCGTCGCTGTTTGGCGAGATGCTGAACTGTTATATATGTTTTTATGTGAGCATAAATATCGGGGGAGATTTATGCTGGAAGAAAGGAGTTTATATTTGTTTGCAAGTGTATTGTCAGCTGCGATTTTTGGGGTAGAAGTATGCCCTGTGCAGGTAGAAGCTGATGTAAGTAACGGACTTCCATCTTTTATTATGGTAGGGTTTCCTTCTGCGCAGGTAAAAGAGGCACAGGACCGGGTGCGCACAGCACTTAAGAATAATGGCTATCAGTTTCCGCCAAAGAGAATCACCGTCAATTTTGCTCCCGCAGATATGAAGAAAGAGGGGGCTGGTTTTGATGTACCGGTGGCAGCAGCAGTGCTGGCAGCTTTTGAGATGATCAGCCCTCAGGTTGTCAGCAGAGTTATGATGGCAGGGGAGATCGGTCTGGACGGAGAAATCCATGGAATCTCCGGAATCCTGCCTATTGTGTTGTGCGCAAGAAGTCTGGGCAGCCGTTTTTGCGTAGTTCCCTATGAGAATCTGAAAGAAGGAAGACTGATCAGAGATGTACCGGTAGCAGGAGTAAAAAATTTACAGGAACTGGTCGAGTGCCTTAAGAATCCGGAACCGTATCTGACGAGGGAAATACAGGAAGAAATTCCTTCTATTATAAATACAGATATGGGAATGGATTTTTCAGACATTGAAGGACAGGAAGGGGCAAAAAGAGCGGCAGAAATTGCAGTAAGCGGATTTCACAATCTTCTCCTTATCGGACCTCCGGGAACGGGCAAAACCATGCTTGCCAGAAGACTGCCGACGATCATGCCTGGGCTTGGCTTTGAAGAAAAGCTGGAGCTTACCAGAATTTACAGTATTGCAGGACTTCTCTCAAGAGAACATCCTCTGATCGATGAGAGACCATTTCGCAGTCCCCATCATACAAGTACTCCGCAGGCAATTGCAGGAGGCGGGCGTAACCCCAGACCCGGCGAAATCACTCTTGCGCATAAAGGTGTACTCTTTTTGGATGAAATGCCGGAATTTTCCAGGGCAAGTCTGGAACTTCTGCGACAGCCCATGGAGGACAAAGTGATCCAGATAGCCAGAGCAAGCGGAACCTACAGCTTTCCGGCGGACTTTATGTTATGTGCTGCAATGAACCCCTGTCCCTGTGGCTATTATCCGGATTTAAACAGATGTACCTGTACTGCAGGCGAGATCACACATTATATGGGAAAAATCAGTCGCCCTCTTCTGGACAGAATTGATATCAGTACTGAGGTACCACCGGTTTCTTTTGCACAGCTGCACTGTGGAAGAAAGGGAGAAAACTCCGCTACTATCAGGAAAAGAGTGGAAAAAGTACAGAAAATCCAGGAAGAACGGTATAAAGATGAGAAAATAAATTTTAACGGGCAGCTGAAGAGCAGCCTGATCGATAAATTCTGTCCTCTTACAGACAGTGCATCCCGACTTCTGGCAAGGGCCTTTGAGAAAATTGCGTTCAGTGCCAGATCCTATCACAGAATCCTGAAGGTAGCCAGAACAATTGCGGATATGGAAGGGGAAGAGATGATCGCCGGTCATCATATCGGAGAAGCACTTTCGTACAGGGCATTTGACAAAGATTCTGTCATAAAATAAAGGTCAGTGAGGTATTTTATATGGAAAGAACTGATGTAAAAAGAAATCACACAGAAGGATACAGTACAGATCAGATACGATGTATTGAGAAGTCAGATTCGGAATATCCGCAGATAATGAAGCAGTATCCCTCTATGCCGGCAAAGCTTTATGTAAAAGGCAGACTTCCTGATCCTAAGAGAAGAACGGTGGCAGTGATCGGTGCCAGAATGTGCAGTCCTTATGGAAGGATGCAGGCATTCCGGTATGCGAAAGCGTTAAGTGTAGCTGGAGTCCAGATTATCAGCGGTATGGCACTTGGCATTGATTCAGAAGGACATAAAGGCGCACTGGAAGGAAAGATGCCTACATTTGCGGTGCTTGGAAGTGGTGTTGATGTATGCTATCCGAAATCTAACAGAAAACTCTATGAGAGGATCTTATGGGAAAATGGTGGGATCATCAGTGAATGTCCACTGGGTTCAGGACCTGTTTCCTGGCATTTCCCGGCGCGAAACCGGATCATCAGTGCTTTGTCAGACGCGGTTCTGGTAGTGGAAGCAAAAGAAAACAGCGGTTCGCTGATCACTGCGGGATTTGCACTGGAACAGGGAAAGATGGTCTATGCGATTCCGGGGGCAGTGACAGATGAACTCAGCAGAGGCTGTCATAAGCTGATCTACGACGGTGCAGGGATTGCATACTGTCCGGAAATTATGCTGGAAGAACTTGGAATTTCGATGGAAAAAGTAACACAAAACGGTGAAAAAAACAACTTGGGACTTGCAAGAGATTTGAATATGGTGTATAGTTGTCTCGATTTACGACCAAAAAATCCCGACTACATTGTGAGAAAAACAGGCTTTTCCCCGGCACAGGTAAGCAACTGTCTTGTGGAACTGACACTGCGGGGGCTCATAAGAGAGAGCGGGAGACATTATTATGTAAAAGACAGTTGACGATTTATGATTATTGTGCTTCACGTTTCTGCGGCGCAGGGCGATTTTCATATGTAACAATATCGCTGTCAGGCAATGTGCCCGTTCAGGGACACTGTGAAGAATAACAGATTACGACTAGGAGAGGTAGCATGGCGAAATATCTGGTGATAGTAGAATCACCTGCAAAAGTGAAAACAATAAAGAAATTTCTCGGTGCGAATTACGATGTGGAAGCTTCTAACGGACATGTCCGTGATTTCCCGAAGAGTCAGTTCGGAATTGATGTTGAGCATGATTTTGAACCCAAATATATAACGATCAGAGGAAAGGGAGAACTGCTTGCAAAGCTTCGCAAGGCTGCAAAGAAAGCAGATAAGATTTATCTTGCAACTGACCCTGACCGCGAGGGAGAGGCAATTTCCTGGCATCTGATGCAGGCATTAAAAGAAGATCCGAAGAAGATGCACAGGATTACCTTTAACGAGATTACCAAGACAGCAGTAAAATCATCAATCAAACAGGCCAGAGACCTGGATATGGATCTGGTAGATGCACAGCAGGCAAGACGTATGCTTGACCGTATGGTAGGTTATACCATCAGCCCGCTTCTCTGGGCAAAAGTCAAGAGAGGCTTAAGTGCGGGGCGCGTACAGTCTGTTGCGCTTCGTATCATCTGTGACAGAGAAGATGAAATCAATGCGTTTATTCCGGAAGAATACTGGAGCCTGGAGGGAGATTTTCAGGTGAAGGGTGAGAAGAAACCGCTGCAGGCGAAGTTCTATGGAACAGATAAAAAGATGGATATCCACAGCAAAGAGGAAATGGATAAACTTCTGGCCTCTCTGAAAGATAAAGAATATGAGATCAATGAAGTAAAGAAAGGCGAGAGGATCAAGAATGCACCGCTTCCCTTTACTACAAGTACCTTACAGCAGGAAGCAGCCAAGACTTTAAACTTCTCCACACAGAAGACAATGCGTCTGGCACAGCAGCTGTATGAAGGAATTGATATCAAAGGAAATGGAACGGTAGGTGTGATCTCTTATCTGCGTACAGATTCCACCCGAATCTCAGAGGAAGCAGATGCTGCTGCAAGAGAATATATCACTGCTCAGTACGGAGAGGATTATGTTTCAAAGTCTGAGAAAGCTGTGAAAAAAGGACAGAAGATCCAGGATGCTCACGAAGCGATCCGTCCTACAGACATCAGCCGTACACCGGCTGTACTGAAGGAATCTCTTTCAAGAGATCAGTTCAGACTGTATCAGCTTATCTGGAGACGTTTTGCGGCCAGCAGAATGGCTCCTGCAAAATACGAAACAACATCTGTAAAGATTGGTGCAGACCAGTATATTTTTACAGTCTCTGCCTCCAAGATCATATTTGACGGATTTATGTCTGTATACACAGATGAAGAGGACCAGAAAAAAGGAAATGTTCTGAATCAGAGTCTTGAAAGAGGAATGAAGCTTAGTCTTAAGGAACTGAAACCAGAACAGCATTTCACGCAGCCGCCTGCACATTATACAGAGGCATCTCTGGTCAAGACTATGGAAGAACTGGGGATCGGACGTCCAAGTACCTATGCGCCGACGATCACAACGATCATCAGCCGCCGTTATGTTGCAAAAGAACAGAAGAACCTGTATGTTACAGAGTTGGGGGAAGTTGTCAATAATATTATGAAACAGGCTTTCCCGAGTATTGTAGATGTAAACTTCACTGCGACTATGGAAGGGCTTCTGGACTGTGTGGCAGCAGGAACTGTAAAGTGGAAGACAGTAGTAAGCAACTTCTATCCGGATCTGAAGAAGGATGTAGATGCTGCAGAGGAAGAACTTGAAAAGGTTGATATTCAGGATGAAGTGACAGATGTGATCTGCGAAAACTGTGGCAGACATATGGTGATCAAATATGGTCCTCATGGACGATTCCTTGCATGTCCGGGATTTCCGGAATGCAAAAATACCAAACCATATTTTGAGAAGATCGGGGTGGCATGTCCGAAATGTGGAAAAGAGATTGTGCTTAAGAAAACCAAAAAAGGACGTAAGTACTACGGATGTGAGGATAATCCGGATTGTGATTTCATGTCCTGGCAGAAACCATCAGCAAAGAAATGCCCGAAATGTGGAAGCTATATGGTGGAAAAGGGGAATAAGCTTGTCTGCAGCCAGGAGACATGTGG